>Ga0070741_10005417_pt1 | contig 28414 bp, 31 predicted proteins | sample Coa_R1_4_FD_66440 | JGI IMG/M metagenome (GOLD analysis project Ga0070741, IMG submission 66440) | Surface soil microbial communities from Centralia Pennsylvania, which are recovering from an underground coalmine fire - Coalmine... | ecosystem: Environmental > Terrestrial > Soil > Unclassified ... | reverse complement strand
AGCTCGACCTTGGCGCGCTCGGCGGCGTGCTTGATCACGTGCGCGCCCATGTCGGCGGCGTGCGTGTCGTTGAAGATGCCGCGGAACGCCTTGCCGATCGGCGTGCGGGCGGTGGAGACGATTACTGCGTCGGCCATGGTGCCTTCCTTCCCAAATCTTGTTCAGACGCTAGAGAATTTCTTGCCGTCCTGCACCAGCTTCTTGAGCAGCGGCGCCGGCTCCCAGAATGGGTCGCCCGAGGCGTCGCGGTACTTCAGCAGGGCGTCGTGGATGGTCTTCAACCCGACCACGTTGTCGGCCCACCACATCGGGCCGCCGCGATAGACCGGCCAGCCGTAGCCGTTGACCCAGATCACGTCGATGTCGAGCGAGCGCTGGGCCATGCCTTCGGCCAGGATCTTGGCGCCCTCGTTGACCATCGGATAGAGGCAGCGCTCGAGGATCTCCTGGTCGGAGATGGCGCGGCGGGTGATGCCGAGCTTGGCCGAGGTGTCGGCGATGATCTTCTCGACCTCGGGATCGGGAATCGGCGTGCGGTCGGGCAGATTGTACTTGTAGTAGCCGGCGCCGGTCTTCTGGCCGAAGCGGCCGAGCTCGCAGATCGCGTCGGCGATGTAGCCGGTGTAGCGCACGTTGCGCTTTTCCTTCTCCTTCTTGCCCTGGCGGATGCGCCAGCCGACGTCGTTGCCGGCGAGATCGCTCATCGCGAACGGGCCCATCGGGAAGCCGAAATCGTAGATCACCTTGTCGACCTGCTGCGGCAGCGCGCCTTCCTCGAGCATGTAGGCCGACTGCACGCCGCGCTGGCGCAGCATGCGATTGCCGACGAAGCCCTCGCAGACGCCGACCAGCACCGGGATCTTGCCGATCTTCTTGGAGAGCGACATGACGGTGGCGATGACGTCCTTGCTCGTCGCCTTGCCGCGCACGTTCTCGAGCAGCTTCATGACGTTGGCCGGCGAGAAGAAGTGCATGCCGATCACGTCGCCGGGACGGCCGGTGTAGGAGGCGATCTGGTTGACGTCGAGGCCCGAGGTGTTGGTGGCGAGGATGGCGCCCGGCTTGGCCGTCTTGTCGAGCTGCTTGAAGACGCCTTCCTTAACTTCCATGGTCTCGAAGACGGCCTCGATGATCACGTCGGCGTCCTTGAGGTCGTCGTAGGAGAGCGTCGGCTTGATCAGCGCCATGCGCTTGTCGACGTCTTCGGCCTTCATGCCGCCGCGCTTGGCCGTGTTCTCGTAGTTGGTGCGGATCGTCTTGAGGCCGCGATCCAATGCCTCCTGCTTCACTTCAAGAAGCGTCACCGGAATGCCGGCATTGGCGAAGTTCATCGCGATGCCGCCGCCCATCGTGCCCGCGCCCACGATGCCCGCGGTCTTGATCGTGCGTTGCGGCGTGTCGGCCGGCACGTCGAGGACCTTGGCCGCCTCGCGCTCGGCGAAGAAGTAGTAACGCTGTGCCGCCGATTCCTGCGAAGTGAGCAGCTCAAGGAACAGCTCGCGCTCGCGCTTCAGGCCCTCGTCGAACGGCAGCTCGCAGGCCGCCTGCACGCACTTGATGATGCTCCACGGCGCCTTGAAGCCGCGCGCGCGGCGGGCGATCGCCTTCTCGGTCTCCTTGAACAGGTCGGGCGATTCGAGAGTGGCCTTCAGGTCGCGCACGCGGCGCAGCGGCGCCTTTTGCGCCAGCAGCATCTCGGTGTGGGCGATCGCGCCCTTCAGCAGATCGTCACCCTCGACGATGGCGTCGATGATGCCTTTGGACTTGGCTTCCGGCGCGGGGATGTGGCGGCCCGAGATGATGGCGTCTAATGCGTACTTGGCACCTGTCAATCGCGGCAGGCGCTGCGTGCCGCCGGCGCCCGGCAGGATGCCGAGATGCACTTCCGGCAGGCCGACGCGCGTCGAAGGCAGCGCCACGCGATAGTGCGTGCCGAGCGCCGTCTCGAGCCCACCGCCCAGCGGCGTGCCGTGCAGCGCCGCCACGATCAGCTTGGGCGAGTTCTCCATGGTGGCGATGACGTCGTTCAGGTTGGCGCCGGAGGGCGGCTTGCCGAACTCGCGGATGTCGGCGCCGGCGATGAAGGTGCGGCCCGAGCCGATCAGGATGATGGCATCGATGCCGCCGTCCTTGGCGAAGGCCTCGACGCCGTCCTTGATGCCGTTGCGCACGGCGGCGGCGAGCGCGTTCACCGGCGGATTGTTGACGGTGAGGATGCCGATGCGGCCCTGGGTGGAGCGGAGCACTGCGCTGTCGGACGGGTTGGTCATGGAGGCGTTCTTCCCTTGCTGAAGGCCTTGGTGTTGCTGCCGTCTTAGCAATCCCGGGGCGCGCCGCCCAGCAAACAGATGTTCCGCGCTGCGGAGACTATCTATGGCGATGGTGATGCAGCAGCGGCGAGACCGGGAAGAAATAGAACGGCGAGAAGGTCATTGCATAAGGATACTGAACGGTGGGCGCCGGCTGCACGATCACTGTCGGCGGCGGTTGCTGGATGATCGGCGGCGCTGGTGGCGGCGGCGGCGCGCTGGCACCGCGCAGGATGGTCACGCCATTGGCCTCTTGCGAGGTCTGCGCGACGGCCGGTGCCGCGCACGCCGCCATCAGCAGACCGAGCATCAGGGCGCGCATGGCTCAGGCAACGACGCGCTTGAGGTTCTCGGCGAACCAGCGCGCCAGGCCGGTCATGCGCGCATCCTCGTGCTGCTGGCCCATCAGCTGCACGCCGACCGGCATGCCGCCGACGCTGAGCAGCGGCACGGTGACGACCGGTGCGAACAGCATCGAGGAGGGCGCGTTGAACACGAAATCGCCGGTCGGGCGCGGCGCCAGCGGCTGTCCCGGCACGTCGCCTTCCCAGACCGGCGCGGGGCCGGGGCAGGACAGCGTGATCGCGGCGTCGGCGAGCGAGGCGACGGCGGCATGCGCCAGCTGGGCCTGCTGGCGGGCCAGCAACCCCGCCCGATAGTCGTCCGGCGTCATCGCCTCCGCGCGCTTCAAGGTCGCCTGGCCGCGCGCGCTGATGCCGTCGGGCGCGTTGTCCAGGATGCCGCGCTGGTACCAGCGGTTCTCCCAGCTCGTCACCGTGTTGCAGGTGGCTCGGGCGTTTCCGAGCGCCTTCTCCAGCGCCTCGACATAGGGATGGTCCTTGCGGCGGATCAGCGTGACGCCCGCCGCTTCGAGCTGGCGCAGCAGCTGCGCGAAGGCGGTCTTCGCACCTTCATCGGCCTCGGGCCAGCCTTCGGTCTCGAGCACGATCAGGCGGTCGGGCCGGATGGCGGCGGGCAGCTTGTCCGGCCCCATCAGGCCGATCGCGCCGCGATCGCCGCCGCAGCGCTTCACGATCTCGATGGCGACCTGCCACATGTCGTCGAGGCTGTTGGCGTGCGGGCCGTGCGTGCTCTGGCTGGTGGCCAGGCGCTCGCCGCGATTGATGCCGCCCTGCGTCGGCTTGAGCGCGAAGTTGCCGCAATAGGCGGCGGGCCGGATGATCGAGCCGCCGACCTGGGTGCCGATCGCCGCCGGCACCATGTTGGCGCCGACCGCGGCCGCCGAGCCCGACGAGGAGCCGCCCGGCGTGCGCCGCGGATCGAACGGGTTGGTCGTGGCGCCGGGTTGCGCGCCGCCCAGCTCCGCGGTCACGGTCTTGGCGAGGATCACAGCGCCCGCCTGGCGCAGCGCCCAGACGGCGGCGTTGTCGCGCTTGGGAAAATTGCCCTTCATCGCCGCGCAGCCCATCTCGGTGGGCATGTCCTTGGTTTCCAGCAGGTCCTTGATGGCGATCGGCAGGCCGTCGATCGACGACAGCGGCTTGCCGGCCTTCCAGCGGGCCGAGCTTGCGTCGGCGGCGGCGCGCGCGCCGGTCTCGTTGATGGCGGTGAAGGCTTTCACCACCGGCTCGCGCTGGCTGATCGTCTCGAGGCAGCGCTCGAGATAGGCGCGCGGGCTGTCGTTGCCGTCGGAGAAGCTCCGGGCGGCGTCGTGGAATGTCAGCGGCTTGAAGTCGGCATAAGCGGTCATGTCTGGTACGCTACCACAGGGGAGGACCGACATGGCATTCGCCGGTATGAACTATCTCGCGATCGTGGTTGCAGCGATTGCGGGCTTCGCCTGGGGCGCCGCCTATTACATGGCGCTTTCCAGGCAGTGGCTGGCCGCGGTGGGCCGGGTCGAGCCGAACAAGTCGGCGACGCCCTTCATCATCTCGTTCATCGCGCTCCTGGTCATGGGCTTCGTGCTGGCGGGCTCGATCGGCCATCTCGGGCCGGACAACGTCACGGTGAAGAACGGCATCATCTCCGGCGCCATCGTCTGGGCCGGCTTCGTGGCGACCACGGTGTTCGTCAACAATGCCTATCCCGGCCGCAAGTTCAGCCTGTCGGTGATCGACAGCATCCATTGGCTGGGCGTCCTCGTTATCCAGGGCGCCGTGATCGGCGCCTTCGGAGTCTAGATGGCCGAGCGTCCGCGCATCGAAGGCTATGCCGTCATCTCCCGCGAGGGCATGATCGCGGCGTCGGACGGCTCGTTCCCCGACGCGATCAAGATCCCGGCCGACCACGAATTCTACCAGGCCGCGGTCGACCGGGCCTCGGCGGTGGTGAACGGCGCGCACTCGGCCGAAGGCGGGCCGAAGGAGAAGGAGCGCCGGCGCCTGCGGCTGACGCGGCGCGCCACCCAGCTCATACCCGATCCCAAGAACCCCAACGCGCTTCTGTGGAACCCGGCCATGGCGCCGTTCGACGAGGCATGGCGGCGGCTCGGCATCGGCGCTGCCGACACGCTTGCCGTGGTGGGCGGCACCGACGTGTTCGCCCTGTTCCTCGGCATCGGCTACGACGCCTTCTATCTCACCCGGACCGAAGGCAGCGTGCCGAAGGGCCGGCCGGTCTTTCCGGGCGTCGGCCGGGATGGCGTGACGGCAGGCGCCGTGATGTCCAAGTTCGATCTGGTGCTGAAAGGCACGAGGATGCTCGACGCTGCGACCAACACGTTCGTCGAGGAGTGGGGCCCCAAGCCCTAGAACTCGACGACGAGGCCGTCATGCGCGGCCTCCAGCGCGATTTCCTTCTGCCGGCCCAGCAACTCGGCGCTCATGTGGGTGACGATGGTGCGCTTGGGCGCGATCTCGGCCAGGTGTCTGGTCAGGGTCATGTAGTCGATGTGGTACTTCATGACCTTGTCGAAGAAGTACGCCTCGCAGATGAACAGATCGGCGTCCTTGCCGGCCGGGATCAATTCCTGGACCCATTCGGTGTCGCCGGAATAGGTCAGCACCTTGCCCTCGGTCTCGATGCGCAGCGCATAGGATGGCGCGCCGCTGTAGTGCTTCATCAGGTAGGGCGTGACGGCCAGGCCGTCGATTTCGGCGCGCTCGTGCAGGGCGAGCTCGCGGATTTCGAACGGGTACTTGGGCGCGATCACGGTCGAGCCGGCAAACAGCGCCTCGCGGATGGTTTGTAGGCGCTCCGTGAAGCCCGGCGGGCCGGCCAGGGTGAGCGGCGCGGTGCGGCGGCTGATCAGCTGGGCATCGAGCAGAAAGAACGGCAGGCCGCCGAAATGATCGCCATGCAGGTGGCTCACCAGCACGGTCGAGATCCCATTGGGATCGACGCCCCATTTGCGGATCGCCACCATCGAGGAGGCGCCGCAATCGATTAGCACATTGCCGCTCTGCTTGCGCTCGAGATGGAAGCAGGTGTTGAAGCGGCCGCCCGAGCCGAACGCATCACCCGAGCCGAGGAACTGCAGCTTCAACTAGGGCGCCTGCTCCAACGAAGACACTTCGTTGGTAAGCGTGGTACGGCGCATGTCGCGCACCTGGGTGTGGTCGTAGCGGCGCGCGCGATGCATGGTGACCCGGTTGTCCCACATCACCAAGTCGCCGACCTTCCAGCGGTGGGCGTAGACGAACTTGCGCTGCGTCGCATGCTCTGTGAGGTCGCGCAGGAAGGCCCGCGCCTCCGGTACCGGCCAGCCCTCGATGCCGCCGGCGTGGCTGGAAAGATAAAGAGAGAGCCTTCCGGTGCGCGGATGCTTGCGCACCAGGCGCTGGCGCACCGGTGCCCACTTCACGCGTTCCTCGTCGGTGAAATCGGTGAAGCCCAGGATGCCGCGCGAGAAGATCTGGCTGTGGCTGCAGATCAGATCGTGCACTTCGCGCTTGGTCTTTTCGTCGAGCGCATCGTAGGCCGCGCGCATGTCGGCGAACTCGGTATTGCCGTCGGCATCGGGAATGGTGCGCGCCGACAGCAGCGAATACTTGGCGGGCACCGGCTTGAACGAGCTGTCGGAGTGCCAAAGCATGTTGCCGAGGCCGAACAGCCGGCGGCGGTCGTCGCGCGCCAGGATCTTGCTGTTTTTGTCGAGATTGGAGATGTCGTTCAGGTCCATGCTCATGCGCCGGTCTTCCGGCTTGGCAATGTCGCCGGTCGCCGTCTCCAGCGGGCCGAGCGCGCGGCTGAACGCGAGCTGCTGGTCGTCGTTGATCGGTTGGCCGTGGAACACCAGCACGCCGAACTCGTCCATGCCGGCATGGACCGCGGCGATTTCGGCGTCGCTCAGCGGTTTGGTGAGGTCGATGCCGGAAACAACGCCTGCGAAGAACGGCCGGTCGACCGGGTCGATGGGCTTGATATCCATGGCGCAAGTTTAGCCCGACGGCCGCTCCTTGGGGAGCGCCGACCATTCGCGAAACAGCCGCCCATTGTCCTGGTCGAAATGTTCGTCCAGCACCTTGGAGGACTGGATGCGCACGACGCGGAAATTCCGGTAGTCGGACCTGAGCTCGCACCACGCGCCCACCAGGGTGACGTCGACGTAATAGGCCATGGCGATCGGCCAGATCGTGCGGTTGGTTCGCCGGCCGGTGGCATCGGCATAGGCGATGTAGAGCTTTCGGCTGTCGCGGATGGCCGCGCGGATCTCGGCGAGATCGGCGCCCTGCGCCTGGGCCTGCATGCCGGGCGAGACGTAGACATGCGTGTCGGCGATGTGCGGCCGCAGGCGCTCGGGCACCACGACCTGCACCTTGGCGAGCACGGAGTTCGCGGCCTCCTGCAACCTCGGATCCTGCAACCGCTGCGTCAGCCGCGCGCCGACGGCGATCGCCTCGACTTCGTCGATCGTGAACATCAGCGGCGGCAGGTCGAAGCCCTTGCGCAGCACGTAGCCGATGCCCGGCGCGCCCTCGATCGGCACCCGGCGGGCCTGGAGCGCGGCGATGTCGCGATAGACCGTGCGCGGCGTCACCTCAAGCGCCTCGGCAAGCGCTGCCGCCGTGGTCGGCCGGCGCGCCGTGCGCAGCTGCTGGATGATGTCGAACAGGCGGTCCGAACGGGGCATTTGGCCAATGTTCATAGGCCTTTTTCACTACTGACACAACGTTGTCAGGAGGGGTTTCCTAGGTTAGGGGTGAAGGAGATTCCGCCGATGATCGATATCGTGAAACCAACGGTGCCTGCGCTCGCGAAGTTCGCGGAGCGGGCCAACGTGCCGGCTTCTGCCGTCGTGCGCGCCGGCGAGTGGGTCTACGTTTCGGGCCTGCCGCCGGTGAATCCCGAGACCGGTGCCTACGACATCCTGCCGATCGACCAGCAGGCACGCCGCGTCCTCAGCCATCTCAAGAATTGCCTCGAGGCTGCGGGATCGGCGATCGAGCGCGTGGTGAAGTGCACGGTCTATTGCTCGAACCCGGCCTATTTCGCTGCCATCAATTCGGTCTACGCCGAATATTTCGGCGTGCATAAGCCGGCACGTACGTTCATCTGCACCGCCGGCTGGTTCGGCCCCTTCGACATGGAGATCGACTGCGTTGCTCTCGCAAACTAAGACCGCCTGGCTCGGCACTTTCATCCTCGCGGCGTCGGCCGTCTGCTATTCGACTGCGGGCTTCTTCACCCGCCTGGCCGAGGCCGATTCGTGGACCATGCTGTTCTGGCGCGGGATCGTGGCCGGCATCTTCCTGTCGATCATGGTCGGCTGGCGCGAGCGCGGGCACGTGTTGCGGTCGGTGCGCGCGATCGGCCGGGACGGACTGCTGATCGCCATATTCTCCGCGCTCGCTACCGTCTGCTTCCTCAGCGGCATGCGCCTCTCGACCATCGCCGACGTCATGGTGATCGACGCCACCATCCCGTTCCTGACGGCGGGTCTTGCCTGGCTGATCCTGGGCGAGCGCGAGGACCGCATCACCTTCGCAGCGACCATCGCCGCCGTGGCCGGCGTGGCGGTGATGGCCGGCCCCGCGATCGCCGGCGGCCGGCTGCCGGGCGATCTGCTCGCCTTCGCCATGGCGCTTTTCATGTCGACGGTGCTGGTCTTCATCCGGCGCAATCCCGGTATCAGCATGCTGCCGGCAGTCGCTCTCTCGGCCTTCCTGTGCGCGCTGTTGGTGGCGCCGTGGGCACATCCGCTGGCGGTGAGCGGCGCCGACGCCGTTCGGCTCGCACTGTTCGGCACGACGCAGTTCGGCATGGGCCTGCTGCTGCTGTCGCTCGGCACGCCGCTGGTGTCGGCGACGCGCGGCGCGCTGATCGGCACGCTTCAGACTCCGCTCGGCACGCTGTGGGTCTGGCTGGTGTTCGGCGAGCAGCCGGCGGCGGCCACGCTGGCGGGTGGCATTATCGTGCTGGCGGCCGTGGTCGGCGACATCGTCATGCCGCGCGGGCGGCGGATCGTCAGCCACGCGGACTGATGTCGACCACTTCCATCGAATCGATGCGGTCCGGCTCGCCGGCATAGATCACCAGCGCCATGGTCTCCTCGGCGATCATGGCGCTGTGCGGCTGTCCCTCGGGATTAAGGCCGTAGCCGCCGCTGCCCTGCGCCGGCTGGCCGCTCTTGGTGCTGCGGCCGCCCTTCAGCGAAAAGATGTGTTCGTCGGAAAGCGCGGTGGCAACGATCTTGATCAGCTTGCCGGGCGGCGGCGTGAAACGCACCAGCCAGGCGATGCCGCCGCCCTCGCGACGCCGGTCGCTCAGCACCTTGAGATGCACGACGTCCTTGCCGTCATAGCGCACGGCCGGGCCGTAAAAAGGTTCGCCGGACGTCCAGTCCATGCTGTCGTAGTCGACGCGGGTCGAGGCCATGGCATGCTCCTTGCGGTTCTCAGGGAGATATAGGTTCCCCCTGCTGACAACGTGCTGTCAGGAAATAACGTAACGATATGAGCGCTTGACGGCGGCCACTGTCAGTCCGACATTTGAACAGATATTCAAATGTCAAAGTCTCTCAAAGCCACCGTGCCGCGCAAAGTGACCCTGTCGGACGACCATGCCGTGGCGCTGGCCGACCTGTTCCGCCTGCTGGGCGACCCCAGCCGGCTGCGCATCGTCGTGGCCTGCCTCAGGAAGCCGGTCGCGGTCTCGGACATCGCCGACAGGTTGGGGCTTTCGGTATCGCTGGTCAGCCATCATCTGCGGCTTCTCAAGGGCGCCCGGCTGGTGCGCGCCGAGCGGCAGGGCAAGCAGGTTTTCTACGGCGCCGACGACGAGCACGTGCGGCGCATGATCGGCGATATGGTCACCCACGTCGGAGAGCATTGATATGGCCGCTCATTGCTGCGCACACGATTCGGGATCCGCCGCTTCATCGCCTGCCTACCGTCGCACCCTTTGGGTGGCGCTGGCGCTGAACGTCGCGATGTTCGCCGTCGAGATCGGCGCCGGCTTCGCCGCGCAGTCAGTGTCGCTGCTGGCCGACTCGCTCGACTTCCTGGGCGATGCCGCCAACTACGGTCTCAGCCTGTTCGTGCTCGGCATGGCGCTGCAATGGCGCGCTCGCGCGTCGCTCCTGAAGGCCGCCTCGATGGGTGCGTTTGGCTTGTGGGTCGCGGTCACGACGATCCACCATGCGCTGGCCGGCACGGTGCCCCAGGCGCCGGTGATGGGTGTCATCGGTGCCGTGGCCTTCGCCGTCAATTTCGGCGTGGCCGCGTTGCTCTATCGCTTCCGCAATGGCGACAGCAACATGCGCTCGGTGTGGATCTGCACGCGTAACGATGCCATCGGCAACCTCGCGGTGATGGCGGCGGCGGCCGGCGTGTTCGGCTCGGGCACCGGCTGGCCCGACTATGTCGTCGCCGGGGTCATGTCGGGACTGGCGCTGTGGGGCGCCGGCCAGGTCATGCTGCAGGCACGCGGCGAGCTGCGGCCGGTTCATCGGCACTAGAGCGGAATGGGATGAGATGGAACCGCACGTGGTTGCATCTCATCCCATTCGCGCGCACGGGTGATCGCGGTTCCACAGGGGCATGAAGGGTTCGGCTGATTCCGGCCGAACCCTTCATGCTTTAGTTTCGACTATTTGCATTAGGGGCGTCTCAGGCGTCTCACCTGTCTCAGGCGTCTCAGCGTGTCTCACCCCCGGGGTGGGTGAGATTCTGAGACTCTTGCCAAGAAAGCCAAGCCCGCCGGCATTTCAGGCGTCTCAGCACCCTGAGACTCCTAGGCCGTCGGCAGCTTGTAGCCTTCGAACTGCTTGCGCAGCGCCGTCTTCAGGATCTTGCCGGTGGCGCCGTGCGGAATGGCATCGATGAACTGCACGTCGTCCGGCATCCACCATTTGGCGACCTTGCCGTTCAGGAAGTTCAGCAGATCCTGCTTGGTGACGTTGGCTTCCGGCCGCTTGACCACGATGAGCAGCGGCCGCTCGTCCCACTTGGGGTGCTTGACGCCGATCACCGCTGCCTCGGCGACGCCGGGGCAGCCCATGGCCGCATTCTCGAGGTCGATCGAGCTGATCCACTCGCCGCCCGACTTGATCACGTCCTTGGAGCGGTCGGTGATGACGACCGAGCCGTCCTTCTCGATCTTGCAGACGTCGCCGGTCATGAACCAGTCGTCCTTGAGGAACTGGCCCTTGCCGTCGCCCTTCATGTAGCCCTTCACGATCCACGGCCCGCGCACCACCAGGTTGCCCGAGACGCTGCCGTCCTGCGGCAGGTCGTTGCCGGCATCGTCGATGATCTTCATCTCGCAGCCGAACACGGGCCGGCCCGCCTTGGCGGCGATGGCGAAGCGCTCGGCGTCGGGCAGGGCGCGCTCGCCGCGATTGAACCGCGTCGTCGTGCCGAGCGGGCTCATCTCGGTCATGCCCCAGCCCTGCACGACCTCGACGCCGTGCTCCTTCCAGAAGCGTTCGATCATGCTGAGCGGCACGGCCGAGCCGCCGATCAGGGTGCGCTTGACCGATGACATCTTGAGCTTGTTCTGCGCGCAATAGTCGAGCAGGGCGAGCCAGACGGTCGGCACGCCGGCCGACAGCGTCACCTGCTCCTTGTCGAGCAGCTCGTAGACCGACGGGCCGTCGAGCTTGGGGCCGGGGAAGACGAGCTTGGCGCCGCAGATCGGTGCGGCATAGACGAGGCCCCAGGCATTGGCGTGGAACATCGGCACGACCGGCAGGACCGTGGTGTCGGGATCCATCGGGATCACCGCGCCGTTCGACGACATCATGGCGTGGATGATGGTGGAGCGGTGCGAGTAGAGCACGCCCTTCGGGTTGCCTGTCGTGCCCGAGGTGTAGCAGAGCGACGACGCTGTCTTCTCGTCGAACAGCGGCCAGGCGAGGGTGCCGGGCTTGTCGGCGATCAGCTCCTCGTAGCAGAGCAGATTGGGGATCTTCTTGGAGGTCGGCATGTGGGCGCGGTCGGTCATGACCACGACATGCTTCACCGTCTTCAGATGCTCCCACACGCCTTCGACGATCGGCAGGAGGTTGATGTCGACGAAGATCGCCTGGTCCTCGGCGTGGTTGGCGATGTAGGCGACGTGGTCAGGCGCGAGCCGCGGGTTGATCGTGTGCAGCACGGCGCCGAGGCCGGAGATGCCGAAATAGAGCTCGAAGTGGCGGAACGTATTCCACGCCAGCGTGCCGACCCGGTCGCCGAGCTTGATGCCCAGGCCCTGCAGCGCTTCGGCGACCTGCTTGGCGCGCTTGTGCGCATCCTTGTAGCCGTAGCGGTGGATCGGGCCCTCGACGGTGCGGGTCACGATCTCGACGTCGGGGTAGTAGTTCGCCGCGAAGTCGATCATCTGCGAAATCAGCAGCGGGCGGTCTTGCATCAGGCCGAGCATGGCGTTTCCTCTGTTACGCGCGCCGCTCCAGATGAAGACTTCTTAGGTTGAGGAGCGGCTTCAGGTCCGGTTCTAGCCCGAGACCCTGTCCGCCGGGAAGCGCCACCGCGCCATGTGCGACGGCAAAGACGTCGCCCAGCACGCCCTCGCGCAAGGGATTGGGGTTGGCGTCGACCTCGAGCAGACCGGGGCCGCGAACCGCGGCCAGAAGATGCAGCGAATGCATCAATCCGATGGCACCGCCCAGGTAGTGTGGGCAATAAGACCGGCCGGCGGCGAGCGCCGCCTTGGCAACCGGCAGGCAGCCCGAATGGCCGCCCCATTTCGCCGCATCGGGCTGGAGAATGCCGAACAGCCCGCACTCGATGGCCTGCTGGAACTGGGCGGGACCGCGCATGTTCTCGCCGGCCGCCAGCACAGTCGGAGCGGCGGCGGCGACCTGCGTCCACTCTGCCAGAGGCCGGTCGGCCATGAGGGGTTCCTCGATCCAGCCCAGGTCGAACTCGGCGAGCTTCGGGACCATGTGGCAGGCGGCGCGCACATCCCATGCCTGGTTGGCATCGACCATCAGGCGCTCGCCCTTTTGCAGTTCCTTGGCGACCGGTGCGAGCGAGCCGAGATCGGTGTCCTCGCCGAAGCCCACCTTGATCTTGAAGGCGCGATAGCCCGCCGCCCGCATGCGGCCGACCGTGTCGTAGGCCGCGCGGCCAGGATTGAGGCCGGAGGCATAGACCGGCACCGGACTGTCGTCATTGCCGCCGAGCGCGCGCCACAACGGCAGGCCGCGCCTGCGCGCGCGCAGATCGTGCACGGCGAGGTCGAGCCCGGCGGCGGCCGACGAGAAGGCACCGGCGTCGCCGCTCTGGATGCGCAACACGTGGAGCGCGCGGTCGAGTTCCGCCCATAGTCCCACGGGATCGTCGAGCGGCTTGCCCAACACCCGCGGGCCCAGCACGTCGGCGAACAGCAGAGCGCGATGTTCGGCGGCGGCGTTGGGGAAGTTGCACCAGATCTCGCCCCAGCCGCGCGCACCGTCGGAATCCTCGACCCTCACGAACACGGCGGCGCGCTCGGTCATGATTCCGAACGAGGTGCGGACCGGGTCCTTGATGGGCGTTCTGAAGACGTGCGCTTCGAGCCTTGCGAGCGTTGCGCTCATTCGGCCGCCTGCTGGTCGGCGAGCAGGTCGTAGGTCCGCTTCTGATATTCGACCATGTAGTCGGTGTAGTAGGTCGTCGGATATTTCGGCGGCTTGTCGGGGCCGACCGTCGTCGGCACGGCGGCGATCGGCCAATCGATGCTGGCGTCGCAGAAGAAGGCCAGCGCATAGCGCTCGCCGCCGCTGCGGTTGATCGCGCGGTGCGGCGTGGCGAGCAGCGTGTCGTTGGTCCAGCGCCGCAGCAGCTGGCCGCCGTTCACGATGTAGGCGCCGGCGATGGGCGGCGCGTCGATCCACTTGCCGCTCTGCGCGCGGATCGAGAGGCCCGGCACGTCGTTGGGCGCGAGCAGGGTGAGAAAGCTGGTATCGGTGTGCGGAGCGATGCCGAACTCGTCGTCGAGGGCCGCCGGCTGGTTGGGATAGTGCGTCATGCGGAGCTTGTACTGGCTCTCGCGGAACGCCGCGTCGAAGTAGGCCGCCGGCAGGTCCAAAGTGAGCGCGTAGAGCGGCACCAGGCGCTGCACCAGCCGTTCCATGGTCTCGCAATACTCGACCACGGTCTCGCGAAAACCCGGCAGGTCGGCCGGCCAACGGTTGGCGCTGCGGAAGCGGCGATCGGCGATCACGTCGGGATGATCGGCCGGCAGGTCGCGGGCGACGAAGAAGGCTTCGTTGAGGTTGGGCTTGGTGACGGTCTGCACGACGGAGGTGCGCAAGGTGTCGCCCTTCATCGGCAGGTAGCCGACATTATGCCGGTCGATGCGCGTCCGCATCTTGCGGTCGAGCGGCTGCGCATGGAATCGCGCGGCGGCGTCGAACGTGTCGCGGATCAGCTTTTTCGGCACGCCGTGGTTGGCGATGTAGTAGAAGCCGATCTCGGTGAGCGCGAAGCGCAGTTGGCGGACGGCCTGCTCGACGGGCAGGTCGAGATCGATGACGGGAATGGTTTCGGTGTCGCTCAGTCTGCTGCCTGTTGGTCGGCGTTGAGCACGTCGTAGTTCCGCTTCTGGTACCACGTCATGTAGTCGGTGTAGTACGTCGTCGGATATTTCGGCGGCTTGTCCGGGCCGACCGTCGTCGGCACGGCGGCGACCGGCCAGTCGATGTTGCTGTCGCAGAAGAACGGGATGGCGTAGCGCTCGCCGCCGCTCTTGTTGACCGCCCGGTGCGGCGTCGCCAGGAAGACGTCGTTGGTCCAGCGCTGCAGCATCTGGCCGCCGTTCACCACGTAGGCGTCGGGCACGGCCGGCGCCTCGATCCACTTGCCGCTCTGCGTGCGGATCGAGAGGCCTGGCACGTCGTTCGGGGCAAGCAGGGTGAGGAAGCTCGTGTCGGTGTGCGGCGCCAGGCCGAACTCGTCGGTCACCGGCCCGTCCTGGTGCGGGTAGTGGGTCATGCGCAGCGAGTATTGCGGGTCCTGGAATGCGGCGTCGAAATACTCGGCCGGCAGGTCGAGCGCGCGGGCATAGACCCGCACCATCTTCTGCACCAGCCGCTCCATGGTCTCGCAGTAGTCGATGACGACCTCCTTGAAGCCGGGCAAGTCGGCGGGCCAACGGTTGCGGCCGCGATATTTGCGGTCGGCCAGCACGTCGGGATGGTCGGCCGGCAGCTCGCGCTTGACGAAGAAGGCTTCGTTGAGGTTGGGCTTTGTGCCGGTCTGTACCGTTGAGGTGCGGAGCGTATTGCCGCGCATCGGCATGTAGCCCGTGCTGTGCTTGTCGAGCTTGAGGGCCAGCTTCCTCTCGAGCGGCTGCTGATGGAAGCGCTTGACCTCGGCGAAGACGTCGCGGATCTGCTGGCGCGGCACGCCGTGATTGACGATGAAATAGAAGCCGATTTCAGTCAGGGCGAAACGCAGCTCCTTGGCCGTGCGGTCGAGCGCCCCGGGCTCGCCCGCGAGATACGGACCGAGATCGATGACGGGGATCGTTTCGGTGGCAGCCATGACGCGTACTCCCTTGAACGGCCTCGACGATACGTCATCGGCCCCGGGGCTTCCACTGGCGAGCCCTGCGGTTCTGTCCTACCGTCCTTGCGGGCGGAGGCTGAATGCGGATGTTTCTACGCGGAACTCTGGCTGGAGTGGCACTACTGGCGAGCACGGGCCCGACCTGGGCGCAGGGTGCGGGAACGGACGGCGTGACCGCGTTCCTGCGTCTGCTGACGGACCGGGGCGACGCGACCTGGTCGCAGTTGCCGGCGGGGCGCGACTATCTGCTCGGTCTTGCGGGCAAGTTCGATAGCCGCACGATCCTCCTCCTGGTGGGCATCATGGTCGCCGGTCTCGCGGCAGAGTGGGTAGCGCGCCAGCTCGTCGTTCGTGTGCGGCATCGCATCCACGCCGTTGGCGGCAAGAAGACGCCGCTGCGTGCCTTGTTGCAGGTCATGTTGCTCGATGGCCTTGCTCTCGTGGCGCTCTGGGCTGCCGGCCGCATCGTCCTGGGGCAGCTCGGCGATCCTGCATCGATGGCCTCTAAGATCGGTCACCAGCTTTTGCTCGCGGTGCTGCTCTGGCGTGGCTTCAATTTCGTGTTCCGCGCCTGGTTGCGACCGAATTCGCCGAGCGGCCGCCTGGCTCCGGTCGACGACGCGACGGCGCGCCGGCTGTTGCGCGCGCTCAACACCGTCATCGTGCTGCCGCTGGTGGCGCGCACCATCGTGCAGGTCATGGGCCTGACGCTTGCACCACCTGCCGTTATCTCGGCCGCCGTGATCTGCCTTGTGCCCCTCGTGGGCATCGGTCTCGTCTACGCCGTCTGGCATTGGCGGCACGATATGGCGGCATGGTTCGCGGGCATGGTGCCGGAAAAGGATTTGTTCCGGCCGGGCAAGCTCGCGCTGGCGCACAATTGGTGGGTCGGCGGGCTGATCTTCTATGTCGCGAGCGGCGTGCTTGCGGTCTATGCCGCCCTGACCCAGCAGGGCCTGGCCAACAGCGGCCTGGGCGGCATCGAATCGCTTTTGATCATGCTGCTGCTGTTCGAGACGCTGGTGCACAAGTCGACGCAGCACCTGCCGATGGAAGCGCCGACCGTCGGCGAACTCGTGGCAAGCTGCATCCGCCTTGGCGTCCGTCTGTGGGTGGCGGTGGCGATTGCCCACGCCCTGATCGTGGGCGTTCTTGGCATGATGTCGGCTGCCGAATGGGCGCCGCACGACCGCGCCGCCAAGCTCGCGGCAATATCGGCGCTCGCCTTCTTCGTCGCCTGGCGCATCCTGAAATACCGCATGGATCGCTACATCGCCGACAACCCGCTGCCCACTGCGGGCTTCGACCCGACGGCCGATGAGGACGCTCCGGCGGCGGCCTCGCGGCTGCGCACCATCATGCCGGTGTTGCGCGCGACCATCGGCATCGCCTTCCTCATCCTGGGCGGCTTGCTGGTGCTGTCCGAGCTCGGCATCAACACCACGCCCCTGATCGCCGGCTTCTCTGTGCTGGGTCTTGCCGTCTCGTTCGGCAGCCAGTCGCTGGTGCGCGATATCGTGTCGGGCGTGTTCTTCCTCGCCGAGGATTCGTTCCGCGTCGGCGAGTACATCGACGGCACGAAGGTGAAGGGAACGGTCGAGGGCTTCTCGGTGCGCTCGATCAGGCTGCGTCACCAGAACGGCCAGCTCCACATCGTGCCGTTCGGCCAGCTCACCCACATTACCAATTTCAGCCGCGACTGGACGACGGTGAAGTTCAACGTCGCCTTCGCGCTCAACACCGACGCCGAATTGCTGCGCAAGACGGCAAAGAAGATCGGCCTCGAGATGATGAACGAGCCGCAGTTCCAGAAGGAGCTGATCCAGCCGCCCAAGATGCAGGGCATCGTCGACATCAAGGACGGGTCGCTGATCGTGCGCTTCAAGTTCACCGCGCGGCCCAAGAACCCGAGCCTGATCCAGCGCACGATGATCAGGCGCATGTACGATATCCTGCCCGGATTGGGCATCGAGTTCGCCAAGCCGCCTTACGCGATGATGGGACTGGGCGGGCTCGCGCCCGCCGCCCGCGCCGCTGCACAGTAAACTCAAGGAGCAACCATGGAAAAGCGCAAGCTCGGCAAGTCGGGCCTCGAATTCGCCCCGATCGCCTTCGGCGGCAACGTCTTCGGCTGGACGGCCGACGAGGCGACCTCGCATCGCCTGCTCGACGCCTTCGTCGACGCCGGCTTCTCCTTCATCGACACGGCCGATGTCTACTCACGCTGGGTGCCGGGCCATAAAGGCGGCGAGTCCGAGACAATCATCGGCAGCTGGCTCAAGAAGAATCCGGCCAAGCGCGCCAAGGTCCAGATCGCCACCAAGTGCGGCATGGTGCCGGCCGAAGGCGCATTGAAGCGCAACCACATCAAGTGGTCGGTCGACGAATCGCTGAAGCGGCTCAACACTGACCACATCGATCTCTTCCAGTCGCACAAGGACGACAAGGCGACGCCGCTCGAGGAGACGCTGTCGACCTATGGCGAGCTGATGAAGGCGGGCAAGCTCAAGGCGATCGGCGCCTCGAACTACGACGCGCCGCGGCTCGCCGAAGCGGCCAAGATCGCGAAGGAAAAGGGCCTGCCGCGCTACGAGAGCCTGCAGCCGCACTACAATCTGATGGAGCGCGGCCTGTTCGAGGGCGCGCTCGAGAACGAATGCCTGAAGGAAGGCATCGGCGTGATCCCGTACTACTCGCTGGCGAGTGGCTTCCTGTCGGGCAAGTACCGCTCGGAAGGCGACGTCGGCGATGCCAAACGCGGTGCCGGCGTGAAGAAGTACATCAATCCCAAGGGCATGAGCGTGTTGAAGGCGCTCGACACAGCGGCCAAGAAGCACAATTCCAACCCGACGCAGATCGCATTGGCCTGGCTGATGCAGCGCAAGTCGATCACCGCGCCGATCGTGAGCGCGACCAGCCTGCAGCAGCTCAAGGACCTGATTGCCGCGCCGACGGTCAAGCTCGATGCCGCCGACGTCGCCGCCATCGACAAGGCCAGTGCTCCGTAAGGCCGCGCCCTGATGCTCGTCTTCCGCCAGCTCTTCGACCCGACATCGTCGACCTACACCTATCTGCTGGGCGACAGCACGACCGGCGAAGCCGTGCTGATCGATCCGGTGTTCGAGCAGGTGCGGCGCGACGCGGCGCTGGTCTCGGAGCTGGGGCTGAGGCTGCTGTGGACGCTGGAGACGCACGTCCATGCCGATCACATCACCGGCGCGTGGCTGCTGAAGCAGCGGCTCGGCAGCCGGATCGCGCTCGCCGAAGCAGCTGGCGCAACCGGCGCCGATCGCGCGCTAAAGGATGGCGACCGGGTGGCCTTCGGCAAGCGCACGGTCGAGGTGCGCGCCACGCCGGGCCATACCAACGGCTGCCTGACCTTCGTGCTCGACGACGAGAGCATGGCCTTCACCGGCGATTGCGTGCTGATCCGCGGCTCCGGCCGCACCGATTTCCAGCAGGGCGACGCGCGCGCGCTCTATCGTTCGGTGCGCTCGCGCATTTTCTCGCTGCCCGAGACCTGTCTGCTCTATCCGGCGCACGACTATCGCGGACTCACGGTGACCAGCGTCGCCGAGGAGAAGAAGTTCAGCCCGCGGCTCGGCGGCGAGATCGCCGAGGCCGACTACGTGGGCTATATGCAGAACCTCGACCTGCCGCATCCCAAGAAGATCGACGAGGCGGTGCCCGCCAACCTGCGCTGCGGCCAGCCGGGCAACGGCGCCGCGGCGCTCAGCGATCCGGAATGGGCGCCGCTGCGCTTCACCTTCTCGGGCGTCTGGGAAGTCGAGCCGCATTGGCTGGAAGAGAACCTCGGCTCGGTGCGCGTGCTCGACGTGCGTGAGCCCAATGAATTCACCGGGCCGCTCGGCCATATCCGCGGCGCGCTGCTGGTGCCGCTGGGCGAGCTCGCCGCCAAGGCCAAGGACCTGCCCCGGGACAAGCCGATCGTGGCGGTGTGCCGCGCCGGCAGCCGCTCGGCGCATGCGACGGCGATCCTCAACAAGGCGGGTTTTACCGACGTCGCCAACCTGCCCGGCGGCATGCTGCGCTGGCGCGGCGAGGGCCGCAGCGTCGACGGCGGCGCGACCTAGCCGGAAGGAGGCGTTCATGCCGCTGTTCTACAAAAAGCAGGGCCACACCGCCGTCCTGACGCTCAGCCGTCCGCAAGCGCGCAACTGCTGGGGCCAAGATTATGCCGACGGGCTGCTGCGCCATCTCGACGAGGCGGCCGACGACGACGAGGTGCGTTCGGTCATCCTGACCGGCGATGAGGCGGGCGGTGCCTTCTCGGCCGGCGCCAACCTGCGCGACCCCAATACCCACAACACACGCTCGGCCGAAGCCTTCATCAAGCGCGTCGGCCGGGCGCGCAACTTCCCCTCCAGCCTGGTGAGCGACTTCCCCAAGCCGGTGATCGCCGCGGTCAACGGCTACGCCATCGGCATCGGCTGCATCATCACCTTCTGCTGCGACCTGATCGTGGCGTCGGAGAAGGCCGAATGGCGTTTGCCGCAGGTGGCGCTCGGCATCCTGCCGAACTACGGCGGCGCGACCCGGCTTGCCCGGCACGTCGGCAAGGGCCTCGCCATGCGGGTGGCGATGGGTTTCCCGCTCAAGGCGGACGAGGCCTATCGCATCGGGCTCGCCCAGTGGCTGGTGCCGCACGACAGGCTGATGGAGCAGGCGCTCGCTGTCGCCGACCATATCGCCGGCCTGCCGCCGCTTGCGGTGCGGATGGTGAAGGAGTCGATGAACCGCGGCCAGGACATTCCCAACATCGCCGACGCCTCGCTGGTCGATTCCTACCGCTTCATGGTGCTGGAGATGAGCGAGGACAAGGCCGAGGCGCATGAGGCCTGGCGCGAACGGCGCAAGCCGCGCTTTCGCGGTCGGTAGCTCCACGGCAGGCAATGGCAAGCTGGGGCGCCGGCCTGATCGAGGACGATCTGGCAACCGACTTCGCCAACCAGATCGTCGATGGCGGTGCGGTCACGCTGCGCGGTGCGCTGTCCCGCGCCCTGCAGGCAAGCGGCCATCTGCTCTATGAGCCCTCGGTCTGCGCCCTGATCGCGGCCGAGACCGTGGCGGCGCTGGCCGGCCGGCCGGCGAAGGCCATGCCCGATGCTTTGGCTGCCTGGACCGCCGGTCACAGGCGCGAGTCGTCGCTCGGTGAGCTGCGATCGCTGGCGACAGCCGCGGTCGAGCGGGTCAGGGAGGATTCCGAGATCGCCGAGCTGTGGGCGCGCTCCGAGACGTTCACCCGCTGGATCGGGCAAGTCGACGATCTTCTGGCGCGGCTCGCCGCGCCCTAGCTCTTCCACGCTGCGGTGGCGCGGGCACCGGGTGCGACGTCGGCCTCCGTCGGCGCCTTGACCGATTGCATGTGCTGGTAGCGCTGGGCGGAGAACCACAGCGCATAGTCGGCGAACTTGATCGGCGGATACTTTGCCGGATGGTCGGCCGACTGGCAGCTCGGCAGGCACTCGATCACCGTGTCGTGGTCGGGATCGAAGAAGAACGGGATGGCGTAGCGCACGACGCCGGAGATGTTGCGCACGCGGTGCGGGGTCGACAGGAAGCGCTCGTTTGTCCAGCGGTGCAGGATGTCGCCGCCATTGACCACGAACGCGCCCTCGACATGGGGCGCGTCCAGCCATTGCCCGCTCGGCAGCAGGATCGACAGGCCCTGCACCTTGTTGGGCGGCAGCAGCGTCATGAAGCCTGAATCGGTGTGCGGCACCAGGCTGGCGATCTTGTCGTCGTCGGCGTCGATCACCGGATAGCGCGACTGACGCAGGATGAAGTGCGGCTTCTCGAAGAAGCGGTCGAAGAAATTCGCCGGCAGGTCGAGCGCCAGCGCATAGAGCGGCACGAGCCTGGTGCAGAGCGCTTCCATCGTCGCCATGTACTTGAGCGTCTGCTCGCGGAAGCCCGGCAGATCTTTCGGCCATTTGTTCATGGTGTGGAAGCGGCGATTGGCGATCACGTCGGGATCGTCGGCGGTGCGCTCGCGACGCACGAAGTAGGCTTCGTTCTGGCTGGGCTTCTTGCCCTGCGCGGCGGCGTTGGGCGGCGCCTTCTCAGGGATCGGCATGTAGCCGATGTTGTGCTCGTCGACCCGGACGGCGAGCTTGGCCTCGGTCGGCAGCGCGTGGAAGCGGGCCGCGGCCTCGTACTGTGCGTCGATCAAGGCTTGCGGGATGCCGTGGCCCGCCAGGTAATAGAAGCCGACATTCTCGAAGGCGAAGCGCAGTTGCGCCGCGGCCTTCTCGGCCGCGCCCGGCTTGCCGGCCAGATAGTCAGCGACATCGATCAGCGGAATCGCGCCGCCGACCATGGTCGTCGAAACGGACATGTCCTGAGGCATGGCGCTACTATATGGCATGATCATCGAGAAGATCGAGCCGATTGCGCTCGCTACCGGCACCCTGTCGCTCGTGCTGTGCCGCGTTACCACCAAATCGGGCCTGGTCGGTTACGGCGAATGCCTGTGCAACAGGCCTCCCATGCAGCAGGCGCTGGTCGCCACAATCCGCGATGCCATCGCGCCGCTCTATTTGGGCAAGTCGGCCGCCGACCGGGCCGGCCTCAATCTCGCCGCGCGCCGCCGGCTTGCGAGCTTCGGCCGCGCCGGCACCGTCACCAACGCACTGGCCGCCATCGACATCGCGCTTTGGGACATCGCCGGCAAGGCCGACAACAAGTCCGTCTCGGTGCTGCTGGGCGGCGCCAAGCGCGCGCGCCTGCCGGTGATGGCGAGCCTCGACAAGTACGACGACCGAACGAAGGTGCGCGCGCGGCTCGAACAGGCGCTGGCAGGCGGCGTGAAGGCGGCGAAGGTGCACGAGGCTCCGCTCGACATCATCGAGGAGGCGCGCCGCGCCGTACCGAAGAGCATGCCGTTCATTGCCGACAGCAACAATGCGCACAGCCTGGCCGACATCCGCCGCGACGAAGCCCGCTGGCGCGCGCTCGAGCTGATGTTCTTTGAGGATCCGTTCTGGCCGCCGGAAGACCTGCTGACGATGAAGAAGATGCCTGGCGTGCCGATCGGCATGGGTGCCGATTTCGGCTCGACCGAGCAGATGGCGCTCTATGCCAAGGCGCCGGCGATCGCCGTCCTGCAGCCCGACGTCTGCATGCTGGGCGGCCTCACCGAGGCCAGCCGTGCCGTGGCGATGGTCGAGGCGGCCGGCAAGGTCCCGGCACCGCATACGCCGTTCGTCGGCCCGGCCGCGCTCGCCTCGCTGCATCTGCTGGCGGCCGCGAAGGACGACGGCTACTTCGCCGCCATCGAGCCGGGCGAGGGGCGGGACATGTATGGCGGCCTGGCACTCGCCAGCTGGCGGGCGAGCGTCGATGTGCCGACCGGGCCGGGCCTGGGCTTCGATCCCGATCCCGCCTTCCTGCGTGCGCACGATTGTGCGAAGAACTGAGCGATAACGGAGGAGACGTTCATGCCATCGCCGCTATTCGACCTCACCGGCAAGGTCGCCGTCGTCACCGGCTCGAGCAAGGGCATCGGCAAGGCGATCGCCATGCATCTGGCGCTGTCGGGCGCCAAGGTCGTCGTCTCCTCGCGCAAGGCGCCGGTCTGCGAGGAAGCCGCGGCGGAGATCAGGAAAGCGGGTGGCCACGCGACCGTCATTCCCTGCAACATTTCCGACAAGGCACAGGTCGAGAATCTGATTGCGCAGACCAAGAAGCAGCTCGGGCCGGTCGACGTGCTGGTCTGCAATGCCGCCTCGAACCCGTATTACGGACCGAACGAGAAGCTGCCCGACGAAGTGTTCATGAAGGTGATGCAGAACAACATTCTCTCGAACATGTGGCTGATCAACCAGTGCCTGCCCGACATGCGCGCCAAGAAGGACGGCTCGATCATGATCGTGTCGTCGATCGGCGGGCTGCGCGCCAGCACGGTGATCGGCGCCTACTGCATCTCCAAGGCGGCCGACATGCAGCTGGCCCGCAACCTCGCTGCCGAGTATGGGCCCGACAATATCCGCGTGAACACGATTGCGCCCGGCCTGATCACCACCGACTTCGCGCGGGCCCTATACGAGGATCCCAAGCGGCGTGCCGCGCGGGAAGCGGCGACCCCGCTGCGCCGGCTCGGTGCGCCCGACGACATCGCGGGCCTTGCCGTACTCCTGGCCGGGAAGGCCGGTGCGTTCATCACCGGCCAGACGCTGGTCGCCGACGGCGGCACGACGAGCGGCGGCTGATGAGGGAAAGAGGCGCGATCGGAGGCGCGTGGTCCGAGCAATGAGCCTCTACCAGGTCCAGAAGCTTATCTATCAGCTCAACCGCGATCCTCGGACGCGCGAGCGCTACGCCAGGGAGCGCGATGCGGTGCTGGCGGAGTACGACCTCACGGACGAGGAGAGGGCGGCGCTGGTGCAGCCCGACATCGGCCTGCTCTACGTGCTGGGGGTGAACGGCCAGCTGCTGATGCATTTCGCCGCCCTGCACAAGATCGAATGGAATGATTACCTCGAGAGGATGCGCCACGGCCTCGCCAAGCACGGCCAGGTGCGCGAAGGCGTCTATGCCGCCACCGGTTACGAGGGCGTCGAGGCGCACGATGCACGCCTGAAGGCCGAACGGGAGAAACGCTGATGCCTTTGGTCTATTGCGGCGCCTGCAGCCACGCTCCGGGCATCACCGCTCGGCCGGAACGCGCCGACACGCAGACGCGTCAGGCGCTCTACAAGGCGTTGTGCAAGATGGGTGACGACATTCGCGCCACCGGTGCCGAAGCGCTGATCGTGGTCGCCGCCGAGCATTTCGCCAATTTCTTCATGAACAACATGCCGGCTTTCGCCATCGGCATGGCCGATTCCTACGAGGGACCGATCGAGGAGGAAGCGTTCCTCAAGATCAAGCGCACGAAGGTGCCGGGCAACAAGGCCTTGTCGCGCAAGCTGATTGAAGGCGTGATGCAGACCGTCGACGTGGCCTATGCCGAGGAATGGAAGTTCGACCACGGCATCGCCGTGCCGCTGCACTTCATCACGCCCGACTACGATCTGCCGATCGTGCCGGCCAACATCAACTGCCAGGGTCCGCCGCTCACGCCGCTCAAGCGAGCCTGGGCGTTCGGCGAGGCGCTGCGCACGGCGGCGGACGCGCAGGCGGAGCGCATTGCGCTGCTCGCCACCGGCGGCATCTCGCATTGGCCGGCGACGCCCGACTCGGGAAAGATCAACGCCGAATGGGATCGCGAATTCCTCGACCGCTGGGCGCGCAATGACAAGGACGCGCTGCTCTCCTACACCGACGCGGAGATCTATCGCGACGGCGGGCAGGGCGGCTTCGAGATCCGGACGTTCGTCGCCGCAGCGGCGGCGGGCAAGGGGGCCAAGGGCACGATCGAGTTCAGCGAGCCCGTGCCGGCCTTTGCCGTCAGCGCCACGGTGGCGCGGATGGCCGTTATTTCTTCCTGAACGTCACCACCAGCACGTCGCGGTAGGCGGGCTGCGCCGGATTCTCCGGCTCGACCGGCGTGACGCCGTGGTAGCAGCGCGCATCGTCGACCAGGGCGGCGTCGAGCGGATCGGTGAGCGTGAAGCTGCCCAAGGTGCGCTTGTCCAGATCATGCACCGTGGTCGTGCCGCTCTTGATGTTGCGGCGGTTGACCAGCAGCACCAGCACGTAGTCGACGCCGTCGCGGTGCATGCCCTCGGGCGTCGGCTTGCCCTGTTCGCCGGGCTTGGCCTCGATCCGGAACTGATGCGCCTCGATGTGCCAGCGCTCGGTGTCGGGCGCGAGCCGCGAGAAGAGCGCGCGGCAATATTCCAGGATGGTGCGGAAGCTCTCGCCCCCGGCGATCTCGGGCTTGATCGGCTCGAACCAGCGCTCGATGCCGCCGTTCAGCCTGTTGTAGTCCAGGCTCTGATAGTGCGGCTGGTGCTTGCCGCGCTCGATCGGCCCCTGACGGCCGGCGCTCCACACGCCGAAGCGGCGGCGCCGGTAGCGGCCGCCATCGGCCATGTAGGTGTCGACCTGCAAATCGTTCCAGCTGTCGGCGAAGGCCGGCCAGTCGGCCAGCGCGCCGAAACGGCCGAACGCGGTGCGCATGTCGGACGCCTCGACGAAGGAGTAGCCCGCCCGTGCGATCGAGGCGCGGATGCCGCTGGCGTTCTGCAGGCCGGTGCCGATTTCGCTCATGGAAACAACCCTATCATTGTAACGCCGGGCCGGGCCATATGAGCTAATCTTCGTGCGAACCGGAGAAAAACGATGCCTTACGCGACAACCGATGACGGCGTGAAGCTGTACTACGAGGAGGTGGGCTCGGGCGCGCCGATCGTGTTCGTGCACGAGTTCGCGGCCGACCACCGTTCGTGGGAAATGCAGATGCGCCATTTCGGCCAGCGCTACCGCTGCGTGACCTGGAGCGCGCGCGGCTATCCGCCGTCGGACGTGCCGGAGAAGGCGATCAGTTACAGCCAGAACCGGGCGGCCGACGACATCCTGGCGATCCTCGACCATCTGAAACTCGACACCGCGCACATCGTCGGCCTCTCGATGGGTGGCTTCGCCACGCTGCATTTCGGCTTCCGCCACGCCAGGCGCGCCCGCTCGCTGGTCGTCGCGGGCTGCGGCTATGGTGCCGAGAAGGAGGAGGCAGCCAAGTTCAAGGGCGAGGCGGCGGTCGTCGCCAAGGCGCTGCTCTCGGAAGGCATGCAGAAGTTCGCCGAAAAGTATGCCTATGGGCCGACTCGGGTTCAGTTCGAGAACAAGGACCCGCGCGGCTTCGCCCAGTTCAAGAAGGAGCTGGGCGAGCATTCGGCGCTGGGCTCGGCCAACACCCAGATCGGCGTGCAAGGCGAGCGGCCCTCGCTCTACGATCTGGTCGACAAGATGCGCGCCATGATCACGCCGACCCTGATCCTGACCGGCGACGAGGACTGGCCATGCCTGGCGCCGGGAATCCTGATGAAGCGCGAGATCCCGACGGCGGCTTTATCGGTGATGCCGAACTGCGGTCACACCATCAATCTCGAGGATCCCGACCAGTTCAACCGCATCGTCGGCGACTTCATCGTGCAAGTGGAGGCCGGCCGCTGGCCCAAGCGCGATCCGCGGGCGATCAGCAGCTCGATCACCGGGATGAAGGCGTAGCTTCCTAAGCGGTCAGGCCGCCGTCGCAGAGGAATTCCGAGCCGGTCGAGAAGCTCGATTCGTCCGACAGCAGGAACAGAATCATGTCGGCGACCTCGCGCGGCTCGCCGAGCCGGCCGAGCGGATGCAGCTCCTCGAGCCATTGCTTGCCGCTCATGTTGCCGACCGGCGCCTCGAGGCGCGGGGCGATCATCGGCGTGTCGATATAGCCCGGATGCACCGAGTTGCAGCGGATGTTGTATTTCATGAAGGCGCAATAGAGTGCCACGTTCTTGGTCAGGGTGCGCACCGCGCCCTTGCTGGCGCAGTAGGCGAGCGCATAGGCCGCGCCGCGCAGGCCAAGCACCGAGGAGATGTTGACGATCGAGCCGGCGCCGCCCTTCGCCGTCGTCTCCTTCATGGCGGGCACCACGTGCTTGCAGCCGAGGAAGGTGCCCATCGAGTTGATGTCGTTGACGCGGCGGAATTCCTCGAGCGTGCAGCTCTCGATGTCGTTGCGCACCCCCACGCCGGCGGCATTCAGCAGCCCGTGCAGGCCGCCGAATCTGCCGGTCGTGTCGGCGACTGCCTTCCTCCACTGCTCCTCCTGCGTGACGTCGAGCGAGAGGAAGAGCGCGTCGTCGCCGAGCTCGGCGGCAAGCGTGCGGCCCTTGGCCTCGTCGCGGTCGGCGATCGCCGCTCTGCCGCCCTCGCGCACCACGCGCCGCGCCGTCTCTGCGCCGATGCCCGAGGCGCCGCCGCTGATCAGCACGACCTTGTCCTTCAACCGGCTCATCCCAGCAGCCCTCGCTTCATCAGGCCGGTCGTCACGCCGCCGTCGGCGGTGATCTCGGCACCGGTGAGGAACGACGAGCGGTCCGACGCCAGGAACAGGATGACTTGGCCGAGCTCGGCTGCCTCGGCCATGCGGCCGATCGGGTGGCGGCCGCCGACGAGCGCCTTGCCGGCCTCGTGCCCCACCATCTGCCAGAGCGGGTTGAAGATCGCGGTATCGACACCGCCCGGATGCACGGAGTTGCAGCGGATGCCGTATTTCTTCTCGGCGCAGTACAACGCCACGCTCTTGGTGAGCAGCCGCACCGCACCCTTGCTCGCGGTATAGGCGGTGGGGCCGGCCGAGCCGATCATGCCGGCGATCGACGAGACGTTGACGATCGAGCCCTTGCTCGCGGCCTTGTTCGGCCCGGTCTTCTTCATGCCCTCGATGGCATATTTGCAGCCAAGGAACACGCCCTCGGAATTGATGGCGTTCACCTTCTGCCACGTCTCGACCGAAGTGGTCTCGATGTTGCCCGGCCCGCCGCCGATGCCGGCATTGTTCACCACAATGTCGAGCCGGCCTTCCCTGCCGAGCACATCGGCAAGCAGCGTCTTCCAAGCGCTCTCCGACGCCACATCGTGTTTCACGAACCGCGCGGGAGCGGGTTTGCCTTCTTGAATGTCGGCCGAGATGACCGTCGCGCCCTGCTCGGCGAGCAGCGCCACGGCGGCTTCGCCGATGCCCGAGGCGCCGCCGGTGACGATGGCGACCTGTCCAGAAAGTTCCCCGCTCATGCCGTACTCAAAGAAAAACCCCTCCGGTCATTTGGACCGGAGGGGCCTGGTTGTGCAAGCTGGATCTAGAAGCCGAGCGGCTCGGAAACGCGCACCCACTTGCCGCCCTTGGACTCGGCAAGGAACGAGGAGTTCGCGCCCTGGTGGGTCTTCGGCCCGAAGTTCTGCGGCGGACCGCCGAAGATGTCGTGGTAGTCCTTAATGGCTTCCAGTCCGGCGATGAAGCTGTCGGTCGTCAGCTTCTTGCCGGCATGGACCAGGCCCTGCACGGTGAGGTCGGCGGCGACGTAGCCGTAGACCGCGCCGATGTTGGGATCGATCTTGAACTTCTCCTTGTAGGTCGACACGAACTGGCGCACCGACTCGAGCTTGCTGTCGGCATAGGGCATCTCGGTGAGGCCCATGCCGTAGAAGCCCTCCATGCCGGGCGCCGCGCCGACCACGAGGTCATAGACCGCGGCGGAGCCTAGGAAGGTGACGTCGTTCCAGCCCATCTTGCGGGCCGCCGTGTAGGGCACG
>Ga0070741_10005416_pt1 | contig 28417 bp, 27 predicted proteins | sample Coa_R1_4_FD_66440 | JGI IMG/M metagenome (GOLD analysis project Ga0070741, IMG submission 66440) | Surface soil microbial communities from Centralia Pennsylvania, which are recovering from an underground coalmine fire - Coalmine... | ecosystem: Environmental > Terrestrial > Soil > Unclassified ... | reverse complement strand
CCGAGCGGCTTGATCCCGCCGTCCAGCGAGGGATCCATGCGTCCGCCGTCGGCAGACGGCTTGGTACGGCTCACCGCATCGGGGCTGAGGTCGGGAGACTCGACGCCCGGATCGGAGGTGCGCGTTTCGGGGTTGATCGGCGTGATCTGGCCGAGCGCGGCCTTGCCGATGTCCTTCATGGTCTCCTTCCAGCCGTCGGGCTTGCGCTTGACCGCGTCGCACCCCATGCACGGCATGTGGTCGACGAGATCCTTGAGCTTGCGATCCGACTCGAAGAGCGGATCGTCGTGGCGCGGGCTGACGGTGACGGGATCGAGCTGCTTCGCGGGCTCGGCGTGATCGTCAGCGTACGCCGCGCTCGCGGCAAGAACCGCGAGCGCGGCGAAACCCTTGCGCAGTTACGCCGCCGCCTTCGCCGTTTCGGCTTCCGGCTCGGTCGGCTTGCGCTTGAGCAGGAACGAGGCGAACGCGGGCAGCAGCAGGACCGCGGCGACCGCGTTGGCGAGGAACATGATCGTGAGCAGGATGCCCATGTCGACCTGGAACTGCAGATCCGACAGGAGCCACGTGCACACGCTCGCTGCAAGCGTGAGGCCCGTGAAGACCACCGCCTTGCCGGTCTGATGCAGCGTCTCCTCGTACGACTCGCGCAGCGTCATGCCCTTGTTGTAGCACTCCTCGAGCACGCTGAAGATGTAGATGCCGTAGTCGACACCGATGCCGGCGGCGAACGCGGCGACCGGCAGCGTCGACACCTTGATGCCGATCTGCAGGAACACCATCACCGCGTAGGACAGCTGCGAGACCAGCGCCAGCGGGATCAGCACGCAGATCATGCCGGCGAGGCTGCGGAACGACAGGAACACGCAGAGCGCGATGCCGCCGTAGACCCAGTACAGGATCGGCCGGTCGGTCTCCTTGATCACGTCGTTCGCCGCCGCCATGACGCCGACGTTCCCCGTCGCCAGCGCGAACTTCACCGGGCTGTCGCCTTCGTCCTGGACGAACTGGTTGTGCGTCGCGATCACGCGATCGATCGTCGTCGCGCGGTGATCCTTCAGGAAGATGAAGATCGGCATGCCGCTGCAGTTCTCGTTGAGCAGGCCGGTCGGCGGCGTGATCTGCTGCGCGGCGACGACGAGCACCTGCTTGTTGCGCGGGAGCACGTGCCACTTCGGGTTGCCTTCGTTGAAGGCCTGGATCGCGACCTTGGCCATGCCGGCCATCGACAGGGTCGATTGCACGCCGGCGGTGTTCTCCATGCGCCAGGCGTAGCGGTCGATGGTGTCCATCACGCGATTGTCGATGCAGCCGTCGGGCTGGTCTTCGGCGATCACCTTGAAGATGTCGACGCCGAGCGCGAACTTGCCGGCGATCACCGCGGTGTCCTGGTTGTAGCGCGAGTCCGGACGCAGCTCCGGCACGCCGGCGTGCAGCTCGCCGATCTGCAGGCGCTTGCCGACCACCTGCGCGCCGACCGACAGCAGCACCGCGAAGATCAGCACGCCGGTGGCGACGGGGCGCAGCGTGATGAGCGACAGCACGTGCCAGACCGGCTCGAACAGCTTGTCGCGCTTGGCCTGGTGCTCGCGGAATTTCTTTGGATTCGGCAGCGTCGCGTACGACAGCAGGCAAGGCAGCAGCACCTTCTTGCAGAAGATGATCGCGACCAGGCCGAACATCGCGTTGATCGCCATCTCCTGCACGATGCGGATCGGCACCAGGAGGATGGTGCCGAAGCCGACGACGTTGGTGAGCACCGCCGAGATGCCGGGGATGACGAGTCGGCGATACGTGGCGCGCGACGCTTCGAAGCTGTCGCGCTCGTGATCGGCGACTTCATAGAGCCAGAAGCTCGTGATCTGCACGCCATGCGACACGCCGATCGACAGCACCAGGAACGGCACCAGGATCGCGAACGGATCCAGGCCGTAGCCGAACAGGTGCAGCATGCCGAGCTCCCAGATCACGGCGAGCACCGAGCAGGACAGCGGGATCATCGCGATCTTGAGCGAGCCGGTGTACTGCCAGAGCAGGAACCAGGTGAGCAGCAGCGTGAGCCCGAAGAAGCCGACGACGACCGGGATCGCGTCGGCGATGTCGCCGACCACCTTGGCGAAGCCGATGATGTGGACGTCGACGTTGGCGTTGTAGTCCGGGTTGTCGAGCTCGTTGACCGTCAGGTCCCAGCCGTGCAGCTGCGGCGGATTGGTCGGCGTCGCGCCCGAGGCTTCGGTCGCTTCGATGGTCTGGAGGAAGAACAGCTTGCGCTTGTCGGTGTAGCCCTTGGCGAAGACGTCGCCCGCCTTGAGGTTGAGCTCCGGATGATCCTTCTTCAGCCGGTACTCGAACATCTTCGGATTGGTGAAGTGCTGGCGGACGTCCTCGATGATGTGCGCGGTGCGCACGTAGTCGAGCTTCTCGTCGGTGACCGGATCGCGCTCCAGCAATTCGGAGAACACCATCGCGCCGGACTGATCGTTGGTGACGTAGCGGCCGATGATGTTCGCCTTGCCGACGTTCTCGCGCACCAGCTGGATCATCTCGGGCGTCGGCTGATAGTCGGACGGGATGACGTTGCCGCCCTTGAATCCGCCTTCGACCACTTCGATCACGCGCACGTCCGGCGTGAACAGCGACGACACGCGCGCGCGGTCCATGCCGGGGACGAAGAACACGGCGTCGGTCAGCTTGCGCAGCGTCTCCATGAACTTCGGCTCATAGATGTCGCCGTTCTTCTGCACCGCGGCGACCAGCACGAGGTTCGCGCCGCCGAACTCGGCCTGGTACTGCTTGAACACCTTGATGTAGGGATGGCCGAGCGGCAGCTGCTTCTCGAGACCGGCGTCGGTCTTCAGGTGCAGCGCCTCGAAGATCATGAACAGGGTGACCAGCGCGATCACGATCAGCGTGCGGGGACGCTTGCCGAAGACGATCGGCTCGGTGATGCGGATGAACGCCTGTGAGAATGCCCCTCGTGCGTCGCCGTGCATGGTCGATCTCCCCGCCCTGCTTGTATTTAATGGACCGAAGCAGCCGCCATCATACCCTCTAAACCAAGGCGCCTAGAACGTGTAGGCCAGCGCCAGCGAAAGGTTGTCGCGGTCCAGTCGCGTGTTGTCCTGGCCGCCGCCGAGGAACCACTGATAGAGCACGGTGGCGGTGAGGCTCGGCGTGAACTTGACCTCGGTCCCCGCGATGAGATCGTGGCGTCCTTCGACGAAGTTCTGGATCGGGTACGGCGCGATGCCCTTGACGTCCCAGCCGGCGATCACGATCGGCATGAAGGTCCAGCCGTAGATCACGTCGTTGTACTCGCCGCGGATCAGCGCGCGCATGCCCCACGCGAAACTGTCGGCGAATCCGGAATTCATCTTGGTGGTGTTGAACGACAGTCCTGTGGTGTCGACGCCATCCGGACCCGGCTGGCCGGTGCCGTCGGCGCCCGGGCTGTGGTGCGACTGCCCTTGCCCACCGCCCTCGAACTGGAGCTTGTCGATCGACGGCATGTTGTACACCTGCGTGCCGCCGATCTCGCCGATGAAGATCAGCTGATCGGCGCCGATGAGCGGGACGTTGGAGAAGGCCTGCAGCGCGGTGAAATCGAACTGGCCGACCTTCATGCGCTCGTAGCCCGGGATGAACTGGCCGCCCTGCACGTCGGAGACGAGCTCGCCGTTCTCGATGTGGGAGTGGCCGCGATACAGCGTCTCGATGTAATCCGGCACCGCGTGCCGCGCGCTCGGGAACTTGATGACGTCGGCCTGGATGCCTGCTTGCGCCAGGATCGGGCCGAGTCCGGGGATCGCATCGGTGCCGAGATTCTGGTCGTGGTTCGGGAACGTCGGCTGCAGCGCGGCGAAGGCGAGATCGTTGACCTGCACCTGCAGCGGCACGTTCGGCCGGAACGAGTACTCGCCGGCGAGCGACCACGAGCCGATGTTGGTGTTGAACGAGAACCCGAACATGTCGATGTTCTCGGGATAGTCCACCAGGAGCTTGATCGTCTGGACGTTGAGCGGATCGATGCCGACCGGATTCGGCGGCAATCCCGCCAGGCTGCCTTTGAAGCCGCGGCACGCGACCGCTGCCTGTGCGCCGTTCGCAGCGGTTCGCGCGCAGGAATCCTGTGCCGCATAAAGGCTCAGGTACGGCAGACGGCTGTGGTAGTGGAAATAGTAGAGATCGAACTCGGTGCCGTTGCCGAGGCTGTCGGCGAAGTAGTTGAGCTTCACGCCGTACTGACCGCCGTTCTTCGGATAGCCGCTGTCGAGCGGGAGCAAGCGCGCGGTATCGCACGAGCTCGAGAGCAGCGCGAGCACGGGATTGTTGACCTTCTTGATGCAGTTCGGGTCTTCCGGGAACTGGCCGAGATTGATGTAGATCGGATCGCCACCCTTGTTGCCGAACGCGTCGATGTCGGCCTGGAACGATCCCTTGGGATCGACCTCGACCGGCCGCCAGCCGAATTGATAGATGCCTTCGATGCCCAGGCCCTTGACCACGTCCATCGACGCGACCACCAGCGGCACGGGCTGGAACAGCTCGCCGATCTCCGTGCCGGGCGTGTGATAGCGCACGGACGACGGCGGATTGATCTCGCTGATGCTGTTCAGCGCGAACAGCCCGCTCTCGCCCCAGCGCACGGTCTGCTGACCGACCGAGATCGAGCCCGTGCGCTCGCCGAGCGTGAACGCATACTGCGCGTATGCGTTCATCAGGATCGCGCCTTTCGCGTAGACGCGCTCCACGCCGCTCGAGCGCGGCGTCGTCGCCGGCTGGTACTCGGTGTTGGTGTGGGTGTCGTCGAAGTTGGTGTTGATCGGATCGAAGTAGCCGATGCCGCTCACGCGCACCAGCAGATCGCCCCAGGTGACCTTGAGATCGGAGGAGAGCCGCGCGACCGCGGCGGTGATGTCGTGCTTGTCGTAGTTGAGATCGCCGTCGTCGTGGTTCTCGCCGTTGAACGAGCCCTGCGCGGCGACCAGCCGGCGCACCGGCGCGGGATCGCCCTGCAGCGACAGGCAATCGTCGGTGTCGCACAGGTGCTGCTGGCCTTCGACGTTGAGCTTGCCGATCAGCGCGGGATTGCGATCCTGCATGCGCCACGCGATGCCGGCCGACGCGCGGTTCTTGAGATCGATGTGGAAGCCATCGAGGTCCCAATCCAGCGCGATCGCCGGAGACGCGGCGACCAGCGACGTCAAAACAAACGCACACGTCCGTTTGCGCATCGTCTTCTTCTCCTCCGTCCGCCGCCGCCACTTCGGCGTGGACGCCGAAGCTAGCCCGTCGTTCCCGCGGTGCCATTGGCCCGCGCGCGGCGGCTCTTGTCGTTGCGGCAATATGCCCGAATCGTCTTTCCGGGGGTAGACTGGCGACCCGCGACGCCGCGAACCGGCGCCGGGGATCGCGATCCAATAACGACACACGACAGAGGAGATCGTTCATGCCGCAGACTCGGCTCCATGTTCCTCTCAGCGCCATCGCCGCAGCCCTGATCAGCTCGACCGCGCTGGCGACCGCGACGCCAGAAGAAGCCGCGAAGCTGTGCAAGGAGCTCACCTGCGTCGGCGCCGAAGCCGGCCCGAACAAGGACGGCACGATCCCGAAGTGGACGGGCCCCGCGAACTTCACCGAAGAGCAGAAGCACTACACGCCCGCCGATCTCGAGAAGCTGCGCAAGGGCGATCCGCAGCAGATCGAGGACCTCCTCAAGAAGCAGGCCGGCGCCGACGCGCAGAAGATCCAGGTCACCATCACTGCGCAGAACATGCAGCAATACGCCGCCAAGCTGACCGACGGCCAGAAGGCGATGTTCAAGGCGTACCCGGATTACAAGATGAACGTCTACCCGAGCTATCGCACGGGCTTCTATCCGGACGAGATCTACAAGTGGACCGCGACCAACGCGGTGAAGGCGCACCTCGAGGGCACCGACGGCGTGAAGGACGCGCACCTCGGCTTCCCGTTCCCGATCCCCAAGAGCGGCGCCGAGCCGATCTGGAACCACAAGATGAAATTCCGCGGCTCCGCCGCGCGGCGCTTCAACAACCAGGCGATCGTCAAGCCGGACGGCAGCTACACGATCACCAAGCTCACCGAGGACGTGAAGTTCAAGTACGGCAATCTCGCCGATCCGCCGAAGCCGGGCGATCCGCCGATCATGCTGTATTACCTGTCCGAGACGATCTCGCCGCCGCGCGTCGCCGGCACGCTCACGCTCGTGCACGAGACCGCGGATCAAACCGTCGGTGGTCGCGCCGCGTGGATCTATTCGCCGGGTCTCGGCCGCGTCGCGCGCGCGCCCGATGTCGGCTATGACAATCCCGCGGTCGGCACCGACAACGAGCAGTACAACGACCAGGTCGACGTGTTCAACGGCTCGCTCGACCGCTACAACTGGAAGCTGCTCGGCAAGCAGGAGAAGTACATCCCGTACAACTCCTACCTGATCAACAGCCCGCGCGTGAAGTACAAGGACATCATCCGCCCACTGCACATCAACCAGGATCTCGCGCGCTACGAGCTGCACCGCGTATGGGTGGTCGAGGCGACGCTCAAGCCCGGCCTGCGCCACAACTTCGCGCGGCGCGTGTTCTATCTCGACGAGGACAGCTGGTCGATCGCCGCAGTCGACTGCTACGACGGCCGCAACCAGATGTGGAAGGTGCAGGAGGCGCATCTGCTCACCGCGCCGTTCGTGCCGACGGTCACCGGCGTGCCCGAGATCATCTACGACCTGCAGTCGAAGCGGTACTTCACGACGGCGATGGTCAACGAGGACGCGATCACCGACTTCAAGATCAGCTTCCCGGATGCGTACTTCGATCCGGCCGCGCTGAAGCGCAAAGCCCGCGGCAAATAGGAGTGCGTTCATGAGCGCGAATCCCAAAGCCATCCCGAGCGTGAAGGATCAGGTCAGCAAGGAAGAGTGGGACGCCCGCGTCAATCTCGCGGCCGCGTACCGGCTCGTCGCGCTCTACGGCTGGGACGATCTCGTCTTCACGCACATCTCCGCACGCGTACCGGGCCCCGAGCATCACTTCCTGATCAACCCGTACGGCTGGATGTTCGACGAGATCACCGCGTCGTCTCTGGTGAAGGTCGATCTCGACGGCAGGAAGGTGATGCCCTCGCCCTACGAGATCAATCCGGCGGGCTTCGTCATCCACAGCGCGATCCACGCCGCGCGCGAAGACGCGCTGTGCGTGATGCACACGCACTCGCTCAACGGCGTCGCGGTGTCGGCGCAGAAGAACGGCCTTCTGCCGATCTCGCAGCAGTCGACGCTGGTGCTCGCCTCGCTCGCGTATCACGACTACGAAGGCATCGCGCTGCGCGACGACGAGAAGCCGCGGCTCGTCGCCGATCTCGGCCACAAGATGTTCCTGATGCTGCGCAACCACGGCTTGCTCACCGTCGGCGCGACACCCGCGGACGCGTTCCTCGGGATGTACGTGTTCGAGGCGAGCTGCATGATCCAGGTGCGCGCGCAGGCCGGCGGCGGCGAGCTGATCCCGGTCGCCAAGCCGATCCTCGCCGGTGTCGAGCAAGCCGCGACGCAGGTGCTCAAGGGCCTCGGCGGCCAGCTCGCGTGGCCGGGCCTGCTGCGCAAGCTCGATCGCGTCGATCGCTCGTTCCGGGACTGAAACCACGCGCCGTGACCCTGGAGCCGCAGACCGAGATTTCCGACGAGGTCGTCCGGTTCATCGGCGAGCTCATCGACTCGGTGCCGCAGCTCGAGGCGCTGCTCCTGCTCTGGGACACCGCCCCGCGCGCGTGGAGCATCGACGAGCTCGCCGCGCGCATCTACGTCTCGCCGCAAACGACGCAGGACATCGTCGCGGCGCTGGAGCGCCGGCGCGTCGTGCGTCGCGATGAGCGTGGCGCTTACGCGTTCGATCCCGATGGCGCCAGCGGCGCGCGCATGGCGGAAGTCGCCGGCACCTACCGGCGACGTCTCGCGCAGGTCGCAGGCCTGATCCATTCGAAAGCCTCGCTGGGCGTGCTCGAGTTCGCCCGCGCATTCAGACTCAAGAAGGAGCCGTAGTTCATGGCTGGACTCGTTTACCTGCTCGGCGCGCTCACCACGCTGATCTGCGCCGCGCTGCTGCTGCGGCGCTACGCGCAGAGCCACGCGAAGCTCCTGTTCTGGAGCGGGCTGTGCTTCGCCTGCTTCACGGTCTCCAACATCCTGGTGTTCTTCGACCTCGTCGTCTTCCCCACCGAGGTGGACCTGTATGGCCTGCGGCTGTTCACCGCAGTGATGGGCATGGCGCTCCTGCTCTATGGGCTGATCTGGGAGAGCCAATGAACGTTGCCGACACGAGCCTTTCGCCGCTGGTCGCGGGCTTCCTGCTCGGCGTGATCTTCGCCACGTCCATGGTCGCGGGATTGTTCTTCCTCAAGTTCTGGCGACGCACCGGCGATCGGCTGTTCCTCGCGTTCGCCGCCGCGTTCCTGATCGAAGGCGTCAATCGCCTGGGCTTCCTGTTCGCCGAGCACCCCAACGAAGGGACGCCGTCGATCTACCTGGTGCGCCTGATCGCGTTTGCGCTGATCATTGCGGCGATCGTGTCGAAGAACCGCGGGAGCCCACGATGAAGAGAACCGTCGCGATCGCCATCATCGCCGTCGCCGCGCTGATCGCGGGCTGGGTCGCGCTCGGACCCTTCCTCGCGGCCAATGCCATCCGCACCGCGGTCGCGCGCAACGACGAAGCGGAGCTCGATCAGCACATCGACTTCCCCGCCGTGCGCGAGAGCCTGAAGAGCCAGGTCTACGGCGCGATCGACGACGACGGCCCGCCGGACCAGAGCGGCGGCATCGGCAACGCCCTCAAGAGCATCGTCAGCGGCGCGATGGACGTGATGCTGACGCCGCACGGCGTGCTGCTGTTGCTGCGGCATCGCACCGCGCTCGGCGATGCCGAAAAGGCGCCGGCGTCGAATGCGCCGGCCGAGGACGCGCCGCGCCGCAAGCCGATCGTGCATTACCGTTACGCGTCACCGAGCCGCTTCGTGGTGACGGTCGCCGACGCCGACTATCCCGACTTGCCGGCGACCTTGGTGCTGCATCGCTACGGTCTCGGGTGGAAGCTCGCGGAGATCGAGCTGCCGTCGCAGCAGCATCCGCAGGCCGAGTGACGTGAGATTCGAGCACCGTCGCGAGCCGCTCGCGCATCGCGCCATCTTCCTGCGCCGGCTCGCCGCCAGCTCGGCGACGGGCGTCGCCATCATCGCGGCGTCGCTCGCGATCGGCATGCTCGGCTATCACCTCACCGAGCATCTGAGCTGGCTCGACGCCTTCGTCAATGCGGCGATGCTGCTCGGCGGCGAAGGGCCGATCGCGTCGCCGCAAACCGATGGCGGCAAGCTCTTCGCCGGCTTCTACGCGCTCTACTGCGGGCTCGCGGTGATCACCATCGCGGGGGTGATATTCGCGCCGGTGATCCACCGCGCGCTGCACAGGTTCCATCTGGAGCGAACGCGCGACGCCGGTTAAATTGGCGTCGATGGCCGATCTGATCTCTTCGGAGCTCGCGGAGCTCCTCCAAGGCGCGGTGTCGATGGTGGTCGCCTCCCGCGACGCCGACCTGCGGCCGCACATCGGCCGCGCGCTCGGATGCCGGCTGTCGAAGGATCGTCGCGAGGTCACCTTGTTCCTCGTCGCTTCGCGCTGCGGCGAGCTCCTCGCCGATTTCCGCGCGAATGGCCATGTCTCGATGGTCGCGGTGCTGCCGAGCACGCATCGCAGCGTGCAGCTCAAGGGCGTCGATGCGCGCAGCGTCGCGCTCGGCGCGGACGATCGGTCACGCGTCGCGGCCTATCGCGAGCGGATGGTCGTCGAGCTCGGCGCGATCGGGCACGATTCCGCCTTCGTGCGCGCCGCCTTCGCCGCCGATCCCGCCGATCTCGTCGCCGTCCGCTTCACGCCCGCGCTGGCCTACAACCAGACGCCGGGCCCCGAAGCGGGCAAGCCGCTCGCGGGTGCCGCATGAAGCTGTCGCTCGACGACATCCGCGGCTGCCTCGACGGCGCGATTCCGTCGACCATGGCGACCTGCGCCGCCGACGGCACGCCCAACGTCGCCTTCCTGTCGCAGGTCGAGTACGTCGATGCTGAGCACGTGGCGCTCTCGTTCCAGTTCTTCAACAAGACGCGCGCCAACGTGCTCGCCAATCCGCATGCGCAATCGCTGCTGGTGGATCCCCGCACGGGGTCGAGCTTCCGCCTGACGCTGCGCTACCTGCGCACCGAGACGTCCGGTCCATTGTTCGAGCGCATGAAGGCCAAGCTCGCCGGCATCGCCTCGCACACCGGCATGAGCGGCGTCTTCCATCTGCGCGGATCGGACGTCTATCGCGTGCTGGAGGTCGAGTGCACGCATTGCTCCACACTGCCGCCACCGCCGCCGCGCGGCAACCGCTTGCCGGCGCTGCGCACCATCGCGCAGAAGCTGACCGCGTGCGCCGATCTCGAAGAGCTGTTCGAGCGTGCGCTGTCGAGCCTGGGCGAATCACTCGGCATCGAGCACGCGATGCTGCTCGTGCTCGACGCGGTGGGCGGCAAGCTCTACACGGTCGCGAGCCGCGGCTACACGGCGTCGGGCATCGGCTCGGAGATCGCGCTCGGCGAAGGCGTGGTCGGCGTCGCTGCCCGCGAGCGCACGCCGATCCGCATCGGTCACATGACCATCGAGTACGGCTATGGACGCGCCATCCGCTCGAGCGCCGAGCACGCCGGCTTGAGCGAGCTGATCGAAACCGAGATCCCGCTGCCGGGCCTGCCGGAGTCGCGCAGCCAGCTCGCCGTGCCGATCGTCGCGGGCGCGCGCTTGCTCGGCGTGCTCTATGTCGAGAGCACTCGGGACTCGCGCTTCGACTACGACGATGAGGACGCGCTCGCGACCGTCGCGGCGCAGCTCGGCAGCGCGATGCTGCATCTGCAGGACGCGCCCGAGCCCGCAGTCGGCGCGCAGGCGCCCGCCGCCCGCCTGCAAGCCAGCGGCGCGCCGGTCGAAGTGCGCCACTACGCCGAGAACGACAGCGTGTTCCTCGGCGAGGATTACCTGATCAAGGGCGTCGCCGGCGCGATCTTCTGGGCGCTGGTGCGGGACTACGCCGACGGCAAGCGCAACGAGTTCTCCAATCGGGAGCTGCGCGTCGATCCGCGCATCCGCTTGCCCGACGTCAGCGACAACCTCGAAGCGCGCCTGATCCTGCTCGAGCGCCGCCTCAACGAGCGCGACGCCTGCGTGAAGATCGAGAAGACGGGACGCGGCCGGTTCCGGCTGTGCGTGCACCGGCCGCTGAAGCTCGTGGAGATCCCTGCTCCGCGCTGATCAGGCCGCCTTCGCCACGGTCAGCTCGAGCGCGGTCGCGAGCTTGGCCCAATCGCGATCGGAGAGATGCGAGCGCGCGAGCGCCAGCGCGCCCTCGAACACGTGGCGCGGCGCGAACTGCCGCATCCCGGAGAGCATCGCGACCCGCTCGGCGTGGTTCTTGTACGGGATCATCCAGCGCCACACCGTCATCGTCTCGTCCGGCGGCAGCGAGCGCACCAGGTTCTGCTCGATCTGCGCGATCTCGGCGTCGCTGTAGGCCGACCACAGCACCGCGTTGTGCTCGGTCTCCTCGTACTCCATGTGCTCGAAGTTGTCGGCGATGAACCGGGCCAGCGCGCGATAGAGATCGTGCGCGAGACGCGGCCGCTCTGCCGCTGACGCGCGCTCGACTGCGCTCACCGCCGTGCGCAGCGCCGCGATGTGCTGCTCGTGATCGACGTGCTCGCCGGCGATGCGCGCGGCGGTGCCCGGACGTCGCGCTTCCATCGCGCGATGGATGAAGTCGTTCTCGTGCTGCAGGTGGCCGGCGCAGATCTCCAGCAGGCTCTTCACCTGCGACAGCGTCTCGGCGAGATCGACCGGGTCGAGCGCGTCCATCCAGCCGACGCGGCCGAGCGTATCGGTCATGAATGCGCGCAGCGCCTTGTGGATGCCGGCGTAAATGTCGTGACGCGGGGCGGCGGGACTCGTGACTTGCATGACTGGCTCCGTGGAAGGTGACAACTGACGGGAGCAGTCTAGGAATCGCGCCGGCGGCGCGTTCCTAAATGTTTCGCAAGCGAGTCTTAAGAATTCACTAAATGACGGCGGGCGGTGATCCCGTCTGCGCGTAGGCGAGCTTCCAGCGCTCGACGAATTGCCGGTTGTCGTGCTGCCACGGATGGAAGCCAGGCCGGAAGTAGGAAAGCCACGGCAGGAACACCGCCCGCATCGAGCCCGGGTTGATCCACAGCGCCTTGAACAGCTCCCACCAGCCGCGCAAGTCGGACCGCTTGCCGTCGCGCTTGAGCAGCGCCCAGTGCGTGATCATCACCTGCAGCCAGAAGTCCATGCTGGTGAACAGGAACGTGAAGACGCGGCGCAGATACGAGAAGAAGCCGCTGCCGTACGCGGCGCGATAGACGTCGTACGCGACCGCCTTGTGCTCGGTCTCCTCGATCGCGTGCCAGCGCCACAGCGAGGCGATGCGCGGATCGGTGTTCTCCAGCACGCGCGGATCGCCGAGCAGGTTGTCCGCCATGATCGCCGTGAGGTGCTCGAGCGCGAGCGTCACCGCGAGCTGGTTCGCGCGCGGCAGGTATTTCTGGGTGATGCCGATCAGCTTGATCACGCGGCTCTCGAGCCGCTGCACCGGATAGCCGTGCTGCGCGAGCCACTCGTTGTAGACGCGATGCTCGCGACCGTGCATCGCCTCCTGGCCGATGAAGCCCTTCACGTCCTCCGCGAGCTTGGGATCGGTGATCTTGTGCTTGTGCTTGCGAACGCTGTCGATGAACATCTTCTCGCCTTCGGGGAAGAAGATCGACATCGCGTTGAACCAGTGGCTGACGTGCGTGCCGCGCGGGTGCCACGTCGACGGCGTCAGGCCGGTGACATCGAAGTGGATGTCGCGCTGCTGCACGGGGACTGGCGAGATGTGCTCGTTCATACCCATTGGACTTCTCCGGACTACTTGAGCTCCGACGAGTTCTTGCCCAGCAATCGCCGGGCGACGATCAAGAGCTGGATCTGCTGGGTGCCTTCGAAGATGTCGAGGATCTTGGCGTCGCGCGCCCATTTCTCGAGGAGCCCGATGCGCTCGCTGCCTTCCGCGTAGCCGATGCTGCCGCAGAGCTCGACGCACTTGAGCGCGATGTCGACGCAGGTGCGGCCGGCTTTCGCCTTCGCCATCGACGCCTGCAGCGAGTTCGGCTTGCGGTTGTCGGCCATCCATGCGGCCTGCAGCGTCAGCAGGCGCGCGGCTTCGTAATCCGCTTCCATGCCGATGAACGCTGCGGCAGCTGCGGACTGCGCCATCGCGGGCTTGTCGTAGTCGATCGCGATGCCGGCTTCCTCGAAAACCTTGCGCGTCTCGTCGAGGCACGCGCGCGCCAGGCCTACGCCCATCGCTGCGACGAGCGGTCGCGTGTTGTCGAACGTCTGCATCACGCCGGCGAAGCCCTTGTCGGCTTTCACGTCAGCGGAGCCAAGCAGGTTCTCCTTCGGCACCCGGCAATCGCGCAGCGCGAATTGCGCGGTGTCGGAAGAGCGGATGCCGAGCTTGTGCTCGAGGCGCACGAGCTCGAACCCCGGCGTGCCTTTCTCGACGACGAACGACTTGATCGCGGCGCGACCGGCGTTCTTGTCGAGCGTCGCCCAGACGACCACGAGCTCGGCGCGCTCGCCGGCGGTGACGAAGATCTTGTCGCCGTTCAGCACGTAGTGATCGCCGTCGAGCCGCGCGGTCGCGCGGATCGCGGCGGAATCGGAGCCGGTGTGCGGCTCGGTGATCGCCATCGCGGCCCAGCGGCCCTTGAAGCGCGCGAGCTGCTCTTCGGTGGCGACCGACGCGATCGCGGAATTGCCGAGACCTTGTCGCGGGATCGACAGGAGCAAGCCGACGTCGCCCCAGCACAGCTCCATCGTGCCGAGCACGGTGGCCATGTTCGCGCCGTTGCGATTGCCGTCGTCGCCGGTCGCGTCGCGGCGCACACCCGCAGCGCCGGCGCCGTGCGTCGAGCCCGCGGCGCTGGTGCCTTCGAGCACGGCGGCGAGCATGTCGAGCTCCTTCGGATACTGATGCTCACCGCGATCGTACTTGCGCGAGATCGGGCGGAACACGTTCCGCGCGACTTGCTGCGCCTGATCGACGAGCCCGCGGAATTTCTTCGGGACTTCGAGATTGATCATACGAGCAGCACTCCTTCCATGACGCCCACCGCGCGCAGATCGCGATACCAGCGCTCGACCGGATGCTCCTTGATGAAGCCGTGGCCACCGAGCAGCTGCACGCCGTCGTTGCCGATCTGCATGCCCTTGTCGACGCACAGCCGTCGCGCGAGCGCCGCGTGCTGCGCAAAGTCCTTGCCGTGCTCGGCGCGACTCGCGGCGCGCCAGGTGAGCAGGCGCATCGCGTCGAGCTCGATGCCCATGTTCGCGACCGCGAACGCGACCGACTGCCGATGCGAGATCGGCTCGCCGAAGGCGACGCGGTCGTTCACGTAGGGAATCACGTAATCCAGCACGGCTTGCGCACCGCCGACCGCGAGCGAGCACCAGCCCAGGCGCGCGAGGTGGATGCACTCGGTGTAGATCGCGGCGTCACCGTCGGCGATCAGCGCGCTCGCCGGCACCGTGACGTTCGCGAAGCGGACGCGAGCCGTCGACGCAGCGCGCAAGCCCATCGCGGGCTCCGCTTCGATCGCGATGCCCGCGGTCTTGGCTTCGACGATGAAGAGCGCCGGACCTTTGCCCTCGAGCTCCGCCGCGACGATGAACAGCTCCGCGACTTTCGCGCGCGGCACCAGCGTCTTCACGCCCTCGATCACATAGCTCTCGCCGTTCCTGCGCGCCTTGGTCTCGAGCGCGAACGGGTCGAACAGGATGCGCGGCTCGCTGATCGCGAGCGCGGCGGCCGGTGGATTCTCGCCGGCGAAGGCCGGCAGATAGGTCGCCTGCTGGTCTTCGTCGCCCCACAGCACCAGTGCGGTGCTCACGGCGGTCGGCGCGAGGCATGCGACCGCGAGACTCATGTCGCCTTGCGCCATCGCTTCGGTGACGAGGGCGGCCGTGATCGCCGAGCGCTCGCCGCCGGTGCCGCCGAGCGCTTCCGGGATCGCGAGCTGCGCGATGCCGAGCTCGTTGCTCTGCTTGAAGAGCGCATCGGGGGCTTCGGCGGCGGTGTCGGCTGCTGCCGCAGCGCCGCGCAGCTGCTCCGACGCGAACGCCTGCACCGCTTCGCGCAGCATCTGCTGCTCTTCGGTTGGCGTGAGATTGAAGCTGTCGCCCGCGCGCGCCGTTGCCGGTCGCGCCGGCTTCAGCAGTTTCTGCGTCTTCGAGAACGTGCGCGCCGCAGCGCCGCCGGCGCTGAAGCCCGCTTGCACCGAGCGCGCGACGAGCTGCTCGACGCGCTTGCGCAGCCCGAACCGATCGAGCAGTGGATTGTTGGCGAGCCGCGTCAGCCCGCGCAGCCCGTAGCCCATGATCTGCTGTCTCAAGCCGTCGCCTCCTCTTTCGCCGCCTCTGCGGTGCGCTCGAGGAACACATCCACCAGGCGCGTGAACTTGCCCTGGATGAACGCCGGTGCGACGACACGATAGAGCAGCGGCACCGGCACGTCGCGTAGGCGGCCACCGACGCGGAAATGCAGCCGCGTCCTGGCGCCAAGGTCCTCGAGCCGGAATTCGCCTTCGATGGCGGCGTTCCCCTTCTCCGGGATCGGCTTCCAGCGCACGCTGCCGGTCTTGGGATCGACCGTGTAGTGCGCGCCATAGCTGACTTCGTGCGCGATGTTGGCCAGCCGCGAGCCGATGGTCGCCATCTCCCAGAGATACTGGTTCTCTCCGAGCTTTTTCAGGCGCTTGAGCTTGGGAAAGCGGCGGATGGTAGCTTCGAGGTCGGCGAACAGCTTGCCGAGGCGGGACCGGGGTGCATCGATGTCGATGCTGCGGGCGATGGCGATGTCGACGTTCATGGGGGAAGAGTGTCACGTGCCCACCGCCAGCGCCTTGGCCGGGGGGTCCCCGGCGCCGGTCGCAGGGGTCAATCGATAGGCAGTAGGTTTTATCTCATTGACGCCCGACGCCCACGGGCGCCAGATGCGCCGGCCGGTGCGCGACAGGCCGGCGCCACCAAGAACAACCGAGGGGTCCCGTCATGAACAAGCAGGTCGCTGCATTGTCTTTCGCGCTCGTGTCCATCTCCGGCGTCGCCCAGGCCGCCGGCGCCGATGAGAAGCCGTTCACCGAAGGTCCGGTGACCAGCGTGTCGTTCATCCGCGTCAAGGACGGCAAGATGATGGAGTACATGAATTACCTGAAGGGCACGTGGCGCGCGGAGCACGAAGCCGAGAAGAAGGCGGGGCTGATCACCGAGTACCACATCTACTCGGTCGAGCCGCGCAGCCCGAGCGACGCGAACGTCATCCTCACTGTGACTTCGCCGAACTGGGCAACGCTCGACAAGACCGCGGAGTTCGACGCCATTGCAGTCAAGGTCGAGGGCAGCCTGAAGGCGGCCGACAAGGGTTACGCCGATCGCGGCTCGATGCGCGACGTGCTCGGCTCGGAGCCGGTGCAGGAGCTGATCCTGAAATAACAGGCACTGCGTCACAGAAAAGGCCGGCGCGTGAGCTCCGGCCTTTTTTGCGGGTTTCCACATGAGATAAAAAAACACTGGTCGCGCGCGGGTGCCAGCGTCGCATGGCATAAGGTCGGCTCGAGAGTCGAGGGCCATGAAGAAGCGCGTGCTGTTGATCGACGACGACCCGGTCGTCACTGCCGCTTACCGCAATTTGCTGCGCGCGAAGCAATTTGAAGTGGAGACGGCGAGCAATGGCGATGCGGGCTATCAGGCCGTGCTGCACTTCAAGCCCGAGGTGATCCTGCTCGATCTCGACATGCCGATCGCCAACGGCATCCACTTCCTGCGCAGGATCCGCCGGGTGCCGCACTTGCGCAGCATCCCGATCATCGTGTTCACCGCATCGGGACTGCGCAATCGCGTCCTCGGCGCGGTGGAAGCCGGCGCGACGCGCGTGCTGTACAAGGTGCGCGAGCGTCCACATCACGTGCTCGACGCGATCGGCAACACGGCGCTCTGCCCGAACACGCCCTGAACCCCGGCGCGCATGGCGCGCGCGCCTAAAGACGCAGCGCTCCGCGCGCGATGCGCGCACTGATCTCCGCCGTCAGCGGCTCGTAGCCTCGGCTTCGATCGAGCAGCACGTAGAGGGGATCCGCGATTGCGCCCGGATCGAACCCCTGCTTCTTCAGATCGACCTTGCGGAACTTGAAGGTGCCGGTGAGCTCCTGCTCGGCGCGCAAGCGCAGGAACAGCGGGACCGCGTACGGCGGCAGCGCTTGCGCAAGATGTCGCGCGAGCCCCACGCCATCGAGCGACTCGCCCTTCCACGTGAGCGCCGCCATGCCGGCACGACCGTCGGCGCCGGGGACCTGCACGCCGTAGACGACGGCCTGCTCGACGCTCGGATGCCGATTGAGCGCAGCTTCGACTTCGGTGGTCGCGACGTTCTCGCCTTTCCAGCGGAACGTGTCGCCGACGCGATCGATGAACTGGATGTGGCGCAGGCCCTGGTCGCGCACGAGGTCGCCGGTGTTGAACCAGCAGTCGTCCTTGTCGAACACGCTGCGGAACAGCTTCTTCTCGCTCGCGCGCTTGTCGGTGTAACCGTCGAACGGCGATGACTCGGTGATCTCGGTGATGAGCAAGCCGACGCCGCCCTTCTCCACTTTCTGCATGAAGCCTTTGCGATCGCGGATCGGCTGCTCGGTCTCCGCGTCGAACTTCACCACCGCATACGACATCGGGCAGAAGCCCGCCGTCTTCGACAGGCCGAAGCCGTTGACGAAGGCGACGTTGCTCTCGCTCGCCGCGTAGAACTCGTAGACCTGGTCGATGCCGAAGCGATCGACGAACGCGTCCCAGATCTCCGGGCGCAAGCCGTTGCCGATGATCAGCCGCACGCGATGGTTCTTGTCCTCGCGCGAGAGCGGACGATTGAGGAGATAGCGCAGCAGCTCGCCGATGTAGCAGAACGCGGTCGCGTCGTAGCGGCGGATGTCGTCCCAGAACTTCGACGCGCTGAACTTGCGCGCGAGGATCAGCGCCGCCCCCGAGCCGACCGCCGCGCCCCACGACACCGTGAGCGCGTTGTTGTGGTAGAGCGGCAGGCAGCAGTAGAAGCGATCGTCGTCCTTCAAGCCGAGCGCGATCTGCGCGAGGCCGGCGTTGCCGCGCATCCATCGGTAGTGCGTCATCACCGACGCTTTGGGCATGCCGGTGGTGCCGGAGGTGAAGATGTAGAACGCCGGCGACTTCAGCACGATCTCCGCGGTCTCCGGCGGATTCGCCGACGACTTGCCGCGCAGCTGCGACTTGAGGCTGAGATAGCCCTCGGGCGCGGCGCCCTCACCATCCCAGATGCACTTCAGCGCCTGCTTGGCCCCGGGCGCGTAGGGCGTGGTCTCCAGCGCCGCGCGACACTCCTCGCCGACGACGATCAGCTTCGCCTTGGTCAGCGCGATGCTGTGCGCGAGCACGTCGCCGCGCTGATTCGGATTGAGCATGCCCGCGATGGCGCCGAGCTTGACGACGCCGGCAACGCACGCGAGCACTTCGGGACGGTTCTCGAACAGCACGCCGACCGCATCGCCGGCCTCGACGCCCTGCTTGCGCAGCATCGCGGCGAATCGATTCGCCCACGCGTTGAACTCGGCATAGGTCCATTGCCGATGCTCGAAGACGAGCGCGGGACGATCGCCGTATTTCTTCGCCTGCTTCTCGAGGAACGCGCCGATCGAGTTGCGGCTCTCGGGTCGCAGCAGCAGGAGCAGCGAGAGCGCGGCTTTCGGGATCGAGAACGCGTCGGGGAGCCGGCGCACGACGCCGCGTGCGAGGTCGCGCAGGCGGACGGTGTCGCCGTCGCTCATGTCACCGCCCCGCGTAGTACTTCTTTCTCGCGTCGAGGATCGTCTTCGCCGCGCGCTCGCGCAGGCCGACGAGCTCGGCTTCGGAATGCACCGAGACGTCGAGATGGCGGATGCGACCGTCGCCGAGGCGATAGATCCAGCCGTGCACCGCGAGCTTCTGGCCGCGGCCCCACGCCTTGCGCACGGCAACCGACTGGCAGCAGTTCAGCGCCTGCTCGAGCACGTTGAGCTCGCACAACAGCGCCTCGCGCCGATGCGGATCCTTCTCGGCGTCGAGCACGGCCTGGTGATGCGAGACCACTTCCTGGATGTGCCCGAGCCAGTAGTCGGAGACGCCGCCGAGCGCGGTCTGGCTCAGGGCCGCGTGGATGCCGCCGCAACGGTAATGACCGACGACCATGATGTGCTCGACCTTGAGCACCTCGATCGCGAACTGGATCACCGCCTGCGCGTTGACGTCGGAGTGGATGACGAGATTCGCGACGTTGCGATGCACGAACACTTCGCCCGGATCCAGATCGACGATCTGGTTCGCCGGCACGCGCGAGTCGGCGCAGCCGATCCACAGATATTTCGGGCGCTGCTGCCCGACCAGACGCTTGAAGTAGCCGGCGTCCTGCGCGACGACGCGCTCCGCCCAGCGGGCGTTGCGATCGAGCAGTTCCTGGAGGTCTTCGGCCAAAGTGGACGAAGTTTATCGAAGTTCGTCAGATGACTTCGAACAACCCCGCCGCGCCCATGCCGCCGCCGATGCACATCGTCACCACGACGCGCTTGGCGCCGCGACGCTTGCCTTCGATCAGCGCGTGGCCGGTGAGTCGCGCGCCCGACACGCCGTACGGATGGCCGACCGCGATCGCGCCGCCGTTGACGTTGAGCTTGTCGTCGGGGATGCCGAGCTTGTCGCGGCAGTAGAGCACCTGCACCGCGAACGCTTCGTTCAACTCCCAAAGATCGATGTCCTCGACCTTGAGCCCCGCGCGCTTGAGGAGCTTCGGCACCGCGTAGACCGGTCCAATGCCCATCTCGTCGGGCTCGCAGCCGGCGACCGCGAAGCCGCGGAAAATGCCGAGCGGCTGCAATCCGCGCCGGCTCGCTTCGTCCGCGCTCATCACCACGCAGACCGAAGCGCCGTCGGAGAACTGGCTCGCGTTGCCCGCGGCGATCACGCCGCCTTCGACGGCCGGCTTGATCTTGGCGACGCCTTCGTAAGTCGTGTCGGCGCGGATGCCTTCGTCACCGGTGGCCGTGACTTCCTTTGTGCCGAGCTGGCCGGTGTTCTTGTCGACCACGCCCATCGTCGTCTTCATCGGCACGATCTCGGCGGCGAACTTGCCCTCGACCATCGCCTGCGCGGCGCGCTGCTGCGAGCGAGCACCGTACTGATCCTGCCGCTCGCGCGGAATGTTGTAGCGCTTCGCGACGTTCTCCGCCGTCTGCAGCATCGGCAGATAGATGTCGGGCTTGTTCTCGACGAGCCACGACTCGCGCTGCATGTGCGTGTTGCGCTCGTTCTGCACGCACGAGATCGACTCGACGCCGCCGGCGACGAAGGTGGTGCCTTCACCCGCGAGCACGCGCTGCGCCGCGAGCGCGATCGTCTGCAATCCCGACGAGCAGAAGCGGTTCACCGTCATGCCGGAAACCGACACCGGCATGCCGGCGCGGATCGCGGCCTGGCGCGCGATGTTGTTGCCGGTCGCGCCCTCCGGATACGCGCAGCCGAGGATCACGTCCTCGACGGCGCCGGGCTCGAGCTTCGCGCGCTCGACCGCGGCCTTGATGACGTGCCCGGCCATGGTCGCGCCGTGAGTCATGTTGAACGCGCCCTTCCACGACTTGGTGAGCGGCGTGCGCGCGGTGGAGACGATGACGGCTTCGGTCATGGCTTACTTCCTCTTCTTTGCTTTCGCTTTCGGTTTGGATTTCGCTGAAGACTTCGGCTTGCCCTTGCTCGCTTTCGCCGCGTCGAACGCGCCGAAGCTCGATCCTTCCGCCGCGAGCCTCTCGATCAGCTTCGCCGGCTGCCAGAACTTGCGATCGGTCAGCGGATTGTTGGAGAACTCGCGCATGCGGCGCGCGACGTTGTAGAGCCCGACGTTGTCGGCATAGAGCATCGGCCCGCCGCGCACCACCGGGAAGCCGTAGCCGTTGAGGTAGACCATGTCGATGTCGGACGCGCGCATCGCGATGCCTTCTTCGAGGATCCGCGCGCCTTCGTTGACCAGCGCGTAGATCAGGCGCTCGACGATCTCTTCGTTGCTGATCTTGCGGCGCGTGACGCCGGCCTTCTGCGCTTCTTCGAGGATGATCTTCTCGACTTCCGGATCGGGATACGCGGTGCGATCCCCGGGCTTGTACTGATACCAGCCCTTGCCGGTCTTCTGCCCGTAACGGCCGAGCTCGCAGACGCGATCGGCGATCACCGCGCGCGGACCTTTCGGATGCTCGGCGTAGTGACGCTTGCGGATGTACCAGCCGACGTCCAGCCCCGCGAGATCGCCCATGCGGAACGGGCCCATCGCCATGCCCCACTTCTCCATCGCGCGATCGACCTGATGCGGCAGCGCGCCTTCCATGATCAGCACCTGCGACTCGCGCCCGTACTGATGGATCATGCGATTGCCGATGAAGCCGTCGCACACGCCGGCGACCACCGGCAGCTTCCGGATCGTCTTCGCGAGCTGCATCGTCGTCGCGAGCACGTCCTTGCCGGTCTTCTTGCCGCGCACGACCTCGAGCAGGCGCATCACGTTGGCCGGCGAGAAGAAGTGCGTGCCGAGCACGTCCTGCGGGCGCTTCGTGAACGCGGCGATCTTGTCGACGTCGAGCGTGGAAGTGTTCGAGGCGAGGATCGCGCCCTTCTTCATCGTCTTGTCGAGCGTCTGGAACACCGTCTTCTTCACCGCCATGTCCTCGAACACGGCTTCGATGACGATGTCGGCGTCGGCGAGGTCCTTGTAGTCGAGCGTCGGCGTCAGCAAGCCCATGCGCTTGCCGAGATCCTCGGGCTTCAGCTTGCCCTTCTTGATCGTGTTCTCGTAATTGGTGCGGATGGTGTTGACGCCCTTGTCGAGCGCTTCCTGCTTCATCTCGAGGATGGTCACCGGGATGCCGGCGTTGAGGAAGTTCATCGCGATGCCGCCGCCCATCGTGCCGGCGCCGATCACCGCCGCCTTCTTGATCGGTCGCGTCTTCGTCGTTTCGGGAACGTCGGGGATCTTGGTCGCCGCGCGCTCGCCGAAGAACACGTGACGCAGCGCCTTCGACTCCGGGCCGTTCATCAGCTCCATGAAATTGCGGCGCTCGACCGCGAGCCCTTCGTCGAAGGATTTGGTCGCGGCCGCCGCGACGCATTCGAGACACTTGAGCGGTGCCGGGAACGGACCCGCCATGCCGGCGACCGTGTTCTTCGCCACACCGAGGAAGCCCTCGGCATTCGGATGCGTGACCTTGAGATCGCGCACGCGCTTCAACGGCCGCTTCTCGGCGACGACTTTCTCCGCGAACGCGATCGCGCCTTTTTCGAGGTCGCCGTCGAGGAACTCGTCGAACAGCGCCGTCTTCTTCAGCATTTCCGACGGCACCGGCGCGCCGGACACGATCATGTTCACCGCAGCTTCGAGGCCGACGACGCGCGGCAGGCGCTGCGTGCCGCCGCCGCCGGGAAGCAGCCCGAGCTTCACTTCCGGCAGCGCGATCTGCGCGCCGGGGACCGCGACGCGGAAATGGCAGCCGAGCGCGAGCTCGAGGCCGCCGCCCATGCAATTGCCGCCGATCGCGGCGATGACCGGCTTCGGCCCGTTCTCGATCGCCGCGATGATCGAGTGCAGCGTCGGCTCCATCGTCATCTTCGGCGTGTTGAATTCGCGGATGTCGGCGCCGCCGGAGAACGTGCGGTTCGCCGTCGCGGTCGAGCCGATCAGCACGATCGCCTTCACCTTCGCGTCGGCGTTGGCCTTGTCCAGCCCGGCGACGATGCCGCTGCGCAGCTCGTAGCCGAGCCCGTTCACGGGCGGGTTCTTGAGGCTGATGACAGCGACGTTTCCGGCGACCCGATACTCCGTAGCGCTCATGCGTATGGTTCCCTGACTTTTCGAATTCGGCGGAGCAGCGTAAGCAAGCGGCGGGAGCGATTCAAATGAACCCGCTGCATCGGCGCGCATAAATTGCGCGAATAGAGGGTGATTCGCATCATTCATTTGTATGAATGATTGCAGCCTCCTAAGCTGTCGCCTCCGATTCAACGCCGGACGTCGCCGCATGGACCTCAACTTCTCCCCCGAAGACCAGAAATTCCGCGCGGAGATTCGCGCCTTCATCGACGCCAACCTGCCGGCGGATATCCGCGAGAAGATCCTCAACGGCAAGCGGCTCGCGAAGGACGACTACCTGCGCTGGCACAAGCTCCTTGCGAAGAAAGGCTGGGTCGCGCACACCTGGCCGAAGCAGTTCGGCGGCCCGGGCTGGACCGTCGCGCAGCAGAACATCTTCGAGGAGGAATGCGCCGACGCCGGCGCGCCGCCGCTGATGCCGTTCGGGCTGCGCATGGTCGCGCCGGTCATCCAGGCGTTCGGATCCCCGGAACAACAAGCGCACTATCTTCCGCGCATCCTCGACGGCACCGACTGGTGGTGCCAGGGCTATTCGGAACCGGGATCGGGTTCTGATCTCGCATCGCTGAAGACGCGCGCGGAGCGTCGCGGCGACAAATACATCGTCAACGGCCAGAAGACCTGGACGACGCTGGCGCAGCACGCAGACTGGATTTTCTGCCTGGTTCGTACCGCGACAGATGTTCGGGCGCAGGAAGGCATCTCGTTCCTGCTGATCGATATGAAATCGCCCGGCGTTTCGGTGCGCCCGATCATCATGCTCGACGGCGAGCACGAGATTAACGAGGTGTGGTTCGAGAACGTCGAAGTGCCGGTCGCCAATCGCGTCGGCGAAGAGAACAAGGGCTGGACCTACGCGAAGTACCTGCTCGGCCACGAGCGCACCGGCAACGCGGGCGTGGGCTACTGCAAGCGCTGGCTGAAGCAGCTGAAGAAGATCGCCGCGCAGCAGCCCGGCGACGACGGCAAGCCGCTGATCGAGGATCCGCGCTTCCGCGACAAGATCGCGCAGGTCGAGATCGACCTGATGGCGCTGGAGATCACCGTGATGCGCGTGATCGCCAAGGAGATGGAGGAGAAAAAGCCGGGACCCGAGGCGTCGATGCTGAAGGTGAAAGGCACCGACATCCAGCAGACGCTCACCGAGCTCTTGATGCAGGCGCTCGGCCATCACGCGCTGCCGTTCCAGCACGACGCGATGGACATCGCCTACAAGGGCCCCATCGTCGGCCCCGATTACGACGTGCCGCACACGGGCCACTACTTCAATTACCGCAAGGCCTCGATCTATGCGGGCTCCAACGAAATCCAGCGCAACATCATCTCCAAGATGATGCTGGGCCTCTGAGAGAACAGACATGGACTTCAAGCTCAGCGAAGAACAGCAGCAGCTGCGCGACACGCTTTATCGCTTCGTGCAGAAGCAGTACGCGTTCGAGAAGCGCCGCGAGATCCTCAAGTCGGCGCAAGGCTACAGCGACGAGATCTGGAGGCAGCTCGCGGAGATGGGTCTCACCGCGATCGGCATTCCCGAGGACCACGGTGGGCTCGGCGGCAACGGGTTCGATCACCATGTCGTGATGGAAGCGCTCGGACGCGGGCTCGTCGTCGAGCCGTATCTCGCGACTGTGGTCCTCGGCGCTGGCACGCTCGCGCGCGCGGGTAATGCGCAGCAGAAGGCGCTGCTCGAGAAGGTTGCGTCCGGCGAGCTCAAGCTCGCGCTCGCGCATTACGAAGGCAACGGCCGCTACGAGCTCAATCACGTCGCGACGACCGCGAAGCGCGACGGCAACGGCTTCAAGCTCAACGGCACCAAGACCGTCGTCCTGCACGGCGACGCCGCCGACAAGCTCCTCGTCTCCGCGCGCACGTCAGGCAAGGAGCGTGACGCGAGCGGCGTCTCGCTGTTCCTCGTCGACGCGAAAGCGCCCGGCGTGTCGCGTCACGGCTATCCGACGCACGACGGACATCGCGCTGCGGAGATCACCTTGAAGGACGTCGCCGTCGGCGCCGACGCGCTGATCGGCACGCTCGATCACGGGCTGCCGATCGTCGAGCAGACGATCCAGGCCGGCATCTCTGCGCTCTGCGCGGAAGCGATCGGCGCGATGTCGGCGCTGATCGAGATGACGCTCGCCTACATCAAGACGCGCAAGCAGTTCGGCGTGCCGATCGGCACGTTCCAGGTCCTGCAGCACCGCATGGCCGACATGCTGATGTGGGCCGAGCAGGCGAAGTCGATGGCGCTGCTCGCGGCGTCCAAAGTCGCGAGCGACGATGCGACCGAGCGCCGTCGCGCGATCTCCGCGGCGAAAGTCCTCGTCGGTCAGGCGGCGCGCTACGTCGGGCAGCAAGCCGTGCAGCTGCACGGCGGCATCGGCGTCACCGACGAGCTTGCGGTCAGCCATTACTTCAAGCGGCTCACGCTGATCAACGCGACGTTCGGCGACGCGGATCATCATCTCGCACGCTTCTCCGATCAGATTGCCGCGGAGGCCTCGCAGTCGGAGACGCATCCTTCGCTGATGAAGGCGCGCAAAGTTGGCTGAAAGGTCCGGACCGGAAAGCGTCGAGCTCTTCCGGGAACGTACGCGCCAGGGACGGCGCGTCCGTAGCCTCCATGGACGGATTCAGGGCGGTCCCGGAAGAGCTTGACGCTTTTCGGTTCCAGCCAACCTTGACGCACATGAACTCTCGCTTCATCAGCGTCAACGGCATCCGCCTCCACTGCAAGGAAGCCGGAAGCGGCAAGCTGATGCTGTTCATCCACGGCTGGCCGGAGTTCTGGTACGCGTGGAAGGAGCAGCTGCCGGAGTTCGCGCGCGACTTCCACGTGGTCGCGCCCGACACGCGCGGCATCAATCTGTCCGACAAGCCCGCCGAGGTGAAGGCCTATGGCGGCAAGACGCTGACCGAGGACATGCGTCAGCTCATCGGCGCGCTGGGGCACGAGCGCGCGATCGTCGTCGCGCACGACTGGGGCGGCGCGATCGCGTGGAATCTGGCGGCGTGGCATCCGCAGGTCGTCGAGAAGCTCGTCATCCTCAACTCACCGCATCCGGTGCTCTACGCGCGCGAGCTCACGCACAGCGCCGAGCAGAAAGCTGCGAGCGCGTACATGAACCTGCTGCGCGATCCGAAAGCCGAGCGCGTGCTCGCCGAGGACAACTATCGGCGTCTCTTCCACCAGCTCGACGGCTGGAAGAAGAGCGGCAAGCCGCCGACCGCGCAGGACCTCGAGGAATACCGCAAGGCGTGGTCGCAGCCCGGCGCGATCACCGCGGGGCTCAACTATTACCGCGCATCGCCGCTGCATCCTGAAGGCATCGCACCGCAGAAGCTCGATCCAGATCTGTTCACCGTGCGCGTGCCCACGCTCGTGATCTGGGGCATGCAGGACACTGCGCTGCGCCCGGGTCTTCTCGACGGCCTCGAGCAATTCGTTCCCGATCTGCGCATCGAGCGCATCGACGAAGGCACCCACTGGATCGCCCACGAGTTCCCCGATCGGGTCAACGCACGCATTCGCGATTTTGTACGCGCCTGACGACGCGACACCGCGGCGTTTTCCTACACGACGGCGCGATGCTCAGGCATTTCGCGCACATCTCGCAGAGTCGATGCTTCGCTTGCCGGTGGATCGCACCGGTTATCGATCCTGAGGGAGTTCCACAATGACGTTCACTAAACTGCTGCCCGTCGCGGCGGGCCTCGTTCTCGCGAGTGCCGCCCAAGTCGCTTCTGCAACCCAGATTGTCCTGCCGGGGATTCCGCTCGTTGGCGGCGCGCCCGCGCTTCCTGATCTCACCCTCGCCGGGGGCGGCGCGCTCGGCGTACCAGGCGTTCCCAGCCTGCCGATTCCGCTTCCGATCACCCTGCCGATCCCGACCTCAGGTGGATCGCTGGCGGTTGCGGGCGGCGTCGGTGGCAGCGCCTACGTCGTCAAGCCGACCGTCATCGACGTGCAAGGCGTGGACCTGCCGGCCCTTCCAGTGGGGTCGCTGCCCGCCCTGCCCGGCTTGAAGTAAGTCGTTAAGCGTCGCCCCGCGTCCCCCCCGACGCGGGTGATCCACGGCCCCGGAGCAATTCCGGGGCCTTTTTGTTTCAGCCCACGACGTAGCAGCCATGGTCGTCGCATTTGATCCTGCCGCCGCCTTGCGCGAGCGGTGGGTCCCCACCTTCGCCAGGATCACCGCCACCGCCGCCGCCATTCGCGAATCCCCGGTTTCGCATCGCCACGCCCTGCGCGTAGAGCGCGTTCGCGACCGGTGGAACCGCGTGGAGATCGCCCGACAGCGCGATCATGGTGTTGCCAGAGGACCATTCAGCGTTCCCGATCGCAGATGCGCCCGCGACGCTTCTCGCCTCGATGCTGCTCAGCTCGCGCATGCTTCGTCCCCAATATCGCCGCGAATTGCGGCGTGAAGACACTAGGCAAGCGGACGGTCTTTGCAACCTGTCCGGTTCGTCAGTGGCGCGCTCGCGTGATCACTTGATCGCCTGCTTGGCGACGTTCGCCGGATCGAAGTACGAGATCGGGAAGTCCTGCACGTGGCCTTCCGGGTCCTCGTTGGACAGCTGCATCGCGAGATACCGGCGGCTGTTCAGGTCGTACATGATGTCGCCGACCGTGCCGGGCGTGACCTCGTCGTAGTACTGCACCTGGTGCGACTCCTGGATGCGCCAGAGCTCGCCGTGCCCGTCGTAGTTGTCGGCCAGCGAGATGTGCCAGGAATCCTCGTCGAGATAGAACACGCGCTTGGCGTAGATGTGGCGCAGCCCGGGCTTCAGGTTCGCCTCCACCACCCAGCAACGATGCAGCTCGTAGCGCGCGAGATCCTGGTTGATGTGACCTTTGCGCACGATGTCCTTCACCTTGTACTTGTCGCTGTGGATCACGTACGAGTTGTACGGGATGTACATCTCCTTCTTGCCGATGAGCTTCCACGTATAGCGATCGGTGGCGCCGTTGAACATTGCGTACTGATCGTTGGTGCGCAGGCCGTCCGAGCCGTTGCCCGGATTGTCGTAGCCCACTTGTGGCGCGCGGCGCAGCCGCCGCTGACCCGGGTTGTACTGCCACGCGCGTCGCGTCTCCTTCACCTGATCCATCGTCTCGTGCACCAGCGTGATGAGGCCGGCGAGGCGCGGCGGCTCGGTGATCACCTGCAGGAAGTAGTGGCTGACGTTGCCGAGCTCCTCGGGCTTGATGCCCTTGCGGCAGTAGTTGCACTTGATGTCTTCGCGCAGCTTCGAGAGCGTGAAGTTGCCTTCCGGCGTCACCGCGGCCTGCTCGTTCCAGTG
>Ga0070741_10005415_pt1 | contig 28417 bp, 20 predicted proteins | sample Coa_R1_4_FD_66440 | JGI IMG/M metagenome (GOLD analysis project Ga0070741, IMG submission 66440) | Surface soil microbial communities from Centralia Pennsylvania, which are recovering from an underground coalmine fire - Coalmine... | ecosystem: Environmental > Terrestrial > Soil > Unclassified ... | reverse complement strand
GCTTTTAAGTAATCATAAGTGCCAAAATTCACCGCTCGTCCCGAGCCATACGTAGTAACAGTAAGAAGAGGATCGCTGCCAACCTTCGCCAGCACCGTGCCATGCCCGTTCAGCAGCACAGTGGAGGTTGCGGTGCCTTGAACATCGTTGTCATCTGTATGGAATTGATAGACCAGATCTCCAGGAGGAGTGCTGGGGAACCTGATCTGCAACCCGGTGATGTAATGTGGCGTGGCGCCGTCGGGAAGAAACGCCGCCGGCAAGGTGATCGAAGTGCCGGGGGTGCCGGCCACCGATCCAGTGGCGCCAAAAATTGCCTGCATATGAGCGTTGGAGCCGATGTTAGTGTCCCAATCCAGGTTCACAAAACCGGTGCCGCCCTGCACTGCGGTTTGGATTGCCTGCTGCCAGGCTACGCTGAGGCTCAGGCCGCGATGGCCGGCAATCACCAGCGGCACAGTGGTCAAGTCCGGTGGAGGAGTGTTGGAGACATCGATCAGCCGATACGGAACCTGCAGGTGCTCGAGATAACGTTCGGGATATTTCTGAAACTCGCCGGGAGCGCTGGGGCTGGTGTTGTAGCCGGTAGTGTTGGTGGAATTAATGAGCACGGCCACCGTCAAATCGCGTGTCTGCGCCGGTGCGATGCCGGCAAGCATGACCAAAGAAACAAGCACGGCGAGCGCAACCGCCACGATTCGCGCATCGATCCTCAGCCCTGCGGGCTGTGATTGACTTTTTGCAAGAAACATTTCCCTCTCCTCTTTGTGCCGTTTACCTGTTTCTGTACGTTCCTGTTCCGCCTCGCCGTTTGCATCTTGCCCTTCTGAGCGCCGTTTTTTTGCGCGAAGAATCTTGCGTGTTTCTTGTCTGGCGATATTGTTATGTACAGAAAACTAAGTCGGTCTGGCTCATTGGTCGTGCTTTCTTTTTACTTTTTACTTTTTGTTCCGTATGGAAAATACGCCGACAGATAGCGATGCGAGGAATCGGCGCATTCCGTATCTTCGTTCATGACAACCTGTTGCAGCCGCGGGCCCAGGTGCTCAATGGCCCTTTGGACCAGCACTCTCGGAGTCTTCCGCACTCGAACCACCAGAATCGTGGAATCTGCCGCGGCGCTCAGTTCCAGCGAATCTGCCATGGGAAACAGCGGCGGGCTATCCAGCACAACCCACTTGTGGTTCTCCCTTGCCCATCCCAGGAATTTGTTGATCGGCGCACCCGTAAGCAAGCTGATGGGGTTGGGATTTAGTCTGCCGGCTCGGGCGATATACAACGGCATGCCGTTCACCTGGCGTACAATTTCTTCGGGTTCGGTGCCGTTTGAGAGCACTGCCTCGATGCCTCTGCTCTCAGAAGCAGCTCCCAGCAATTTGTCGATCGAGGAACTTCTTAAATCCATCTCCGCCAGCAAAGTCGGGCTTCCGCTCTCGGCCAGACACCATGCCAGGTTAGTTGATGTAAGCGTCTTCCCATCGCCTGCGCTGGCGCTGGTAATCAGGAGGACTGCCCCATCTGGATAGCGCTCGACAAGTTTGCGGCGTATCACCCGGTATTGTTCTGCGGCAACACCGTGAGGATCAGACAGAAAGACAAGCCGGCTGTCATCGCTTCTGGCGCGCACCGTCAGCGGCAGCGCTTGTTGCCGGCCAGTGGCCGGTGTTTCCAGCACCATGAATCTCGGCTGGGTCGCGGGGTTTTGAACGGTGCTCATAAGATTGGGTGTACCTTCCACAGGATTGCCGCCACGATCAGGCAACCCAGCAAAGAAGCTGCAAGCGCGTAGGCATGAAATCGGGCGGTTCGGCGCCGGTCAGAGCCGGTTTCAATTGTGGGAACCGATCCCAGCAGCGTAACTGAGGCCGGAAGCAGCCCCTTCAACTCGCGCTCGGCTTTGATCGTTCCACTCAGGATGTCTTTCACAACCACCAGCGCGATGGCGAAAGCCAGCGAGCCTAGCAATGATCCGAACATGAACGCCAGGCGATTGGGCCTGAACGGACGGTCTGGGGCGCGCGCCGGGTCAATGATGGTAAAGCGCTCTCCCTGCTGCTGCCGCTCCAGCTCGGTTGCCATTTCCGCCGACAAGGTTTTTTCCAGCAGCGAGCGATAGTTTTCTTTTGAAATCTCGTAGTCGCGGGTCAGATCGGTTAGCTGCTGCTCGCGCAAAGGCACAGCATCCACCTTGGATTGATACATGTCAGTTTGCGCCCGGATGCGGCGTTGCTCTTCCATGAGGTGCTGCTTTTCCTGCTCCAGCAAATCCACGCGCACCGCGGTGCTGGAAGGCGCGTTGCTTCCGCTCTCGGCTTGTGACGGCGGCAGGGCCTTGATCTGCGCTTGTACCTGCTGCAGGCGGGTCTGGGCCGCGATGACGTCGGGATGCGAATCGGTATATTTTTTTCTCAGCTCCCACAACTCATAACTCAACTGCCGCTGCTCCACATCCAGGCGCTCGCGCTCGCTCAGTTGCGCCGGGGATACGTTCTGCGATTGTGCCGGCATCCGGGTCAGGAGCTGCTTTTCCTGTTCCAGGCGATTCAACGAATCGGCGTTGGCCTGCAATGCCACCTGCAGCCGCGAAAGCGCCTGCAGATTTACCGGCATCTGATCGGGCATTTCTCCCAGGTGCTGCATTTTGAAATCGCGCAACTGCTGTTCCTGTCCCTGCAGGTTCTGCTTGGCCTCTTCCAACTGCGTGGCCAGAAAGTTGGTGGTGCCCTCCGCCATTTGTTCACGCATCTTCAGGTTCCATTCAATAAAGCTCCCGGCCAGCCGGTTGGCCACGTCGGCAACGATCTTGGGGGAAGAAGTGCCCTGATACGTAATTGTGAAAGAACCCAGGCTCTGGCCAGAACTTTGGCTCACCTGCAAGGTAATGTGCTGCCGCATCTTTTCGATCACCTGTTCGCGCGGACGGCCCTTCATTTCCGGATAAAGCTTCATCTCGTCAATGATGTTGCCCAGCCGGGTGACACTCAGCACCTGTTGGGTGAGGGTATTCAGCCGCTCGGTCGGGTCGGCGGTAACCGTGGAGGTTACATAGCGGTCCGGTATCTGCTGCGGGTCCACTAGGATTGTGGTGGTGGCCTTGTATTCATCGGGCAGGAAAGTGATAACCACAATTGCCGCCAGGGTCAGTGCCACCGTGATCAAGCCAATCGTCCAGCAATTGCGCAACAGCAGAGCTGCGTACTCCTGAATCTGCTGCGGCAAATATTGTTCGGGTGCTGCGTTACTCTTCATGTTCTCCCCTGGTATTCACAATAGCTTCGCTGGTTGCGTTGTACTGGTTGCTGCGCCGGGCGTCGTGGCCCAACGGAGTCCAGAGCAACGACACCATCGCAATATTTCTCCGTACCGCCTCCTGCGACACCGTGTGATCGAAGCGGCGATAGGTCGCAACCAGGGTAAAGCTGTTGGAGAGGCGCTTGCGCAGTTCGCAAGAGGCAAAAAAGCCGCGATACGATGTGAGCCGCCCCAGCACCCGGCCCTTTACATAACCGGCATCGAAACCCAACTCCACTTGGCGGCTCAATTGCTTTCCTACTCCCGCCACAATATTGTCTTCCCATGTCCCCTGGCTCACATATCCGCTGCTGTACTCGCGATTAGCGGTGAGATAGGCGCGCAGAGTGGGGCTCAGTGTTTTCGCCGCCGCCAGATGGAAATTAAACGCCTGCTGCCGGCCGCAGCCTTTGGACCCCATCTCGGGACCCGCGGCAACTTCCAGTACCGTATTGCTCTTGGGTTTGGTGATGAACTCAACCCCGCCGCCTTCGGTGGTGCAGACAATCTGCCCGGTCTGGCGGACCGTCTGGCCATAAAAGCCATAGCTGGTCCGTTCGGAAATCGCTTTCTGATATTCCAGTTTGACCATGCCGATGTCGTCGTGGCTGTCGTCGGAAAACAAACGATGGTAAGCATCACGGGCGTAAAACTTAAAGGTATGCTCCAGGTCGGGCCGCCAGGTCAGGGCTCCAACTAAATCAGCGCCCCAAACCGTACCGCGATGAATGCCGTAAGTTGCAGAAGCGGGTTCCGCGGTAGCAAACTGGCCCACCATGCGCGACGGCAAAGGATTAACAAGGCGAAGCGCATCGTCTCCGAATGTATTGCGGGCTTCGAAGTCCCAACTCACGAAGCGATTGAAATCGCCGGTGGCCAGCAAGGCAGTGCGATGAAAGACGTTGCCCTGAATTTCCGGCGACGTGTAATGGGTCATGGTCGAATCGTGCTGCAGCAGAAGATAGGCCTTTCTCCACTGCATCGAGGTCGCCAGGTATCCGTCATAGACAGATTCGAATGTCGGAAGATTGCGGAAAGGTCCGGCGGCGGCGCTATCAAACCCTTGCGAAGTGGCGGCCCCATAGAGATAGCGCATGTGAAACGGCTGCGGCACAATGATGGGATCGCCTCCATTCAGCGCGGGCACATAATGAAAATCAACCGGCCTGGCCTGAGGGTCATCGGCCAGCAACGGCGGCGGAGTGGCTTCGCTGATTTCAATCTGAGGGGCGCTTTTGGCAGCTTCTCCACATGGATTTCTTCCCGCCGGACCCGCCGTCAGCAGAGGATCGCAATCCCTCGATGAGCTTTCACCCGATATTTGCGAGAGCGCCCTCTGAGACATACAAAAGGACAACAGAAATAGCGCTGCTGCAATCGAGGCTTTTCCTGCCGCAAGATGTTTTGTGTACCGCTCTGCGCCGAACCACATCACGGCACCACCACCGTATCGCCGGAATGGAGAATTACATTCTGGTCGGGATTGTGTCCTTTAACGACCTCGCTGTAATTGAACTTCAGCCGGTTGTCCTGGCTGCTGGAGCGCAGAATGTAAATCTGTTTGCGATTGGCAAACTGGGTAAGTCCCCCGGCGCGTGCAATGAGCTGCAACACATTCATGGGCGCAACCACGGAATAGGCGCCGGGCTTGCCCACCTCCCCGGTGACGTAGACCATCTTGCTGCGCACCTCCGCCACTGTAACCGTGACTTGGGGGTTGGTAAGCACAGACTTGAGCTTGTCGGTAACCAGTTGCTGTATCGCTCGCGGAGAAAGTCCGGCCACGCGGAATTCATCGATCAGCGGAAGCGAGATATTCCCATCAGGACGAACCGTTACGCTCTGAGAAATCTCCGGCTCTTTCCACACGTTGATGTGCAAAAGGTCGCCTTCGCCCACCAGGTATTCCTGCTCGGGCGCTGGAACGTCGTGCACAGCCTTCGGCTCGCCGCCGGTCTGCACTCCCAGGACCGGTTCTTTCGATGCCTGTTCACTTTGCGGCTGCTCTTTTTGCGCAGGTTGCGCCGGCTCTTTGGCGGTGATGGACGAATTTATTTCGAGCTTATTGGCCGCCGAATAGTCCTGCCCCCACAGCGATACGCAAAGAGCGGCGCTTGCGGCCAGCACCATCAGCCTGGGCCGCCTTACGAGATTCACGAAATTTTCCTTTAAAAACATAGGCATAGCCTCTTATTAAGCAAGCCGGTTACCAACTTTCTGTTCAATCTGAGGGGGATAAACTCCGCTTTATCGCCTTCAGGCCCATTTCCCGACGCACGTTATGCGGGAGAGGTGAAAAGTTTTGCACTCATCGGCCAAAGATTTTCGACCCTAACTCGTTGTCCCAAAGCCGTTATTTAGCGCCCCGGCCCAGCAAGACAACTTTTGCGGTCTCAAAAATGATGGCTAAATCGAGCAAAACAGAGAGGTTTTTGATATAGAAGAGGTCGAATTCGAACTTGACCTTGGCCTCTTCCAGGCTTGCGCCATACTGATATTTCACCTGGGCCCATCCCGTCAGTCCGGGGCGTACGCTGTGGCGCTGATTGAAATAGGGGATCTCGCGTTCCAATAGCTCGCAAAAATAAGGGACCTCAGGCCGCGGACCTACCAGGCTCATCTCGCCCCGTAGGATGTTGAATAACTGCGGCAACTCATCGAGCCGGAACTTCCGGATGAAATTTCCCACGCGGGTAATGCGCGGATCGCGATCGGCGGTCCATTGCGGCGCGCCTTTCTCTGAACCCTGCTTCATGGAACGAAACTTCAGGATCTGGAAAGGCCTGCCGCCCAGGCCCACCCGTTCTTGCCGGAACAGGACCGGACTTCCGCTTTCTATCCAGATGGCAATCCCGGTCGCCAGCATGAGTGGAAACGTCAAGGCAATGAGGAGCGATGAGATCACGATGTCTGTCGCCCGCTTGATGGCCAGAAGGAAACGCGATTTGCGAAAGCCCTCGGAAAGAATCAGCCAACTCGGGCGTAACTGCTCCAGCATGATGCGGCCGGTAATGCGTTCATAGACCGAAGCTGCCTCTTCAATGGGGAGCCCCTGTAGCTTGAGCGCGGCCAACTGGCGAATGGGCATCACCCCGCGCCGCTCGCCGAGCGAAATCACAACCCGGTCAATGTGCTCGCTTTCTACAATCTCTTCGAGCTGCGAAACGCCGCCGATAATGCCGGGGTTGACTAGGGATTTTCCGATGTTCTCGCCTTTTTCATCCAGAAAGCCCACGACCTTATACAGCAGCTCAGGCCGGCGCAAAATTTCGCGTGTAAGGCCGATTCCTTGCGAGCCTGTGCCCAGAACCAGTACACGTTCAAATGTGCCGGAGATGCCCTTCGTAGCTTCCAGTCCCAGCCGCCAACCCACAATCAACACGATTGCCGCCGGCGCTACCAGTCCTACGATTCCGCGCTCCAGACGGACGGGAGGGACCAGGTAGTAAAACAGAGATAACACCAGCAGGGTTATTCCCACAGCGCGAAGCGAATGCACCACAAGCGCGTTGCGGTTCTTGATGGTGCCCAGGTCATACAGATCGTTGTAGTACAGACTCAACTGGCAAATCGTGGTCACCAGCACAAAGCGCAGCCAGTTGCGAGGTTCGGAAAGATAATCCTGGATGACGGCAATATTCATGAAGCGCAGGCTGGTTGCCATCAGCAACGAAAACAGGATCAGCAGGCTTTCGCATACCACCAGCAGCAGGGTCCGCTTGGGGAAATAGTGTCCGCCAATGCGGATCATGATGTTGCCGTAGCTTCGGTTGATTAACCTGAAGCTGGCGGCATGGCGCGAAGCCGGCGGGAGCACATTCACTCCGCCCGCGCCTTCTCCGTAGATGCCGTTTTCGTTCGCCATTGCCCGCCTTATTGGTTGAGAGACGCGGCAATCGCATCTGCCACATACTCACTCTGTTCTTCCGTCAACTCCGGAAAGATGGGTAACGAGAGCACTTCCTTGCATGCCGCCTCGGTCTCAGACAGGTCGCCTTCCCGATAACCCAGATTGGAATAAATTGGCTGCAGGTGAATTGGAACCGGGTAGTAAATCATGGTGGTGACCCCGGCTTCCCCCAGCCGTTTTTGCACCACATCGCGGTGCGGAACGCGGATGGTGTACTGATGAAAGACGTGGTCTCCAAAACTGTTGCGCCGGGGGGTAATGACCTCAAGAAAACGGAGCAACAAGTCATAACGATCGGCCACTGTGCGCCGTTGCGCTCCCCATTGATCGAGGTAACGCAGCTTCACCCGCAGGATGGCAGCCTGCAACTCATCCAAACGGCTGTTCCAGCCTTGCTCTTCGCTGAAATATTTCTTTGTGCTTCCATGCGCTCGCAGGGAAACGATCTTGCGATAAATTTCTTCCGAATCGGTTACCACCATGCCGCCGTCGCCGTAGCATCCCAGATTTTTGCTGGGGAAAAAGCTGATGCATCCAATGTCCCCCAACGAAGCGGTGCGACGGCCGTGATACGTCGCGCCCAGGGCCTGCGCTGTGTCTTCAATGACTTTCAAATTGTTGGCTTTAGCTACCGCCAGGATGGGATCCATATCCGCCGACTGCCCATAAAGGTGGACTGGAACAATCGCTTTGGTGCGCGAGGTAATCAACCCTTCGATTTCCGCCGGATTAATATTGAACGTATCCGGCTGAATATCGGCGAATACCGGCTTGGCGCCAAGCAGGCTCACGGCATCTGCCGTGGCGATGAAGGTGAACGAGGGAACAATTACCTCGTCGCCCGGCCCAATGCCGCAGGCCTTCAGAGCAAGAATCAGCGCGTCTGTGCCCGAAGCAACACCGATTCCGTATTTTCGCCCGCAATATTTAGCGATCTCCTGCTCGAGGTTCTTGACCTCGGGGCCGAGAATAAAATGTTGCCGCTCGAGAACGGTGTCAATCGCCGTGCGAATTTCTTCTTTAATGGCGGTGTATTGCGCCCGCAGGTCGAGAATGGGAATCGTGGTCTTGTTCTGAAGTTTGACAGCCGTTGCCATGAGTTTTAGAGAATCCTTTTTTCAGAATTTGCCGCGCTTGCTAACAATGCATTCCTTCTGCCAAATACAAGCGCCCTGGCGGCAACCGCCACTCGCCGCCCAAATTCGGGCCTTGAATACCGCGCATTCGTTGCAGATTCAGTAGTTTGAGAAACAAAAAGAATGGCAGGTTAAGATGAGTTTCTCCGACGAAGCACATCGTTTCCAGAAGAAAGCTCCGCTACAAGTTGAAAACCATTTCACATGTGCGAGGAAGTGCTGGCCTCTGCGGGTCAATGCGGCGTGGAAGCAGGAATACCACTTCAGTGTGAAAAAGGTTTCACATCGGCTGCGGTTTCATTTTGTATGCGGGCGTTTGATAGCTGGGCTAGACCCGGCGGAACTGGTTTCATCAATCGTGTCTGAAAAGGGCACGCGTGTTTGCGGTGGCACGGCTTCAGCCGTGCTGTAAGACCCAATAAGAATCAGGGCTTTAGCTCTTGAGCCAAGTGAGCGCGCCGCTCAAGGACTTTTATGGAACCAATATTCTGTTAGTAATGGGTTAACTTGCTTTTTCGCAATCGCACCCACTTGGCAGCATAAATGCATAACTCCTGATTGCTATGAATACCTACACACCAACAGTAGCTTTAAGCAGCGCAGATCTGCTCAAAACCAAGATTGAAACCCGCACCGCCAATATCGGCATCATCGGACTGGGATACGTTGGCCTTCCCCTCGCGCTTTTGTTCAGCGAACAAAAGTTCAAGATCACCGGCTTCGACATTGATGAACGGAAAGTCAAGACGCTTTCCGAGGGTGGCTCTTACATCGTCCGCATTCCCGGAACTGAAATTCAGGCTGCCGCCGCCAATGGCTTCAAGGCCACCAGCGACTTCGCCCGCGTCTCTGATATGGATGCGGTGATCATCTGCGTGCCCACTCCGCTCAATGATCATCACGGGCCGGACCTGACCTTTATCGAATCCACGGCGAAGAGCCTCGCTCCCCATCTTAAGGCGGGCCAGCTCATCGTGCTGGAGAGTACAACTTATCCCGGCACCACGGAAGAGCTGTTGATTCCCATTCTGGAAAAGAATCCGCGTGGGCTCAAGGCCGCCAGAAACGGCGCCGCTTCTGATCGGGAATTTTATGTCGCATTCTCACCCGAGCGTGAAGATCCAGGCAACGACACGGTGGCACGGCGCGACATACCAAAGGTGGTAGGAGGGCTGAACACTACGGCCACGGAGCTGGGCAGCGCGTTGTATCGCAGCATCTTTAATCGCGCTGTCCCGGTCTCCGCTCCCGCAGTGGCAGAGATGACCAAGCTGCTGGAAAATATCTACCGCTGCGTGAATATCGCCCTGGTCAATGAACTTAAAGTCCTCTGCCTGCGCATGGGAATCGATATCTGGGAGGTGATTGAAGCGGCCTCGACCAAGCCCTTCGGCTTCCATCCTTTTTATCCCGGCCCGGGCCTGGGCGGCCACTGCATTCCCATTGACCCGTTCTACCTTTCCTGGAAAGCCAAAGAATACGACTTCCACACCCGCTTCATCGAGCTGGCCGGCGAAGTCAATCTAAGCATGCCCTATCACGTGGTAGCTTCAACGGCGGCCGCGCTGAACCGGGAAAAGAAAACCCTGAACGGCGCCAAGGTCCTGGTGCTGGGCGTCGCTTATAAAAAAGATATAGACGACCTGCGCGAATCGCCATCGCTCACGGTAATCGAGCTGTTGCAGAAAGAAGGAGCGGAAGTAAGCTACAACGACCCATATTTCGCCTTCGTAGGCCGCGGACGCAAGTACGACCTGCAGATGTCCAACACTCCGCTGGACAATCTACAGCAGTACGATGTCGTGATGATCGTAACTGACCACTCCGACTACGACTACGAAAAGATCGTTCGCGAATCCCGTTTGGTGGTTGACACGCGTAATGCCACCAAGGGAATCAACGCCGCGAATATCGTTCGTTGCTAGAACTTGTTTCGCTGCTGAGGGATCGAAACATATCTATCGAGTATCTTTGAGACCCGCTCGAAAAAGTTCTTCCCGAGAAACTGCGGACTGAAGAAAATTCCGGCCAGAGGCGCACAACGCCTTTGGCCGGAATTATTTGTAAGCCCACCGATTATGTCATTTCAGTTATTACTGTGCTGTTCGGGTGAGTACGCCACCCACCTTGCGCGCTACGGTCAACGGCTTTGATCATCGTGGACCCGTGTAAACATTGGCGAGAAGCGATGTCACGCTGGTTAGTCGCTGAGGTCAATTCCAAGCTTTCAATTCGCTCCAAGCAAGCAGCCAGCGAGGAGCAACTACGCGACCTTCAGGTGATCCTCAATTTCCTTCTTTATCAGGTAATCGCCAAGGAAGGGCACGATACCGAACCATGACATGCAGCTGATTGCAATGGGAAGAACTTGGCCGACAGCTCTGGCATGAACCACGCCAATAGTAAGCACCAGACAGCCCAGAATGTCCCCAAGAAGAATGCTCGAAATCGGTTAACAGAAACGATCACGTTGGTCAGTCCATTGTCGCCTGTCTGGCAGCGTACCTCGACTCCACGGAAAAACCCCGGCATACCAAAGCGAGCCGGGGTACCCTCAACATTAATTGCGAGTCAACTGCCCGACGCGCCTCTCAAAAAACACCAGGAAAAAGTCGGTCCTTGGGTCCAAAAAACACATTTCTCCAAAGGATTATGTATGCGTGCACGAGTCCGACTGCAGCTGCGTCCGGTATAGATGCAGCTGCTTCTATACTGCCGCCGATAAGACATCCCACTTTACCGCCCGCAACGGAACTACTGAACATGCAACCTTTGGCAAATCCGACCATTGCTGCTTTTATGGTTGTTGACGCAAACTTCTCCGCAGGTTGCTCAACAGTATCGAAGGCTAGCTGCCAAGTATTTTCGCACGTGCCGTACTTGCCCGAAGGATCGCAGTGCCAGACATCCATTCCTACATGTTCATTTGTGTTAAAGGAGCCGACAGTCACCCACTCGTAGTCACCACCGTGTTGTTCTATGCGAAAAGTCCCCTCAAGATTGGGATCATCGAAAGGATGCTCATCCGTTTGATATGTAACCGTGAAGGGGGCCACCCACTGAAGACGCTCAATCGTGCCATCTTGCATGGCGCGAAGTCCATCGCAGTTATTGTCTGGACACTGCACTGTTGCCCCTCCATTCGTAAAATCATCCGCAACCTCGCAAGGATATGGCTGATTATCGATATAGCACTCGGTACTGTTGGAAGAAAGTCCCTTGGTATCTTTGAAGCTTGCAGGGTTATCAGCTACATATGCATACCGGTTTAGGGACTGGGGATTGGAGAAATCCATGCTGCCTCGGTATGGATCAGTCGTCATCCAGCGTCCTTGGGTTGTTGAGTATTTGCGGAACAGGGTGTGCTCCAAGTTAGTTTCAAGGTCATGAATATCATCGGTAAAGTGAAAGAGGCTCGAATCTGTGCCGGTGCAATTGAGCCCATCCCCAAAGGGCAGGCTGGTGCAGGTCTCTGATAAACTTCCGGTCACGTTGGAAGTAGCCCGCTTGGTTCCTAGCCAATCGCTGTGGAGGAAATTTGTGGTCCCACCAGAGTAGGTAGCCAGGTGCCGGCCGGCTGGCGTATAAATTTCGCTGTAAGAAACCCCAGGAGGATTCAAGGAAGGGTTGATCTGACTAATCGGGTGGCCAGCCAAGTCATATACATATTCGGAACCAGGCCCTGTAATTCGACGCCCTTCCGCATCATAAACATACTTGGCTGTGTTTCCACCATCCACCTGAAGCAGCCGGCCTTCGGCGTCATAGGTATAACTATGAAATCCGTCATTGGTGACGTTGCCTAGCGCATCGTAGGTGATTCCGCTGCCTGTGATGTGATTGAAATTGTCGAAGGTGTATTGCGGCGACGGACCGCCCTGAGGTGCAAGCTGCTGCAAGCGGTTGCCATAACGGTCATAAATATAGGCAAAGGTCTGCTGGCCGGCGTTTTTGCTCGCACCCGAGAGGCGGTTGAACTCGTCATGTGAATAAGCCCAGTTGCCATTCACGGAGTCGTTGGCCGTCGCTATGTTTCCATCGGGAGCGGTAGCGAGGGCGTAGGAGTGAAGATTGCTGCCGGTTCCACCTGTGAGCGTTGCCCCAGAGGGAGTGACGGTAAACGACGAGCCGGTGAAATAAGGGCTGTTGGTCGCCGATGAAGCCGAGAGTGAAAAATTGATGCCTGCAGTTCCGGTAACAGTTCGCAGATTGAGGGTAGCACCCGAAGGGCTGGCGGTAACAGGAGAACTAGGATCGCTGCTAAGCGCGGCAGCCAAGGCTGAAGCAACTGACTGGGCCGTATTGTTCTCGGTCGAAATTGCAGCCGTATAATTCTGTGTTGTATCGGTGACATCCCATTCTCCCACCATGACGCCATCCACCAGCAACTGCATGTGAGGGTGAATGTTGTAATCGGATGAGCCATAGGCGGAAACCGTAATCGTCTGTCCTGCCGCGCCGGTCGTGAACATAAGGTCGCCATTGCAGAGCAGGGCGCCCACGCCATTCGTGTAGCTGTTGCAAGGCGCCGCGGTGTAGGAAACAGACGGATCGTTGGGCAGAATTGTGGTCGAGCCTATGGTAATGGAATTGATATACAGATTCCTGTCACCCCCGCCCTGTGGGGTGCCATTGCCACATCCAGAACACGAGTCATTGGTAAAACGCACGTCAACAGTAGCCGCGCCATACGGGATGGTCTTGGAAAACCCATTCACCGTAACTGTAACTGTGCCGCTATCGTAGACAGTACCAGTTCCCGGACCTGTGCCTCCCGTGAGGGTAGAGCCGGAATTTGCAGCGGTAAACGAGGGAGTACTGAAGTGGCTGGAATCATAGGAGCAAGATGAAGAAAGAGAATAGTTCGTCGTCGCCCCCGGAGTTTTGGCGATCAACGAAATCGTTGTGGAATTGAGGGGACACTGACCTGCAATTCCATTGGTACTCGCCGTTACGTATGCACCGGTATCCGCATTGATGCTGCTGCAAAGCCCCTGTGCAATCGAAGCGGCCGTCGCGCCGGAGCCCGACCATGACTGCGCATTGCCATGGTTGTTAGTTGTGATTGTGCAGCTGCCCGCGTCAAAAACCGTGGTATAGGCTGCATCCTGACCACCTGACATCTGATTGTCACCAGAGATAGAGAACGAGCCATCGCCGAAATCCGCAGAATCATTACTGGAATAACCGTACGCCAACGGGTAGTTCGTAGAAGACCCATAGCTTTTGCTACGCAGAATAATGTCACTTTCGTACTGGGATACTGCAACCGACGATGCCGTAACCACGTTACCAGCGGACGCATTGATGGTATTTACCGCGTCTGCCGCAACTGAGGCCGCCGTTGATCCCTGACCGTATCCACCGCCGTACCCATTCCCATTGATATAAACAGTGACGCCGCCACTATCCCATTGCGCACTCTTGGACCACTGGTCGCAATCTGGGGGATCGGAATAAGGAAGCCAGTCAATACATGGATATGCCCACTGTTCTGCGCCATAGACAGATATCCGATCCGTGGACTGTGTCGCCGCCTGGGTCTGCACCTGCGTCGATTGCACCGCACCATGGATGGTCACGCTACCCTGGCCGGGAGTGCCGGCAGGCAGCTGTTTAACGCGCTCTGATCCCGCAATGACTACACTACCGCTGGCAGCACTATTGCCGAGGGATTGGGCCGTGCGCGAACTGACTGCACCACGGGGACTGTACTTCACGTTTTCTACAACTCCATTCCCTAGAACATCATTCACTACTCCAAAGGCTCCATAGTGTACATTGCTGAGCAGCGTGCCGGGATGGTTGGCATCGCTAAGAGTACTGGTCAACCCGTTAAAGCGTCCCACCGCGTTATAACCGTAGTTGTAAGTTGTGGTCAGACCATCGCTGGCCGAGGTCATATCACCAGCAAGATCATATTGGTAATCGAGAGGATACCAACTCTTGCCGCAGGTCCGCGGGCTACACTGCCAGTTGTGCTGGATTCGCCCCATGGAATCGTAGCTGAAGACGCTGCGGGTAGCAGCGTTGTTGTATTCGGAGGTCAGGCGTCCGGCAGGGTTGTTCACTGTGATCCCATAAGGCATGGTCTCGTCATAGTTGAAGTAGGCATTCGGTGCGGTGGTATCGCTGTACCAGCGTTGGGCCAGGCGACCTAGCGCGTCATAGACATAATGCGTTGCAGTGGTTACCGCAGGATTGGTCTGATTCACCTGGGGCCGCGTGCGCTGAATGAGCTGGCCATCGTTGTCGTAGCTGTAAGCAGCCGTAGAGGGCGTGGTTTGTCCGGTGGCAATCCACTCCGGCTCGCTCTCGGAGGTCAGCCGTCCCAGGCTGTCATTAACAAATGTTCGAGGAAATACGCCGCCTTGGTTGATGGTTGTGGTTAGGTTGCCATTGCTATCGTAGCTGTAGCCGTAGGTCGTAAGAAATCCGGTAGCGGGAATATCTTGTCCACAAGCTTTAGGCGTTCCGCTGTCGCCTGACAGCGTGGTGTTGGAGACCTCGCAAACCGAAGTCAATCTACCCAGACCGTCGGTCTGGGATATGCGGCTTACATTGGAGCTGCCGTTGCCTTCATCAGTGATCTGCGTAGCCCGGTCGGTATAACTGTATTGGACACTGCTGCCATCGGAATGTACGACCGCCGCCGTCCGTCCAAGCGTGTCATAGAAAATGCCATCACCGGCGCCCGAACAAACCTGAGTAGTACTTAGGCCACTACTCTGATATGGATACGAACGAAAGGCAAGCCTGCCTGTGGCGTCATAGCAGAGATCCTGTTGGTCATAGGGTGTAGACTCGCCGTTGGTTACAGCAGTGCGGGATGTACGTCCCATTCCATCCACCTGCACATAGGAGTCCGCGGTGTGCGAACTGTCAATCTTGCTTTGAGTGTGTACCTGAGTCGGGCTGTCATAGGAAATGTTCGTTTGTCCGCCATCGGGATAGTCGGTTTCAGTCGGACGCCACGAATTGTCGTAATGGAAAGTTGTTGTTTGCTGGTTCTGGTCGTCAGTGACTGTTTTCGCAAGTCCCAGATTGCAGTCATATTTTGACGAAATGCTATGGTGGACCAGAGTAGCATCCGGCAAATTCGTATCGGGTAATATCGTTTTAGTAACAAATGCACCGTTACAGTCGCCGTAGACAAACGAGGTGGTGAACTTGTTAGGATCTGTCGTGCTCAACATATTGCCGGCATCATCATAGGTAGCCAAGGTATCGAGCGTTCCACCCGTCGTGCCCAGCCATTGATGGACGGAAGTCAGGTTGCCACGCGAGCCGGTCACTGCCGTATGCTGACGCAACCCCGTTGTGGGTGTTACTTGTCCTTCGTCATAACCATACGTGGTTTTTGAAATTTGATGGTTGTTGCCGTCAGAAACTGTAACCGTCAACGGCCGGTCCACGATATTGTTGCCCAAAGGCGCATATACAATCGTGGTTTTGCGTAGCACGGGTGGTTGTACAGCTCCCACCGACCAGTCGCTCTCGTCAATTTCTACGGGAAGGGTCGTTTCGGCGTCGTAGTTGGTATTTTGCTGTTTCCAATGGCTACCCGACAACGTAAACACCAGCTTTTGCACAAAGGGTGGATTGAAGCTATTGTCATGATCACAACCGCTGGTGTTGCCGTTATAGCAAGTTACTGTGGCGGCCAAGACAGTTCCACCACTGGCTGCGCCCTTGTAAGCCTGGCGATCGGTTTCGTAGTTGTTGTGGAACGTGTATACAGTCTGGTTGTGAGCGGGCGTAGCATCGCTCACGGTTGTAGTCGAGTTAGGGCACCCTGTGTCAGTGCAATGGAGCCACCAATCGTTGCGCGAATAGGTCTGCGTGCCATCGACTGTAGTGAGGCTTAGAGTTGGCGCGGTTCCGTCTACTAAAATTCCATTAGACCCCCCGGAATATTTCAAAGTAATGGTTCCTCCAGTGGGTAACGTGACGGACTGCAGGCGGGCGGTAACGCCGCTGCTACAGTTCGGCCCAGAGGACGTAGGTTCGTAAGTTAAGCTGTACTGTGAGCCATCCGAGTAATCAATATCACTGATTAATGGAACCGTTCGCGGCGTGTATTCCGTTACCATAGCCCCAGGCACGCGGGGGTCAGGGGCCTGGAAGCAGGTGGTCACAGTTTGGGGTTGGTAGTTTACCTTGATGGTGGCGGGATTGCCGTCGCTGCCGGTATAGGTGTAGCTATCAGGACCGCCGTTAGGTTGATCGATGGTTAGAACGGTCGTGGCAAGCGTATCTGTAAAGACGGTTCGCGAACCTGATTTGGTGATTGTGATGGTATTGCCGTTGGCATCGGTAACGGTAAAAGGTCCAGTGTTGGGTTGGGGCGAAGGCTGTGGCGCTGGTGGTGGAGCTTGTGTAAACCCCACTGAAGGAACCAGCGGTGGAGTGATTACCCCCCCTCCTCGCGGATGGATTACTGCTGTAAGAGCGCTGTTCGTGAGATTTACACTGATGCCGATACCAGAGCCATCATTTGCAGTCCGGGTAAAGCTTGTGTGTCCCACATTGCAGGAAGGTTCAGAAACAGAAGAAAATCCAAACTCGTGCGGCGTCCCTGAAGGATCATGATAGATAAAGGCCTGAAAACCAAAACAAGTAGTCGCTCCGTAGACTTGATATTCGATATAACCGGTTACAGCCGTGCCCTGTGGTTGCCACCCGTATGTGCTGGGAGAGATACAGGGCGAGCTACATATGGCATCGTTGGTTTCCCACCAGCTTTGAGAGCCCGTAGTAGCGGCTGCCCAGAAAGTATTGTCGTAGGTAAGAGCATAATTAAAGGGAGTTCCACGGCCTGCCTTGGAAATGATGGGAATCGTCAGATGCGCATTGAGATCGGAAACATTGATGGTTAGTGGGCCAATTTTCTGAAAGGTTGCCATCGGTGGCAGCCCGGTCAGCACCTGACCAAAGCTCGCAAGAGCGCAGAAGACCACAGCAAATAACGCAAAAAGACGGACTGAGGAATTTTTCACGACGATTCTCTCCTATTTACGACAATCTGAACTTTGAGTTGCTGGGGCCCGGGGACGACTGATAGAGCGGAGAAAGGAATCCTGGGCACATCCCACCTGTGACCCTTTTTGAACAGGTGGGAGAGCAGCAAGATTCCCCCCTCTCTTAATCAAGTGGCAGTTCTGGATAAAACATTAGGAAAATATTTTTGTATTTCTTATGGCCTGTGACCAAAGGAGCTAAGTCGTGTGTTTCTGGATGCTACAGGTCTCAATTGAGAACCCCATTTACGGAAGTGTGTTGGTTAAACCGTGGTATGGCGTCTAAAATGACAAGCCGACTTGACATTCATCCCTCATCTGCATCATTATTGAATGGAAAGTAAGCTTGTCATGGATTTCACAATCCAAAACCGTGTCAAAGAGCTTCGCATCCACCGCGGATGGACTCAGCAGCAGCTTGCCGAAGCCGTTGGCGTTTCGCGCCAGAGCATCAACTCCATTGAGCGCAACCGCTACCTGCCCAGCCTGTTGCTGGCGCTGATTTTTGCGCGGGTTTTCACTTGTTCAACCGACGAGATTTTTACGCTGGAGGTCAAACCATGAGCATTCTCAACCGGGTCATTGACGAACGTTTTCTCACCCACCGCCGCAAGTCCACGAGCGCCGCCGGGGTGATCGGAGGCCTCACGGCAATTGGGCTCTTCGCCTTTCGCTTCTACATCAACCATATCTGGAGCTGGGACCTTTTGGCTGTTGGCCTCACCTTTGTCGCAGTCAAAATCGTGCTCATGGCCTGGTATGCCCTCACCGACTGAATGTTGCCACTCAACCCAAACTGAACATGAATGGAGAATTGAATATGACTTTTCGAAATCGAATGAAAGAACCCAGCACCCTCATGCGCATCGGGCCGGTATGCATGGCGCTCGGCCTCCTTTCGGAGCGGTTCGTCCACCCCAGCTCTCACCTCTCGGCGGATTTCATTGACGGAATGACGGGATTGCTGTTCGGCGTTTCCATCGCCTGTCTGCTGATGAGCATAAGGCTGAAGGGCCGGCCCCGTGCGGGAACGACGCCCAGAATGGAACCCGGCGCAGGCATCTGACTTTGCTCTTCTGATTGCTGAGTGCCGTACTGCTTTTGCCTCTCACTGAGAACCGAAGAACTTCGGATCCTTGTGAAGTCTCTAGGGGTGGAAATGGTCTGAGTGTTGGGAGTACTCCCTACATTGACTTGTGTTTCTGGAATGCTACAGGTCTCAATTGAGAACCCATTTACGGAAGTGTGTTGGCTAACCGTGGTATCGCGCACGTGATATCAAACCCGATTGCCAAGCGCGTAGTGGGTCATAATTATCCTGGGCATTCAGTAATGCCAGGGCTAAAAAGGGGTTGAGCACTCGGTACGCGCTCAGACATCGCTCTCCCAAGGGCGGGCCCGATACGGTCTTTGAAAACTTATTCTTGAGAGGTCTATTTTAATCGTGAGCCTTAACCCCGGCTATTGCGGAAGAATCGTTGCCCATCAAATACCTAACCAGTAAACAGCGGGACTACTCCCTCCATCGCCCTACACCGTTCAATCTAAAAAAGTTAACGCCTAAAAGACTACTTGATGTAATGGGGGAGGGGAGGCACTACTCGCAAAGAAAATCATTGTTACTACAAAGTCAACAGCCAAGGGCAAAGACGATCACGGTTTTTCCCTCTACTGCCACATCAGGAACGCATGGGTTTGTCCGCCGATCGTTCCGCTGCCGACGATTCTGCCCTGGTCGTTGATGTCGGCTCCTGTCAGGTTCGTCCAGCCTGATCCGGGCGGAAGCAGGGCGGCGAGAGGGGTATGCGCTCCGTTATGCCAGATAAAGCTGTCGCCAACCACAACTCCCTGGTTGTTGATATTGAACGCGGCTCCGGGACCGAGGTTGGTCTTGACGCCGTTGTGCCAAAGTACGGCGTTGTTGCCCGAGCGCCCTACGATCTGGTGATTGTCGTTGATGCCATAGGCCTCGCTGCCTTCACCGGCATTCAGCGTGCCCAGGTCCACGACCAGGCCGTTGTCCCACATGCAGGCATGAATTCCGGGGACCGGAGGGGCATAGGCCTTGGGAAAAAAGATGGGATTGCCGGTATCGGTTCCTCCGACAACCTGACCGTGATTATTGATGCAGTAAGCGCGGGTGTAGCGGTCGGAAGGCAGGACGTTCGGGGGAGTCGGCGGCAAAGGCGGCAACAGGATCACCCCGTTCTGGTTGGAAAAGCCATGCGTGTTGCCCGGCGGCGGTCCTCCTTCGCCTGCGATGAAACCGCAGTTCGATACGCTCCGTGCATTGGCCCCGTCACCGGGAAAGAACACATGCTGGAAAACTCCATTGATCCAGGTGACAGACTTGTCGGCGACAAGATTATCGCTGAAGCCCACGACCTGCTGGAAATCGTTGATATCGAATGCCCGGCCATATTTCTCCGGGGCCGGGAGTGGAAGATTCAGCATGAGGCCCTGCGCCCATATAAAAGGTGCGGGGCTTGCGGGATTGTTAGGTGAGGCGGGATTGCCCGTCCAACCTACTACTTGCTCACAGTTGTTGATTGCGGTTGCGTGGCTGAAGTCGCCGTGTAGAACTCCCAAATCGAGAATGTTGTAAGCCATCTTGCCTTTCCTTGCGTATACCGGCTCGCGGAGAGGTGCATTCCCGCCGCGCGCAAGTACACCAACAGCAAGACAACTTTGCGAGACGTGAAGACGCTAATCGCAAAACGGATAAATTTAAATGCTTGTGCTGAAACTCTTACTCGTTACTCGACGGTCACCGACTTGGCCAGGTTCCTGGGCTGGTCTACATCGCAGCCACGGTCAACCGCCATGTAATAAGCCAGCAGCTGCAGCGGCACAATCTCCAGAATGGGCAGCAGCAGCTCCGGCGCCTGAGGGATGTAGATGACGTGGTCTACCGATTCTTTAATCTCCTCATCTCCTTCAATCGCAATGGCAATCACCTTGCCTTCGCGTGCCGTGACCTCTTTCACATTGGAGATGGTCTTTTCATAACGAGTCATCGAGTTGGCGTCGTCCGGGTCTTTGGTAGCTATTACGACCACGGGCAAGCGCTCATCAATAAGTGCATTAGGACCGTGTTTCATTTCACCGGCAGGGTAGCCTTCCGCGTGGATATAAGAAATTTCTTTCAGCTTCAGCGCTCCCTCGAGGGCGACAGGATAATGAATGCCGCGGCCAAGATATAGGAAGTCCTGCACGCTCGAATAGCGCTGGGCAAGATCGCAGCACTGCTCATCGCGCTTCAGTACGGCTTCGAGCTTGCCGGGAATCTTTACCAGCTCGCTGATGTACTTGCTGGCTTGTTCAGGGGAAATTGTGCCGCGCAACTCGCCCATGCGAAGCGAGAAAAGGAACAGTGCGGTCAATTGAGCGGTAAAAGCCTTGGTAGAAGCCACGCCGATCTCCGGTCCGGCATGGGTATAGAGGGTGCCGGCCGCCTCGCGCGTGATCGCAGCGCCCACCACGTTGCAGATGGCCAGCGTCTTGGAGCCTTTGGCTTTCGCCTCACGCTGTGCGGCGATGGTATCTGCCGTTTCACCAGATTGGGTAATCAGCAGGGTAACGTCTTTGCCCGATGTAATGGGATCGCGATAGCGATATTCGCTGGCGTAATCCACCTCCACCGGGATGCGCGCCAGCCGCTCGATCATATACTTGCCGGCCAGCCCCGCGTGCCAGCTCGTGCCACAGGCAGCAATGTTGATCTTATTAACGTCGCGTAGCTCCTGTTCGCTGATCTCCATAGCTTCCAAAATGATTCCGCTCTTATCGGGAGCGATGCGGCACATGGCGGTATCTCTGACGGCGCGCGGCTGCTCATGAATCTCTTTGAGCATGAAGTGCTTGTAGCCGCCCTTTTCCGCCATCATCGGATCCCAGGTAATATGCTGCACCTCGCGGGCGAGGGGTGCGCCTTCGAAGTCTGTGACCAATACGCTGCCCGGCGTAATGATTGCCATGTCGCCATCCTGCAGAAAGAAAAGATCGCGGGTGTGGTTCAGGATTGCCGGCAGGTCAGAGGCGACAAAATGTTCGTTCTTTCCCAGTCCAATCACCGCTGGAGGCCCGTTGCGCGCCGCGACAATCTTGTTGGACTCATCCACCGAGATCACGGCCAAGGCAAAAACGCCGGCAAGTTGCTTGACGGCATTGCGCACGGCCTCTTCCAGCAGGACGCGATGGCCATTATTCTTATGAAAATAATATTTCTCGATCAAATGGGCGATAACTTCGGTATCGGTTTCGGTGGAAAACTGGTGTCCCTCTTCAATCAGCTTCTTCTTGAGCGGCATATAGTTCTCGACAATGCCGTTGTGCACGACCACAATCCTGCCCGTGCAATCGCGATGAGGGTGAGCGTTCAGTTCGGTCGGGCGGCCATGGGTAGCCCAGCGGGTGTGTCCAATGCCGTAGGTGCCTTCCAGCGGCTTCAACCGGATGGATTCTTCCAGGTTGCGCAGCTTGCCCGGAGCCCGGCGTATCTGCAGGCCATCTTCGTTGCCAGCCACCGCAATGCCGGCAGAGTCGTATCCGCGATATTCCAGCCGGCGCAGGCCATCCAGAATGACCGGTACTACCTCTTTTTCACCTACATACCCAACTATTCCACACATAGCTCTTCCTTCCGCATCTTTCTGCTCAAAATAAAACCGAATTTTCCCTTGTCAGAAATAACATCATCTTCTACAGCACGAGAGTTGCCACTAGATGATTGTTACGTCTTGCCCAGCTATCTCCAACAGTTACAAACACTTATATGAGTTAAAAGTGGTGGCTTCTAAATTCGTCCATCAGGTCAAAAACTCAAAGCTAAGGATTTTTGTTCTATGGATCCAGATCCGAATGAAGATAAATCTATGTAACACGTTTGTTTTCAAATAAATAGACGTACATCATCGAGAGTCGACGCAAGCCAAATGAAGTCATTCCCGGTGTGAAAAGCTTTGCTCACTCACGCGTGTCTCTGCCGACACGAGGCAGGTATTCCTTTTGGCTCGGCCGTTTTCGGCAGGCTGGACTATCTCCAGCGGTCCACCAGATTCCACCAGATCGTGCAGGTCCACTCTTTCAGCATGGTTTTGGCCCACTCGCGCTCGCGCCACCATTGCGTCCCGAATAGCCGGGGATCATGGGCTGCCGCCACCGACCAATGGTACTGAGGCAATCGGTGCCTAAAAATGGAGAGCGCCCGGCCCGTGTGCCAGTCGCTGGTAACAAGAAGTACGTTTTTCGGATGGGAGATCTGCAGGCAGCTTTCGACGTACTTGGTTTCCGTGAACGTTGAATCCTCCGCAAAGGGGCAAACACTCACGTAGGACTCCATCTCCCCGGCATCTGTTTTCAAAAAAGCTGCCGCATATTCCGCGGGCGTATGGCCGAAATAAGTGCTGTCGTCGGAGGCATCGAGAAATAGTTTTTTTCCGTAGCCCGCGTGCAGCAGTTCCATCCCCTTGCGATATCGCAAGTCGAGGCTGTCGCCGGCCAACACCACAATCACATCCGCCTTTTCCGGACTGTCGACCACCAGTAAGCGGCCTGCAAGGGCGAAAAACACAGTCCCACTCACTAGCACCAATAATAGAACCAACAGCTTTTTCGTACGCGGCCGAGTCGCCAAATTCTGCTCCTGATTTAATTTCCAGAATGGTCTAATGCGTGCCCTGGAAGCACATACCAGGAAAACTAATTATGAATCCAGCTCATAAGATTAACATCTACAGGTCAATTCACTTTATTGGGAAAACTTATGGCTAAAAAAACTCAAACCTTTTCAAATCATCTGAGAATCGATCCACCATTTCACTTTTTCATGGTTCCGGTAGCGGTCATCGGCTTGATTACAGCTGCGGTGCAACTGATCCGATTCCCCAGCCTGGGTCATGGCTGGTTGACGATAATAGCGGTCGCTGCGCTGGTGGCCGTCTTCAAGATTCGCCTGTATGCGCTGCGCGTGCAAGACCGGGTGATCCGGCTGGAGGAGCGTCTTCGGCTGATGGCCGTTTTAAAAGATCCGCTGCGCTCACGTATTACGGAACTTACCGGTTCACAATTGATCGCTCTGCGCTTCGCTTCCGATGCTGAACTTCCCCGGCTCGTGGAATTGGCTCTTCAGGAAAAGCTGAGCCGCACGGAAATAAAAAAAACGGTAATTGACTGGCGTCCGGACTATTCCCGGATTTAGAAACGCGAATGGATGCCCCGGTCCAATTCAAATGCCGCGCCTCCAGCCGGCGCGGTTCTATGACATAAATGTTACATCCTCTTTACATAGCCGGCACTCTAGCTTTTGCTATAATCGCGCGCATAGCCATGAAAACACCATTGATCCGCCCGATATTTTTTACTCTCATTCTTTTCATTTTGGGTCTACCAAGCTGGGCCACTTGCGGAGGCGGTGGCGGTGGCGGTGTGGGCGGAATGGGCGGGGGTGGAATGGGTTCAGACCCGCAGGTTTACCAGGTGCCGTGGCGCCTGCTGAAGCCTGGCGATCCGCCGGTAAATGCCGGCCTGGTGCTTTACTGGTTTCCTTCTTCCAACAATGAGCTGCAGCAATCGAGCCTGCGCACCTCGCGCCAGCTTACGCTTTATGCTACGCAATGCGTTGCCATGGAAGTATCTGACATTCGCACTCCGGCTGGGCAGAAATTTGCCGCCGACGCCAAGCTGCCGATTGTAGTGCTGGCCGCAGCTGACGGAACAGAGCTTGGCAAGGTTGAGAATAAAGACGGCAAGCTCAAAGTCGAGCAGGTGGAAAAGTTGGTCGATAACGAAGTGAAGCAGCGCGAGAGCACCCTCGACAAGCAGATGAAAGACGCCAAAGACAAAGCCAAGGCGGGCGACAACAATAGCGCCATCACGCTTTATCGCGGCGTGCTCGATCAAAAGTGCCTGTTTCCCAAAAAGGCAAAAGATGCGGCCAAAGAGTTAAAAAAGCTCGGCGTCAATGACGTCGGCCAAATTCCCGATTCCCCGGTTTTCGATCCCGTGAAGAGCGCGCAGATCGAGCGCACCATGATTGCCGGGCTTAAGGCCGAGATGGATGCGGGGTATTCCGAGGCGGAAAAATTGTATTCGCAGGCGCACCGCATGGATCCTGCCGATCCCGCGCCACTGCGCTATCTGGGTGAGGTATATCGTCATGAGACCGGCGAATGGCCGAAGGCGCGGAAGATCTTTGAGACCATCCTTAATATGCAGGCTGATCCGCTGTCGCGCGCGGTCGCGCTGCATGGCCTGGGAAAGATGACCATTCATGATGGCGAGTTTGCTAAAGGATTGGCGCTGATGGAAAAGTCAGTCGAAACGTATCCGCTGGCGCTGGCCAACCGCAACCTGGCGGTCTATTGGAATTCGGAAGGCGACACGGCCAAAGCTGACCATTACGTGCACGAGGCGCTGGCTCTGGATCCGAATGATGCCTACAATCTCATCTTCGCCGCCGCCTTCATGGCCGGCAACGGACACGGCGATGAAGCCCTGAAAATCGCCCGCGAGAATGAAGCCATGCTGCCTGCTTCCTACAATCTGGCCGCCATCTACGCCCAGACCGGCCAGCGCGACAAGGCGCTCGCCCTGCTCAAGCGTCACTTCTTTGAGTATGAGCGCTACCAGGCAGTGCGCGCCGAAGAGATGATGGAAGCGAGGGTTGACGCCGTATTTGCTTCTCTGAAAAACGACCCTGCATTCGTCGCGCTTACCAGCGGGGCCGATGGAAAGCTTGATGCTTCCAGAGCCATGGATCCGCGGCGGGGAACGGCGCACTAAATTCTGGATCGAATCGGGATTCAAACGACGGACAGCTCAGGTTTATCAAATGGGCACTCGTTCCAGGGAAGCGATAAACTGAATCCCGCCCACCTGCTTCCCCTGAAGCCGCGCATCGTTTGTAATGAATAGGTCAACTCCCGCAGCCGCCGCACATGCTAGCTGAATCGCGTCGGGAGCACGCAACGAACGATCGCATCGGAGCGCAGCATAAATCCTGGCCGCCTTGGCATCGAATGGAAGCAGGAGTGCCGTTGTTGTGATTGCCTCTTCATATTTGTCAGAGAGTTCAGTCTTTCCCAGTTCTATCGGTTTTACCAGCACTTCTCCCAGCGTGAGCGTTGATGTCAGCAATTGGTCCCCACGATCGAGCATCCTGGTACGCAGTTCCACCACGGACTTCGAGAACGCACCATAATTTTCAAAGAGATAAATAAACAGGTTTGTGTCCCAAAAGATGCGGCTCATTGCCAATCCTTGCGAAGACGGCGTACATAGTCATCCGCATGTTCAGTGGCCCAAAGGTTTTTGCCGGAGCCACGTAATGCAAGGAGCGGGTCTGCTTTTGAGGAAGTGTTTATCTTAACTAAACACCAATCCTGATACCAGGCCAACAAACCATTGTGCCCGTAAGGCAGCTCTTCCCTATTTGGCACTATCTTGGCTCCTTCCCGCTCAGGATGATATGAATCACCCTTTCTGAACAGGCGGCGCCGGCCTGGTCCTGTTTCGAAAAGCATCCGATAGCGGCCGGGATTGGGAGGACGATTAGCCACACAATGTTGAACCACGTGAACGTAAAATCCGGCTCGAAGAGATTCACTGAGCCCTGCTCTCCTGGCGCGTTCTACGATTTCTTCGATCGCAAAATCCGGTTGCTCTGGATGCTCCCGATGGAGTAATGCAGTAACAACCCAAACCTCGTCTGCCACCTTGATTTGAATTTGAGCCTTAGCCACAACTTTAACCATATAATAATATCCTAGGTAATACCTATATTACCAAGTAATATTGAATTGTCAATCAATTCAAAATATTAAGCAATATTTAATCTTGGCTAAGGATTGCATTCTGCTTCCCTGCCCAAGTTTCTCTTTGATCTTCAATAGTTCATCCTCATCATCGTTATATTTCCCTAAACATTATTGTCAGATACCCTAACTTGGCCACCAGCGGGTCCTCGAATATACTTTCGACCTCGCATGGGAGCCATTATGAATCGAAGATCTTTCTTAAAGACAAGCACGGCAGTTGCAGGTGCGGCGATTTCACAGGAATTCCTGAAACCCCTGGCTGCTGAAGTAGATGGCAATCCCGTTGTTGCCCAGATACAAACAATCCCAAATTCCGATCTGCCGGTCGAGTCCGGTGATGTGCTCTTTCATGACGACTTCTCGAGCTTCCCTCCCGGATGGCTCTCGCAGCCCATTGGCCAGCTTAATGGCGCCATCCAAGAGGCGCATTACATGACATATCGCGGCGTTCCTACCGCGCCCTGGGCCAATGCCATCTGCCACATGGATGCCTGGGTCATTAGTGACGAAGACGGCAAGTCTTATCTCGAACAACATACGGTCAACGACCTGGCTGCGCTGACGAATCCCATCATGGTGGTCGGAGATATCCAGTGGAGCGACTACACAGTTGAAGTGAAGGTGAAGCCGCTCTCGTTGGCTGAGATGGCGGGAGTTGTCTTTCGTTACCATCACAGCCGGCACTACTACCTCTTCGCCCTGACGGAAGGCAAGTATGCCCGCCTGGCGCTGCGCTTACCGATTGAAAAGACTTTGCGGGTGGCAGATTGGCAGGAGTTAGGGAAACAGGACTTCGTCTATGACACCAAAAATTACTACATGTTAAGAGTTGAAAACACCGGCCCGCGCATTCGTGCCTACGTGGATGGCAAACTGTTGATCGAAGCCACAGGCGAAGCGCTCATACACGGCAAAGCCGGAGTGACGGCCAATATTCCCGCCCGCTTCCAGAGTTTTAAGGTTACTGCCTCCCCTGAGGCGCAGCAGAAAATCAGCGCCAATATCCATACCCGCGATGCGGAGCTGGCTCGTTTGCGCGAAGAAAATCCTCAGCCGCAGTTATGGAAAAAGTTTTCCACGCCAAAATTTGGCGCTGGGCGCAGTGTCCGCTTTGGCGACCTGGATGGCGACGGCGCGATTGACATGCTGATTGCCCAGAATATCCCGCGCGTCTCCGGCGACGGGCATGATCACATCAGTTGCCTCACGGCGGTCACACTCGATGGCAAGACTCTATGGCAGTTGGGGCGGCCTGATCCGCGCAATGGTTTGCTGACCAACGATCTTCCCGTCCAAATTCACGACATTGATGGCGACGGCCGCAATGAAGTTGTCATGATCCGCGACTTCAAGCTGCAAATTCTGGAAGGCAGCACGGGAAAATTGCGCCACTGGGTCTGGATGCCCGCGTCCGTGTCGGCCAAAGGCTTGAAAGCTCCCTACACGATCGAAAATGGCGATTCAATAGCATTCTTAAATCTTTCTGGCTCGAAAGACCGCCGCGAAATTCTGGTAAAAGATCGCTATTGGAATTTTTGGATCTTCAATAACAATCTCGAACTGCTCTGGCAGGGCCAGGGCCAGACCGGACACTTCCCTTACCCATTCGACATGGATGGCGATGGCCGCGATGAATTCATGCTCGGCTACGCGCTCTGGGATCACAACGGCCATAAGCTTTGGAGCCACGACGAAGAACTCTATGATCATGCAGACGCGGTTTTTCTGGGAAATTTCAGCGGCGATCCTAAAGCCGAGCCGCGCGCCTATGCCGCCGGCAGCGACGAAGGATTGCTGATCTTCGACCAGCGCGGCCAGATTTTGAAGCACGTGCGCGTGGGCCACGCGCAGAATGCCAGCATCGCCAAATATCGCCCGGATTTGCCCGGGTTGCAATACATGCTGATTAATTTCTGGAAGTCACCGGGCATCGTCACTCTCTTCGACTACGATGGCAACATTCTGGCGCAGGAGGAGCCTATACATTCGGGCAGTCCGCTGCAGGCGGTGAACTGGCGCGGTGATGGCCAGGAGTTTGCGCTGCTCTCCGGCAATCCCCGCGAAGGCGGCATGCTGGATGGCCATCTGCGCCGGGTCGTCGTCTTCCCCGATGACGGCCACCCGGAGTTATGTATGAACGTAATGGATCTCACCGGCGATGCTCGCGATGAAGTAATCTTCTGGGACCAGCAGAGCGTGTGGATCTACACCCAGGACCGGCCCTTCACCGGCGAGCGCATCTAC
>Ga0070741_10005414_pt1 | contig 28427 bp, 27 predicted proteins | sample Coa_R1_4_FD_66440 | JGI IMG/M metagenome (GOLD analysis project Ga0070741, IMG submission 66440) | Surface soil microbial communities from Centralia Pennsylvania, which are recovering from an underground coalmine fire - Coalmine... | ecosystem: Environmental > Terrestrial > Soil > Unclassified ... | reverse complement strand
AGAAGCACGACCGGAACACAGACTTGTACCTGAAGGGCTTGCCGCAGGAGGTCAAGCCGGAGAGCGCGTATCGGGAGGCCCAGCAGTTGATCAAGCTGGCATGACCTAATCTTGCTCGAGACTGAGCGCGCAACCGCGCCAGGGAGCGTTCGCGCTGGATAGGGTCTCCTCAAGCCATGGACGCCGGGCTTCCCCCGGAGCGGTTCGCGGACTCTGGCGTATCATGCCGAGAAAGCGTTGCGCCCGTCCGAAAGCAGCACGGAAGGGTTCTCCCATTTCGGACAGACGGTCCGGAATGGCTTGTTAGCGTTCTGTGCGCTCGGTCTCTGGACGCCGTGTCCACATCGCCCCTTGCCTCTGCCAGACTTTCTCGCGGGCAGGCGTGTTAGTGGGAGCCTGACCCAACGTGCGCAGGGATTCCCGCACCAGCGTATAGCGGCCCTGGGAGCCGCGTTCCTGGATCTCTTTGTCGCGTACGGCCGCATTATGACCGCCTTCCTGCCAGCGCTGCTGTAAATACACGGCGAACGCCTCTATTCGGCAGGGCCGTGGAGCGCGCTCTTTGCGTTCCGGGAACGTGGGAGCGTAGGCAAAAGTACGCACGGTTTTGGGCGACAGGTTCAGATGGCGGGCCATGGCGCTGAGGTTCCCGCCTTGAGCAAACAGGGCGCGCACCTGCTCATAGCGTTCGAGCCGACATGGACGCCGACAGTACTTTTCCTGAGCCAGACGCGCTTGCTGGCGGCTCAGAGGGACCCTGGGCGGCGGAACCGCGAGCGACGGCACTCGCACTTTCTCACGCCCAACTCGTCCGTCGCTACAAAACGCAAAGAACGTTCAGCTTCGTGACCGCATGCGGTGCGTTCTCTTGAAAGCCGAGGGCAGAACCAATCGGGACATCACAGGCCTCCTGCACGCCAGTGAACACACCATTAACGCCTGGCTCGACCGCTTTGACGCAGGCGACTTAGAGACCCTCTGTCACTGGGACATCGGCGGTTCCGAAGGCTACTTGAACGCCGAGCAGATCGCTCGGCTCGTGACCGAGTGGGACACCTGGCGCTTTCAGAGTGCCAAGCAAGCGGCGGCTGGGGTTTTCGAGCAATGGGGCGTGATCTACGCCGAACGCGGAAGACGCGACCTGTTGCATCGGTTAGGATATGTCCGCCAAAAAGCCCGTCTGATCCCTTCCCAAGCCGACCCCGCAGCGCAGGCGGCTTTTTTACTGACCCGTGCGTAGATTTGTAAACGGCCCTTACCCCCCGCCCCTCTCTCCCAATGCTGGGAGTTCAGTAGCCCCTTCCCGCCTTCACCGATGTAGTTCGCCTGAATAAGATACTTCGGCATCTTCATCTCCTGCTTGGGATGGCTCTTTTTTCGACGATCGCTCTCTATTTTCCTGGTCCGAGACGACCTCCGCCGAAACCAACGGCTGCAGGTGCGGGCGCTGGGAAAGCAGGTCTGCCAACCGTTGCCTACATCGCGCTGCCTCGTCATTGTTTTTACTCAGCTGCCGAAGGGCCATAATTTGTAGTACCAGAGACTGCGCCTGGTGGTGTGGCGGCCCGGACGCCGGATCAGGAATCCGCTCGAGCGCGGCGGCGGCCTGGTTGTCCCGCAGCAATATCCGGGCGTAGTCGCGCTGTACTACATTTTGGGACCGCGCGTCCATCTCTGCTGCCGCGTTCACGGCGCGTTCTATATGGCACTTCGCCCTATCAAAGTTTCCGGCCAGGCTGTACAGTTCCGCCAGTTCCCGTTGGAAGTATTCGGTGAACCGGGCGGCCATCGCCGCGCCTTCGTAGCGGCGCAGTTCTTCGATGGCCCGACGGCGACTCTGACGTGCCAGCGAGGACGCATAGATAATGACCGCGTGCGGCCACCACCGGGATCGCCGCGCCCGGCCCGTTCCGTCAACGTTGAGGGCCATCTGCCGGGAACGCTGCGCGAACTGAGCGGCTTCCCGAAGGCGTCCAATGGCGTTCAGCCACATGCTGTGGTTGTAGTAGGCCAGCCCCAGCACTTCCCGCGCCGCCGGGTGTTCTAGCGCGTGCGGCCACAGCCGGTTCTCCACCACCAGGTACTCCAGATCGCCCAGAACAGCCTCTTCGTGATAACTACTCGTTGAGGCGCTCGCCGTAGAGGTAGCGGTTGCGGACTTTGCGGTAGAAGGTAACGTGGTCGAGGACGATGAGGCGGGTCATGAAGTCGGCGCGGCGCGCTAGGACGCGGTCGCCGTTTTGCAGAGCGAACGGCTCGATGCCGTCCACCGCGAAGATCACCTCGCCGCCGTCCGATTCGACTTCGACTTCGATGATCTCCGCGCCCGGCACGACCATCGGACGCGCGCTCAGGGTGTGCGGGCAGATCGGCACGACGACGAACGCCTCCACCGTCGGCACGACCAGCGGCCCCCCCGCCGAGAGCGCGTAGGCCGTCGAACCGGTCGGGGTCGAGACGATGATGCCGTCCGCCGGGAAGGTCGCAAAGAGGGAGCCGCCGAGGAAGGTCTTCAGCCGCAGCATGTGCGACATGCCGCTCTTGATGATGGCGTCGTTCAGCCCGACTCCGCGATGCACGCACGCGCCTTCGCGCCAGACTTCGGCGTGGACCATCACCCGCTCTTCCAGTTTCATCCGGCCGTTCAGTATCTCTTCCAGATGCGGGAAGAGATCGTCGGGATGCGTCTCCGCGATGAAGCCGAAGCGCCCCATGTGGACGCCGAGGATGGGGATACCGCGCTCCGCCGCCATGCGCGCGGCCATCAGGATCGTGCCGTCGCCGCCAAGCGTGACGATAAACGCGACGTCGTTCCAATCTATCTCCGTCAGTTCCGGGCGGTTCAGTTTCTGGGCGGATTTGCCATTCAGCCGCACGCCGATATTACGCTCGAGCAGCCAGGCGATCACCTCCTGCGCGAACGCCAACGCCTCCGGTCTGGTCTGATGTACGACGATCCCGACGTGACGGGCCATAGATTTCTGCCTTTTCTCTCTCCGCTTCGCGCTACCGCATTCTATGCTCAAACTCAAGCGGCGACTTCTTCAGACTGCGCGGGTTCCTCCTGTAACCGTTCCATGAAGTCCAGGATTTCCACGCCGATGATTTTCCCGTCTCTGTCATAGTCTACCATGACGCCTGGTTCTATCTCGTGGGTATCGTAAACGTCGGCATCGCTCAGGTCAATATAGAGAGCATCTACCGATTTATCATAGCGAATTAGTTTCATGGTTGTCTCCAATAGCGGCCCTGACTGGTCGCATATACGCTAACGACGACAGGAGGATTGGCGTTCACTGCTACCACCGCGCGCAGGAGCATAAGCCGATTATCCCGAACGACGACCGCTTGATACACCTTACGTCCCTTCCTCTCATTTTTCGCGGTTCCGACGTTCCTCCAGTTCTTGCATTCGCTCCTCGTAAATCTCTTCGCGATTGAACTTCTGCCCCCCGAAATCGATTCCCTTTTCCATCCTGGCAATCAGACGTTCCCTTGCTTCTCGTCGTCTCTGTTCGGCTTCTTCATCCGTCACCAGGCCATCAGGCATGAAGATCACGATGACACGAGCGTATTTTATCCCTTCGGGCCTTTCCTTTCGTTCGACTTTGCCGTTCTCATACACGCCTTCTACAGCCAGCAGCGCCATTCTCCTCACCTCCCGTCTCTATTGTAGGGGGCGCGGTGCGAGATTGTCAAGGACGGGTTGCGCCGGACAGGGCCGCGAGACGCGCTTTCTCCTCCTCTAGCATCCGCGCCTGGATGCGCTCGCGTTCGGGAACGATGCGTTCACGCGACACGGCAGGCTGGAAGTCCAGGCGCTCGACGCCCAGGCCGCGCAGCGCTGCCTGCTCGACCAGCGAAAAATCGTCCGGGTTCGCCCGGTTGAAGTTCATCGGTTCCTGAAGGGAGAAACAGGGATTGGTGAGGAAGCGCGGCGTGCCGGAAAGGTTCTGCGAAGAGGCGTGCAGCATGAACGGGTGCAGCAGCACGATGTCGCCCGCGCGCCCGGTACACTCGATAAAATCGTGGCATTCGGCCAGCATCGGGACGAAGTCGAAGCGCGTATAGCCCTCGGCATAGGCGACGCCTTCCGGGTGCGCGGCCAGGAAGCGCGCAACCGGCCCGACCGAGTCGCAGGCGACGAACGTGCCGCCGCCCTGCGGCTCGATGTCCGACCAGAGGATCAGCGTGAGCAGCCCTTGCTCCGGGCTGTCGAGGAAGTGCAGGAACCAGTCGCCGTCCTTGTGCCAGCCGGGCGACTGCGCGGAGGGCGGCTGCCAGGGTTTATCCTGCCCATCCCGGAAGTTGATGATGAAGCCGTCTCCTATGTTGACCGGCTGTTTGAGGCGTTCCGCGCCGCCCAGCAGTTCGCACGCGGCCTGCCAGGCTTTCGGCGCGAACTCCTGGAGCGGGTAGCGGTTCGCGGTCGGCATGTGGATGCGCGATTTCTCCCAGGTCGCCGGATCATCGGGATCGTAGCCGAGGCGCACGAACGCCTGCGCGGTCATCTCCTGCGCAACTTCGCGCGGAAAGCAGTCGTGCAGCACGACATGGCCGCGCGTCAAAAACTGCTCGCGCTGCGCCTCCGTCAAAACGCGCTCATCGGTCGGCATGGTCGTCTCCAGAAAGGGATTGGGCGAGCCTGTCCAGCAGGCTGTTGTCCAGGCAGTGGCGCATCTGCGGCACGATGCAGGGCATTCCGTAGGCCCGCGTCGGGTCGCCGTACCAGTTGGTCAGCCGCATGTCCAGGTTCAGATCGGCGCAGGCCACGCCGTCGTCGTGCGTCTCCGCGAGGATGACGCCGCTCGAACTGATGATCATGCTGGGCGGGTTGATGGAGGAGGAGACGAAGTAGATGCCGTTGTCGAGGGCGCGCGTGCGCCAGGTGATGGGTTTGCCCCCGGCGACCGGCAGGAACAGAATCTCCGCGCCCTGGTGCGCGAAGTAGCGCGCGACCTCCGGGAACCACTCGTCGTAGCAGATATGCGCCGCGATGCGCCCGAAATCCAGATCGAAGACCGGATAGCTCTCGCCGCACGAGAACCCGGCCATCAGTTCGTAAAAAGTCAGGTGCGTCTTATCGTACTGGCCGACGAACCGCCCCTCCCGGTCGAAAAGGACCGCCGTATTGAACAGATACTTGCCGCGCCGCTCGATGTTCCCACACAGCACATTCATACTGTACTGCTTCGCTTTGGCCGCCAGCAGGGCGCAGAGCGGCCCGTCGGGAACCGTCTCGCCGACCTCCCAGTAGGACTTATACGCCCGCTCCTCCACGCCGACGATGGGAGAGAACTCCGGCAGGGCGACGATGTCCGGGCGCAGCGCGCCCGCCTGGTCCAGCTTTGTCGCGATGCGCTCCCGATGGCTCTCGACCGTCAGCGGCGATTCCGGCGCGCCGAAGCGGATGGTCGCGACGCGAGCCTTGCGATGATTCGGCTTCGGAATCGCCACGACCGTCGGTTCCAGCCACTCCACGCTGCCGGTCGCGGTGGCGCGCAGATAGAGTTCGAACTTATTGCCGTCGCCTGGCGGGTCGTGCTGGAACTCCTGTTGGAGCAGGGTCTCCTCGCCCCACGCCCCCTGCGGCACGAGGAAGTGCTGCGCGACCTGCACGAAGAGGGAGAGTTCGGGGTTGGCGATCTCCCGGATGCGGACGCGCACGGACGCCCGATACCACTGTCCCGGCTGCAAGTTCGCCTCGCCCCGCCAGCAGCCGAACGCCTGACGGTCGCCGGTCGCGGCCAGCAGCAGGCGGCCCGCGCCGCCGTTCTCGGCAGGCACGAACTGATGGCGCGGCGCGAGTTCCGGGCGCGGCGTCACGAACGTCCAGTGTTCCGGCGCGTCGCCCGTGCCGCGAAACGTCGGATTGAGGACAAGGTTTTCTGCGCTGTGTGCTGTCATGGGATTTCTCCTGGCCCCCTCCCTAACCCTCCCCCCAAGAACAGGGGGAGGGTTAGGGTGGGGGGCCTATTTCACCCACTCCCGCGAGTCGGGAACGGGCAGCCAGGCTCCCTCCTGCTGGATGGACTGCTGCGAGATCAGGCCGGGCAGGGTCATGTCCATCGCCTCATGGATGCCGAGGGGACAGGGCGCTTTGCCCGTGAGCGCGTTGACGAAATCGAGGACTTCAAAATAGTCGCCGCCGCCGTGTCCGGCCCGCAGCGCCTCCGGCGGCGGATTCCGCCAGATGTCCGGCAGGTACTGCTCGGCCAGGCGATCAATCCGCATCAGGGACTCCAGATCGTGCCACTGCACGGCTTCGCTCAGGGCTTCCAGCCAGATTTTGCCGCGATCCACCGGCCCGCCGCGCGAGGACTCGTAGACGCCCGCCGTACCCTGCAACTGGTAGTTCGCCATGGCGTGCGGGCGCGGGGAGACCAGGTCGGTGCGAATCTTTATCAGCGCGCCCTTCGCCGTCTTGCAGAGCATCACCGCCGTATCTTGATGATACAGTTCGCCGCGCGGGTCTTTGCGATGCCGGCCGCTGCCCTCGCACGCGACGCGCACGACTCGATCCCCCGGCATCCACTGCAAGACCGGTCCCAGGCTGTGCGTCGGATAGGTGACGCCGTCAATGCCCAACTGCCAGTAGCGCCGCCATCTGGTCTGTTCCGCCAGGTCGGTCACGTCGTGCAGGTACTCGCCCTCCGCATAGTAGACCGTGCCGAAAAGCCCCTGCCGCGCCAGTTCGCGCACGAGAATGTTCGGCTTCATGTAGATATAGTTCTCGGCCAGCATGTACGTTCCGCGCGACTGCGCGGCGGTCTGAACGAGTTCCCGGCACTGTTCGAGCGAGATGCCCGCCGGGACTTCCGAGAGGACGTGCAGGTTCCGCTTCAGCGCGGCGACGGCCTGCGGCACGTGGAGGTTCTGCGGCGTGCCGATGACGACCGCATCGAGTTCCGACTTCTCCAGCATCTCCTCATAATCGGTATACTTCTCGCTCGCGCCCATCGCCTGCATACACCGGTCGAGCGTCTCTTCGTGCAGATCGCAGACGGCGTGAATCCGCGCGCCGTTGGTCTCGAACGCCGTGCGGAAAGAGCCGCCGCGCCCGGCAGCGCCCACCAGCCCCACATTCAATCGTGTCAAAACCGACATGCTTCTGAATTCTCCTTTAGCCCTCATACCAGCGAAGCGTAATGCGCGCTTGGCATGAAGATGCCGCCGCTGCGGGCGTAGAAATCCTCGTCCAGGCGATAGAGGCCCTGTTGAGGCTGCATCCAGGCCGCGCCATAGCAGGGATGATAGCTCTCCATGCGCGCCCAGTCCCGATAGTTCTGGAAGCCGTTCGCCTCGACCACGCCGATCTTCATGCCGGGCAGGGGGGCCAGCCGCGCTGCCACCGACTTGTTCCAGTCCACCAGGATCGGATTGACCGTCAGATCGGCGCAGAAGCAGGGAACGCCCCGTTCGTGGGCCAGCCTCGCGATCTTGAAACTCATGCTCAGCGTCTTGGCAATCGGCTTGAGGGCGATGGCCCCATAGCCCAACTCCATCCGCTCCAGCGCCTCCTTGTCCGAATGCGCGCTCTCGTCCGCCGCCACGCGCACAGGAATATCGCGCACGTCACAGAGCAGCGATTCGGGAAACGGCTCTTCCAGCAGCACGACCCAGTCCAGCGCGCCAATCTGCCGGGCATAGTCCAGCAGGCGCAGCAGCCGCTCTTTCGACTCATAGCGCCCGTTGGCATCGAGATAGTAGAGAACATGCCCGCCCTCCGCCCCGGCCACTTCCAGCCGCTTGCAGGCGTCGTGGATGGCGGCCAGACGCTCCGTATCGGCCTGAAGCATCTTCTCCTGATCGCCGTCCTTGTCCGGGTCGGCCCCCAGTTTGATCTTGAGCAGATAGTAGCCCTCGTTCACGAGCGACCGTATCTCGTCAATCGTCTTGCCGTAGCTGATGAGCGGGATATTGAGGACCTGCGCGTGCCGATGCGCCAGGGCCGGGCGCGAATCGGCTGGAATGATCTCCTCGAATCGCGGGATGCCCTTCTCGGCAGCGGTGAGCATCCAGGCCGCGTTGTCCACCGCGACGAGCGCGTTCAGGGCGAAGGTCAGGCGCAGATCGGGGTTCTCGGTGATGCGCTTGCCGTACTCGTAGGTGAGGGGCAGCAGGCGTTCCAGCAGGTCGGTCGGGGTCTCGAAGGGAACGTCTTGCGCGGCGCGCAGGGCGTAGCCGGTCAGAAGCAGCATCAGGCCGTTCCCGGCGGCTTCGGAGTTCCGTCCGAAAACCTCCGGGTCGGACCAGAGGACGCCCTGCGTTCCCAGGCCGAGGCCGCGCTTGCCGGTGTCGCTTTCCAGCAGCGCGACGGACTGCCACGCCTCATGGACGTAGCCGCCTTTGAAGCCGAAGGGCGCAGCCATCGCTTCGCGCTCGAAGTTCAGGTTGGTGCGGGTAATACGAATCATTGCTTTTTCCTGGCAGGTGAGTATGCAGGCTATTTCATCCTTCTCGCCCCGACTTCCTCTAAAAACAGAAACAGGCTTTTCCCAACAAGGGAAGAGCCTGCCACCTGAAAGTAGAAATACCTTGCCCGGCGAATGCATTCGCGGCTGCCAAAGCACGAAGTCCGCGCAGGCCGACTCAAAACCCAGTCCGCGACGGCGGACTTTGGGCTTTTGCAGGTGCAGTTTTAACTGCCACAACAGGTTTTTCTACACGTTCCGAGAGAATATTCGATAGGAACAGCACACCCAACCATCAGCCAATCTCTACATTTCCAGATGGTATTCGGCTTTCTGCTCTGCGATCTCCAGTTGCAAAACATGATTCTCATCTGCCAGAGTAGAACGCGCAAGTTTGCAGTAATCGGGCAACAACTCGATACCAATATACTGCCGTCCCAAGCGCCTTGCCGCGATTGCCGTCGTGCCGGAACCAACAAATGGGTCAAGCACTATGTCTCCCGATTTTGTGAAAAGCCGTATGAACCAATCTGGCAGTTCTAATGGAAAGGCTGCGGGATGATTCTTATTGCCACATTCGGTTGCAAAATGCAGCACATTGGTCGGATAGGCCATTTCCCTCCCAAGCCAGTTAGAGATGTTCTTGCCGAACCCACTGCCTACTTTAGAGTTGTCGCGGCGCTTATCTGTCTCGCTCAGATTCTTCAAACGAGATTTTGCCCAGTCCCCCATCGGAACCATAACGCTTTCCTGATACATGGCAAACTTCTTCTGTTTGGTGAAATGCAGGCAACGTTCCCAGGCGTCGCGAAACCGATTGGGCCATTTTCCGGGATAGCAGTTGCGCTTATGCCAGATATACTCCTCCGTCCAGAGCCATCCTTGCTTCCGCATCTCTAGGATAAGTTCGAGGACATAGGTATGACGTTCCCCATCCTGAGCTTTTTCTTTTATGTTCAGCACAAAAGAGCCGTCTGGCTTAAGAATACGGTATAACTGGGCAGAGATTGGCAAAAACCACTCGATATATTCCGCAGGCGTCACTCCTCCATAAGTAGTTTTGCGTTGGTCGGCGTAAGGCGGTGATGTAAAAATCAGGTTGATACTGCTATCAGGCAAAGTCGGAAGAATTTCTCGACAATCGCCCTCAAGGATAACGTCCGTTTTCAAGCTCCTCTCCTGTTCCCTCTAGAGACAGCGTTTGAGAACCTTCTCGATGCTGGCGCGGCCTGTTCCGTATTTGCTTTCCCAATCATACATGATTGCCCGCTCCTTGTTGTCGAGCAGGGTTCCAAAATCGGTATTGTTTGGCATTCCGGCAGACGCCCATTCGAGTACTTTTTGAGTGTACCCTTTTTCATCAGCGACGAAGTCCCATAAATCCTGTCCCATCAGCACTTTGCCTGAAACACGCTGCATAATCCCGCTTAATTGTGTCTGCAAGCCGTAGGTGACGCCAAGTATCCCTATTTTGTCGTGCGCCTGCTGCAACCGGGCAATATTATCGTTGAGTGTGTCTACGGCGTCTTTATTCATCGTGTTCGGGCTGCTCTTGATTTGAATCTGATACTCCTTGCCGTCTCGATCAACGCGAAGGTCAAAGCCCCTTTGCGTTGAAGGTATACTACCCGTCACAATCAGCATATCCTGCACGACGAAGCCCCAGGAGGTCACTATCGAACGAGTCACCTTCTGATAGAAACAGAACCGTATCACCTCGCGATGGTCGGTGAAATTGAAGGCGCGAATGAGAAACGGATTGATGAGCAGCTTGTCGAAATCGGTGTCATTGATCTCGTCGAGCGCGTTTTCAACAAAGTCACGGATGAGCGCCTTGATCCACAGTTCCCGAATGTCTGTCTTTCCCGGAGACAGAAATCGGTCTCTTATCTGTATCAGTTCGTGTGCCTGTTGCGGGGTCAGATAAGAACGCCCACGTTGGGTTCTCGGCTCTAGCAAGTCGGCCTCCGTACAGAGGGCGAACGCCTCCGCCGTTTCAAGAAACCGGGCGATGCCATGCGCCGTTATTTCACCGATGCCATTGACTTTTTTGCAGATGTAGCTGATGAGGTCTAATTCGAGATCGGGAGGACTTGAGAATTTGGTCTGCGCCATCAGAAAGGTACCCTCGGAATGCGGTCACTCTGTCTTGATTATGCAGGCTATTTCTCCCTCGCCAGACCGATTTCCTTACAGGGGAGAGGCGGATTCTCAAAACCAGTTCTTGCGCTTGAAGTAGACGACGAGCAGGCCCGCGATGGCCGCCATCCCGCCCAGCGCGCCATAGTAGCCGTAACGGGTGTGAAGTTCGGGCATATTCTCGAAGTTCATGCCGTAGATGCCTGCGATCAGGCTGGCGCTCATCAGGATCGTCGAGATGACCGTCAGCGTCTTCATCACCTGGTTCATGCGGTTGGAAAGCACGGACAGGTGGAGATCCATCGCGCTGGAGAGCAGGTCGCGATAGGTGTCCACGCTCTCTACCAGCCGCACCAGATGGTCGTAGACGCTCTGGAAATAGAGCAGCGAGGCTTCGGGGATGATGGGAAGGTCTTGCCGAAGTATCAGGTTGAGGGCGTCGCGCTGCCCGGACACGACGCGGCGCAGCGCCAGCAGGTCTTTTTTCAGGCGGAAGATCTCCTGCCCCTGCACCGGCCTATCGCCCGCGAAGATATGGTCTTCGACCGATTCGACCATCTCGGTGATCTGGTCAATGACCGGGAAATAGCCGTCTACCAGCGTGTCGAGGAGCGAATAGAGCGGAGCCGCAATCGCCTCCTTGTGCGGCATGGCGTTGGCACGCCAGCGGCGCACGCACTCTTCTATCTCCGGGAACGGCTCATTGTGCGTAGTCACCAGGAAGTTCGTCCCCATATAGATGACCACTTCCCGGAAATGCAGTTCGAGATTTGCGGCGGCATCCACCGCAAACATCACCAGGACATAGGCTTTGGCGAACTCCATGCACTTGGGCCGGGGATGCGGAGTCAGCATCTCTTCCAGGGCGAGCGGATGCAGATGGAACTCCTCTTCCAGCAGGCGCAGGTCTTCGGCCTGGGGCGCGGTGATGTCCAGCCACAGCAGGCTGTCGTGTTCCAGAGCGTCGCTGATGGCTTCCAGAGAGACCTCCTCATGGATGCCTTTCTGAACATGGTAGGCCCAGGCCATCAAGTGGCGATGGGCCGTCTGCGGCCCCTTCTGTGCGGCGGTGACAGTTTCCATCCCGGACACTCTCGCGGCTCCTTTTAGACCCACCCCCGGCCCCCTCCATCAAAGGAGGGGGAGCGAAACAGAGGCTCTCACCCTCATCCCCGGCCCTTCTCCCTCAAAGGGAGAAGGGAGCCAGACATTCACGAGGGCGCTGCTTGCTGCGCCCTCATTTTTGGGCTGCGCCCAAAGGGTGAGGGCCCATCGGGAGGTTCCTACTGCGCCGCTTCCGACGGGGCGGCGAGTCCCTGCCGCGCGGCCCAGACCGCCGCCTGCACCCGGTCGGAGACACCCAGCTTGCCGATGATATGCTCCACATGGCTCTTGACCGTGCTTTCGGCTACGAACAGTATCGCCGCGATGTCCCGATTGGAAAGGCCGGTCGCCAGCAGGCGCAGCACCTCCTGTTCCCGCTCGGTCAGCGGCTCGATCAGGTCGGAGGCGCTTGCGGCCTGATCGCTGATGCCGCGCAGCGAGCGTATCAGATCGTGCGCGCTCAGAAGCATCTCGCCGTGCGCCACTCGGCGCAGCGCGCTCAAGAACTCTTCACGCTCGATCCCCTTGAGCAGATAGCCCGCCGCCCCGCCCGCCACCGCCCGCGCCATATAGGTCGGATTATCGTAGGTCGTCAACATGACGACGATCGTCTGCGGATGCTCGCGCTTGAGCGCCTGAAGCGTATCCAGCCCATCGCCGCCCGCCATGCGGATGTCCAGCAGCACAAGCTGCGGATGCACCTGGCGGGCGACCTCCAGCGCCTCCCGGCCCGAACCGGCCTCTCCCACGACGCGGAACTCGGTATCCTCCAGCATACTGCACACGCCCCCACGCCAGATCGCATGATCGTCCACCAGCAGGACGGTCACCTCCTGCGCGTTTTCCTGGCTCTCGGCAGGTCGCGTCTCGCTCATCTCTCCTCTCCTCCCGAACTCTCCGGCTGCGCTTCCAGGGCCGGAAACACGGCCCGAACGCGAGTCCCCTCGCCCGGCGCGCTGCGCAACTGATAGGTTCCTCCAATCAGGCTGACACGCTCGGCCATGCCCTGTAGCCCGACATGGGTGTAGTCCTCGATGCGTTCTTCCGGCGCAAACCCCTGCCCCCAGTCCTGCACCTCCAGCGTCAGTTGCGAATGCCCTGTCGGGCCGTCGTTCTCGGCCAGCAGCAGCATTCGGACACGGGTCGCGCGGGCGTGCTTGCGCGCATTCGTCAGCGCCTCCTGCGCCACACGGTAGGCCGTCGTCTCCAGCGTCCGATCGAAGCGCAGTCCGGCGATATTGTGCAGAAACTCGGCTTCCGTCCATCCGGCCCGCGCCTTCTCCTCCATCATCAGTTGATCGAGCGCGCCCGCCAGTCCCATTTCGTCCAGCGCCAGCGAGCGCAGGCCGCTGACCAGACGCCGCGATTCGACGACCGCCTCTTTCAGGTAACGGACACTCTGATCCAGTTCCCTTTCCGCGCGCTCGCGCTTCTCGGCCTGGTGCGCGTAACGGAAACTTTCCAGATGCGCGTGCGCGGCCATGACATACTGCGTCAGCCCGTCATGCAGGTCATAGGCGATAGCGCGGCGCTCTTCCTCCTGGGCCGCGATCAACCCGCGCAGGAGAGCGCGCTGCCGCGCCAGCATCCGCAGGTTGTGAATGGCGATCCCGGCATAGGCTCCGAGCGCCTGCACCGCTATCTCGTCGGCCTCTGTGAAGGAGCCGCCGTCTTTTTTATTGGTCAGATAGAGGCTGCCCAGCACGACATCCCCGTTGCGTATCGGCACGCCCAGAAAGCTCTCCATAGGTGGATGGTGCGGAGGAAAACCGATGGAAGCCGGATGCTCGGCCAGGTTCGCGATGCGCAGCGGTTCGGCGCGCTTGAGCAGCAGACCCAGCACGCCCTCGCCTTTCGGGCGCGGGCCGACACGCGCCTCCTCTTCCGGCGTCAGGCCCACCGTGACGAACTCCATCAGCCCGTGTCCGTCGGGATGCGCCACGCCAACGGCAGCGTAGCGCGCCTGCGCCAGGTCACGCGCCGCCTCGGCAATATGATGCAGAGCTTCTACGCCCGTCCGGCTGACGAGAATATCCAGCGCGACACGCCGCGCCGTCTCCAGCACGAGCGAGCGATTCTCTTCGGTCGCCTGTATCTGTCTCTGCTCCATGTCGGCAGCCTCCCCCAGGCTCTGGGCTGGCTCTGTCCGTGCATTCCGCGCCGAACGGGTCGGCAAGGCTTCCTCCATCGGTTCTCTCTCACCACGCTGCCACGCGCGAAAGCTTATTTCTCCCGTTATTGTACTTCATTAGCGGCAAAAGGGCAAAATGGCCGGGCAAAGAACTTGACACCGCTCCCTTACAATGCCTATAATGAGAGCGTCTCGCCCCGTCGCGCAATCACGATGAAAAAACGAGCGTGCGGGCTGTCACGAAACGCCCGCGCGCTCGTTTGTAAAGAGAATGGGATAAACTCTGTCCCCAAAGGGAGATACTCCCCGCTCCCATACGTAGTATAGAATGGAATAAGGTTTGCAAGCAAAGCTCGGACCGCGTTTCCGGCCTCGCCGCCGGTCATGTCAGCGCCCAAGGACACCGCCGTTCGAGAGGAGAACCATGCCATGAGCAAGTACACGACCCGTAAATGGGGAAGGGTCAGCCGCCGGGCTGCCGCAGTCCTGGCAGGGAGCCTGGGCCTGGCGCTGCTGCCTCTGACTGCGCACGCGCAGATCAATCGGTCGCGCCCGCCACAGCAGCCTGCCGGTCCGCCGCCGCAGGCCGCGCCGCCGGTCACCATTCCAGCGCCGCGCGCCCCGATCTATGGTGACAACGATCCCCTGCGCCTGCCTTCTACCCCCTATAACCGCCCGCAGTTTCAGACCGGTCCCGGCCAGGGGCAGAACGGCCTCGACTTCAACTCGCTGTTCTCGCGGCCTACCGCGCCTGGCTACTCGTTCGGAGGACTGCGCGTGCTGACCAATACGCCGGGTCAGTCGGCGGCGGATCGCCTGAACGGAGCGCGGCGCGGCAGCATCAGCCCCATCCAGCCCAATCCGCCCAACGAGCCGGGCGACATCCTCTTCGGCGGACGGGTCGGCGGCAGCCGCAACTATGAGCCGAGCCGGGGCGAAGACCTGCTGTTCGGCGGAAACGTGACCGTGCCGCCCGATATTCAGCGGGCCAACCGGGAGCGATTCCGCAAGTCCCTCGAAGGCTTTATCTACTTCAACGGCATTCGCGGACGGCACCACCACACCTTCTACTACGGCTGGGGCGACTACTATTTTCCCGGCGGGGCCGCCTACTATCCGTTCTACTATCCGACCTACATAGACGGGCTGACGCTCTACTCGCCGTATGCCTACTACTACGGCGTCCTCCCGGCATTCATCAGCCTCAACAACGTCTACTACACGCCGCCGCGCTATATCTATGTGCCGGTTCCCGTCTACAACAACTACGGCGGCTACCAGGGCTGGCGCACCGATGACGTGGACGACTACTATCTGAACCGGGAGCGCAAAGGCAAGGACGACACGAAGCCGCGCGGCGACGACTATCGCATCGGCGAGAAGGAGAGCAAGAACGACAAATCGGTGGAGGCGGCTGCCGATGACATCCGCAAAGCCTGGCAGAACGGCGACATCGAACTCCTCGCCAAGCATATCCGGCGCGACTCGCGCATCGCCGTCTATCTGCGCGGCAAGTATCAGTACTCGCTCGACGCGGGCGACTATCTGGATATGACCCGCGACGCCTTCCAGACGACCAAGACGATTCGCGTCGAACTGGACAACGTCAAGAAGAAAGAGAACGACGTCTACACGCTCACAGGCCGCCATGTCTATCGCAGCAAGGACGGCCAGCAGCGTACCGTCTTCATCAGCTTCGTCCTGGAAAAGATGGACGATAACTATATCATCACGCAGGTCGGCACCGCGCCCGACCAGATCGAGGAGTAGAAAGTCGGGTATTCAGGGCTGACGCACTCTCCTCTTTTCTCGGCGAATGCATTCGCGGCTGTAAAAGCAGGCCCCCCTCCCCGGCCCACTGCAAGAGCCGTCTGTTCCGAAACGATTCGGGACGGCTCTCGCGACCCCTCCGAAGCGGCGGTGCTTGCACCGGGAAGCGGAGGAAGAACAGGGGGAGGGAGCCTGTAGGGGCGCAACTTGTTGCGCCCTCTGGGGAGTCGGCACAGGCCGACTTTGTGCCTCTGCAGAAGCGGTTTCAACCGCCGCACGAAAAAGAAGGGGCGGCATCCTGAATACCTAACACCCATACTATGCCCCGTCCTCTCGTACTCGGAAACGGCAACATGCTCGTCGCGATGGATAAAGACCTCTCTATCCGCGACTTCACCTACCCCTATGTGGGCCTGCTCAACCACCTGAGCGGGCATCGCATCCGCATCGGCGTCTGGGTAGACCACCGGTTCGCCTGGCTGGAAGACCCGCACTGGCGCAAAAGCCTCCGCTACGAACCCGATACGCTCCTCACCAGGGCCGAGTGCGTCCATCCCGATCTCGCGCTGGAACTCACCCTTTCCGACTGCGTCAGCCATCGGGAGAATATCCTGCTGCGCCGATTCCATATCACCAATCGCGCCGCCGAAGCGCGGGAGGTGCGCCTGTTCCAGAGCCACAACTTTCATATCGCCGAGACGGACATCGGGGACACTGCATTCTATAACCCGTATGTGGACGCCATCCTCCACTACAAGCGGGACAACTACTTCCTCATCTCCGGCACGACCTCGAAGGAGGGGCTGTTCCAGTACACGACCGGCATCAAGGCGTTCGGCGGCGCGGAGGGAACCTGGCGCGATGCGGAGGATGGCTGGCTCTCCATGAACCCGGTGGAGCAGGGATCGGTGGACTCGACGGTCAGCTTTCGGGCCGTTGTGCCGCCCGGCGGCACGGCCACGATCTACCTCTGGGTCTGCGTCGGGCCGAACCTGGCCGAAGTCACCCGCCTGCACCATCAACTTATTTTGACCGGCTTCGAGGAGATGCGCCAGAACACGGCGGACTACTGGGTGGCCTGGTCGCGCAACGAGGCGGAGGCGGAACGCCTCGGTCGCCTGCCCGCGCCGGTCGCCGAGATATTCCGGCGCAGCCTGCTCCTCATCCGCACGCAGGTAGACAATCGCGGCGCGATCCTGGCCGCCAACGACTCCGACATCATGGAGACGGCCCGCGCGCACTACTCTTATATGTGGCCGCGCGACGGCGCGCTCGTCGCCGCCGTCCTCGACCGATTGGGCTATCAGGAGATCACGCGCCGCTTCTTCCTGTTCTGCCGCAACGTCCTGCCGAAAGACCGCCCGGCTCTGATGCACAAATACAGCGCGGATGGTTCCTGGGGGGCGACCTGGCATCCCTGGCGCATTGGCGACCAGAACGAGGTTCCTTTTCAGCAGGACAGCACCGCGCTGGTCCTCTGGGCGCTCTGGCGGCACTACGACCGGCATCGCGACCTGGAGTTCATCGAGCCGCTCTACTACGACCTCGTCCTTCCGGCCAGCGACTTCATCGTGCAGTACCGCGACCCGCGCAACAATCTTCCTCTGCCCTCCTACGATCTGTGGGAGGAGCGGCGCGGCGTCCATGCCTACACCTGCGGCACGGTCTATGGGGCATTGCAGGCGGCGGCGCGCTTCGCGCAGGTGTTCAGCCATGAGCATGGAGAGCGGTATCTGGAAGCGGCAGAGCAGATCAAAGCGGCGGTCTTGGCGCATCTCTGGGACGAGCAAGCAGGCCGTTTCGCGCGCCGCCTGATCGTGCATCCCGACGGCACGCTGGAACGCGATATGACTATAGACTCCGCGCTGCACGCCCTCTATGCCTTCGGGATGTTTCCTGTGGCGGATCCGCCTATCGCCAGCACGATGCAGCAGACGCTCGCCCGCCTTCAGGTGCAGACGAGCGTGGGCGGCTATGCCCGCTACGAGAACGACTACTACTTCCGCCGCAGCGACGACATCGCGCGCGTGCCGGGAAGCCCCTGGATCATCTGCACGCTCTGGGCCGCGCAGTACTACATCGCCCGCGCCGCCGACCGCGCCGACATGGAGACCGCGCTCAAGCTGCTGGAATGGGCCGCGCGCCATGCCGCCGAGAGTGGCGTCCTCTCCGAGCAGATTCACCCGCTCACCGGCGAACCGCTCTCCGTCTCTCCATTGACCTGGAGCCACGCTGAATTCGTTACTACGACCCTCCACTACCTCGACCGCCTCGACGCCCTGCAATATAGCCCGAACGCCTACTGATTCCCCGGCTGCCGCAGGATTAGCGAGAGCAGGCGGTGAAAACCGTTTCAGGAAGGAATTCCCACGCGCACAAAGGAGTTCGGTATGCCCCTGAAACGGGACTATCTCGCCTACATTCGCACCGCCGCCGCAGGCGCGTCCCGCGCCGCCTTCGACGCCAATCTCGCCGCCTGGCGCGAGAGTTTCGATCCTGCGAACCCTCTGGGCTACGCGGCCCCCGGCTTTCCCGCCGCCTACGCCCGGCTGCACGGCTTCCTCTATCGCCTGGATGGAAAGCCGGAACATGTCGCCGAAACCGTACACGGCCTGACAGCCTATCTGCCCCTTGTCGCGGAGATACCGGCGGCGGCACGCGCCGCGCGCCCGGAGTGGGCCGCCGCCGTGCCGCCGCTCGACGGCATGTTCCAGCCGCCGCACTACCTGATGGCCTACCTGGACATCGCCGACTCCGGCCTCATTTCCGAGGACGACCGGGCGATCATCGCGCAGACCGTCGCCGATGCGCTGCGTCCGCTCTTCCACTTCCCCGAATACGGCACGCACAACCGCGCGATGCTCCGCGCGCTCAACCTGGCGCTGGCCGCCCGTGCTTTTCCCGACCATCCCGAAGCGAACGACTGGGCCAGACTGGGCGAAACGCTGGCCGAGGATTCCTGGGGGCAGTGGTCGGTGGAGGACGCCTCGCTCTATATCCCCGTCTGGCTCTACGCGCTGGTCAGCTATGCGGAGGCCATCGAGGACCCGGAACTCTTCCGCAAGGCGACCACCCGCTACTATTTCGACTACTTCGCCCGCCTGCTCTCTCCGCTCGGCCTTGTGCCGGACTGGGGCGACGCCTGGTGGGGCGCGAGCTATCAGTACTTCCTGCCGCTTCTGGAGCGCGGCGCGACCGAATATCGCGACGCGCCGATGAAGTACGCCGCCGAACGAGTCTGGCAGCGCGAGATCGCCGCGAAAGAGACGCCGCCCGATGTCGGCCTGGCCTGCTGGCTGATCCACGCCTACGACTGGTCGGACGACGCGATCCCGGCGGAGCCGCCCGCCGACACCGGCAGCCACGAGGGACTGGAAGACCTGGTCGGCAAAAAGGTCGTCTTCCGCAGCGGCTGGACGCCCGGCAGTTCCTACCTGCTGCTCAACTACTGCGACGAAGCCCCCTTTGGCCGGTTCACGCGCGACAACCTGCGCGTCTCCATCCCGGTTCATGCCGAGAAGATGCATCACGGCCACGCCGACGAGAACAGCCTGGTGCTGCTCACCAGTCAGGATACCGTGCTGCTGCACGACGGCGGCTATCGTGAAAAGCTGTGCAACGGCCAGTACCGCGCGGACTGCTACCACAATCGCCTGGTCTGGCGGCGGCAGGGCTACACCGGCGTGGGTTCCTTCTTCGACTGGGTGCATGACGAGGGCCACTATCGCCCGGCGCTAACCGAGAAGATTCATTTCTATCGCCTGCCTCGCCCGGCGGTGGACACCAGCCGCACGCGCGTCACCGACGCACAGCGCGGAGTCGTCTGGGATCGCGTCGTCAGTTATCTGCGCGAGGAGGAGATATACGTCCTCTTCGACATCGTTCACAGCACGCAGGAGGGAACGCTGACCCTCGGCAACCTGTTCTACACGACGCATGTGCTAAGCGAGGGCGCGGGCTGGTGGGATACCTGGATAGACGAGATCACTGGCTGGAAGAACGCGCAGACGCGCGCGCTGCTGGTTCACACACTCCCTGCGCCCTATCCCTCCGTGCCGCCGATGGTGATGGGAACGCGCCGGGAGAAGGTGTTCCGCCATCGCCGGGAGGAGACCGGGCTGTTTCAGCACTGGGTCGGCTATCTGCCCGCCGGGCGCACGATCACGTTCGTGACCGTCCTGCGCCCGCATCCGTATGGCGAGGACGCCGCGCCCCTGACCGCGCAGCACGCGCTCTTGCCTCCCGTGCAGATGGGCGGCAACCTGCAGACGGTCGGCGTGCAGATCGCGCTCGGCGCGCGCACCCTGCGGCTCGGCGCGAAGACCGATCTGCGCTACGGCCTGCTGACGGAGGACATCCGCCCGCGCTACACCTTCGAGAGCGGCGCGCTGACCTACGGCCCGCTAGAGACCGACGCGGACTACATCGCCTCCGTGCAGGAGGGCGACCAGCTTGAGTGGAGTTTCCTGAACGCGACCGGGCTGCGCTATGGTGACCAGGAACTTTTCCGTGCGCGGCCCAACCAGTTCTTCCAGAACGACCCGACGGTGCGGCTCGTCTCCGCCTCCAAATGGAAACGCTGGGACGGCATTCATACTGTACGAGCATGAAGGTTCCTCCGGCAAAAAGCGGCACGCGAAAAAAACAGGTTGACACCGCAGGGAAATTGTGTTACAGTGAAGAAGCGGCTAACCTACACGTGTAGGTTAGCGGGCCTATACGAGCAAGTCAGGCAGGATTTCATCCGCCTGGCCGCAGCAAACACGAGGAACTGAATGCGGAAGAGCGCACCGACGATAAGCGATGTGGCGGAAAAAGCGGGGGTCAACCGGGTGACGGCGTCCGTCGTCCTCAACAACTCGCGCGGGAACACCCGTGTCTCCGAAGCCACGCGCCAGCGCATTCTGGCTGCTGCCGCCGAACTCCGCTACCAGCCCAACGCCGTGGCGCTCTCTCTGCGCCGCCGCCGCACCGATACCATCGGCTTCTATAGCGGCGATAACTCCAACGATGTCCGCTTCCCGTTTTTCTCGCAGATCATCTCCGGCCTGCAAAAAGGCTGCGAACAGTACGTCAAAGACCTGCTCATCCATCGCCGGGCGGGAGGCCGCCCGGTAGAGACGGTCTATGCCGAACTGGTCAACGGCAAAGTAGACGGCCTGATTCTCTATGCGCCGCCCGATGACCCGCTGGTGCGGCTGCTGGCCGATTCCCATCTGCCGACGATTGCCGTCGCGGACGCCGTCGCGTCCCTGCCCTCGGTCGTCGTGGACGATGCCGCCGGAGGGCGGCTTCAGGCGGAGCATCTGTACCGCCGGGGCCACAAACGGATTCTGTACCATGTCGGCTCGCACGCCGCCACATCGGTGTGCCGCCGCCGAGAAGCCTTTTGCGCGGCCGCCGCAAGTTACGGCCTGTCTGTTGTGCAGAGCGCGTCCAGGTCGGATTACTGCCGGGGAGAACTGAGCGATGAGAGTCGGGAACGGCTCTCGCGCCCGCCTGATGCGCGCCCGACGGCCATCGTCTGCTGGGAAGACCTCTCGGCCTATCGCGTGCTGGCCGAGTGCCGCACGATGGGGCTGCATGTCCCCACCGACATCGCCATCGTCGGCTTTGACGGCGTGGAACCGTTCATCGAACCCGCCTGGCGGCTGACCACCGTTCGCGCGCCCTGGCGTGAACTGGGCTATCGCGCGGTCATCCAACTGATGGCGCAACTGGAAGGAAAGGAGGTGGCTCCCGAAACGGTCTTGCCGGTGGAACTCGTGGTGGGCAACACGACCTGACGCCACGACAGGGCGGCGGCGTCTCCGCCCTGTCGTCTCTAAGTCGCCAGCCCCAATTCGTTCGTAGAAATCGCATGGGCTGCAATCCTAACAAAGGACGAACCAACTACGTGCGGCTGCTTAGTCGGCTTGCTGGAGTTCGCATTCTTGATCTGCCCTGACCACCGTGCGGTCGTCAGGGGCCATTCTCATCCCGGAGCGAGGCTCGCTCTATCATCTCAGAGAGGAAACAGGCAATGAAGGACGGTTCCACCTATCGCCGCGTGACGCTGTCCCGACGCGGCTTCACGCTCATCGAACTGCTCGTCGTTATCGCTATCATCGCGATCCTGGCCGCGATTCTTTTCCCGGTCTTCGCCCGTGCGCGCGAGCAGGCCCGCAAAACCACCAGTATCAGCAATCTCAAGGAACAGACGCTGGGAATGCTGATGTATGTCCAGGACTACGATGAACTCTTCTGTCCCACCCTCGGTTGGGGTGACGACAACATCGGACTCATCCAGTGGCAGACCGCCATCACGCCCTATATCAAGAACGGCAAGACCAAAACGCAGACCTCCAACCAGAACGATCCCTACTTCACCGGTGAGGACGACGGCTCCATCTTCGTCTCGCCCGCCTGGCGCAAGACGCCGCCCGCCACCGATGCCAACGGCGTTCCCGTCACTTCGATCTGCGCGCCGCCCGACTGCTCGGTTACCCCCCTGGTCGCCCGCTACTCCTACGGCATGAACCAGGCGCTGACGGCCATCTTCTGGCTGCAAGATCAGGCCAGCGGCGGCGCTCCGGTAAGCTGGTGCAACTTCGATGCCCGCGCCTGCAAGGAAGGCACGCGGATGGGCGCGCTGGCGGAGATGGCCGAACCGGCCAATCTCGTGCTGCTGACCGAGACGCACGATAGCCCCTTCAACTTCACCGGCGCGACGGGAGCCGACCCGGCCTGGATGATGGCGCAAGATCGGTTCAACGGCACGACCATCGTCTCGCTGGTGGATGGGCATGTCAAGGCAGTGCGCGGCTCGACCACGATGTACAGCACGCAGGTGTTCACGCCCGCCTGCAAGGACTGGTGGGGCGGCGACCTGACGGATATTCAGGGTTCGCCGGTGGCCGCCTGCGGAACGAGCCGCCCGGAGGTTTCGATCTACTTCTATCCGCGTTCGGGACGCTAAGCCGGACGTTCAAAACGCTCCCCTCGCAAGACTAAGGAGAGGATGATGGGACGCTGGAATGTCTTGCGCCTGAGAACGCGGCTGGCCCTGATCGGGGCCGGTCTCGCCGGTCTGGTCACTGCCGGGTGTAACAGTGCGCCGCCGGAACTGCCTGCCCCGAAAACGGCAAACCTGACGGCGGGCCGGGTGCTGCCGAAAGCCGCTACGGGAAGCAATCCCCAGGCGCAGCAGATGGAGGCATTCGCGCGGCAGAAGGCGCAGGAGGCGCTGTCTCAGGCGTATCAAAAAAAGTAAAAGGCGGCAGTGGGGAGCAGATCTGCTCCCCACTGCCGCCTTTTAGAAGCCACCGATTGGAAGTTTGCCATCAGCCCCGATTTTCGCAGCGCAGCAGGCCGTAGACGACGCTATCCACCAGCGCCAGCCAGCTTGCCTCGATGACGTTGGTGGAGACGCCGACGGTACTCCAACTCTGCTCGCCGTCCGTCGAGTCGATGATGACGCGCACCTTTGCCGCCGTTCCCTCCCGCGTATTGATGACGCGCACCTTGAAGTCCGTCAGCTTGATGTTCGCCAGTTCGGGATAGAACTCCAGCAGCGCGCTGCGCAGCGCGCCGTCGAGCGCGTGAACCGGGCCATCCCCCTCCGCCACCGTCAGCCGCTCCACGCCATCTACCACGAGCTTGATGGTCGCCTCGGTGATCGGCTCCTCATCATGCCCACGCTTCTCTACGATACAGCGAAAGCCCCGCAACTCGAACAGGCGGCGATAGGTTCCGAGCGCCTGCTTCATCAGCAGCTCGAACGAGCCTTCCGCGCCCTCGTAGCTGTAGCCCTCGTGTTCCCGCTCCGTGATGGCCTTGAGCAGCGCGCGGGCCTCCGGCGATTTCCGGTTCAGATCGAAACCGTACTGCGCCGCCTTGCCCGCGATGCTGCTGCTGCCCGCCAGTTCGGAGACCAGCAGCCGCCGCGAGTTCCCGACCGCTTCCGGGTCTACATGCTCGTAGCTGGCGCCTTTCAGCACGGCGTCGGCATGGACGCCGCCCTTGTGCGCGAAGGCGCTGCGGCCCACATAGGCGCGGCGCGTGTCCGGCGTCAGGTTGGCGATTTCGTCCACGTACTGCGACAGGCCCGTCAGATGTTCCAGCGAGTCCGGCAACAGGCAGTCATAGCCGATCTTCAGGCGCAGCCCGGCGATGACCGGAACCAGGTTGCAGTTGCCGCACCGCTCGCCATAGCCGTTGATGGTTCCCTGCACGTGCCGCACGCCCTCGCGGACGGCGACCAGCGCATTCGCGACGGCGCACTCGGCGTCGTTGTGCGTGTGGATGCCGATCTGCGCCTCCGGCAGCGCGGCGCGCACCTCCCGCACGATCTCGGCCAGGTCGTAGGGCAGCATCCCGCCGTTCGTATCGCAGAGGACGAGGCGATCCGCGCCCGCCTCCAGCGCGGCGCGCAGGCAGTCGAGAGCATAGCCCGGATCGGCCTTATAGCCGTCGAAAAAGTGTTCGGCGTCATAGAGGACGGTCGGCACGTGCCGCTTGAGATAGGCGATGCTGTCGCCGATCATCCGCAGGTTCTCGTCCAGGGTCGTGCGCAGGGCATACAGCACATGCTCCTCCCACGACTTGCCGAAGATGGTGACGACCGGAACCTCGGCGGCGAGCAGTTTCTGTATCTGGCCGTCCTCCGAGGCGGCGATGTCGGCGCGGCGCGTGCTGCCGAAAGCGGCCAACTGCGCGTGCTTGAGCGGAACGCCCTTCATGCGCGCAAAGAACTCCTCGTCCTTCGGGTTGGAGCCGGGCCAGCCGCCCTCGATGAAATCCATTCCGAACTCGTCCAGACGGCGCGCAATGCGAATCTTGTCCTCGACACTGAAGCTGATGCCCTCGCCCTGCGATCCGTCGCGGAGGGTGGTGTCGTAGATCTCGATTCGCGGGTGCGGCGTCTCTGGCGTTTTCACCGGAAAGTTCCTTTCTGAAACACGGGAATGGGGATTGTGCAGCTACAGTATACCACAGGGGAGATGTAGAGGCAGGATTCAGAAATCCTTGCCCGGCGAATGCATTCGCGTCTGCAAAAGCACCAAGTCGGCCTGCGCCGACTCAACCAACCCGCGCAGGCGGGTTTTGTGCTTTTCCAGGTGCAGTTTTAACTGCCATAGCAGATTCTTCCATACAGTCTCAGTAGCGAACGGACGGCTGGGGAGCAGCTTCCTGGCTGGCGCGCCACTCTTCCAGCTCCGCCTCATGCGGGCAGAGCCGCCCATTCAGCCTCAGTCCGCCGTGCGAGAGGTTCAGGCTGTAAGCGACCTGATCGGCGGCTTCGACCCAGTGCGGAGTCAGCAGCGCGTTCCACAGCACGTCGCCGGGCTTCATCTCGTAGGCGAGTTCGTCCGCTGCCGTGATGCCTTCAGGCCGCGTGACGCCCTGGGAGTAGCGCAAACGCTCCTCTTTCGGCGCCCAGCGCTGCGGGTCTTTCAGGCCGACAAAACGCTTGACGCCCTCGCGCTGCCAGGCCACGACATGAGAGCCGTCCATGTGGTAGTTGGTGGCGCAGTGCGGCCCGCTGAGGAAGAGAATCGGATAGCAGCGCGTCCAGGTGAAGCCCGCCGCCGCGAGCGCCTGCCGCCACGGCTCCATCACTTGCTCCTCGAACCCGTGGAAAAGCTGGCCCGGCCCGTAGAAGTTGGAGAGTTTGAAATGGGACATCTGCACCGGTGCGCGCACGGCCTGCTGGATCGGCAGCGCGCGAAAGGCGTCCGCGATGTCGGTCTGATCGAGCGCGTCTCCCTTCGCACCCCGCCAGATGCGGGCCTCCGGGTCGCGCCGAACCTCCTCGATCACCTGCTCGACCGGCGGCATGTCGAACGCGAACGGGACGCACTCCCCGGCCATCAGGAAGTTGAGAACGCCATCCCACTCCTGCCGGAACTCCTGCCAGGTGCGAACCGTCTTCTGCATCGTCACAGCGCCGCCTCTCCTCGCTCGCCCGTGCGGATACGAACGGCCTCTTCAACGGTGGAGATAAATATCTTGCCGTCGCCGATCTCGCCGGTGCGCGCGGCCTCCAGCATGATCTCGGCGACCTCTTCCGCGCGGTCATCGGGAACGACGACCTCGATCTTGATCTTCGGCAGCAGGTTGACGACGTAGGTGTTGCCGCGATACTTTTCCGTGCGCCCGCGCTGATGCCCGTAACCGCGCACATCAGAGACGGTCATGCCGACGATGCCGACCGAGGCCAGCGCCTCTTTCACCTCGTCAATCTTGATGGGCCGGATGATGCACTCGATCTTTTTCATGCGGCGTCCTCCTCCGAGGACTCTTCCAAACCAGTCTCTTCTTCCTTCGGCTCAGAAGCGCGGAAACGGAGCAGCCGGGCGGGAACGCCCGCGACGATGGCGTTGTCGGGGAACGACTTCGTGACCACCGCGCCCGCGCCCACCAGCACGTTATCGCCTAGCGTGACGCCGCCGATCACCTTCGCGCCCACGCCGAGCGCCACGCCGTCTCCCAGGCGGGGTATGCCTGTATCCGTCTGTCCGATAAGGACGCCCTGAGTCAGCGTCAGATTTTTCCCCGCGATAAGCTGGCAGTTGACGAGGATGCCGCCGAAGTGGTCAATCCGCAATCCGGCGTCAATGGCCGTCGTGCGCGGCAGTTCGATCTGCAGGCGCGTCCGCACCCACCCGAACCAGTAGTAGTAGTAGAGGCTGCACACCTGCCGCAGCACGGGCAGCTTGCATCGGTACTCGACCCACTGCCCATACCGATAGACGACCACCGCCAGCAGGCCGGGATGCTCATAGGCCGCAGCGCAAAGCCGCTTCAGGAACTGATACGACCAGGGCCGCACCTCCCGCCCGGTATAACGCTGCATGTCGGCGGTAAACGTCGCCCACAGATTTTTGCCCCGGTCTTCCAGCCTCATCTTGCTCGTGCGCCTTTTCCGTGATACTCGCGCTCTTCCACCGATTATCGGCAAAAACATGGAATCCACAGATGACACAGATTGTCTGAACTGGGATTTATGGGATTATAGGATGGACTAGGATTGGGCCTGGCTTAATCCTAGTCTATCCGTTAATCATTCCAATCACAGTTCAGACAATCTGTGTCATCTGTGTCATCTGTGGATTCATAAGGTTTTTAGGACGGCCTCGCCCATCGCTTTTGTGCCGACCGTCGGGCTGCCGGGCGCAGCGATGTCTGCCGTGCGCAGGCCGTCTTGCAGCGTCTTTGCAACGGCGGCTTCCAGTGCGGCGGCGGCATCGTCCCGACCGAGCGAGTGACGCAGCAGCAAGGCCCCGGAGAGAATCGTCGCGAGCGGGTTGGCGACGCCTTTGCCCGCGATGTCCGGCGCGGAGCCGTGTACCGGCTCATAGAGTCCGAAGGTTCCGGCCCCGCCCGCCGTCGGCGTGGAGCCGAGGCTGGCGGAGGGCAGCATCCCCAGGCTGCCGGTCAGCATCGAGGCTTCGTCGCTCAGGATGTCCCCGAACATATTCTCCGTGACGATGACATCGAACTGGGCCGGGTTGCGGACAAGCTGCATGGCGCAGTTGTCCACCAGCATGTGGGAGAGTTCGATGTCCGGGTAGTCCTTCGCGAGTTCCGTGACGACATCGCGCCAGAGCCGGGAGGTCTCCAGCACGTTGGCCTTGTCCACCGAGCAGAGCCGTTTGCCGCGCCGCCGCGCCGCCGCGAAGCCGACGCGGGCGATGCGCTCGATCTCCGGGCGCGTATAGACGCAGGTATCCACCGCGCGCTGCCCGTCGCTGTCGCGGCCCTTCGGCTGGCCGAAGTAGATGCCGCCGGTCAACTCGCGCACGACGAGAATATCCAGCCCGGCGGCGACCAGATCGGGCCGCAGGGAAGAGGCATCGGCCAGCGCGGGAAACAGTTGCGCGGGCCGCAGGTTGGCGAACAGGCCGAGTTCCTTGCGGAGCGGCAGCAGCGCGCCGACCTCCGGGCGCAGCGACGCGGGCTGCACGTTGTCCCACTTCGGCCCGCCGACCGCGCCGAGCAGCACGGCGTCGCTCTCGCGGCAGAGCGCCAGGGTCTCCGGGGGCAAGGGATGGCCGGTCGCATCGTAGGCCGCGCCGCCGACCAGCGCCTCCTGAAAGCGCAGGGCGATGCCAAACTTCCGGGCGACCGCCTGCAATGCCTGGACGGCCACTGCGATGATCTCCGGGCCGATGCCGTCTCCGGGCAGGACGGCGATACGAAACGTCATGTTCCTCTTAGTTTCCTTCTGCGTAGAGATCGAGATGCATCAGTTTCAGAAACGGACGGAAGCCCATCGCCTGCCAGAAGGCCGCCGCCATCGGGTTCGCCTCGGCGATATAGAGTTCGATGGACTTCACTTTGCGCGCCACGAACCAGCGGCGCATCTCCTCGAACAGCGCCCGCCCCACCCCATGCTGCCGCCACGCCTCCTGGATGCAGATGTCGGAGACGAACCCGTAGGGGCCGGGCAGGGCGATGGGCGGACGCACCAGGATCTCGCCGGTCAGGTAGCCGATCACCGTCTTGCCCGCCCGCTCTTCCGCCACCAGCACGCGCGCATCCCGCGAATGGAGGATGTCCTGAATGTGGCGCAGATATTTCTGCTCGCCATCCGGCGTGACGACGAAACGCGGGTCGAGCGACCGATGAAGCGCCATCAGTTCGCGCCAGAGCGCGCCGATCTTGACGCGGTCACTGCTGCGCGCCTCGCGAATGATGAAATCGGCTTCCCCGCTCATACGGCAGCCTGCTTACGGGTCGGGACGGCGTTCAGTAGCGTTCCGAGCGTTCGGGACGTGTGGTCTGGGTGGTGACGATCGTCGTGCTGGCCCGCCACACATTGACATGCTCGTTTTCTTGCCCATCTCTGCGCAGTGGCTCCTCGTCGAGGACCTGGAACGCTTCGA
>Ga0070741_10005413_pt1 | contig 28429 bp, 25 predicted proteins | sample Coa_R1_4_FD_66440 | JGI IMG/M metagenome (GOLD analysis project Ga0070741, IMG submission 66440) | Surface soil microbial communities from Centralia Pennsylvania, which are recovering from an underground coalmine fire - Coalmine... | ecosystem: Environmental > Terrestrial > Soil > Unclassified ... | reverse complement strand
CCGACTTCGAGGTGCCCCTCGCCGCCGCGCGCAAACTGGTTGTAGAACGGCATGGCCAGATCGGCCATCTCTTTCTGATCGACCAGATGATGCGCGATGTTGCCCAGCGCCTCAACAACGCGGTGATACTGACGTGAGTAGATCATCTCGCCGACAGCGAGTCCGGCGATCTTTTTCCGGAAGTTCAGCTCGTTGACCGCGTGCTTATGCAGCTCCCACCAGGCGGGTTTCGGGTACTTGTCTTCGAGCGGCTTCTTCTCGCGCCAACGTTCCTTCACCTGATACATCATGTACATGATCCAGGTGGCGATCGGCTCAACCAGCACCTGCGCGCCTTCCCGTTCCAGGAAAGCAAACATATTGAAGTTGCCGTCGCCTTCGGTGATCTGTGCCCAGAATTCGCCGATGATTTTGACTACCGGCTTCACCCGCAGCCGATCGACTTCAATTGTGGCGAGATGGTCGTGTACAGCCTGCAGGCATTCTTTGTACGCGCTGCCGTACAGGTGCTCCCAGACTTTGCCGAGCGAGTTGACCATTTTTTCCCAGCCCGCGTTTTTGTGCCTGGCCATGTAATTTGAGAGCCACTGCGGCAGGTCTTCATGATCTTCGAAAGGCTTGCGCTCTTTCAGCATGGTGCAGAGCATGTCCACCGATTCTTTGAAGACGCGATCGGTCTGGCCTTTGTTCACCTCGAATGGACGAATGCGGTAGATCATCTCATTCATGATGTCCCCGAGGTTCAGAGCGTTGAGCATTCCCATTCCGAAATCGACGGTAAACTTGAGGCCGGGCTCACCAGAAGCCGCCTTCACACCATCGTTCTGCTGGAACAGAAGTACGCGGAAGCCATCGAAGCCGGCATTCTGGAGTGCGAGGCGATACTCGGATTCATACATCCCGAAACGGCACGGACCACACGAGCCGGCCGTGAAGAAGACGTAGTTGTCGATAATTTCCCGCTTCGGAACTCCGGCCGCTTCTAAGATCTGCAAATACTGCACCAGATTCCCGACAGTGAAGTAAGTCGGATTGCACTGTCCGTTATTGCCGTACTCCTTCCCGAGCTGGAACGCCGCCACGTTCGGAGTCGGCAGCACGTCGCACTTATAGCCACAAGCCTCGAAGACAGCTTTCATGACCTTCTCGTGCTTCCAGGTAAGTCCGCCGATCAGAATTGTGACTTTGTCGCGCTCGGCGGCGGTGAAAGCACGCTCAATCGGGCGGTGGAAGTGTTTGGCGTGGGTGCTGTCGAGTCCGGCCTCGCGGGCCAGACGCTCGCGTTCGGCGTTGAGGCGACGGCGAATCTCTTCTTCAACAGAAACTGGCGGACGGCTGGTTAAACCCTCGAGCGGTACATCGATTTTCGTAACGGACATAGTGTTCTCCGTGGGGATCGCAGAACGCGGGCGGTAAGGTTGATCGTTGTTGACTGGAGGAGCGAACAATGAACCTTGTGGGCTGGGGAACCGAGACGGAGTATGACAACTCGTCTTGCAGAACATCTAAAAGATTTGTTTTGTTTTGGGAATCTAAGGTGATTGCGCAGGCAAGCTTCGCCGAAGGCGTACGCAGAAGGTTACTGCCACGACGAACAGTACAGCGACTTCTGTCCATGCTCAGCGAGCGAAATTCATGCATGGCACCGCATCCAGGTCTTACGTCAGATGCTCGTAGTGGTTTCAAAGATACATATTGGGAAAAAAGTTGGCAAGTGAAGCCGATGTCAAGATACGACATCTACTCTCTTGTTTTCGTGGAGCCGGGCGCCCTCGCCCGGGTGTCAAAGAATTTCGCGATTTCCTGATTTCGCGATTTCGCGATTGCGTGTCGTACCGTTCGCGGTAGCGAACGCGTCAACGCAATCACCCATCCGCTACCGCAGACGGTACTGACTACCTAGGCGGCGAGGGCGCCCGGTTCCACACTTGTGTCGGTATAATTTTGCCTTCGAGGTTTTCCTGCAATGGCATTCACCCCGCCACCCGACAAGATCATGTTCGAGATATACCGGGACGTGTCGCGGAACGGCGCTTACGAAGTCATCTACTTCACCGAACTCGACGACCACAATCGCGAAGCCGAGATCAACCGCGCGGCCAATGGCGAGCACGTATATGACGGATTTATCCGCAATCGAGGAAAAGATCAGGCCAAGCTGGTGCTTGGCTCTATTCTGGAACGGCTCAATAACGGCGAGAATCTGCCAGCTATAGAGATTGAGAAGGAATTACAGCCGTATACAGCATAGTCAGTCAACGTGGAGCCGGGCGCCCTCGCCCGGTTTTTGGTTTGATGTAGCCCAACTGTCTACAACATATAGCGAGTTACGGAAATGCAACCAAACACCCGGCCGAGGGCGGCCGGGTCCACGTTGTTTCTAGAACCACAGCTTCAGCCCAAACTGGAACTGTCTTGGATCGAACGACGCTGTGGGCTGGCCCGCATTCGTCCAGAGCACGTTCACGTCGGCGACATTGAACTTATTGATCAGGTTGAACATGTCCACTGTGCCATCGAGCTTGAATCGCTCCGTCAAGTTGAAGGTGCGGCCAATGCGCAGGTCGGTGAAGATCGTCGTTGGCTTGATGCCGGCGTTGCGCCTCAGATTACCTACCAGAGTTCCGTTCAAGTAGCAGGCAGGCTGCAGAAATCCAGTCGGCGAGTACGGCGAAGAGACCGGCACATCGCCGCAGAGGTTTGCGGGAGTGTTGGCAGGGACCGCTAAAGGACGATCGGTGTTGGGACCGAAGTCAAAGTTGCGATCGTCACCGACAAGGATGTTGAACGGGCGTCCAGAACTGGCTTCGATAATTGGAGCAACGGTAAATCCACTGAGGGCCTTCGAGAGCAAGCTGTTGCCGGCCAGCTTCCCAGCTTGGTACACACCACTGAGCACAAAACGGTGGCGCTGGTCGAAGGTCGATTCCGAACGTTCCGCATTGGGATTGAAGCTGTCCTGCGGCGCGAGCAATGATTGCAAATCGGTCGAGTCGTCGATCGCGTGTGACCAGGTGTACGACGCCAGAAACTCGTAATGGTTGCTGAAGCGCTTGCGCAGGTTCATAGTCATAGCGTGATAGACCGAGCTGCCGTTCGCGTAATTGGCGACCATGTCGCTGAACGGCACGGGCACTCCGACGCCAAGTCCATCCGCTTGCTCGACTGCGTTTACCAGTGCGAGGCACTGCGCAGGCACAACCGGAGCAAGCGACGGGTTTAATCCGGACGGGCGGAAGAAATTAGTCACCGCCGCAGGCACATACGGACCAGCTGGGCCGATCCCGCAGCCAGCCACCTGAATCGGAAGAGTGCTTGGCGTAGCACCACTATTAGCGGAGTCGGCAACCGCCGCCTGCCAATTCTTCAGCAGTAAGTCCCCGCGCGTGGGATTAGCGTTGATCGGGCGGTTAATGTGGTGACCGCCGTTGTAGTTGTACGTGAGCGAGCCAGAGAAGTTGTGGCCCAGGTCACGCTCTACGCCTACGTTCACCTGTTCCGAATACGAGTACTGGAACTTGCTTGAAGTGGGGAATCCGAACGGAAGAATTGATAGCGGAACGCCCGCGCTAAGGAAGTTTTGATTTACAAACAGCGAATTGGCGTTGAGTGCGTTATAGCGCTGCTCGTTTGGCAGGTACTGCAGTCCTTGAGCTAAAGCTGGGGGTAAAGCGCAAGCCGCGCTGGTCTGAATACCCATAAACCCATTTGTCGCATTCAAGCTTCCGACGCCTTGCGTGGCGGGAACGGACGGATTGCAGAATGCTCCGCCGCCAAGAATGATCTGTGGCGCTTGCGAGCCGTCGGCTACGTCAGAGTCAAATGCGAGCGCGAGAAGCGGATGGTCGTAGAACAGCCCATAAGATGCGCGAATCGCAGTCTTTCCATCCTTGAAGGGGTCCCATGCGAGGCCAACACGAGGAGCTACGTTATTCGTGTCACGCGGAATCCCTTGAGTGATTCCGAGCGCATTCTGTGCCGCCGCGGAAATGGCATTTGTTGCAGCAAATGTCGGCGTGAACTCAACGTCATAACGGGCGCCATAGTTGAGCGTGAGATTGGGTTTAACGCGCCAGGAGTCCTGCAAGAATACGCCTAGCGTGTTGTTGGTGAAGCTGTCATGCGGATTTCCCACGCCTTGGACGAAGCTCTGCGGAACTCCCAATCCGTATGCCTGTACAGGCGAGAATCCGGGAACATTGCCCAATCCGGGAATGTTGCCGGGGAAGCCCAATTGCGTTGCCGACAGCGCACCGAAGTTGTAAAGGCCACCAAAGTTCACCGTGAAGTCGGCGTTGAGCGGCAGGTGATTCACGTCTCCGCCGAACTTCACACTGTGGTTACCCATGCTCCACGTAAAATTGTCGGAAACTTCATGACGCAGTTCTGTGCGGTTTACGAATGAAAAGGGTTCTCGCCCGAAGAAAGCAAAACCGGGGATGTTGATCGCAACGTCGCCTCCGCCAGGCCCGGAAGAGAAGTTGTAAAGCAAGCCGCGACGCGAATATTCATACCGGAGCTCGTTGACTTTATTGTTCCCAATCACCCAAGCGTGTTGAGCAGTGACGGCCATATCGCGATAGGTCTGCTGCGAGGTGCGGGAGTACGAGTTCTGCCCGAAGGTCTGGTTTTGACCGTTGACTTCAATTCCCGTAACGGTACTCGGACTCACGTTGCCGCGCAGCATGAGCTGCTGGTTATTCGTGAGCTTGTGATCCAGTCGAAGACTGTATACTGTCGTGCCTTCAAAGACGGGAAAATTCCCAATCTGCGACGCGAGACTGTGAAATGAAGCAGGCAGCGGGGCGCCAGACGTGATAAACGCTGGGCTGCCCCCCAGGGCTGCCGGCAATCTGCCATTCACAGCCAGCGCCGATCCACCTCCCACCACGGGCACATATTTCTGCAGGAACTGCTGCACCAGCGGGTTCGCCAGCGCTGCGTTCGGAATGCCGTTTAGAAAAGCCTGCTGAGCGGATGTCCCCTGAAAGATAACTGCGCCCTGGGGCGCGCCGAAGAAACGCGAGACGTCGACTGGAACGAGGCCGAAGTTGTTCTGTCCGATACTGGAGAAGCCGGTCTCGTGCCGGCGCGTAGTCTCAAACGAGAAAAAGAAGAACGTCTTGTCTTTGGCGATCGGGCCGCCAATAGTTGCGCCTGGCTGTACGCGGGTGTATGCCGGATTCTTCACCGTCGAGAACGGGTTCGTCGCCTGAATATTGCGATTACGCAGATAGGCGTAAGCCGATCCGTGCCAGTCGTTCGTTCCGCTCTTGGTGATGATATTGACGATACCGCCCGAAGCCTGCCCATATTCGGCGTTAAAGCCGTTGGTGATGATCTGGAATTCCTGAACGGCTTCCTGCGAGACGGTCGATCGAATCCCGTTTACCCCGTTATCTACATTGTTCATTCCGTCGAGGTTTACGAGGTTGGCGCGAGCGCGTTGTCCGCCAAAGTTCAAGCCTGAAGTCGGAGCGGCGCCGATGCTGGGGGCGGCGTCGCGGGTTAGCTGCGAGTTTGTGAGTGCAAAGTTGATGTAATTCCGGCCGTTGATTGGAAGATTCTCGATCCGTTGCGTATCGATCGTGGTGGTTTCGGAACTTCGCTGCGTTTCAACGATTTCCGCTCCGGACTGCACGGTTACTTCTTCGGTCGCAGCCGCTACGCGCATATTGAGCGGAAGGTCGGCATCCTGTCCGATGGTGAGGACAACCGGATTCTGCACGAGCTTCGCGAACCCAGGCGCCTGAGCCTCGATGGAGTACGTGCCAGGAGGAAGGTTCAGAAAGACGTATTCGCCGTCGCTATTGGACTGGGTAACCCGCTCCAGGTTCTGCGCTGCCAACCGCGCCGTGACGTTTGCGTTCTGAATGACTGCGCCATTCTGGTCGTGGACTACGCCACGCAGGTTCGCGGTAGCAATGTTCTGAGCCAGCACAATGGTTGAGCTGAGAAGCGACAGCCCTAGGAACAGCGTCTTGCAAACACGAATCATGAACTTCTCCTGAATGGGCAGTAGCGGCGATAAGCAACAGGCAATGGGCAATAGGCGAACGTCCGCATGGAATCGGAAGTCAGGCCTAAGCCCACTGCCTAGTGCTTATCGCCGCTTTTAGCTGAGGTGCCGCAAGGTTTGTACATCAGTTATTGGGACGAATACAAGCTTTAGGTGAACGAGATACTCGCTATATCTGTGCTACTTGGCACGAGGCATCGCTGATTTCCTGAAACAGCGTAGCAATTTGTCATTTCGCGATCTCGAGATGCTAAATGAATGCCTAAACTGCTCTAAATCGTGATTCCGATGTCTTCGGACTTAGTTGTCTTTACCGCCCAAGCCATTCGGGGAGTGTTATGAGCGACGCCATAACGACCGCGAGCGTCGAGGAGAATCATGCCGCCGTGACCGTTCACGCGGGAATTGAGATATCCGATGGCTTCGCGGGCCGCCAGCTCCGGAGGAGCGCCGCTCGCGATTCGATCCGTCGCCCACTTACCGAGAACCAGTTTCATGATCGGCTCTCCCCATCCGGTGCAGGAAACAGCCCCGGTCTGATCGTCGGCATAGCAGCCGCAGCCGATCAGGGAAGAGTCACCCACGCGGCCTGGTGTCTTGTTTACAGTCCCGCCGGTCGAGGTCGCAGCGGCGAGGTGGCCGGCAATGTCGAGGGCGACTGCTCCAACGGTGTCGTGTCCGGCAAACGTCAGGTCGCGCTTGCCCTGGGCAGCGGCGGCTTTCGCCGCCGCCAAGCGACCCTTTTCCCGTTCGACTACCAGCTCGGAGTTATCGATCAACTCTATCCCTAACCCAGCCACAAACTGCTCGGCGCCTTCGCCGACGAAGTACACATGCGGGCTCTCGCTCAAGATCAGCCGCGCGGCGCGAATTGGATTGCGCAGACGCTCGACGCATCCGACGCCGCCGGCGCGCAGCGTTGCTCCGTCCATGATCAGCGCGTCCATTTGCACTTTGCCGTCGGCGGTGAGGAAGCTGCCGAGTGCGGCGTCGAAGGTGTCGTCATCTTCCATCACAACGACTGCCTCTTCGACCGCCTTGAGTGCTGACCCGCCTGAGGAGAGAACCTCCCACCCCGCCCGGAGAGCTTTCTGCACGCCGCGACGGTGGTCTTCGACTACATCGTCGGGCATCGCCCAGGCTCCACCATGAACGACCAGGACGGGATCAACTCGCACTCAGCACCTCGTAACAATGCAAACTAATACGTGTATCACGGCAACCGGCAACGTGGAGTCGCCCTCGCCGGGGTGTGGAAATTTCGTGATTTCCTGATTTCGCGATTTCGTGATTGCTGTGCAGAAATGGCGAAATCAGGCAATTGCGGATTCCGATGCAAATCCCGGCGGGAGGCGCCCGGCTCCACGTCAGTCCTGCTCTGTCGTAGGATTATCTTGATGATCAGTGTTTTCCTGCTTTGCTTTTCTCTCCTGCCCGGACAGGCTTCATCACCGTCGCCAGCACAAACCAGCGCAACGCAACCGCCGAACGTTGATCCTACGGTTGCGAAGGCGAAAGAACTTCTAGCTCAGATGATCCAAGCGCTGGGTGGGGACGCTTACCTGCACTATACCGATGTGACGCAGGAAGGTAGAACCAACGGCTTCTATCACGGGCAGCCCACCGGCGGCACTGCGCCATTCTGGCGTTTCTACAAATTTCCCGATAAAGAACGCGTGGAACTCACTAAACAGCGCGACTGGATCGTAATCCACAACGGCGGGCGCGGCACGGAGACGACTTTCCATGGCACACGTCCTGAAGATGATGACGCCAATCGCGAATACGTACTGCGTGATCAGTACTCGATGGACAACGTGCTGCGAAATTGGCTTCATACCCCCGGAACGGTGTTGTTCTACGACGGGCAGGGCTTCACGGATAACCACCAGGTGGAGAAAGTTACGGTGGCAAATGCCTCGAATCAGCAGGAGACGTTCTTCATCGATATTTCGAGTCATTTGCCGATACGCAAGAGCTTCACGGTGCGGGATCCGAAATACAAAGAGAAAGACACGTATTCCGACATCTACTCCGAATATCGGCTCATACAGGGAATTCAAAGTCCGATGGTCGTGACCCGGATGAAGAACGACGAGATGGTGTCACAGCGTTTTTTGAGCAAGGTTTTATATAACGAAGGGTTGAAAGACGATCTCTTCGTGCCGCCCACGACCATCCAAGCGAAGAACTCGAAGAAGAAGTAGCGTAGCCGCTTAGCGCATGAAACCAAACTCCGTCTCCTTGGCGAGTTCCCTCTGGACTTAGGGTAAACCGCCCATGGGGATTAGACTTGCAGCAAGTGTTGTGCGGAATTCTCTCCGCATCGCTTCCGCGACAAAGTGCTCACGAGCGGGTTTAAGCCCTCAGAGTAGAGGGCCCCATGACGCACACCAGAGTCTCTGAAGTTCTCACAAATGTGGCTGCTCACATTATCAAGAGCAGCCGCTTGGTAGTACTCGCGCTAATCGCGGCGTTTACATCGGTTGCGATGCAGCCTGCGCAGGCACAGAGCTCCGATACATGGAAGAGCGTCGCCATTATTGGCGGCTCGACTGCAGCTGGAGCATACATCGGACACAAGATGGCGGGTCGAACCGGAGCGGTAGTGGGTGCCGGAGTAGGCGCTTCGGTCGGATATGCGATCGATCGTCGTCGTCGCACCAATGAGTACTACGACCAGTACGGTAACAATGGCTACTACGGCAATGATCCGTATTACGGCAACGGCGGCTACTACGGCGGACCTGATAACAGTCCTTCCAGTGGTCCTTACGACCCCTACGGATATCCCTCCGGATTCCAAGGAAACAGCCAATCAGGAAGCAGCCGTTTCGCCAAGCGCCACTAACCAACGCTAAACCTCGGAGCCCTTCGGCTCCGTGGTTTAGCTTCTCAAAACTGGCGTCCACACCTGCATCGCGGAAGGTTGGCGATTTGCCCAGGCGTAGTACGGAATCATGGTCAGCGAAACTGGGCGCGGCTTCTGCGAGCGCGGTTCATATCGAGAATATAGAGGCTGCGCGGCGGAGTTTTGTTCTACGACTCCATCGTGATGCAACACAACAACCCCGTCGAGAAGATCGGGTTTATATTCGCTGGTGAATCCAGAGTCGGCCTGTTTGCCTGCTTCGAGAGCCACATCCGGCAGCGTGGTTCCGGCGGGCTGATCGATCTGTTCCATGCAATAAACGACGGGACCGCGTTGGACTGCAACCCGTCCACTGTCTTCGGCTATTCGAGAATTGGCCTGAAGCATTTGCGGATGCATGTCCAACTGCAAGCGAATCGCGTCGCCTGGCGACCACTGGCGGCGAATCGGTAGATACTGTCCCGGTGTTGCTCCACTGATTTTCTTTCCGTTCACGCTGACCTCGGCTTTATCCGCCCAGCCGGGAATTCGCAGATACATCGTGAATTGCGCAGGCCCTGCGGGGGTTACAGACACATCGACAATGCCCTGCCATGGATAGTCGGTTTTCTGGGTCACCTGAATGCCGGTTCCGTCCTCCAGGCGCCATTTGAGTTCGGAATTGTCGTATAGATGCACGTACAGCCCGTCGCTGCTGGTGCTGTAGAAGTAGCCAGGGAGCGACGCGAGAATACGCTCCAGATTTGGTGGGCAGCAGGTGGTGTCGTACCAGGGATTGCGAATCTTGTCTCCGGTCGAGGGATCGAAGGCCAGCGGATTGCGATAGCAATAGAGAGTCCCATTTAACGACATTCCCGAATTGATACCGTTATAAAGCGCGCGTTCAATCACATCGGTAAACTTTGCGTCACCTGTAGCTGACAGCATGCGCCAGTTCCACATCATGTTGCCGATGGCGGCACAGCTTTCTCCATAAGCGCGGAAATTTGGGAGCTCGTAGGCATCGCCAAAAGCTTCGCCTGCGGCGCGTGAGCCTACCCCACCGCTGACATACATCTTGGTGCTCACCATGTCATTCCAGAGAGTATTCAGCGTGCGCCAGTACGAATCATAGCCGGTCTCCATGTAGTAATCGGTCGCGCCACAGCAGGCGTACATTGCGCGGACCGCATGTCCCTCGAGCTTGGTGCGGGCAGTGAACGGAGTGCCGCTGAACATGTAAATCGTCCGGCGCTCGGGGAACTCTGCGCGTGAATCGCCTTGCAGGATGTATCCCGCGAGATCCAGTTGGCGCTTGTCACCGGTGATTCGATAAAGCTCGATCAACGACATTTCGATCTCCGGATGGCCGGAGACGATCGGCTTCTTCGGCGCGGGACCGTAGTTCGGAATCAGGAAATCGTTCACGAATCGGATTCCCGCATCGAGCAACTTGCGCTCACCGGTCGCGCGATAGTACGCGATGGCGCCTTGCAGCAGGTGTCCAATGCAGTACAGTTCATGGCCGGTGGATTGCGTCTCCGGTGTCATTCGCAACCCGGCGCGGTCCTGGACGTAGTAGGTGTTCAGGTAGCCACTCGGCTCCTGCGCAGCCACGATATCGCCGATGATCTTCTCCGTAGTTTCGCGGAGCTGCGGCAGATCGCGCGACTGCAGAGCGAAGCCAACCGCTTCCGTCCACTTGTACACATCAGAGTCGGAATACACAGGTCCAGTCTGCGGAGCAGAACTCCTGCCTTCCAGCCGGCGAAAGTTGTTCATCCTTCCATTGGCTTCGAGCAAGTCGTGCATTGAAGGAATACTCTTCGCAACGTTCACCTGTCGCCGCTTTCCCCAGAAGCCATCGTTGATGATCACGGCCCGAATTGGAACCTGCCGCAGCTTCGCATGCGGAGACTTAGCCAGGTTCTCGATTCCTTGGCTTTTCCAGTCGGAGGCCTGCAACGGAACTTCGGCTTCGGACTGCTGGACAGCTGATGACGCCGCGAGAGGCGGAAAAGGACTCGCATTTGACAGCGAAGAGGCGGCCGCGACTGAGATCGCGGACGCGAGAAACTGCCTGCGGGAAACAGCATCATGCATTGAGTTGCTCCAAGTCGATTCGCTGCTGAAGAGCGCAGCAAATTGAAGACGGGACAGATTACACCGCAGACGCCGCTCCGAAAATAGGCTGCTCAGCAGGCTCGTTCTGCACGCCAGATTCTTTAGTTGCGGTTGTGCATCTTGGGACCCACACGAAAGTAATGCTGCGTGTAGCGAGCTTTCAGGCTAAGTTACAGCTTATCTATGCTCACTGTTTTGCAGGCCATCGACGTTGCCCTCGGGCTCGCTCTGGTGGTCGTGCTCGGACGCTCCACCGCTGCAGAGTTCCGCAAGCTGTGGAAGCAGTGACGCGCAGTACCTTCGCAGTTTTCGTCGCGACACCAAATCCTTGCCCGACAATTCCTGACCACATTAATCGAAGGAATTCCGCTCGGAAATCATCTGCAATGACGTGGTGCTCTGGATTACGATGAGGTGAGCGCTGCGTCCAAGACATAGAGAAACCTTAAACTCTGGTTTCAGTCCAGGAGGAGAGAGTTGTTCATCAGGTTTTCGATTTCGAGGTCCTTGAGTCTGTTCTTCTCGCTATTTTTCATCATCAGCATCGGCGCGGTCGCGCAAACTAGTCAAAGCCCGACGGACAGCGACACGCAGCAACCTGCAACCAGAGTCATTATTACGCAAGGTCCGACCATTCAGTATGCAGACGACCAGTTTGCCGTGATCACGTGGACGACCGATCAGCCGTTTGCGAGCCGTGTTTTTTATGGCAAGGATGCGAGCAATTTAAATCAAATTTCGGAAGATACGAAGTCGCTGAGCCTGCGGCATCAGATCAACCTGCGCAATCTGCAGCCGAGCACGACCTACTACTTCCGCATCGATACCGGACAGGGCACCGCCGCAGTAAATTCCTCGGATGGTGTAGACGGATTCCAGACAACGGCGCTGGGCGCAAATCCGATTCGTAACCAGCAGCCATTCAAAGGCTCGCTGCAACCGAAGCCGAATCCCGCAACTGGACAGACAGCGAAGGCAGCCAACTTCGGCAACATCATCGTGACCCGCGGGCCGTCGATTCAATACTTAGACGACACAACCGCGGTTATCTCCTGGACGACGAATGTCCCAGCGAGCAACACGCTCTACTACGGCACCGATCGCGATAATCTTCTTTACACCGGCGGCGATTTCAAGGATGCAACTGAACATCGCATTCATCTCTCGAATCTCAAGCCGCGAACGCGTTACTACTTCCAGCTGGACGAACCCTCTTCACAGCCCATAGCGAGTTTCACAACCGTATTTGCCGGTGCCCAGCCGCTCTATGATCAGCACCCGGAGACAATTTCTTCGGGAACTCCGCAAAGCTCCGGACCGCAGCTGACGCGGCGCGAGCACTCTGGTCAAAATGCGCTTCCAGAAGGAACCGAGATCAGCGCCAGTTTGGAGACAGCGCTCTCGACCAAAACCTCGACTCCGGGCCAGCGATTCACGGCAGCGGTCACGCAGCCGGTCCGCGACGTCAACGACCAGATCGTGATTCCGGTCGGGGCGCGTATCAACGGTCAGGTGACCGAGTCGGAAGAAGGCAAAACGTTGCCTTCGATGCGCGGACGCGGCAAACTCAATCTTCGCTTCGATAGCGTTGCTCTCCCGAATGGAAGCACGATTCCCATTTCGGCAACGTTGCTCTCCGTGAATCAGACTGGAGGCAACGGATCTGTGAATTCCGAGGGTGAAGTGCAGTCGAATACGAATGCCTCGACAGCGGCTAAAGGCGCAGCGGTGGGGGCGGGCATAGGAACGATCGCGGGCCTGATTTTTGGTGGTCCCTTCAAAGGACTTGCTATCGGAGCGATTGCCGGAGGCGGCTACATCCTTGCTACGAAAGGCAAGGACGTGGAACTTCCAGCCAATACGGAGCTGAAAATCCGCCTGGATCAACCAGTTTCGCTGACACAGCTCAGCGGTCGACGATAAAGAACTGATCTCAAGGTCGCGGAGCGTTCTTCGTGACCTCTTTCGTCATCCCTCGTGACCTTCGTGTTCGCCTTTCCCGGTCACCCGCAAAGGCGCCGAGTACGTGACAAATCGCCGTCCCCGCAAGAATCCGACCATAGTCATGCCGAACTCACGGGCAATCTGCACCGCGAGGCTTGAGGGCGCCGACACCGAGGCCAAAACGGGAACGCCGGCTACAACCGCTTTTTGGGCGATTTCAAAGCCGCCACGTCCGCTCACCATCAGCACGGAACCGTGTAATGGGATCTGATCGTTCAGCAGTGCCCATCCGATAGCTTTATCCACCGCATTGTGGCGGCCAATGTCCTCGCGCAACACCAACATCTCTGCAGAGGCGTTGAATACAGCAGCGGCGTGAAGACCGCCAGTGCGCCCGAAGACCGCCTGGGATTCACGCAGTCGTTGCGGCAATGAACACAGTACCTCGGGATCGATCTGGAAAGTCGAGTTCACCGGCTTGATACCGCGCACCCGAACCGACTCGATCGTCGCTTTTCCGCAGATGCCACAGCTTGAGGCTGCAAAGAAGTTTCGTTGTATGCCGAGCTGAAGGTCAGCCCCATTCGCAATCTGTGCAGTTACGATGTTTGCACTCGTCGCTTCGATTGCACTCAGTTCTGCGTGGCTGGAAATGATCCCTTCGGTAAAAAGAAACCCTGCTGTGAGTTCCAAATCGTGACCCGGAGTGCGCATGGTCACGCTGATGGGAATATTCCCAATTCGGATTTGGAGTGGTTCTTCTACTGCGAGGTAGTCCTGAGCGTGGGAAACGGCCCCGTTCTCCCACTGATCGACCGACGTCACTGCAATGCTTGGTTTGGATTGCGCCTTCGATTGCGAACACACACGTCAATCATAGCGAGTCGGCACGCGAACGGCCTCAACGCCGCTCGGCCCTAGGCCCTAGCTGAAAACCGTCGCTTAGTGTCCTGCCCCGGCTGCAGTCGAACGCGATGAAGTTTGAGACGTGGCTGGCTGATTGAGCTGTTTATGCAGGCTCTGTGCCTTGATCCCTCCGACGGCGATCAACACTAAACCGAGCAACTGCTCGGCTCCGGCGAGGCGCATCATGAAGTTAGTCCCGTATAGAAGGTCCTGACTGGCGAAGACGCCCATGGTGGAACCTACGAGAAAAATGAGGCTACCGACGACGAGCACGGCGATGAACTTGTCGAACTCGTCCTGCAGGTGCTCGAGCTGCGAAGGAGAAAGCATGCAACCTCCTGGCGAGGAGGGCTGAAGATGGCCAGGAACTCTCCTCGTGCGCGGAAGTGTGTCACGGAAACATGGCTTCTGCAACAAAGTTCGGCGCCATCGTTAGTTGCCGATGCAAAGAACGATCTTGCCAAAGCTTTGGTTCGATTCCATTCGTTCGTGAGCGGCGCGAACGTCCCGCAGATCGAAGCTGCTGTCGATGACGGCGTGCAGGGCGCCATTGGCAAATAATGGAATCACCTCTGCGGCGAAGCGGCGAGTTGCCGCAATTTTTTCCTCCAGAGGTCTGGCACGCAATACGGTGCCGATGAGCCGGGCGCGCTTGGCCAGGGCTATAGAGGAATCCAGCTCGATCTTTGCTCCCCCCATCGTGCCGATCAGCATAATCCGTCCCCGATGCGCCAGCGCATGCAAGCTGGCGTTGGTGTACGCTCCTCCGACCAAATCAAGAACGACATCGAACGGGCCACTGGCAGACCAGGCCTTCGCATCGTCGGAAGTTGGTGCAGACGAGACCACGAAACCTGCTTCGAGACCGTACTGCTTGGCCTGCTCCAGCTTATCCGGCGTCCGCACCGTTCCAAACGGGACGGCTCTGATAGCTCGCGCAAGTTGAACGGCGGCCAATCCCACCCCGCTGCCGACGGCCTGGATGAGTACGCGCTCGCTGGGCCGGACGGCGCCCTGCACCCATAGAGCATCGTGGGCGGTGATGAATGCTTCCGGAATGGCAGCCGCTTGCTTAAAGTCGAGCTGCGCAGGGATTCTCATAACCGTGCGTTCGTGGACGGCTACATACTCAGCGTAGGCACCGCCACCGACAAGCCCCATCACGCGATCCCCCATGCCCCAGAGCTGGACCGCCGAGCCTGTCGCCTCGACCTCGCCTGAGAATTCCATTCCCGGAATATCGCTGGGAGACCCTGGAGGCGCCGGATACTTGCCTTTGCGCTGCAGGATGTCGGCACGATTTAAGGCAGAAGCTCGTACGCGAACGAGCACGTCCGATGGACCACAGGATGGCTTCTGTACTGACGTGAGGCGAAGCACCTCGGGACCTCCGGCGTGCTGAATCACTACCGCCGTCATGGTTTCCGAGCTGTTTGACATAGAAATTCGAGAGCTCCGTTTTTGACAGAGGCAAGAGCTCCGTGCCAGTTTGCGCGCGGCCTACATGATAAATTGGAGTTGTGGGCGCGTAGCTCAGTTGGTAGAGCAACGCCCTTTTAAGGCGTGGGTCGCAGGTTCGAATCCTGCCGCGCTCACCACCACGTACCTGACACAAGCAGGTTCTTTAATTGCTTGTATGTATAACCTTCTTTAGGCTGTTTGGCGGGTTTTTCCCAAGTCCAGGATTACCTGCTGTTCTGCAAGCTTTCCGTCTACATACTTGGCTTGGATCAGACGTACGTGAGTGCCTCGCTTTTTCGCGACCGCTGAAGCGATATCGAAATCATGAAATGCCGCAACAAACTGCCAGCGTGACTCGCCCGATGCGGGCGCCCAGATCTCATACTGTTCCCAACGCTCCATATTCCCGCTTAGATGCACGTCTCGTCTCTATCGTGCGGCCGCTTCTTTCGTTTGTATCAGAACCCACTCGCCTGCGCGACGAATGAACGTGTCCGTAAACTGCACGCGTGCGCTCTGTATGCGATTGCCTCCTGTTGGAATGGATTCGACGCGTTCGCCTGTGACGGTCGCGCGATCGCCATTCACTTGAACTCGCAAGTTCTCTGGTTGACCAAACCTTCCGGCGCGGTTCTGATGGATATCATCCAGCAATGCAAACTTGTCTTCGGAATCTCCATTGGCGCTGATTAGCTTGTAGTCATCGCTCAAAATCCGCTGCAAGATGGCTACGTCGCGGCGGTTAATCGCATCGGAAATCTCTCCCTCCAGCGTGATGAGAGTCTGCTGGACGTATTGAACCGGCTGCGGAGGGGGATTCTGCGGCGCCTGCGCGGTATTTTGTGGCCGTTGCTGGTTGGCGGCTCGAACTCCTTGAGGCGGCTGCTGAGCATTGCTCTGCTGCTGCGGTTCGGGAGATCGTGTACTCGACTGCGGATATGACTGCTGGTTTCCGCCCTGCGGCTGCGAAATCGGCGCTTGAGAGGATGCGTGATCCTGTGCTCCAGGGACCTCCTGTCCGTTAAAAATGATGCGCGACTCGGAACCGAAACGATGGTAATTCACATAGTCCACGGTTTCGATCACGTGTACCGATTCGGTACTGAAGTGGAGATAGTCGTCGGATTTTGTGTATGAAGGAAACCAATATTTCCCATCCACCAGTTCGCGGTAGGTAACGAAGCTGGGAAATAAGTTCTCTCCATTTTTGTTGTAGATGTCCGGTACAGCCTTCCCCGAGCTTTTCACGATTTGATACTGATTCGCATCCACCCAGATGCGGCCCTCGAAGTAACGGCGTCCTTGCTCCATTGCTTTGGGCGAGATCTCGAAGACATAGGCATGCGTTCCGCTGGTCTGCTGCTGGCCCCGATATTTGATGTTGTAATCGGGAATCTCGTCGGTGGTTAGCACGAACGGCAAGCGATCGCGCATGTCCGCTATATCTTCCGGGGTAACGCTAATGCGCTTCAGCGTGTCGCGCGGCTGCGAGACTTGCTTTACCACACGCTCGCCTTGATCGTTAACAGTGACGTCGAATGTGGTGTCGTACTCCCCGTCGGGAAACCCGTTATCAGTGATCGTCTGTAACCTCACTATCTCGCGATAAGTGTAGTGCTCTCGAGCTTGCTTGAAAGTCTCCTCTTGCGCTGCAAACCGGCTGATAATGTCACGAACTGTGACTCCGTCGGGCAATGAAGGGTCAAGCGGCCCATCTCCGGCGTCCTGTGTTTGGCAGAAGCTCGATGTGAGCAGCGCAGCCGCTACCATCGCGATCCAGCAGATGAATGAATTCACGGGCCGTGAACGTTTCCTGAAGCTGCTCACAGCGATCGTTTTCGACATTCTGGATGCCATACAGGATCGAAACACGAGACCTCATTATTAGATGCCCAGAGAAGTCTCTCCCGATTCCGAATGACTGCCGAAACTTATTTCACCACGGGCCGAGTGAGAGGAACAGGAAGAGTTCGAGCAGTACGCGCAGCGAGACAGAAAGCCGGATTGTCAGACTCTCAGGCAATCTCCTTTAGCAGCAATTGCGATCCTTTAGGCAAGTAGCCCTTTCGCTGAAACCAGTCTTGCATCGCCGTTCGCAGCGCCTCGAGAGGGACGCGAGAGCCGATCTCGATGAGACCATCGCTCAGCGGAAGGGTGTCATCGAAGACGGCGTCATTGGTGAAGTTGCGCATGGAAAAGCTATCGAGCCACTTCAAAGCGCAAGGCTGGCGGTGACCATCATTTTCGTAGGCAACTGCGATTCTGCGCGAGAACACAATACTCTTTTCCAAAAAGCGAGGACGTTTGGCTCAATCCAAAGCGGGCGATCGCGTCTCGATCAGGCGACGGATGCGCGAGATGAACGCGTCGACTTTTGCTTTGCCCTCGTCGCCTTTGCCACGGACACGAACGCTGACCTCGCCGGCTTCCGCTTCTTTGTCGCCAACCACCAAAAGAAAAGGAACCTTTTGCATCGTATGCTCGCGGATTTTGGCGTTCATCTTTTCGTTGCGGGCATCTACATGGACGCGTACGCCGGCCGCCTTGAGCTTCTCCGCAACCTGTTCGGCATAAGCCGCGTGGCGTTCGGAAATGGGAACCATCACCGCTTGCACCGGCGAGAGCCAAACCGGAAAATTGCCGGCGTAGTGTTCGATCAGCACGCCGAAGAAGCGCTCGATGGAACCATAGAGAGCGCGGTGAACCATTAACGGCTGCTTGCGCGAGCCGTCTTCGGCTACGTACTCCAGCTTGAAACGCTCCGGCAGCGTGAAATCGAACTGCACGGTCGAGAGCTGCCATAAGCGTCCGATGGCATCGACGAGCTTTACGTCGATCTTCGGGCCGTAGAACGCTGCTTCACCCGGAATCGTTTTGTATTGAATTCCGCGACGCTGCATGGCTTTCTCCAGCGAAGCGATCGCGCGCTCCCAATTTTCCTTCGTGCCAATGTACTTGCCGGTGTCGTTCGGATCCCAAATCGACAGCTCGACTTCGTATTTGTCGAACCCGTATGCATTTAGGACCGCGAGCGCAAAATCGATGCAGCCCACGATCTCATCTTCAATCTGCTCCGGAGTGCAGAAGATGTGAGCATCGTCCTGGGTGAAGCCTCGAACACGCAGCAAGCCGTGCATCACACCGGAACGCTCGTAGCGATAGACCGTCCCCAGTTCTCCCAAGCGCACAGGCAGATCCCGGTAGGACCGCAGCGTGTTCTGGTAGATCAGGATGTGCCCAGGACAGTTCATCGGCTTCAACTGATACTCGGCATCATCCAGTTCCATCGGCGTGAACATGTTTTGCGCATAATAACCGGCGTGGCCGCTGGTCTTCCAAAGATCGACGCGCATCACGTGAGGCGTGAAAACCAGCGAGTATCCCCGTTTGAGATACTCAGCGCGCATCCAGTCTTCCATCTCTTTGCGAATGATTCCGCCCTTGGGATGCCAGAAGATCAGACCCGGGCCGGCGAGTTCCTGAATCGAGAAGAGATCGAGCTGCTGCCCGATCACACGATGGTCGCGCTTCTTCGCCTCTTCGATCGCAGTGAGGTATTGCTCGAGATCCTTCTTCGAATAGAAAGAGGTTCCGTAAATGCGCTGAAGCTGAGGATTCTTCTCGTCGTTGAGCCAGTATGCGCCGGCAAGGGTGGTAAGCTTGAATGCCTTGATTCTTCCCGTACTGGGAATGTGCGGACCGCGGCAGAAATCGACGAACTTGCCGTTGCGATAGAACGAAACCTGGTTCTCGCCCTCCGTGTGCTTCTGGATGAAATGCACTTTCATCCAGTCGTTTTCCGCTTCGTACTGCTTGATGGCCTGATCGCGAGGCACATATTCGCGCACGAACTTCTCGTCTCGCTTCACGACCTCTTCCATGCGCTGCTCGATGCGTTGAAGATCGTCAGCCGAGAAAGGCGTCGGTCGATAGAAGTCGTAGAAAAATCCCGATTCGGTCGGCGGGCCGTGCCCCAATTTCGTCTCAGGAAACAGTTCCGTTACTGCAGTGGCCAGCAAGTGAGCGGAGGAGTGGCGAAAAACCTCCAGCGCCTCGGGATCCTTTTCCGTAAGGATGCGAACTTCGGAATCCTCTTCGATCGGCCGATTCAGATCGACCAGCTTCCCATTCACTTTCGCGACGAGCGCAGCATCCGCCAATCGCGGCGAAATGGCCTTCGCAACTTCATAGGCTGTGGTCCCTCGCGGAACTTCACGAGACGATCCGTCGGGCAAAGTGACCTTTATCGTTTGAGTGGCTTGAGCGACGTCAGACATAGCGGTTGGGCTGCAAACATTCAGGATAACGCAAAGAAGCTGCGAAGCCACGGAGCCGCGAAGCTCCGCAGTTGAACCTCACGTTGCGAGCGATGCATCCGAGCTCCATTCGTACCTGTCCTTTGGTACCGCAGAATTTTGCGTTCCGCTGATGTAAAAATTTCCTCGACACGAGCAGCTGTTCAACGTAAGTTCCTCATTCTGAGTAGCCGGTTTCCGGCATGTCAGATGCTCAAGTACTCCTCGGAGACACCCACCTTGAAATCACGATTTTTAATCACAGGATCTTTACTGGCCAGCCTGACGCTGATGCCAATTGCGGCGTCGGCATACGACCATCCGGGCGAGCACAACAGCGGACAGCATATTCGCAAGGTTCGCGAGAGTGAGCACGAGCGCCATCTGCGCGAACAGCGCGAGCGGCACGCTGGGCTTGAACGCGAAGCACGTTTGCGGCATGAGCGCGAAGAACGGATGCGCCGCGAGCACCACGAAGCCCGCCACGACTTCCGCAGCCATGATCGCGATCACGACCGCCGCGGCTGGGAAAAGGGACAAAAGCGCGGCTGGAAAGGCGGCTCCCTGCCTCCAGGACAGGAAAAGAAAGCTGAGCGCGGACGCTAGGTCTGTGTAGCTGCTTAGCCTTCCTTCCCCCGAGCAGCTTCTTCCCCTAGAACGTAAATCTGGCGCTAGGACGAAATCAGGCGGCGTTGCGGTCTTTGTCGGACTTGCGAGGCCGCCGGTCTTTCTCTTTGCCTCGAATCGTATTCGCGCCGGAATTCCCGCCAATTCCTGCGCTGCTCGAAATCACCTCACCGACGGACGCGCTTCCAACTGTGCCGGTGTCGAATCCGAGTGAGCCTGAGCGATTGCCGGTTAGCTCTCCCGAACCTGCACCAGCTCCAGCGTCGCGCATATCGATGGCATCCCCTGTACCTTCTGATCCCACGACTTTGGTCCCGATCTCTCCTGTGCGACTGTCGCCCACACCCATATTTGTTTGCGCTCGACGCGGACCCGTCACATCGGTCGGCTCTCCACCTGCTCCTTGAATCTTCTGATCGATAGGCTTGCGCTTCTCGTCTGGCATTGTCTGCTCCTGAAAATTGCTGTGGGAAATGGGATGCGATGCGCGCGGCAGAGGTGCCAGTCTGGAAAATAGGCAGTAGGCAAATCGGGCGACAGCAAGCGATTAGATAAAGCTCGACCCTTCAGGGGGCAGAGTCGAGAGGCCTATTGCTACTGCCTCATTTCCTTTGTTCCAACATCTTGCGCAAGAACACAAGCTGGCCCAAGTGATAGGCGTTGTGATCGGCTACGAGTAGCGCCTCTCTCAGAAGAGTCTGCCCATCGCCGTGTGGAATAGGCGCATAGAGCTGTTGTTCATCGGCTTCGGCGGCAAGCTGTTTCATCGCTTCGAGATCGCGGCGAAACGCAGCCACGCTTTTCTTCCATGCTGCATCGCTCGGAGGTGCAGCAGAATCCGGCCAGTAGCCTTCGGGAAAGTCCGGCGAGACGTGCTTGGCATCGCGGCTGAATTCGAGAATGTCCCATTGCGCAATGCGCATGTGCTCCAGAAGCTGCCAGATCGTGTGCGGCGCGCCTTTGATCTTCTTGCCGCGCAGCTCTGGCGCTAGTCCGCGAATGCCTCCCTCGAAATCAATGTGCGCGCCTTTGAAGCTAAGTAGGTTAACTAGGTGCTGTTGCAGAGGCGAGTTGTTCATTCCAGTCTCCTCGAGTTCAATTTCACCACGGAGGCACGGAGAACACCGAGGAAGGAGACGAAGTTTTCGTTCAGGTTGAGCCCATCGTTCCGGCTCTTTTCGATAGCAACTAAGAAAGTAAAAGTAGAGGTCGAATCCGAACGTCAAAACTGAAGCTCTTTTCAGCGGTTCTCCGTGTCCTCCGTGCCTCCGTGGTGAAATTGGTTCGTTGCTTTGCCTGAAGGCGAAGCAGATAATCGAGGCGTCGGGATGCAGCGAGTGAATCTGCCCAATTACATCACGATCAGCCGCATCTTCAGTGTGCCCATATTGTTGTGGCTGCTGACGAGCAACGTCCTTTCCGGCACGCACGGAGAGAAGGAACTGGCTGCCTCGGCGCTGTTCATTCTGGCGTCAATCACGGATGGGCTCGACGGGTATCTGGCGCGCAAGCGTGGTCAGGTTACGACCATGGGCATGCTGCTCGATCCGCTTGCCGACAAGCTGCTCATTGCCGCTGCCTTTATCTCCCTCGTTCAGTTCAATCCCAGGATCGTTCCTGCCTGGATCGCCGTCCTCATTATCGGACGAGAGTTCCTGGTGAGCGGCTTGCGCAGCATCGCTGCTTCCGAAGGGTTCACCATCCAAGCGAGCAATCTTGGCAAGCTGAAGATGTTCGCCCAAATCGTTAGCGTAGTCGCCGCCATCCTCGATCACAAATGGCTGGCGTGGAACATTGGCCAGTCATTCATTTTCCCAGTCGATCTCATCGCACGCATAGCCATCTGGTTTATGGTCGCAGTTTCGATTGTCTCCGCCGTGGATTACTTCGTGGCTTTCTGGTCAAAGATCGACCGCGAAGTTTCAGCCAGCCGGCTCCGTCGTAAGCCGTTCGTGCTGACACGCCGAAAAGCGAACGACCTTCCTTCTCATGGAGCGCAGCCTAATAACTGAAGTTGGAAGAAGGAGTTTGGCGTTTCAAGTTTCGGGTTTCGGCAAAGCCAGTTGTCTACTTATTGTGCCGAGCCCAAAGCCAATAGCACGCCTGACCTGCACCTGAAACTAGAACCCGAAACGACTATTGGTTCGGTAAGCTCCTGGCTCGGTAAAATGTCGTTATGTCGTCCATCCAGATGAAGGAGATCCGCATTCCTTCGACGATCATGCGGGAGAGCAGGCCCTCGGTCGTTTACACCGTCGCAAAGGCGATTGGAACGGCGCTGTTGATTTCGGTCATCGCGTTCTTCTTCCTGAATGCCTGCGCGATTGCAGGAATCGCGATTGTCGGATCCATTCGAGGCCAGCGCCTTGATTTCGCCATGGCTTACCGGGATTTTGCTGCTCCCGCGGCAATTGGAATCTTCGTTCTCGCTCTCATGGGCTCGGTGATTTTCTTCTTTCGGGAAAGAAGCAGGTAACGCATGCAGCTCGTCACCGTTTCCCGCAATGAGCTGACTGATTCGCTGCGGCAGCCGGTCCGGCTGCGCGACTACTGCGAGAAGCTTGAGGCTGGGGACATCATCTTCTTCCCTGAGACTCCGATTTCCATTCCGAGCAGCGATTTGGAGTTTCTTATTGGGCATCAGCAGGTCGGCGGCGCATATCACAAGAACATCGCCTATCGTCCTCTGGAAGATCGCATCACCGGCTTCGATGCGCAGGATCCTAAAATTGCCGATCGCCTGCGCGGCATCATGCGCCGCTACTCCGACAATGTGATCGATTTTCTGCGCGGCTTCCTAGCGCCATACCAGGCGCGGTGGCGCGTCGATTACGCAAGCTATCGTCCGGAGGAGGAAGAAGGACGCGACCTCTCGCTGCGCAAGCGCAATGATCTGCTGCACACGGATGCTTTCCCCACGCGTCCGACACATGGCGATCGCATCCTGCGCTTCTTCAACAACATCAATCCGCAGCGCACGCGCAATTGGATTACTACCGATACCTTCGACGTGCTGGTTGAAAAAATGCGCGCTGGCAAACTAAACGGCGGCAGTTCCGTGCCGCTGCCTTCGTCGATGCGGATGTCCGGAGCGAAGCGCGCGCTTGCGGGCATTGGGTTTGGAGCACTTGCGCCCTCGCTAAAGCGCTCGCCATATGACGAGTTCATGATGCGCTTCCACAATTACCTCAAAGAGAACTCGTCGTTCCAGCAGAATTGTCCGAAGCAGCACTGGGAGTTTCCGCCGGGCTCAAGCTGGATGGTCTATACCGACATGGTCAGCCACGCTGTTCTGTCAGGACAGTTCGCGCTCGAGCAGACGCTGATCATCTCGCGCCAGGTAATGGTCACGCCGGAGAAGTCGCCATACGGAGTCCTGGCAAAGTTGGCATCAGTACGATAAAGAGAAGGACCGACGCGCGCCCGGGCGCGGCCTTTGGTGGCAAACGTTAGGTACCTGGCTTACCAAAACATGATCGGTGGTTCCTTGCGAACACCCGGCAGGGGGCGGCCGTCGGTCCTGAGTTTCTACTCGTCTCCTCGCACCTGCCACCCGGGCATAGCTTCGAACTGTGCCATTTTTTCTGCGCCGTGCTCGTCGTACCATCGACGCCACGCTTTCGCGTCGGCGGGAAGACGAAGATCAGTGATCTCCTGCATCGCGAGAAATGACCAATTGCGCATTTGCGCGTTTGTCTCTGGAGCTTCGGCTAGTTCGAGCAATTTCGGGAACATCCTCATGCGCTGCTTGCGCATGAAGTCGCCGCAATCGGAGATGTTGCAGCCGGCACGATCGCGAACACTGAACGACGGGTCTGTGGTGAAGATCTGGAATAGATCATCGAGAGCCGCATCGGTTCCTAGGAAGCGCAAGCCCTCCGCTGCTGCCTGACGAACCTTGGCGTCCGGATCGTTGCGCGCATAGTCATAAAGCGCAGTTTGGACCTGCTCAGTCTCTACGCCTCGCCCGCCAAGCATGCCTAAGTACCACATGTCGTACGCCCGAAAGCTGGGATCGTTCTTCGCGCGACCGAGAAGAATGCCGACGGCTTCACTGTCCTCATTCCAACCTTCCATCGCGAGCATCATGTCCGAGTACGCATAGCGCACGCGCAGATCAGTCGAATATTGCGCGCGATTCAACAACTGTTGCATGCGCGGGCTCTGCTTCACTTCGCCTTTATAGTCAGCGTAATGCGAGTTGAGGATGTCCAACGCGCGCGAATCGTGGCCGATGCTGCGTTCCAGCAACTCCTCCGCCTGATCCTGGATCGGCAGCGAGGAAATCCGTCCAATATCAACTTCCGTGATCGGTGCGAACTTGCGCGGCAGGACTTGAATAGCAGGACGCGATGCTGATTTGCCACGAGCAGTGTTCGACTTTGCCGGCGAGAACCCCGGAATAAGGACTCGACCAAAGATGAACCCGATCCATACGAGCATGAAGACAACTGCTACCCAGCCCGGAGCCTTCCGCGTGGCAGGGGACGGCGGCGTGACGCCCCGCTGTGGGGGTGGACCGTAGAAGGTAGGAGTCTCGACGCGCGTGTCCTGCTTCAGGCCCGCAGCCGATTCGATCTGCGCCACCAGCCAGCGCGCCTCCTGGCGATCGGCGATTCCATTTACCAGGTTCAGCTTGCGCCCGCTCTTCGTGGTCAGTCGCAAGCCGTAAAACGTGTTCGTGCCTTGCTGGAATCCGGAATAAGGGTGAAGTTCTGCGATTTCTGCGAAGGGAATCGCCGTCGTTCTAGGCAGCCCGGCAAACGATTTGCGCAGGGTGAGAGTGTCGCCGGAGAGTGTGATCTTGGTGCTCGAAAACACGGCGGAAACGAGCACGAGCGTGAGCACAATATCAACGGCACCAAAAACAATCGCGAACATGATCGGAGCTTTGGAATGCAGCAGAAAGTAAACGACTCCCGTCCACGCTGCCGTGAACCCAAATAGAACCAGCGCAGAAATTGGATTCCGGAGTGGTGGAAAATACATCTGCGTTCCGTTCCAGTCAGTCGAGATCACGGCCGAGGTCTTCGCCGGACGCTCCACCGGCCCGCTCTCCGCCTGCATGGCAAAGGGTGACGCAGCTGCAGCTCCGAAGCTGGTCGTAAATACCGAATTGGAACTCACTTCTGTGCTGGGTGGCGGCGAGGCTGCAGTACGAAATACCGGCAGCTCATATTCTTCTTTGAAGTCAACGCCGGGCACATCCGCTTTGGCGCGCAACAGCCAGAGAACTTTATCTCTCGGATTCTCGCTATTGCTCTCGTATGCGTCTGCCGGAACGTCGAAGCTCACGGGCACCGATGTGCCGACCGCACCGAAGCCGAGAAGATTCGATGGGATGTTCTGTTCTTGTTCCCACAGTATCTCGTCATGCGTGCTTTGCTCTTTGCCTGACCCGGTGGTAATGCGACGCACGCAACAGAGGCGGATATCGATACCGTGCTGTGCGCCACTAGCGAGATGAAGCTCGATTCTTCCCGTCAGCTTCTTGCCCGGAGAGATCGGAAGAGAGTCGAACTCGAAGTAAGTCTTGCCATAGCGTTCGCGGCGAATCGTCGCGATGATCGCGCTGATGGCAGTAAGCGGCGCAAATGAGCCGAGCACGAGGAAGAAGATTAGCGGCGGCGCGGATTTGCGCGGGTCCGGATGCGAGGCGATGAAAATCCACGGCAGCGTAAGGCAGGCCACGATGATGGTAGCGACCCACAGTGCCGCAGCACGGTTGTTCTGCTGGCCATAGACGCGGCTTTGTGCCCAGTCCTGACGCCACAGCCAGGGCGACTCCGGGTGTGCAGCTTTGGCTTCATCATCCCGCTTCAATTTCGTCGCTGCATAAATCGCTCCGCCCATGAGCAGCAGGCCGATGAGCGCGAATCCTCCCGCAAAGATCGCTCCAGCAGTGGAATTCGGCGTCGTCTGCGGTGCCGACAAGAACTTCAGCAAGAGAGCGCCGCCCATTCCGACAAAGGGCAGACCAATAACAAACAGGAAGGCAACTCCCAATTTCGAACTCGTACTCATGCAGGGGATTATCTGGCGGGTTTACGTGAATGCAGGATCATGTTGGTCCCCGCGAGAGTACGGGAGTAACCGTGGCAGACTTGATTCAGGTTGAAGAAGCCATCGGTGGGCAGCGGCGTGGGTTGCCGCTGCGTCTCGGATCAGGTTTACTTTTTTGGGGTGTGGTGAGCCTGGAGATGGGCTTGGCGCCCATCTCCAGCCCACCGGCTACCGCCGGCGGTTCCGTTAATACCGCACCTTATCTGGCTTTTTGTCCCATTCTCGGAATGCGAGGAGGGCTTCGTCACGCATGATCTGTTCCATTTTGAGAGCACGTTTCTGCGGATCGCGGGCGAGTTCGTGGTAGATGAAATCGTCGTCGAATCCAATGCTCGCGGCGTCGGCCGCGGTATTGGCGTAGTACACGCGCTCTGGACGCGACCAGTAAATGAGCCCCATGCACATCGGACATGGCTCGCAACTTGTGTAGATCTCGCATCCGGTGAGCTGAAACGTGTTCAACCGGCGGCAAGCTTCGCGAATTGCGACGACTTCCGCGTGAGCGCTGGGATCGTTCGTGGCCAGCACCTGATTCGTGCCTTCCCCAAAGATATGCCCACCCTTCACAACCACTGCACCGAACGGGCCACCATCATTTGAGCGCACGTTTTCCAGAGAGAGGGCAATCGCCCTGCGCATGAAATTCGGATCCAATGCTCACCTGAAGTGTAAAGAACTGAGGATGTCTGGATTGTAAATGCGAGCATTGTCGGAAACTTGAGACCACGATTCAAATTTCGGTGCAGACGCGCTTTGCATTGAGAGTCGGTCAATTCTGCCGCATTAATCTGTTCAGCGGGATCTGAGCTTGGTATACGCGTCCCCGGGACTTCGATAACTTTCAGAATTTCGATTGAGCTGCAGAAAGCTTGCGCTGAAAGAAACCATTAGACTTGGAAAGAAATTTTTTACCAAGCGCACAGGGCGGCATGCCCCTTCAATTTGAATGGAGTGTCCAGAAAGCAAAACGCAACCTGAAACGACACGGGGTTTCGTTTGAAGAAGCGACAACAGTTTTCCGATCCTTTGTCGTTAACGATCACAGATCCTGATCATTCAGAAGCCGAACGAAGGTTTGTGGATGTGGGCCTGTCCCATCGCAGCCGTTTGCTCGTGGTATCGTACACGGAGCGGGATGCGCGCATCCGTATAATCAGCGCTCGGATCGCGACTGCAGCGGAACGGCGGACGTATGAAGAAACATAGACCAAGGCCTTCTCGAGATAACGACTTCGTGCGACGGGAGTACGATTTCAGTAAAGGCACTCGGGGGAAGCATGCGCGTAACTATGCCTTGGGGACAAATGTTGTGGTTCTCGATCCTGACGTAGCCAACGTCTTCCCAACCGCCAAACAGGTGAACGAAACGCTCCGAGCCGTCTCCGAGATCATCAAAAAGCAGACCTCTGCCAGAGAATAGGGAAAGGGCGACACGCAGCATGGACTCGCAGATTCGTCGCTTGGACCCTCCTCCCATTCGCTCCTAACCTGATCGTCGCTCCCACGTCTAAATTCCACGGATCTAATCTGTCTACCGCGTATCAGCTTTCTTCCTGAGGGACTCCCCATGCTCGATCAACTCACCCAAGACTTCGCCTATGGTCTCCGTGGGCTGCGCCGTGCTCCTGGCTTCGCTGCAGTAGCCATTCTGACGCTTGCGTTAGGAATCGGCGCGAACACGGCGATTTTCAGCATCATCTACGCCGTTCTTCTGCGCCCGCTGCCTTACGACAAACCCGCACAGCTAGTGCGGCTTTATGAAACCGAAGCCGCGCCCGGAAATTATCCGTTCACCGGCCCTGACTTTCTCGACTGGAAGACGCAGAACCACAGCTTCCAGGACATGACGCTTATTAGCTGGCCGCACGCCATGAACCTCAGTGGACAAGGCGAACCGGATCACGTAATCGGAATTCCTACGGAATCGAATTTCTTTTCACTGCTGGGTGCGCGTCCACTCTTAGGGCGAACCTGGGTTCAAGGAGAAGACGAGCCGGGACACGATCATGTATTGGTCCTTAGCTACGGGCTGTGGCAGAGCCATTTCGGCGGCGATCAGAAGATTATTGGCCGCGATGTTGAGTTGAACGGCGAGAACTACAACGTAATCGGCGTGATGCCGGCCGGCTTTCATTTCCC
>Ga0070741_10005412_pt1 | contig 28432 bp, 39 predicted proteins | sample Coa_R1_4_FD_66440 | JGI IMG/M metagenome (GOLD analysis project Ga0070741, IMG submission 66440) | Surface soil microbial communities from Centralia Pennsylvania, which are recovering from an underground coalmine fire - Coalmine... | ecosystem: Environmental > Terrestrial > Soil > Unclassified ... | reverse complement strand
TTTTGTGCAATCTTGAGCTTCTAGGAAAGGTCTTTCAATGGCTGGTCCTTATGACCCGGCAGTTAAGGCCCAAGCGTTCCAAACCGCTGTGGTGCTCCAAGATAATGCCAACCCTGGCTCGTTCCTGGCGAATCCAACAATCAACGCGGGGGATGTCAAGGTTGACAAAGACGGGGGCGGTTTCGTTAACCTGGCGACCTTGCCAACCGTTGTTCCCGCAGCGGGAGTCCGGGTTAGTGTCTCTCTATCCGCTACAGAGATGACGGCGGACATTGTAACGATTGCTTTTATCTCGCAGACTTCGCCGAAGCCGTGGGCCGATTTGGTTCTCGTCATCCTCACAACCTCTGGCGATTTTACCACAACACAAAAGGCAAGCATTACCGCCGCCGTTCCCACCGCAGCAGTTATCGCCACAACTCTTTGGACGGATACCACGGCGGGCGATTTTACCGTTGCCAATAGTATTGGTAAAAGTCTCTATACTTCGGGTGTTGTTCCCGGTGCGGCCGGAGGTTTGTTCATCGCGGGAACGAATGCAGCTACTACAGTGAATATCACGGGGACCGTTAGCACTGTTACAACGTTGACGAACCTTCCAAGTATTCCGGCTAACTGGCTTACCGCAGCGGGAATCAATGCGGGAGCGCTCAACGGCAAGGGTGATTGGTTACTCGCTTCGTCTTATACGTCTCCTCCTTCTACGGGAGCAATTGCAACCGCCATTTGGCAAGATTTACTCGCTAGTGTGGATTTTGGTACAGCTGGGAGTATCGGAGCTTTGCTCAAGCTCGACATTGATGCGGCAATCTCTTCCCGCAGTACCTATGCCGGGGGAGCGGTAGCGAGTGTTACCGGCAATGTGGGCGGAAATGTACTTGGTTCTGTCAACAGTGTGGCAACTACGGTAAATGCAGCCCTTGTTGCTTCGGGTCTCGATGCGGTAGTGGTTGAAGTCGGATTGAATGCCCGTCAATCTCTCTCAGTCATTGCTAGCGCTGTAGCAGGAGTTCTAGCCGGAGCCCAAACAACCACCATTACCACGGCTGGAGCCGGAGTTGCTACCAATCGTCTCACAGTCACGGTAGATACAAACGACAACCGCACGGCTGTTGCTTTCAATCTCCCCTAAGCAAACCACGGAACCGAGAGTATGTTCCCGAATCGGCTCTTCGCTCCGCGAATGTTTGCCCCTCGTCTCTTCGCACGCGGTATCGGAGTCATTCCGCCCCCGCCCGTTGTAATCGCTCCTGTCATTCTTTCTCAGGGAATGACTACGGTAGACGGGAAACGAGGGGGTTACATTGTTCCACCGGGTTATGTCAAACCGGGACAGAATCTCCCTCCTGAATTCCTTTTCCCTCGTGGAAATCTCCAAACTCCACAAGATGTGTTAGAATGGCAGACGGAACAAGTTCGTTTGCAGCAAGAAGAAGACGAAGAAGAGTTCCTCGCAACCCTCTAGGTGTAGCATGGCCAAGACGAAGTGGGAAGATATACTCAAAGCTGCCGGCTGGACCAAAGAGCCAGATGGGAACTGGCGTAACCGAAAGAAGTTTACTTATGTCAATGCGGAAGATAACAACCGTCATTGTGTTGTGGACGATGTTATCCGTTCTGAGGAAGAAGCTCGCAAGCTCGAATCATTCCGCCCGAAGGAGCCAACGACCGATGCAGGACAAACCAGCGGAAACAACGGTTGAGCTTTTTGGTGGTCCGCATGACGGCTACCACCTACCTATCACTTGTACGGTTGAACCGGACGGGTTTGTAGTCCCCTCTGTATCAGGGATGGTCTACTGTATCCCCGGTAGCGGGGAAGGTTGGCATAGAGCCCATGTAAATAACTATTACAAGCGCTTCGAGCAAGGAAAGTATCGCTTTGAATCGGCTCGGTTGGACATCCCGGTAGGAGCCAAGACGACGGCGAAACCACTCAAAGCGGACTGGAACTTTTAGGAGAATCCCTCATGACCCGTGAATCTCTCCGCAAGTACCTTTTGGACCACATTAATTCGATTCTGACGGGCTTTCTCTCGGCTCGGCTCCTCTCTCAGCAAGACAAGGATATATTGCACGCTCAATATGCGGTGATTCAAGAGGACGATGGTACAATCTTGGATAAGATTCTCGTTCATCTTCCTCCCCAACGTGAAGGTTAGCCATGCCACGTAAGAAGCGGCCCGCATATGAAGTTCTCGGCGTCGAAGCAACCACTCCTCCCGAGAGGGTAAAGAAGCAGTATCGAGCCCTTGCCCGTCTCCACCATCCCGACCGCAACGCCGGCAATCTCGAAGCGGAGGAGAAGTTCAAGGAAGTACAAGAGGCGTATGACGAAATAACGGGCAAGGCGAATGCGAATGGAGACCCCGAGCAAGGGGCGGTACTGCAAATTCTCTCGGATGCAATCTACGCGATTACCGTCCAGGTGGACGAACAGGGTAGCTCCGTAGAACAGTGTGACATTGTGGACCTGATGAAGAAAGGAATTCTCCATGCGAAAGCCGAACACAACAAAATCATTACCCGGACGACGAAGCTCCTCAAACAGTTGCACAAACACAAAGGACGCTTCCTCCCCAAGAGCGGGGCAGAGGACATTTTGAGTATTCTTACCGAGTCGAGGATTGCCATTGCCGAGCAACAGATTCGCGTTTCCCAAGTTATAATTAACCGGATTGAGAAGGCTCTCGCTATCCTGGCTCTTTATGACTACCGCGTTGAGAAAGTTTCACAATTGGTATCCGCGTATCGTCTCGCTTCTTCTGCTTCTGTCACTAACCGTTGGTAATCGCCCATGATTCTTAAAAGCCGTCTCCCGGTATTGAAGAAGAAGGAAGACCATCCGTTGACGTTGGCTATCGACTTCGACGGAACAATTGCTCAATACCATCATGAGTACGTTCTCGAAGAGACTGAGCCCCGCGAGGGAGCGAGGGAAGCTCTGGAACGCCTTTGGGACCGGGGCTATCGTCTCGTCATTTGGACCGCACGGGATGACTTGGCCGATGTGGCGGATTGGTTGGATGAGTACCGTATCCCTTACGATGAAATCAACCACAACGACTATCAACCGACCGATTCTCGCAAGATTACGGCAGACCTGTACATTGATGACCGGGGCTTGGATGCTAACGTCTCGTGGGAAGAGATTGAGCAGCAGATTGAAGAGCGCATCGGTAAAGGACGAGAGACAAAAGCTCCGCGAGTGAAGCATATCATCCTCACGGGGCCTTCAGGAGTAGGTAAGACTTTCACGAGCAAGCTCCTGTCGAAAGTAACTGGTCGTCCGGTATGGAAGGTAGATAAAGACGAGCTATGGATGGGTTCGGAGGATATTATCGACCATCCCGAGCGCTACGAGCCGGGGACAAAAGCCTATCATCGTTATCGCAAGCTCTTGAAGAAGCTCGTTCGTCGGGCTCTCAAGCGAAAGACCCCTTCTATCCTTGAAGGATGCCAATTCCTCGTGGCTCCGGGTACGCTGCGGGGCCATACAATCATCGTTCTCGACGCAGATGAGTCTACTGTCGTCCGCCAACGTCTCCAACGCGATGCCGAAGAGGGCAAGCTCCAGAAAGACGGTTACAACGCGAGACGTGAGAAGGCGGAGACGCTCTACCGCGAGCTTCGCCCTTCTGTCGATTTCATGAAGTCTCTTCCCGACGTGGAGACTGTTACCCCCTCTCGCGTAGTCGAGTGGGTGAACTCGTTCCAACGTCGACAAAAGACCTACCGCAAAGACGCCCCTAAAACAGGCGGCTGGATTACGTTAGACCCATCCGGTACTCATGTGTTCCTAGAGAATGGTGTCATCACTGCTGGCCCGGAGAGCATGACGAACAAGCCGTTGAGTAAGCTCCCCAAGACAGAAGACAAACCGAAGGAGCCCGAGAGTCCTAAAGAGCCAACAAGTCATGAAGAGGAAAGCCAGCAATACGGCCAATTCGTAGAAGAGGCTTACGACAAGCTCAAAAACATGGGACTAGAAGGAGACGCCGAAAACTTCAAGATGGGGATGCTACCGAAGAATCCTAAAGCTATGGCAGCTATTCAAGAGCTTGCCAAAACGAAATCAGAGTTCGTACAAGCGATGATGGGAGTCTCGAACAAGACGGAGACAGCTACTCAACCCGAGCCGAAGCAGAAACCGCCCAACCCTACAACCCCGGAAGCAAAGAAGGCAGAGCAACAAAAGTTCCTTGCTGCGGGCGTTTCTGCGCTCGAAGCGGCCGGACTAACGAACGATGCCAAGCGAGTCAAAGAGTCTCTCCTTCCTAACACGAAGGAAGGTCGGCAGATTCTCAAAGACATACTAGCAGGAACCGACTTCTCACAACAGCTACAAGACGCCGTGAGTAAAGTTCTCGATAAACAACCTTACTTATCCGACGAAGATGCAGACATGGATAAGGAGGAAGAAGAGGAGCCCGAGCAAGAGGAAAGTACGGACGAAGAGATGGGTAATGAGCCAAAAGTTATCAACTATGAACCTGGCATGTCTCCACCCGTTCAATCTAGCGGAGAGACGATTAACACTCAAGGGGTTCAGGTTCCCAAGCATGTAGAAAGACAATCGAAAAAGTATCTAAGTACACTTAACTCTTACCAGATGAAAGCGATTAGAGACTATACAGGTTCCTCTTATGCAGACCTAAACAAGAAGATGCGGAGTTGCCCTCCTAACTTCGAGTGTGTCGAGGATACCTACCATAAAAACCTGATGACCCAGTTAGAAAGTGCCCTTGAAAAAGCTCCCGATTTCGAGGAACCCGTGGATGTTTACCGGGGGATGAAGCTCTCCCATGAATCAGCCGAAAGGGTTTTGGAGAGCGTGCGCAAGGCAATGGATTCCGGCAAAGAGTACACCATGCCGAGCATTACCTCAACCACTGTTAAGCCCGGAGTTGCCATCGGTACTTTTGCTCAAGCGGGAAGTTACCAAAAGCCGATTGTTTTCAAAATCAAAGCCAAGAGCGGGGTGTACGTCGAAAGTGTTACTTCTATTTCAGGTGAGAACGAAGTCATTCAATCGAGCAAGACCCGCTACCGCCCGGTTAAAATAGAAGATACGAACTACGAACATCCTTCGTTTCCGACGAAGGCTATCACAACCATTTATTTAGAGGAAGTCGAATGGAAGGGAAAGACGACCGCGAAGAAGAGAAGCCAAACGATAAGTTCTCCGGTGGTGACGACGAAGCGCAAGCAATCAGCGATTGGCTCGACAAACAGACGGAAGAGTCAGAAGAAGAATGACTTTGCCGGTATCGTCCCCCATACAGGCGGACAACCGGGACCAGCGAACGGGATTCTCCTCCCTCTCTCCCAGAGAATGGATGACGATAGCGGGGAGGGGTTGGGAGGACGCCTTTTAGACGTGGGCGATGTGCGGAGCAATTACGATAATGAATGGGGCGGTAATTATCGTGGGTTGAAATCGGTTCTCGGAACCGTTGGCAATCAGGGAGTTCCTTCGGAGAGTCTCGATAAGCCAACGCAACGTTACCTTATCAACCCATTCCGTCCCTTGTCGATGAATGATAGTGTACCGGGGCTCGAAGGATTGACTATCGAGCGCTCGGAGGCGAAATGTCCTTGTGGTCTCAAATCCAAGTTAGGGAAGGTGCTGTGATGCGGAAGAACAGAACTCGGCTCGGTCTCGAAGCTCTCGAAACGCGGTTAACGCCAAACACAACGCTCTATTGGGTTGGTGGAGACACGGGCTCGGAGCATCTTTGGTCAGATAAAAATAATTGGGCAACAACTTCTGGGGGAGCGACCCATCCCGGAGCTTCGCCCAACTCGTCTACTATCGACGTTGTTTTTGATAACAATTCTTCTACCTACTGTGTAACTCCGGGTACTGCGGTTTCTGTTGGAAACATCAATACGAGTAACTATGGGCAAGACCTAGACATTGACAATGAGTTAGATGTCCATGCTTCTACGGGTGGTTCCGCGTGGAGTTCCGGCAATATCCTTTTCGATGGCTCTAGCTCAAACTTTGTTCTAGAATCGGGTTCTCTCGTCTGGAGTGAAGGAAACATCGGTTTCTACACAGGACTAACCGGCTATGCGACTGGGAACGTCTACATTACGGGTGGCTCAACCTTTGCGGCAATTCTGAATAATTCAGACCAATTCCTCGCCGCTAATGTTAATGTGGGTTCAAGTCCCAACACAGAAACGAACTATGCGGGAACTTTCACGGAGAACTACGGCGGATTTACAACAAGCGAGAGTTTGGAAATTGCAGCAATGACAGGTCAGAACGCTCCCGTCTACACCGTTGCGAGCGGTGGAACATGGTCCTTCAATACAACAAGCAACGATGGTCTCATCGGTGGTATTCTCGGTAACTCTATCGGAGCTTACTTTGATAATCAGGGAACAGTGACAGTAGGAGGAACCGCTTCCGGGGATTTAGTCCACAGTACGATGGCTTTTCTGAATGAGAAGTCATTGGAAATCAATGCCGGAATACAATTCAACATCACAAGTACCTCGACTTTTGGTTTAGGAGCCTCTTCCTATGCCTATTACCAGTATGGTTCAGGGGGACAGTATCTTTATCTGGACGGGAATAGTAAGCTCAAGGCATCGGGGAATGTAACTTTCTTCGGTGGGACGTGCCAATACGATAATATCAGCCAGACGGCAGATTCCACCGATACAATTGAAGTAACTACCTCTAGCTATGAAGTCGAATTTGCCGGTACAGCCTCTTTGACAAATCACTTTACAGTTAATCACAACGTTACTCTGAACATTACAGGCGGAGACCTGGCATTCACCAGTAATAGCCTAATCTTCCTGAATCAGAAAACAGTGAGCGGTACTAGCTACTGGGGGACAGTGACTTGTGACCATAACATCTCGCTTAACGGCTCTTTCGACCTGACAACGAGTGGCGGGAAACCAACCGGAAGTAGTGAGCTTCTCTTTACAGTGACTAACGGGAGCTATAGTCTCTCCGGTCAATTCTATGGTGGTGATACCTACTCGGGAGATTACAGCACTTTTACGGTTGTTTACGACGCAGGCGATATGAAAATTACCTACTAAGGAGCCAACCATGTCCGACATTCACACCTTCTTCAAGCCGGTCGAAGAGCGCTACAAGACTGTAACGATTGCCTACCATCTGATGTGGGAGTTCATTTTTAACAATCGGGTTAAAGATGGGAAAATCTACTCCTTGAAAATCGACGGTTTGCCGGAAGGGACCAAGATTCAAGCTATGGCTATTGACCCGATGCGGATGGCGGTTCATATCCGTCTCTACCATCCCTCTTGGCCGATTGTCGAACCAACCGCAGAGATACCAAACCTTGGTTTACAGATGACGCAAACGGTCTTCGAGGTAATCGAGCACAACGGCTACCACGGTAAGTGTCGGAAGGAGCCCGAAGTTCCCTACTTTGGAGATAAGGTAGCACACTGGCAAGGTTCTACGGCCCATTGGGAACCTGAAGCGGCACATCAGGAAGTACAACCCAAGAGGCAAGGATACGAGTTCCTCTAATGGCAACCATCCACAAGAAGTGTTCGACCTGTGGGCGGATTGGTAGCAGCTTTGCCCTCTTTACCGGGGGCAAGCTGCTGTGGTATTGTACCAAGTGCTATCATCAGCAACTTGCCCAACGGACCCGCGAGCGCTCTCCTGTTGTTGTGAAAGGTGTGAATGAATCCCTCTGACCTGAATAAAGTCCTTCAGTGGGTTTTTCAGGCACAAACACGGGATGTTCTTAGTCGCATCAACTTTGATGAGGCGATGGCGGGGAACCTCCCACCGCTTGACAAGTGGATTAAGATTCTCGCCGATATGTCGAGTGGTCCTCTGCTTGCCCTCTGGCAACGGGGGATTATCCATCAGGTAACGCGGCTGTGGCAAAAGAAGAGGCGGAGGGGTCCAAATCCCTCTCGCCTCTTTCGTATGTCTGGCTTTCTCTTCAATCCACGGGTACTCGATGCAGTTAATACGTTGACGATGCAGTTTTGTAAGGAGACCAACGCTACCGCAACGGATGACCTTGAAAAGTCGATGAAGAAAATTCGACAACTCTTCCACGAGGGATTACCTCGCGGTGACTGCCTTCAGCTGATGACCCGCCAGGTTCAAACCATCTTCGCGGACCCCTTCCGAGCGCACCGCATAGCCACAACAGAGACGAGCCGCTTTATGCACGGGGGGCAACTCTACTCGATGAAAGAACAAGCAGACATCGTGAAGAAAAAAGAGTGGCTTGCTTCTTCTGACGCCTGCGACCGCTGCTTGGCGATGAACGGCCAACAACGGGACTTAGACGAGCCCTTTAAGATAAAAGGTACAGGCCCTTACGCGGTGATCCAGTATCCTCCTCTTCATCCTCACTGTTTTTGTGATATGACGGAGGTTTTATAGTGCCTAAAGGTTTAGTCGATGAAGTAGAAGTTGAATGTAAACACGATGGGGGTATAGATGTTTCCCCTCATGCTTACTTAGAAATCCAACCATATAAACCGGGACTCATTTATAAATGTTGCAAATGTTCTTATCTTTGGTGGGGACCATACCAAGGAACTGAGCCTATACTCCCTCTTGGGCACAAATCGAGTAAGTAAATGCCTAAAGGCTTCTTCAAACCTCCGAAGAAAGAAACTTCCGCAAAGCAAAGTGCTAATGGGAAGAAGTCCGCTACCAACTACTGGAAGCGGCGGGATTCGATTGAGCGCATGCGTGCCAATATCCTTCGTCTCCAAGAGTGCCTCACGAAACTTGCTCTCCTTCAGGCGGAGATGCTCGCCGAAATTGCTGAGAATGAAAGGCAGATAGCCATATGCTTAGACGGGGACCATCAACACCGATTAGCGACCCCGAAGAAATCCTCTACGGCCTGTGCGGCACCTGTAAACGGGTTCTCGAAGTGAAGCGCTACATGGCAACCTCCCCTGCTGCCGATAGACCCGTAGGAAAAGAACCGGGAACCTGGAACGATCTTCTCTATACCGAATGTCCCGTCTGTGGAGCGAGACTTTACTTGACCACCAAGCCGATTGCAACCTAGGCTAGGCACAACAGAGGGCTTGTTCCATGCAAGTAAATATCTGTTGCTTTCGCCATCGTAGACGGCTCCGTCTGGTTCCGTGTTTAGGACTTTTCACGGAGCAAAAAGAGAAAGTTTCTCCGACTCCTCAATACTTCGGGAAAAAGGATGGGCGACTCATGGCAGCTTTTCAGATGACCGACAGTCAGCAAACCACACTGACCATTGCGGCAACGGATAAGAAGGGGAATAAGGCAACGCTCCCCACGGGTTCCGTTGTATGGGCAGTAGACCAAGTTTCCCTCATTGCGTTGACCCCCGCCGCAGACGGGATGAGCGCTGTAGCCGCAGCAGTGGGACCGCTCGGAACTGCGACGGTTTCCGTCAAGGTAGTGGACGGAAACCAAAATACCCTCGCTTCAGGCACGCTCGACATTACGATTGTAGGCGGTGGAGCAACAACCATCGTTGTTACGCCAGGCACGGCAACCGAGCAACCCTAAGCTATTCCTCTCAGGAGAATGCCCGTGAGCCTCCATCCGGCAGTTGAAGCGATTGCCAAACGGCAACAAGCCGTCTTCAAAAGTTTGAAGTCGGGGAGCTTACCCGCTGCGATGGGGGCAACGCTCCGCGAAAATTACGCCTACCAGTACAAAGACAATACACTCGGTATGGGCCGCAGTGGTGCGGCGGAGACCGGGGAAGCGGATGATAGCGAGAAGTCTATCCCTTTCACAATCTCGCTCTACTCGGAAGACCGCGACGGGGATATTGTCTATCCGCCTGGTTGTGTATTAACAAACTATTCCCGCAATCCGGTTGTTTTCTTCGGACATCAACAGTGGGAAATTCCCATCGGCGTTAGTCGTTCACAGGCAGGGGAAGTAACGATTTGGCCGATGGAAGACCGCATCTTGGCCAAGTGGTACGCCGATACTGAAGACGAAGATGCGATGTTTGTCTATGGCAAGGTCAAACGGGGTATCCTTAGCGCTGCCTCCATCGCTTTTGTACCCATCGAAGCTTACCGCCGCGATGAAGTAGAGAAGGCTCGACCCCATAACGACCGTCCCCACGGAATGCCGATGGGATGGTTCTTCAAGTCGTATGACCTAACCGAGTGGAGTATCGTTGGCATCCCGAGTAATGCAGGAGCTATCCGCGATGCTCTCGACTCTGAAAAATCCTTCATCTCGCCACGTCTGCAAAAGGGTCTTTCGGCCTATGCTGCTAACGCAAAAGGTTGTTGGGGCGGCTGGTGTCCTTTGCCGGAAAAGTCAGCTAGTAGCTTGGTTTCTCTCTATGAATCCTCTGCCGGTATGTCGGATTCTGCTCTTACCTCTGCTCTGGCAACAGTACGCTCCGCCTCCAAGGAGGACTTGAAAGCGGCGCTATCCCAGATGGGTTATCGTCCGCCGTCTTCTTCTCAATCAGGTATGGCCAGCTTTCTTGCTGAGAAGATAACGAACCGTCGCGGGGCTAATATGCGAGCTACGATGGTTAACCGTCCGAAGGGGGCGAAAATGTGCGATTGCAACGGCAAGAAAAAAAACACACAAGCGGATATGGAGCCGGGCGGTAAGCGTCCCTCGATTAATCCGCCCCCTGGCGTCCGGCCGAAAGGTAAGTGGCAAGTTGGCGACAAAGTAACTTACAACGGTCAACCCGCTGCTATCCAAGAAGTTAAAAGTGACGGAACAGTAGTTCTGTTCTTTATCAATACCGGACGTACACAGCAGGTAGCTCCCGTGGGTATCTCCAGTCGAAAAGGTATGAACTCCGACTCCGGGCAGGCAGGCGGTTATCTGGTCGATAGTGGGGCCGTAGAAGCGAATGGGAAGGGTGGGGGACGACTTTCGGACACTGAAGCGGACGGCTACCAAGCTTGCCAATCGTGCAATTCTACGGGCAATTGTGACGCTTGCGGAGGCGGGGGCGAAATCGACGGCGAAGACTGTTCAACCTGCCACGGTTCCGGTTCCTGTCCAAACTGCGACGGCGTAGGACTCATCCAAAAATCCATCAAATCGAAGGGGAAACCTCCGATGGCCGAAGAAAACGAAGAGAAGCCGGACGGGGCAACCGAAGAAGAGGATACGCCGGAAGAAACGGCGGAGACTCCCGAAGAGCCGGCTACTCCCGACCTACCCGAAGATGACAACCCGCCCATTGAAGCGAAGGACGGGGTAGATGAGCCCTTCGAGCCGGACCCGGCAAACCCGGCCGTGGATAAGGCATCGGCGAGCGAGCCTTTCAACCCGAAACCTTCGGCCAAGTTCGCCGCAGCGCTCTATGGTCATTACAAAGCAGCGATGGATTATATCGAAAACGGCTTGCGGGACATGGATAACCCTGGCATGCGGCAGCATATGGAGGGGCATAAGGAGTTCCTCTCGAAAGCAATGGAGCATGTCGCGGCTGGTCTCGCGGAGCATCATCCCGACCACGATATGGATAGCCTGATGAAGGCTCTCGAAGTGGACAATACCACGGGGAACGATCCGAACCTTCAAGGCGAATCGGGGATGGTGACAGCGGGGGATGTCCCTCCGATGAATGAAGGTGGGGCCATTCCTCCCCAGATGGGAACGCAACAAGCTCCCGATGCCATGCCGAACGACGTTCCCGAAGACCCCTTCGCGGGACAACAGACACCAGACGAGGAAGCGCAAGGGATGTTCCCCACACCGGGGATTCAAGAACAAGGTTTCGCTGAAGAACCACAGGACCAACCGGGACAAGAACCCTACGATAAGGGGCCAGATATGGGCGATAGCGGCATACCCGAAAGTGACGCGGACACCGAAGAGATTCTAGAGCGCTACCGCCATCCCAAAAACGGGAAATGGATGACGCGAAAGCATCTCATCAAGAAATACTTCGTCAAGTTCCTCAAGCTCCGTATCGCCAAAGATGGTAAGAAGTATCTCATCAAAGACCTTACCGATATGGGCAATCCGGCAGAGCTAAAGCCGGGGAACAAGAAGCCGAAGGAAGGGGACGGGGCTTATATCGAGGGTTCCGGTCACAGTCAGGAGCTTGATGAAGGCAAGAAGCCGGCTCCCTACAACAAGTCTCTTGTCGATGACGTGGGAGCGGCCGGGGAATTCCTCGCGGATTTGTCTACCGATACCGTAATTCCCAAGACATACCGCAACGTTGCCAAACAACACTCAACCCGGCTTGGCTCCGTTCAAAAACAACTGACCAATGCCGGCAAGGTACAACGCAACGGGGGCGGTGGTCGGGCTCTTTCCCAATCCGGTAAGGTGCAATCAAACTCCGGGGAAGGGGAAACACTGTCGGAGGCAGGAAAACCCCAACGTGATAGCCGCAGTCGGCAACAGGTTGTTGGGAGTGGAACTCCTCAAGGGGTTAACGATAAGCGCCCACCGTACAACAGCAGCAAAGCTCCCCAAGTTAAGCCGGTAGCGAAAGAAGTCATCGAGGAATTTGCCTCCTTCAAGCGGATGTTCGCTCAGTTGACCGGGAAGAACTAAGGGGCCTACGATGGAAACGGTACGACCAATCATCTATGAAGAGTCCGAACAGGACCGGATTGTAACTTCGATGATTCGTAAGCACCTTGCCGAAGCAAAAAAAGCTCGATCAACGGGTAAGTTGATATTCGAGCTTGAGGTAAACGACGGCTGTGTAACTCACAAATGGGTTACAACCACTCGTTTTAAGGAAAAGAGTTAGCTAACCGTATCGACCCGTCGTTACGGGAGTTCGGCCCGACCCGCCAGGGATTCGCAGGCATGAACCCGTAGGCATCTCCTTGTTGGAGAGTCTGCGGGTTTTTTCATGTACCCTAGTGGGAGTCTGCAAATGCCAGCGGAATTGTCTCAGGCTCAGATGATTGAAGAAATCCGCCAGATGAAAAAGGCTCTGACGGACCTTGCTTCCAAACCGGCCAAGAGTGGTCCTTCGCCCGGTGTCGTCTTCGGTGGGGAGAATGTCTCTCCCTACTCACAGCATAACGCTCGGGAATGGCCCGTCGAGCAGTTGAAGAAGCTTGGTGCTTCTTACTCCTCCCAGACGGCAGAACATCTCCTCCGCACCAAGAGTGGGCGTTCCCCTCGCCTCTCCGGCATGGGGCCAGCGCTCGTCAAGCTTGCTGCTCTGTCCGGCAACGTTGATGCAAAGTCGATGGCTCGGTCAATGGGTATGGCTGAGAGCTACGATGATGAAAAGCTCGAAGCCGAATTCGGTTTCTCCACCATTGCTAAGGCAGCAACGCACGGTGTTCCCTCTTATGACCGTGTGAGTCGTAAAGTGCTCCTTAACGAGCGCAGGAAGACGGCTCTTGCCGAAGGGAGCGGCCAGACGGGCGGTTATATCATTCCGCCGCAGTTCATGAATGAGTTGCTGACCATCGCAGCCGAAGATGGTTTTATCGAGCAACGGGCGAAGGTTATTCCAATGAATAGCCGTACCGCTCAGTGGCCGATGCTCGACATTACCACGGCTCAGACGGCTGGAACTTCTCCCTACTTCGGCGGTATTCTCGCCCAGTGGCAGCCGGAAGCGGCAACCATCAATGAGACGGAACCGGCCTTCCGTCAGAGTGAATGGGTCGCGTGGGACTTGGTTCTCTACACGGTGTCGAGCAATCAGCTGCTGGCTGATAACGGCATCGGTCTGGACGCTCTGTTAACCCAACTCTTCGGCCAAGCGATCACTTGGTACAAGGAATTCGCTTTCTTGCAGGGTAAGGGCGCAGGCTCGACAATGCCGCTGGGCATTCTCAACGCCCCCGCTACCTATGTCCAGACGGCCCAAACAACCCTCTCCGGCGGTTTCACTCTGGCTGATGCTTCGGCCATGATGTCTCACTTGCAAGTGCGCTCGTGGGATGATGCCTGCTGGATTATGCACCAGAGCGTATTACCTTACCTCGTGCAGATGGTTGACCATACGACTGCTGCCGGTGTGGCCGATACGGGCTCCCGTCTCGTGTGGATGACACCTTACGGGGACCAGCAGAAGGGGCCAGCGGCAATGAAGATGCCGAATGCCTTCTTTAATGGTCTGCCAGTGTTCTTTACCGAAAAGCTACCCTCTATCGGTGCGAGCGTCAAAGGCTCGGTCTGTCTCGTGGATTGGAGCCGCTACGTCATCGGGACTCGGCTCGATATGCAAATTGACGTAAGCCCTCACTACCTCTTCCGCAATAACCAACTCGCTTGGCGCGTCATTGCCCGTTGCGATGGCAAGCCGTGGCTGAACAACGTCATTACTGATCAGACCGGATGGCAGATTTCTCCCTTTGTGACCTTCACGGCCCATTCGTAACCGGAAGCTTGGGGGAGCCTCGCCCACTCCCCCTCTTCCTCCCAGAAGGAGAGTTCCCATGTCGAAGAAGAAAGATGATGCGGAGTATGGCTTGAAGGAAACGCCTCCGGTTGACCATCCCTTCGAGCCTTTCGCGGGGGAACACGGCAAACCCGAAGACTTGTCCCCGGTTGAACATCCTCCGATGTTTGACCCCAAGATTGAGGAGCCAAAACCGGAAGTACCGGAGGAACCTTGCTGCTCCAATGAAGAAGAGGTTTGCGACTACCTCGATCAAGTCTGTCTCAGAGAAGCAACAGACGACCAGTTACGCAAGGTGCTCTCGAAGCGACTCTCGGAGCGTCTGGATGATATGCCAGAGCAGTTGCTTGTTGCTGAGCTTGAGAAGCGAGGGGTTACTCTCCCGCATCTGACCTTGCCCGAGTGCGAACGACCGTTCTAAGGGGTTTGCGATGGCTCAGTTTACCATGCCGAAGGATCGAACGACTAAACTTCCGACGAAGAGCCAGCCGGGTTTCATCGACCTGGCGCGGCTCTATTTGGAGGGGGAAGGGTACACCATCACGAAGAAGACGAGCGGTGAATCCTTCACGGACTACCTCCAAACGGTCCTACGAACGGGCTCCACGAAGGAGAGCGAGCGCTATGAAGCCCGAGCCAAGCTCGCCAAGGTCTACGGGTCCGAATACAACTCGTGCAAAACCAGTGGAGTTGTCAAAGCGGCAATGGGGGAAAATACGGGGACAGCGGGAGGCTATCTCGTCCCCCAAGACTACAGTACCCGTATTCTTGAAGTGATTTCAGAGGATTCGTTCCTCTATCCGCGTGCGAATCGTATCCCCATGATGTCGGGGGAAATCCAGGTTCCCCGTATCGACGTGGAAACGGTTCCCTCTGCCGCTGGAACCTCTCCCTTTTTCGGAGGTATCACTTTCACTTGGGGCTCGGAACAAACGCCAGCAGAGACCGAACCCAAGTTTCGCTCCATGTCACTCCGAGCATGGGATTTACTCGGTTATGCGGTTATCTCCAATCAGTTCCTCATGGATACGGGACCAGCGGGAGAGGATGCCCTCGTTAAACTCTTTGGTAAAGCCGCTGCTTGGTATACCGAGTACGCTTTCCTGCAAGGGACAGGAACTGCCCAACTCATGCCGCTAGGGATTATCAACTCCCCCGCTGCGGTTACAGTGTCTCGACAAGTTGGCAATCAAATCTCCGTTACAGACATTGCCGCAATGGGGGCGGCACTTTTGCCCTACTCATGGAAGGGAGCGATTTGGGCCTGTTCGCCGACTTGCCTTGCACAAATCGTCAAGATTCCGTCGTACTTTATCAACATGGATGCCCATGAAAAGGCAAACGCCGGAACCTTGATGACGCGGCCCCTCTTCGTGTCCGAGAAGCTTGCGGCTCTTGGAGCCCAAGGGGATTTGCTCCTCTTCGACCCGTGGCTTTATACCATCGGCGAGCGCATGCAAATCCTGATTGATGTTTCACCCCATGTAAACTTCCGCAACTTCCAAACCGTCTTCCGTATCTGGGTTCGCATCGACGGGAAGCCGCAGGTTTCCAAGTCGATTACGCTCCAAGATACGACCACTGTTGTTAGTCCCTATGTGATTCTCAAGTAACCCCGTAGGAGTCTCGAATGTTTACTAGAAAGGAGTCTGAAGTTTGGTTAGAAGTTCCTGGCTATGAAGGACGTTACTTAATCTCCGATAAAGGAAGATTTAGAATCACTGCTCCGTTTTGTAGAAGCAACGGTAAACCACAAAAAATCGGAACTAAGTTCGGAGATAAAAGGCTATCTCTTATACGAGAGAATGATACAAGGAGAGTTCATATCTCCGTTTTGGTTCTGGAAATTTCCGTCGGACCTAAACCAGAAGGGTTGAGTTGCCTTCATTGGAACGACGATAGGAGTGATAACTCACTAGCCAACCTTCGGTGGGGTAATCACTCAGAAAACGGTAAGGATAGGTTCAGAAATGGTGGGATTCCAACCAGAGGGGAAAAGCAGCGAAGCGCCAAGTTAACTAATGAGAAGGTGCTCGAAGCTAGAAAGCTCTATGCAGAAGGTTGGTCCCTCAAAAGTTTAACGCAGCGGTATGGTATTACCCACGGCCCGCTGAGTTTAGCTATTCGTGGGTTAACTTGGTCACACATTTGAAAGGCTCGGTGTACCATCTTTACTGAACAACTAACTCAAGCTCTCGCCGTGATGGGTCAGATTCCCTCGTCGAATCATGCGGCCAATACCGATACGTCTATTGCCGGTATTGACATGAGCATTCTCCGCCGTCTCATCACTTACCTCGACGTGGGGGTTGTAGGAGCCTCCGCCAATATCCAGCTGTTCTACAAGGCGAGTCCGAACGCCAACATGACGGGCTCGACCAACCTTGGCACAACTACGATGTTGACTTGTAACACGAATAATCGTGTTGAGTCGCTCGAAATTCGTGCGGACCAGCTGCCGGCCGGTACTCGTTATGTACAGCCAGTCATGATTGTAAACACAGCGGCAACGAATGTCGGTCTTATTGTTCTAGGCGGTGAGTCGAGCTACAAGCCTGCTAATCAGTACAACGTTGCCAACGTCCTTGACCAAGGGATTGTGATGTAACCGTCTTTATGGTAACGTCAGATGGGACTAATACCATCCGGGGGGTGAAATGCCCCCCACTTTTTCGCCCTAGGAGCATAGGTGCATGACGGCTAAAACCGATGGGGTTCTATATGCCTGCCATCCCTGTTATGGTGGGGGACACAGAGGCTCCCATCGTCAATTCTGGTCCAAGTCCATCAAACCTGATAGCCCCTACGCAGGGATGCAATCGCAGTTTGACGATTACGGGTCTTCCCTACTCGCCGACGCCTTCAACACCCACTGGAAAACCGCTCTCAATCTCCAGCTGTCGGGTGTCCCCATCACTCGCTTCCTCATGTTGCATGATGATGTCGTTCCCGAAGACGACTATGCAACGAAGCTTTTAACAACCCTCGACCGCACCGGAGCGGATCTTGTTTCCGCTGTCGTTCCTATCAAAGACCGGCGAGCGCTCTCGTCTACCGCTGTTGATGACCCGAACGACCCGTGGGAAGTCTACAAGCGCTTGACGATGAAAGAGATTGGCAAGCTCCCTGAAGTCTTCGACGAACAAGACGTTGCCAAGCTATTCAAGTGGCCCCAACCCCGCCACTTGCTCGCTAACACGGGCTGTTGGGTCTGTGACTTTACCAAGCCGTGGCGTCTTCACGTCCACTTCAACATCACAAGTCGCATTGCTTTTCAATGTGCCGATGGTCGCGTAGTGCCAACGGAACAGTATCTCCCTGGAGCCAAGGGAGCTTTCATCAATCAAGTGATGTCAGAGGATTGGCAATTCTCTCGACTCCTCAATCAGCATGGAGCAACCCTCGCTTTCGACCGTACCATTAAGCTCTTCCACATGGGCGAAGCTCCTTACAACAATCAAGACCACGGTTGGGGAACATGGCAAGAGGATGAGTCCCTCAAACGTAAGTTCGACCCCGAAGACGCTGAACCGGACGTGGAAGGTTGGTTGACTATTGACGAGGGGCGGCTCTTGGCCCGTCTTGCCAAGGGCAAACGAGTCTTGGAGATTGGCTCATGGTGCGGCAAGTCCACGATTTGGATTGCCCGTACTGCTCAAGACGTTCAAGCTGTGGATACCTTCGATGGGACGGGGACTCCCAACCCGCGTAACACACTAGAAGAGTTCAAGTTGAACCTCGACCGTTATAAAGTTGGCGACAAGGTTGACATTCACGTTGGTAAGTCGAGTAACGTTCTTCGAGACTGCCCCCGTCTTTTCGATATGGCGTTCATCGACGGAGCGCACGACTCTCAGAGCGTACAGGAAGACACCTGGCTTGCTCTTATGACCCTCAAGCCCGATGGCTTGCTCGTCTTCCATGATTACGAGACAAACATCAAGGAACACCAAGGGGTCAAACAGTACGTTGCTACTCTCCTTCAGGAAGGATTCCGGGAAGTGGAACGAGTCGATTCAATCATTGTTCTCACGCTCGCTTCGCAAACAAATCCGGCTCCCCTTGTGGCCGATGACCTACTCGCTCCTGCCTGCTGTTCAGTCAATTAACCAAGAGGTATAACACATGCCAGCTGCAACGAAAGAGAAAGAGAACATTCATATTCCCGCTGCTTCCCCGCCGCAAAACGCTTTGGAGGATTATCACAAGCAGTGTGAAGACTACCTCACCAAGCGGGGTTGGAAAAAAATTGTGATGAACAATCGCAATCTCTGGTCGGACCCTATGGGGGTGAGTCGGCCAAAGGGTAAGCTCGTCCATGAGGGAACACTACCCGCAGCTGGAGGGGGAACCGAAGTCCTTTCCCAGTGGCATGGCCCTCCTTGCCCGTGGACGTACACGCTCGAACAGGCTTTCTCTCTGCAACGCGGCCGGGATGGAAGCCTTGAAGGGATTCAAGCACAAATCAATCGCAAGAGGGAAGAGATTGCCGACCTGGAGGAAGAGTTCCTCAAGCTCGAATACGCGAAAGAAGCCAAGAAATGAACGTTGTTGACTACGAACTGTCAATCTTTACGACACCATTAGCAGACTATACCTACCAACGGAAGCTCGTTCCGCCCGGCTCGTTCTATTTATACTCTCCGTTGATGGTCTTAGTCCCTCGCCCAGCTTTCAAGGATTCTCTCTGGGAGAAAGTGTTCGACTTGCTCCCCGAAGAGGATTGGTTCCGGGATGGGGGGCAACTATGCTTGATACTTGGAGAGGCGCGGATGAAGCCGGACGGCAGGTATTATCCCGAAGAGAGCTACCCGTTGGAAGAGTGCATACGGTTAACGAAAGAGTTCCGAGCGCCGCAGAAGAAGCACGAACAGAAGGAGCAAGAAAACGCCGAGAAAAGACGACAACGGGACATCTTCCAACAACTACGAGCCGACCAGCAACGCCAGGCAGCGGAGCAACGGCGGGTCGAAATGGAACAGAAGCAACAGCGGAGCCATTTCGACCCGTTGGTGGAAATCAAAGCGATGAAAGAGCGTCTCGAACAACTCGAACTCGAAAAGAAACAAGCCGAAGGAGCTTCTTAATGGTTGGGGCCGTTTGGAATTCTCTTATGGTAGGGATTCTAGCTCTCTCGTCTTGGCTTTTGGTGGGGGAAAATGACCTTTTGGGGACACCCACAACCGCAATCGGGGCGTTAGTAGCTGGCTTTACGGCTATGACAGGGCTTATGGTATGGATTGTCAAGCGCTTGCTCGATACGACCATACCGGGGATGCAAACAGCCTTCCAAACGGTGATGGATAGACAACAGACAGGATTCCAAACGGCTCAAGACCGACAACAGGTTGTCTACCAGACGGCCCAAGATAATTTCTCCAAGCTTAATCAGGCAGCACAAGCAGAATATCGCAAGGATTTGCAGACGATTATTGATAGCTTCGCCAAAGAATGTCAGGCGATGCGAACGTTGTTTGAAACGCGAACGGCTCAAGAACGAGAGTTCTTCGACAAAGAGCTTAACCTCATCATGAGTGAAGTTCGTACTGACCGAGCAGCGGCGATTACCTCGATTAGCACGAACCAAGCGGCTCTGCTCAAGATTCTCGATGCCAAGTTACCGGCGAACATGCCAACCAACTCCCAACAGTCCACAGGAGCCCCCCATGTCTAAAATTGCTGGCGTATTCGGAGCTTTTGTCCTTGGTATTCCTCTTCTTCTTGCTCCTCTAACAACCGGAGGGGTTAAAGAGGCAACTGTTTATGCAGCGGAGCCCCGTCAAGACCCGACTCCACCCGCTCCCGTCCCTCCGCCGCAACCGCCCGTGCGAATCCCCGTGGAGCCGACTCCTCCCCCTCCTCCAACTCCTCTTCCTTCAGCAACAACCCCCCTGAATGGAGAGGAAATCTATGTCATTGATGCCGATGTGCCCTGTATCGTGCTCACTTCCCCCTCGACCACGTTGAAGATGACGACCGATACCGGCCCGATGAAGATTCGCGGCAAGTTTGTCGAGGGAGGGGGCAAGTGTGAGACACGAACTTTTAACGGCAAGTACCTTTACTTGCTCGAAGCGGCGAGCGCTACCTCTTCCGGCACCGTGGACTTGATTATTATTCCTTCGGGAGCCAAGGGGAACGGGGATGTTATTCGTCGAACCCTTGTTGTGAACGGAGGGAGTACCCCTCCAAATCCGCCGAACCCTCCGGCTCCAACGGACCCTCTTACAATCGCCCTTCAAGCGGCGTACACGGCCGATACGGGGGCCGATAAAGCCGCTTCCCTCTCTTTCCTCCAGCTAATCTATGCGGGGCTTGCCACGAAGGCTCCCACGCTTGGTATTAAGATCAATCAAGACCTGTTCAACGCCTTGAAAGCGGCCATTGATACCCCAAGTGTTGGTCTGACGGCAACGCAGCTTGTCGGCGTGCGTAAGCTACTGGCAACGGAGCTTACCAACACCTTCTCTAGTAGTCCTTCGGCTCCCGTCGATGCAACGAAGTTAGTAACCGAACTAACCAAGATCTCACAGGCCCTTGCCAAGGTGAAGTAATGGCGACTCCTCCTCTCGGTTTCATCCGCAAACAGGACCGGACTCCGGTACAACAGACTGCCCATGCGGCAGCAGAAGCCCGGATGGTTCGCTTCGCCCTACCTCCCGAGAACGTAAGCAACGGGACCAAGGTTTGTCTCTATGAGGCATGGAAGCATCCCGACGTGGTAGCAGACGTGGGTTTTGTCTTCCCTCGTTTCCATCAGCTGACGGGCTCTTGTGTCGGTGCAGGGGGCGGACAGGCTCTCTTCACGCTCATTGCCAATCAGCGCTTGCTCGCCGACAATCCCACGGTGGCTTTCCTCCCCTTCTGGCCGTATGATTATGGCAAATGTAGAGCGAATGAAGGAGATAGAGGACAAGGTGAGGGGGCAATGGGTAGCTCCTTCGCCGATACGGTGGTAAAGAACGGCGTTCTCTCGTCAGCGGAACAAGGACTCCCCACGTTTCAGAATAACGATGGGTTGGTCCTTACGAATCAGCTAGAGATGTCGTGGAGCGATGGCAACTCTCGGCTTGTTACTGCTTATGATGCCACGGCCAAGCTCCATCCTGTAGGGGCAGCGGCTCCGATTCAGGATGTGGCGGGTATCAAAGCGGCCATCCTCAACGGCTATCCCTGTACCTTTGCCTGTGATAACTATATCGGCCATGCTTCCCTTCAGGGAAGTGGTGCGGATGCGGCAGTAGTAGGTTACTGGGACGGTAGCGGTGGACATCAACAGTCTGTACATGCCTATTGGCAGAACCCGACCCTTGGCCCGCTCTACTGGGTACAAAACAACTGGCCGGGTAACACCTACCCGAGTGATCCAGCGGGTGGTCCTGTCTGTGGTTGTTGGGTAACAGAAGCCAAAGTAACCGCCGCTTTCCGCCTTGATGCGGAAGTTTATGCGTTATCTCATTTATCTTGGTTTCCCGCTCAACCCAAAGTCCTAGACTGGTACGTCTGAGATGGATAGTATAACACCTAGCGTTTCAACGAACGTTCCTCCCCGGTCAATGAGCCCGGAAGAGATTCGAGCTTACTTGCTCAAGCGCTCCGACGAAATGTTATCCGGTAAGTACCAATCTTCTGAAGGGCAAACGGATCAAGGGAAACAAATTCTCATGGCGGAAAAAGCCTTCTGGCAATTCGCCGACCAACAAACACTCGCTAAGTTTATGGACTATTTGAAGCTCGCCTATCCCAAGTAAGGAGTTTTGCAATGAACGAACAGCATCTCGTGAAGTGTGGCGTTCCTCAAGATGTGGTGGACGCGGCCAAGCAAGTCGGTATGGACATGGAGACGTTGGGTAAGCTCGTTGTTGCTCACACCGTTTCCGCCGTCAACGACTTCCTCTCGTGGGCGAAGTCCAAGCTGCCGCATTCCACCAAGCCGTAAGGTTCTTTCAAACCCTAAAGGAGTTTTTCCATGCCATTTCAAGTCTCACAGGACCAGCATTCACAGGTGAAGAAGGTTGCAGAAGCAACGGGTATCGGTCTACCGACGCTTCTTCAGCTGTTGCAAGAGTTCGGGCCGGTCTTCTTGACCATCCTGCAACGGATGTTTCCGAACCTGTTCCCGACACCAACGCCCCCGGTCGCCTAGTTTCCTCCCCGTCCCTTACCGAAAGGTTGGCCATGCGTAAGCTCCTCTTCTTCGCTCTCGCCCTCTGGCTCTTCGGGGCCTTTCTCCTTCGAGCCAAAGCTACCGATCCTTCGGTAAGGGCTCGGGTCGCTTTAGCCCTTGCGAGCGTCCCTATGGCTCCTACAGACCCGTTCTCCCCCAACAACGGCCCCAAGGTCGCTTGCAACTGTACGGGGCCACAGGACTGTATTTGCTCGCCAGGAACCTGTACTTGTTCGGCCTGTACGGCTGTTCCTCCTCTCACTTACCGCCAGGGATGGAAGGAAGCGATGCAGACGGGTAAGCCTCTTGCCGTCTTCGTCAACACGTCGGTTATTCCGCTCGAAGGCTTCATCACTTGTGCAACTGACAATCTCCCCGACCATCCCGAGCCCGGAGTGGTTCTCGGTTGTCGAGCCGAAGGAGTCGAGGGGCTCGAACAGATTGCGAGCTTCTATGGCCCGATTACCGAAAGTCGAGCGCTCGCCGCTGTGAAGGAGTGGCGGAGTCGAAAGATAAAGACGACCCCTTTTGCTTCCATCCCCCAACCTTTAACCTTCCGTCCGGCTTTTGCCCCGGCTCCGGTTTTTAGTGGTGGGATGCGGCGGGGCGGTGGCGGGTGTTGAGGGTAACTGCTACTTCCTAGTTTGGGAAGACGACCCTCCGCCTAAAAAACGGAGGGTTTACTTTACCCTCTTGCAGGTACAAGCCCATGCTTACCGACATAGTGCAAGTACAAGCCATTGTGGGGATGAGTAACCAAGCAGCGGCTCCCGTCGCCTGGCTCAATACCCTCATCGGCGCTGCCTCTCAAGCGATTAAAACCTATCTCAAGCGAGATATTGAACTAACCTCTTACATCGAATACCACAACGGGAACACACAACGGGACATCATTTGCCGGCAATTCCCGGTCCTTGCGGCACAAACGCAGATTGCAGCCGGCTCGGATGGACTGGCTCTCCCCCAAGCGACTATCAACGTCAACTCGACAGCCGGCTTTTGTGGAGGGACTTTTGGCAATCCCAACGCTCAACCTCCCACCATCAGCATTCAGACAGGAATCAACACTTATACAACGGTAACTTACACCAGTACGACCCCAACAAGCTTCCTAGGTTGCAGCGGCGGTAGCGGTACAATGTCGATGCAACCAAATCTCAACGCGGTCTTCACTCCCGTTGTCTGGTATGACCCGCAAGCTCAATCGGGACAAGCTCCAAATGCTTTCGCTACGGGAACCCAACTGGTAATGGGAACCCAGTACATGGTGGTAGTGGACAAGGGACCGAATGTCTCCCACCGGGGCCTAATCCGCCGCATTGGCGGACAAGGAGCCGCTTTCGTCGGCTTCTACTCACAAGACCTATTCTCCGGTAAGCTCTCGGCTCATCGGCTCCCCAGCTGGACACGCGGAGACGGCAATATCAAAGTGGCGTATAGCGCGGGCTACAACCCCGTTCCTTTCGATATTCAATACGCCTGTTCGATGCTGGTAGCTTACATGGTTCGCAACATGCCTTCTGGCGGACCCCTCGAAAGCGAAACGCTCGGGGCTTATAGCTACCACATTCTCAATCTCAATCAGACTGACGTACCCGAGCTTGGTTCCATCGCTCGAACCCTGGCTCCCTATCGAGAATCCTCGTGGGGGACACCGTGAGTTCTCCGTTTTACCCGTTTCACGAAGAAAAAGAGATTGAGTCTCCTCTCGCTTACTTGCTGGAGCAACACCAGTCAGTACGCGAGTCTCTACAGGGAACAGACCCCGAATACGCGGCTCTGTGGGAAAAACAGATACATGAGTCCGCAAACAATCTTATCGAAGAAGCTCGACCGGAACCGGGGGATAAGTGGTACTCCTATACGCATATCGTTCACGCACTCAACGCCATCGGTGGCATCTACCTGATGCGGAACGGGGAAAGGGTCTTTTGGCGTACTATGTGGGTATCCTAAGATGATGATATTTAATTGCGGTAAAGGCTTCGCCATCGGTCGAACTCATCGAGAGACCATTACCTCTCCCCTCACTTGGGAGTTCTGGAATAAGGGGGGAGCCTGGCTCTCAACCGGGAAGGTCTTCAAGACCCGCGAGAAAGCCGAGAAGCGCTTGGCCAAGCTGAAGGAGGAAGCAAGCCATGTCACTCTACACGATGATGGAATCAACCTGCCTGATTCAACGCCCCCAGATAGGCCGGGATAGCTCGGAGGGGGTGACTCAAACCTTTGTCACCATCATTAGCAACTTACCCTGTTCTGTCCAACAAGCGGGGCTCAACGTCATTCAGCTATACGCTCAGCGCAACTCGGTTGTGAATACCACCATCTACTTTCCACAAGACCCCGGAGCCCAAGTTAACGACTTGTTGCTTGCCACAGACCGCACAGGGAGCACACTCTATTACCTCATCAAAGGACAGGCGCAGGCCGTAGGGAGGGGTCGCGTTTGGCAGATTGAGGCAGAATGGATACCCGAACCCAGTTAAGGAGCCGAGCAATGAAGTATCCACAATATGAAGTGTGGGGGAGAGAAAAAGAGAGCACGGAGATTGTTTTGCTCTACATCTTTGCTTCGAGAGAAAGTGCCGAGATGGCTGTTGAGCTTGCAGAAAGAACAGGGACAACGGACCTATCTATCAAAGTCGTTCACAACGGTACTCCCAAAGTCTAAACCCGAGATGTAATGACCTACATTCCTCCCCGCCCTTGGTGGAAGTTCTGGCCGGTTATCTGCTGGAAACACTGGAGGTTTGTCCCTCGCTTCAGTTGTTGTCCGCAATGCCTCTTGCAACCTAGGATGGGGGCAGGAGAGGCACCATGCCAAAGAAAACCGCCGCAGAAATCGCGGCCAAAATAGCCGAACAGGTGAAACGAGCGGCCGGAAAGGGGCTCAACGCTGCTCGAATTTTCCTTACGTCTCGTATTAAAGAAGAGCTAAGCGTCCCGGCTCCACGAGAGAAGGTAGTCGGACATGCCGGGGAAATCTACTACCGGGCAACCACTCCGGCCATCAAAGGGGCTCCGCCGCGTAAGCTCAGTGGCCGCTTGCGAACGTCGATTACAAGCAAGATGCAAAGTGAAACCCTTGCCATAATTGGAGCTTCCGCGCTAGGGATGCCAAGTAAGAAGTACCCACGAGGTTTTCCCTACCCGCTCTACCATGAGGAACCGGGACATGGGAAAGGGAGTGGCAAGCATCCGTTCATGATGTCAACGTACCACAAATATCGGAACGAAGTGCTCCGAATTCTCGGTGTGGAAGTGAAGTCCGCTGTAACCAAGGGGGTTTAATGCCGGCTCCAGTCATAACCGGGTTTGTCAATTTCCTCACATCCCAAATACCGAACATTACGGTTTGGGATGGTGAGATTCCCCGTTATGACACGAGCGGTAATCCGTTGAATCCCGAAGCGGTAACAATCCCGCCGATTTGGCCTGCTATAAAGTTAATCATGGTTGAACCGGGCTTTCAGCGGACATGGACGACGGAAGACCCTTACGACGATAGAGGGGAGATTTTGATTCAGGTCTACGCCACGAGTCGAGCGAGTTTGGACCCAGTGATGAATCAGATTGAAGCTCTTCTCGCCCAAGCGAGTAACTGGTCTCTCATCAATCTTGGCGGACCCCTCGTCAATCCTTTCTATGTGATTCAAGCTCTTTTGATTCGCTGGTGGAGCGGACAGGAGGAAGGGGTTCGGACGGGCAAGAGTCAGCTGTTGTATCGGGGCGAGCTACACTACGATGTCATGATTCACGGTGTTATCTCCACCGCTTGAGGGGGCAACAATGGCCAAGAAAATTGAAATCGGCGATGAAGTGAAATACGTTCCGCATATCCACCATGCGCTCGAACAGGACGGGAGCCGCAACTTTGCGTGGGTACTCGGTCTCAAGAAGCTCCGCTCAACCGTAGGAGCCAGCGGCCGACACGAGTATGAGGAACAGGTAGAGGAGATGGACAGCAAGACCTGTAAGGAGTTCTTCGAGCTATTGGGACGACACCCCAACCCCCAAGAAGAGAGAAAACGACTGGTTCTCCTCCGCCCCTACAAGCCGTGGCGAGCGGTTGTCCGGGGGATTAACCCCGATGGCACCTACAACCTGGACATCGACGCGGCCAAGGGCGGTGTCACGCTCAACTACGATAGCATCCCCTACGATGCCTCCAAAAAGAAACCCCATACCTTCCACGTCTAAGCCAGTCTAACCCCGGAGTAACAAACAATGACTGGCATCTCGACCCTTACCGGACGAATGGTTACGACCTTCGGATGGAGCGCTTCCAATTCGCTCACGGGGATTGTCTATTCGCCGACGAATAACGCCTCCACGATTACCAAGACACAACTACTCGGGAACAACGTTGGGAACACTGTTACCGGCGGTTGCGATGAAGTTTTCTCCTTCCAACAGGGAATTGTTGCGGGCGGGTCTTTCACGCTCAACCTCAACAACATGACGAACCTCCTGCAAACGGCAGGAGTGGCTCTTGCTCGCATCAAGGGTTGGCAAATTCGTCTCCTTTCGGGGACCGACGATTCCACCTTGAGCCCGGTTCCCACGGCAACCTCGACCGTTACCGTTACCAACATCGGCCCGGCTGTTCCCTCCACTCTCGACTTTGGTAATGGAGGCTCTGGCGGTACGGTTGCTTTGACAACCGGTGGTGGGGCAGTTACCGCAGTTGCCGTAGGGGCCGGCGGCTCGGGCTATCCGCTCTCGACTTTCTTCCTGGCTTCTCCCCAGCAAGCCGGCGGTAGCGGCAACGTCTTCCTTTGTACCACGAACGGTAGCGGAGTTATTACCGCGACAACGTTTATTGCCGGAACAGGTGGAGCGGGATACACGAATGCAACCGTTCCGCTCATCCCCGTAGGACAGTACAACATCTATACGGGTGGGGCTCATATGTACCTCGACCCGAACGCTAATGGCTTTTCTCTCTGTTCGGCAACGAATCAAAATGTCAAAATTCTCAACATGGATGCGGCAAACGCGGTAACAGTGGAAATCGACGTGTTCGCGGCAACCAGCTGATAAGCTACTTGGAGAGTCTCAAATGCAACTCATCGGGACTGGTAAGCAGCGCTCAGCGAAAACGAGCCGCGTTATCGTTGCCAATACCCCGCTTACCTTTGCTTCGTGGGAAGTAACGCTTAGCGGGGAAGACCTACCGACCGTCAACTTCGAGTCGTGGAACCAAGCTCTACAACAGAGCTTCGATGAAGGCATCATGGGAGTACTCGGAGCCGAAATCAAATTTGGTGGGGATTGGGACGCGGGAACAGACCCCTTCGGCTCTCCTCCCGGCTTGTTCCCGCGTGATGACCTAGGCCCCGTCCAGTTCTATACGAGCCGACTCGATAATATCCTGTGGGCCTTCACCTATATCCGCCTCCGTTCCTCGACCAACGGCGGTGAAGTACATGGGAAAGTAACCTTTACTTGCTCGGGCAAGAATCAAGGCCCCTTCCAATACCCCACAGGGAGCGTATGAGATTCCTTCTCTGGGAAACCTACTGCCGGCGGGACAGCTGGCGGATACATACCCGCGAACGAGCCGACAAGGATCATGCCCATAAGAAACGAGTACGGAAGCAAAAGCAGCATCTCCGCTCGATTAAGACCCCAGCGGAACTAAGACGAATCGTTCTAGGAGCAAGACATCTATGCGTCTCTACAAACAACAAGGGTTGCGTCTCCAAGTCCTTGACCAAGACACGAACAAAATCATCCCGAAAGTGATTTGGGTTGATGTCGAGCAAGGCATCTTGGAAGCGTACCAACTCTCGCCCTTGGGACGGATCAAGTCCGACCTGAACGGGAACCTTCTCACTTACCAAGCTCGCGGCCGGTTCAAGCTCATCCCGATTGAAGAGACGGTACGTCCGCAAGTGGTTGTCGGAGCCCCCTT
>Ga0070741_10005411_pt1 | contig 28433 bp, 21 predicted proteins | sample Coa_R1_4_FD_66440 | JGI IMG/M metagenome (GOLD analysis project Ga0070741, IMG submission 66440) | Surface soil microbial communities from Centralia Pennsylvania, which are recovering from an underground coalmine fire - Coalmine... | ecosystem: Environmental > Terrestrial > Soil > Unclassified ... | reverse complement strand
GGCCTTGTCCGCCCCAACCGTCTGCTGCACTCGCGCGAAGAAGTATTGCTTGAAGATGTTCGGTTCCAGGGTCGTACCCGACTTGCTGGAAACGATGAACAGGGTCTTCGCCAGGTCCACCTTCTTCTCGAACGCTTTGACTTGCGCCGGGTCTGTCGAATCGAGGACGTGCAGGCGCGGGAAGCCCGCAATCTGGCCGAAGGTCTTGGTGAGCACCTCCGGGCAGAGGCTGGAGCCGCCCATCCCCAGCAGCAGAACGTCGCTGAACTCCTGCTTGCGGATCTCTTCTGCAAACCGCTGGAACTGGTCTTTCTTTTCGAGCTGCTTCTCCGCGATGTCGAGCCAGCCCAGCCACTGCGATTCATCGCTGCCCGTCCACAGCGACGCGTCCCGTTGCCACAGCCGGCGCACTTTGCCGCCCGCGCGCCAGTCATTCACCGCCTCTGCGACCTGCTTTCCCAGCGATTCAGGCAGGCTGACCCGCTGCTGGCTGATCTTCGGCGCAGTTCCGCTCTGCGTGCTCTTTTCAACTGCCGCCAACAGCTTGGCGAAGGCCTCTTCGAACAGGCGCACGCCATCTTCGGTCAGTTTGTCGGTGATCCGATCAATCGAGATGCCCACCGCAGCCAGATCGCGCATTATCTTTTGCGCGCCTTCGATGTCTTCCGTCAGAGTTTCGCGCGGCTGTCCGTGATCGCGGAAGGCGTCGAAGGTAGCAGGCGGGATGGTGTTGACTGTGTCCGGCCCGATCAGCTCCTGTACATACAGGATGTCGGGGTAGGCTGGGTTCTTGGTGCTGGTACTGGCCCACAGGACACGCTGCACCCGCGCGCCCTTGTTCTTAAGTTTCTCCCAACGCGGCCCGGAAAAAATCTTCAAATACCGCTGGTACGCCAGTTTTCCGTTCGCGATGGCAACCTTTCCCAGCAGGCCCTTCAGCCGCTGCTCTTCCTGGGGGTTCTGCGCAGTTTTCAGACGGGCAGAGACTTCCGCGTCCACGGAATTATCAATCCGGCTGATGAAGAAGCTGGCCACGCTGGCGATCCGGCTCACGTCGCCACCGCTGTCCGAGAGCTTTTCCAAACCGCGGATGTAAGCCTCGGCAACCTGCTGATACACCTCCTGCGAAAACAGCAGCGTGACATTGATGTTGATTCCCTCGCTGATCAGCTGTTCGAACGCAGGAATGCCCTCGGCCGTGCCCGGCACTTTGATCATGATGTTCGGTCGGTCTACTGTCTTCCACAGACGCCGCGCTTCTTCGAGCGTGCCTTGGGTATCGCGGGCGAGATAAGGGGACACCTCAAGGCTGATGTAGCCGTCGTAGCGCTTGGACTCGTCATACACCGGGCGCAGCAGGTCGGCTGCGTCCTGAATGTCGCGAATCGCGATGATTTCGTAACGCGTTTTGGCGTCAAGATCACGGCGATCCCGCAGAGATGCGAGAATATCGGCGTAATCGGTGCTGCCGGCAATGGCCTTTTCAAAGATGGCCGGGTTTGAAGTCATGCCCCGCAGGCCGTCTTCCTCGATCAACCGTTTCAACTCGCCGCTGGTGATGAGGTCGCGACGTATGTAATCGAGCCAGACCGACTGCCCAAACTTCAGAAGGTCTTTCAGCGGATTCGCCGCCTTAGCGGTTTCCAGAATTCCCGTCGGATTCATTGCTCACCTCTCACAGCACTTGGCAAAACCACAACCATCGCCCACTCTTGTCGCGTCTTTGCGACAAGTCAAGGCGGGGGCCCTCGATTCTCCTATCTGGCGCGCGCCAGGACCTCTCTGGCCACGCGGACCACATGGTCCGTCGTGAAGCCAAATTTCTTGAACAACTCCTTCGCCGGGGCGGAAGCGCCGAATGTCGTCATGCCAATGATGGCGCCATCCAAGCCGACATAACGCTCCCACCCGAAGACGGACGCTGCTTCCACGGAAACTCGCGCTCTCACCTCGGGAGGAAGCACGTTCCTGCGATACGCATCGTCTTGCTGTTCGAATATTTCCCAGGACGGCATACTCACCACCCGGGCCCGAACTCCTTCCGCGGTGAGCTTCTCATATGCTTCCACGCAAAGCGACAACTCACTGCCGGTGCCGATCAGGATGACCTCGGGCTTGCCCCCGGGCGCGTCGGCCAGAACGTACGCGCCTTTGGCCAGCCCGGAGGCCGGCGCGTATTTGCTTCGATCCAGCGTAGGCAGGGCTTGACGCGTAAGCACCAAGGCCGCCGGATTGTGCTTCAGGGGCATGATGAACTTCCATGCTTCGACTACCTCGTTGGCATCGCCCGGACGTATGACAATCATGTGCGGCATGGCCCGCAAGGACGCCAACTGCTCGATCGGCTGGTGCGTGGGACCATCTTCGCCCAGACCAATGGAGTCATGAGTCAGCACGTAGATGGCCGGAATTTCCATGATTGCGGCCAGGCGCATGGAGGGCCGCATGTAGTCGGTGAAATTGAAAAACGTTCCGCCATAAGGGCGGACTTTGGAAAGCGCCATGCCATTCAACGCGGCGGCCATAGCGTGCTCGCGCACCCCGAAATGGAAATTCCGTCCGCCGTAGTTTCCTGCTTTGAAATCGCCTGCGCCGTCGAATTTGAGAGTGGTTTTATTGGAAGTCGCCAGATCGGCGGCGCCGCCGATCAGCCAGGGAACATTCTGCGCCAGCACATTGAGGACCTTGCCCGAGCTTTCGCGCGTGGCTATACCTTTCGAGTCCGCAGGAAAGCTCGGCAGGTCCTTGTCCCATCCGTCGGGAAGTTCCCGGCGCTGCATTCGGTGGATCTGGTCCGCCAGGTCCGGAAATTGTTTGCTATACCTCCCGAACAGATCATTCCACTTCGTACAGAGTTCGCGGCCGCGACGGCCAATTCCGTCCTGAAAGTGCTCCAGGACTTCTTCCGGGACGAGAAACTTCACATCCTCGGGCCAGCCGTAGAACTTCTTCGCCAAACGAACTTCCTCTTCGCCAAGCGGCTCGCCATGCGCGGCGTTGGTGTCCTGCTTGTGAGGAGCGCCGTAGCCGATATGGCTGTTCACAATCACCAAGGTCGGACGGTCGTTGGCCGCAAGGAAAGCACGAATACCGCTGGCGACAGCATCGAGGTCATTGGCGTCGGGCACGTGGACGACATTCCAACCGTAGCCGCGGAAGCGAGTGGCCACGTCTTCGCTGAATGACCAGTCCGCCGGGCCATCCAGCGTGATCTGGTTAGCATCGTAAATCCAGCACAGGTTCGGCAGTCTCAGGTGACCGGCCAGCGAAGCGGCTTCGCTGCCCACGCCCTCCATCAGATCGCCGTCGCTGCAGAAAGCGTAGATGTTGTAGTCGAAGATCTCGAAGCCAGGGCGGTTGTAACGGGCCTGCAGCCACTTGGCTGCGATCGCCATGCCCACACTGTTGCCTATGCCCTGGCCGAGTGGTCCGGTTGTGGTTTCCACTCCGGAGGTCAGACGATATTCGGGATGACCGGGGGTGTTGCTGTCCAGCTGACGAAAGCTCTTGATATCGTCGAGCGAGACGGCCGGCCGGTCCTGTACCTGATATTCGGAATCCACCGATTTCACGCCGGTGAGATACAACATCGAATAAAGCAGCATGGAAGCGTGGCCGTTCGAGAGCACAAAGCGATCACGATTGGGCCAAACCGGGGTGGCAGGATCGTAGCGGAGAAAGTTCTGCCACAGGCAATAAGCGACCGGAGCAAAGGCCATGGGAGCGCCGGGATGCCCGGAGTTCGCCTTCTGCACGCCATCTATCGAAAGCGTGCGGATCGTGTTTATGCTGAGGGTCTCGATCTGCTTGCCCGTCAGTACCGCCTGATCACTTAACGCCATAAGGAGAGTCTCCCTGGGTGTTCACCGGCTAAAGCTGCGCCCTGGCAAGGTAATCAGTTTACCAAGTTCATGCTGGCGCGGAGAGCAGGTCACCGTCCGAATTCACTTTTTTGATGCAATTGGCCCGGTCAACAATTCAGGTAGGCTATCGTCCCGCACGTTCGGCGCTGCCCCTGATATTCTTCTCCCGCGATGCTTGGAGCTGAAAGAAGAGCATGGGCGCTGGCGGCTCTTTCCGCCATCCTGCAGGTGCTCATCTTTCCGCTCCCGAATTTTTACCTCCTGAGCTGGATAGCGGTGACGCCGCTGCTGGTGGCACTGCTCAACGCCCGAAGAGCGGGAGCGCTGCAGCTCCAGGGCAGCATAATTTTGCTGCCGGCGCGGCCCTGGCAGGGGTTTGCGCTCGGCTATCTGTGCGGAATTCTATGGTACGCCGGGACTTGCTATTGGGTGTTCAATACCATGAAGCAATACGGCGGGATCAATGCCGCCGGGGCCCTCGGTCTGCTGATCTTGTTTTGCCTGTATTTGGCCCTTTATCACGGGCTTTTCGGTCTGGTGATCAGCATTCTGTCCAGGTCGTCTCTACGCCTGGCACTCGCGCTCTCCCCGTTGGTTTGGGTGGCAGTGGAGCTGGCGCGTACCCGCATCAGCGGGTTTCCCTGGGACCTGCTGGGCATTGCGCAGGTGGATAATGCGCCTCTGGCCCGAATCGCGCGCATCACCGGGGTCTATGGCGTCTCATTTGAAATCATGGTGGTCAATGTGGCTTTCGCCGCAGCGGTTCTGGCGAAGCGGACACGTCGCGCCTCCCTGCTGCTGGCAGCACTGGCCGCCGCCTTCGTGCTTCAGATCGCGCGCTGGATCCCACTGCCGCAGCTCCGGGCTGACCGCTCCGCGGTGCTCGTTCAGGAAAACATCCCCATCCTCGACAGCAGTGACTGGACGCGAGCATATCTGGAGGACACGCTTGCCGACCTGGACCGAATCAGCCAGGCCCCGCTTGACGGGGGGCAGCGCCATGCTGATCTGATCGTTTGGCCGGAGTCTCCCGCGCCCTTCTACATCAGTGATCCTCTGTTCCGGACCGCCGTCGGACATCTTGCCCAAAAAACGCACGCATGGGTCGTGGCCGGGAACGTGGGCGTGAGGGACGGCGGCTCTCCGCAGAACGCAGCTGAAGTATTCAACTCCGCAACTCTCGTAAGCCCAGCCGGCGAGCCGGTGGCACGATACGACAAAGTCCACCTGGTCCCGTTCGGCGAGTATGTTCCATTCCGCGCGTGGCTGGGTTTTGCCGGAGGCCTGACCCGGGAAGTTGGCGACTTCGCCCGCGGGGCTTCGCGCGAGCCGCTGCCGGCCGGCGATGAGAAGCTCGGTGTATTCATTTGTTACGAGTCCATTTTCCCCGATGAGGTCCGGCAGTTCGCGCGCAACGGCGCGCAGGTGTTGGTCAACATCTCCAATGACGGCTGGTACGGCGACAGCGGCGCCTATGCGCAGCATCTGAAGCAGGCCCGGATGCGCGCCATTGAGAACGCCCGCTGGCTCCTGCGCGGCACCAACACCGGCGTCACCGCGTCCGTTGATCCATTCGGCAGAGTTGTGCAAAGCCTGCCGCGCAAGGTCCGCAGCTCGCTGGCCGCCTCCTATTCCCTCATCGACAGCACTACTTTCTATACCCGCCATGGCGATTGGCTGGCCTACAGCTGTGCGATAATTTCTGCAGGGGCGATCGGATTTTCGCTCAAAGGCAAACGCAGAGAATGATTCAGGACTACGAGCAGGAATACTCCGCACTGCAGGACAAGGTCCGCGAACTTCGGGAGTACCTTTGACGCCGGCAAACTCCGCCAGCAATTAGCCGAAATTGACAAACAGGCCGCCGACCCGAACCTGTGGTCGAACCAGCAAAAGTCCCAGCAGGTCATGCGCGAGAAGAAACGGCTGGAGGACATGCTCGCGGTCGAGTCGGACCTCGCGCGGCGCACGGAGGACATTTCCGCCTACTTCGATCTGGCACGCGAGGGCGAAAACGTCGAAGACGACTTACGCAGGGAAATGGATTTTCTGCGCGAAAAAGTTGAACGCCTGGAAACCGAAACCCTGCTGTCAGGCGAGAACGACGCCCGCAATGCCATTGTGACCATTCATCCCGGCGCCGGTGGCACCGAATCGCAGGACTGGGCCGAGATGTTGATGCGCATGTACTTGCGCTGGGCCGAGCGCCAGGGCTTCCAGACTGTGCTTTACGACTATCAACCGGGGGAAGAGGCCGGGGTCAAGTCAGCAACGTTTGGGGTGAACGGCGAATACGCATTCGGCCTGCTGACCAGCGAAATCGGAGTGCATCGTCTGGTGCGCATCTCGCCCTTCGACCAGGCCAAGCGCCGGCATACGTCGTTTGCCAGTGTTTTCGTGTCGCCGGAAATTGATGACTCCATCGAAGTGGTCATCAAGCCGGAGGACATTCGCGTGGACACCTACCGCTCCAGCGGTAAAGGCGGCCAGCACGTGAACACGACCGACTCCGCCGTGCGCATCACGCATATTCCGACCGGGCTGGTTGCCAGCTGCCAGAACGAACGCTCGCAGCACAAAAACCGCGAGCGTGCCATGAGCATGCTGCGCTCCAAGTTGTACGAGTATGAAATGGAGAAAAAGCGGGAGGCAACCCGCAAGATTGAGGAGTCGAAGCTCGACATTGATTTCGGATCGCAGATCCGATCGTATGTTCTCCAACCCTATCGGCTGATCAAAGACCACCGCACCAGGGCGGAAATCGGCGATGTGGACCGCGTGCTGGACGGAGACCTGCAGCCGTTCATTCGCGCCTACCTGCGAATGCGTCGCGGCGGCTCAGCCAAAGGCGCTGAGAAATAAGGATCCGGTTCACCACTGAGACACTGAGGCACAGAGAAGACAAGGCATTTCTTTCCGGCATGTGGGCAGATGCCCCACAGCTGGCAGCGGGTGAGCGCGCCCGCGCCGTACGTGTGGGAGGGATGGTGAACGGGCTTTCTCAGTCCTACAGTACAGTCCAAGACAGTTCCTTCGGTAACGTTACCCAGCCGGAAATTTGTGGAAAGCCCCGCTGCGAGTGCGAGATTCTGTAAAGGTCCAGGAGTCCGCATTCATGTCTCGCATGCTAGAGCTCATCCGGGCGTCTGCTCTGCCGTTTCACCAAATGACTTCGGCCAGCAAAGGCGCCCTGCGGCTGCCGCCCGAAGAGATGGTGGAAATTCTGGTGTATCTGGCCGAGCACAACAAGATCTTTGGCGAAACCGCGCGGCTTACGCTGGCAGGCTGGGACGAAGCCTCGGCCAAAACCATCGTCGCTAATCCGCACACGCCGAAGGAAGTTCTTACCTATTGGCTCTCGCCGAAGAACATCCGGCCCGCCTTATTTCCGCTTTTGCTTGAGAACCCCTCGGTCCTGAACAGCGAGCTTTCGGAGCTGGCAAAGCAGCTCAAGGGGGAACTCGTCAACATGATGATCGCCAGTCCACGGGTGCGGGGTTCGATGCAGCTGCTGCAGGACCTCGCGAGAAACCATCAGTTGACGGGAGCGCAGGCTGCGCGGGTGCAGGCCTTGCTTGCGGGAAAGTCTGAGCCGGCAGGGGCTGAAGAAATCAATCCAGAGTCCGTTGCCGCCGCGGCAACCGGGAAGATCGCCGAAACTCCGGTGTCCCAGCAAGCTCCCGAACCTGCGCCCGAAGCGGCTGCCGATCAAACCGCCTCAGACCCGAACCCCCCAGGCGACCAGGAAACCGAAGACGCTCTGGCGGCGTTCTTTGTCGAGCATGCCAAGGAAATCGCCGCGGAAGCGGACAAGCTCTTTCAGCCCATCGGCGGGATTTACGAGGAGGAGGCGGCAAAGGAAGAACCCAAAGCGGTTGCTGCCGCCGCTTCCGCACAGCCCGCGGCAAAGCCGCAGCCTGTGGCCCACAAGACGCTGGTCGCCCACCACGGGGAAGATGACCGGCGGGGCAGCGTCCTGCAAAAGATCGCAAAGCTCGATGTGAAAGGGCGCATCCACCTCGCGATGCGCGGCAACAAAGAAGAGCGTTCTATTCTGGTCCGTGATGGCACCAAGATTGTTGCCCTGGCGGTGCTCGACTCGCCCAAAATAACTGATGGCGAAGTGGAGAAGTTCGCAACCCAAAAGAACGTGCTGGAAGCGGTGTTGCGCGCCATTCCCATGAAGCGGCGCTTCGCCAAGAACTACGCCATCATGCGCAATCTGGTGTTCAATCCGCGCACCCCGCTTGACGTTTCGCTTTCATTAATGAAAAACCTGCTGGTCGCAGACCTGAAAAATCTTACCGGCAACAAGGAAGTGTCAGACACAATCCGCAAGCTGGCATTGCGGATGTTCAAACAGAAGATGGAGCCGGCGAAGAAGAATTAAGCCAGGCCTGCCGCTCCCAGCTTGCTGTCTGATGGCTGCTGCTAGAATTGAAGATGTGGCTTCGCCCGGCGGCCCCGACCCGATCCGTTCCTTACTCGAGCGCGCCCAGACCATCGCTGTCGTCGGGCTCTCCGACAGCCCATTACGCCCCAGTCACGGAGTTTCCGCTTACATGCAGGCACAGGGGTACAGAATCATTCCTGTAAATCCGAACATCTCAGAGGCGCTGGGCGAGAAGTCCTATCCCAGGCTGCTGGATGTGCCTGGGAGGATAGATATCGTCAATATCTTCCGCCGCCCGGAATTTGTGGGGGCAGTGGTGGACCAGGCAATCGAGCTCAAAGTCCCGGCCATCTGGATGCAGGAAGAGGTGGTCCATGAAAGCGCTGCCGAAAAGGCGCGCAGGGCGGGGATCTTCGTGGTGATGGACCGTTGCATCCTGAAAGAACACCGGGCGCGTTTCGGGTAGAAACCAGTTCCCCGCAGGGGCACAGGGGCACAGAGTAAGGAGAAATCATCCTTCTTTGGATTTCTCTGTGTCTCTGGATTTCTGTGCGTCTCTGTGCCTCTGCGGCGGGTGGGTCTTTATCTTTCTGATCTCCTCCAATCGTTCCCGGATACGCTTCTCCACGCCTTCGCTGGTTGGCTGGTAGTACCTGCGATCTTTCAGGTTGTCCGGCAAACATTGCATGTCCGCGACTTTGCTTTCCAGGTCGTGAGCGTATTGGTAGCCTCGTCCGTAAGCAAGGTGTTTCATGAGGCCCGTGGGCGCATTTCGCAGATGCAGCGGAACCGGCTCGGCCACGGTGCGCTCCACGTCAGCCTGCACTTCGCTGTAAGCCGTATACAGCGCGTTCGATTTCGGGGCGAGCGACAGGTAGACCACCGCCTGCGCCAGCGCCAGATTTCCTTCCGGCATGCCGATGAAATCCACGGCATCGCGCGCCGCCATGCAGAGAGCAAGCGCATTGGGTTCAGCGAGGCCAATGTCTTCCACCGCCATCCGTACCACGCGCCGTGCGACGTAAAGCGGGTCCTCGCCCGCTTCCAGCATTCTGCCCAGCCAGTACAGCGCGGCATCCGGATCACTGTTGCGGACTGACTTGTGCAGCGCCGAGATCAGGTTGTAGTGTTCTTCGCCGGCCTTATCGTAGAGCAGCACGCGTTTTTGCAGCGCGTCCTTGACGATGTCCGATGAGATGAGCGCCGTTGCAGCGGCCGCGGTTGTCCGGTCGCCTGGCGCTCCCCGCGCGAGGGCCAGCGTCGCCGCAATCTCCAGCACGTTGTACGCGCTGCGTGCGTCGCCGCTGGAATAGGCTGCAATTTGCCGGAGCACGTCGTCATCGGCAGACAACTTCATTGCTCCCAGTCCGCGTTCACTGTCCTCAAGCGCCCGCCGCAGGAGCAGGACAATCTGTTCTTCCGTGAGCGGGTTCAGAACATATACCCGGCTGCGGGAGAGCAAGGCGGAGATGATCTCAAAAGATGGGTTCTCGGTGGTCGCGCCGATCAGGCGGATGCTCCCGCTTTCGACATAGGGAAGAAACGCGTCCTGCTGGGCCTTGTTGAAACGGTGAATCTCGTCAATGAAAACGATGGTGCGCGTCCCATACTGGCGGGCCCGCTCCGCGTCGGCCATGACCTGCTTGATTTCCTTGATCCCGGAAAGCACCGCGCTGAACTGCACGAAATCGGCGCGGGTCATGCGGGCGATGATTTTCGCGAGCGTGGTCTTGCCGGTGCCCGGGGGGCCCCAGAAGATCAGCGATCCGATGTCATCGCGCTCGATCTGCGCGCGCAGCGGCTTGCCGGGCCCGATCAGGTGCTCCTGGCCGGCCAATTCGTCCAGCGTGCGTGGCCGCATGCGGTCCGCCAGCGGTCGTGTCCGGTCGCCGGTGCTGTCTCCACTCGGTACCTGCTGGAATAAATTCATCACCCTTCTCACCACAGAGTCACAGAGACATAGAGAAGGAAGAAATCATGGCGTAGTTTCTGTGTCTCTGTGCCTCTGTAGCGAGAGGTCACTCTTCCTTCTTCGCGATCTCGTACAGCAGAATGCTGGCTGCGATCCCTGCATTCAGCGATTCCACGCGTGGAGAATGCGGGATCATCACCAGCTCATCCACCCGGGACAGCAGTTTCTTATCAATACCGGCGCCTTCGTTTCCTACAATCACGGCGAGGCGTCCGCGCAGATCGGCGGCCGGCAGCGGCGTGCCCTTATGAGATGAAGTGGCGAGCAGGCGGATTCCTTGAGCACGGAGTTCTGCCACTACCCCCTGCAGTTCCACCAAGGCAGCTGGAACCCGGAATACCGACCCCGCCGAGGCGCGAACGACCTTGCTGTTGTAAATACTGGCGGTCCCTTCTCCCAGCAGAACGCCGCGGGCGCCAAAGGCTTCTGCGGAACGCAGAATGGTGCCGAGATTTCCAGGGTCCTGCACGCCGGCAATCACCAGCAGAGGGCCGTCGCCTGGCTGAGACAGAATGTCCTCCAGCCCATACTTCCGCACGTGCACCAGCGCAGCCACGCCCTGGGGCGTCTGGCTGGGGACTGCGCCGGCGAACAGCTTGTCGGGGAGCAACAGAGTTTCCACGTGCGAGCCAATCTGAGGAAGCAGGCGGGCCGCTTGAGGCTCAGCCGACTGATTGAAGAAAACGGCGCGGAATCTCAATCCGCTCCGGACGGCCTCTTCAATGATGCGGAACCCTTCCACCGCGCATTCCCCCGAAGGCGTCAGTTCGCCGCGGTTGAATGCCTGGCGCAGCTCCTTGACCAGGGCATTGTGACGGCCTTCAACGCGACGAAGGCGCTCCAGCGCTTGTCCGCGTTTTGCGCTGCTGCTCATCTCACATTCGCCACCGAGGCTGCCCCACCTTTGTTTCGCCTTCTTTTGGCGAGACAGGGCAGGGGTTTTGGCTTCCAGAGAGGCACAGAGAAGAAACCGATATTCAAACGTTTTCTCCGTGCCGCTGTGTCTCTGTGGTAAGTCCCCCTCCGTACCCGCCAAGAATCATACGCGAGCCAGGAGTTCGGGAGACTCGGGGCTGTGTGATATCTTAGCTTTCGCAAATATCCAGCTGGGGGAGCCTGGTGTCCGTGGAGATGGTGAAAATCAACAGCGAAGCGCCGGAGCCTTCGCTCATCCGCTACGCCGCCGACCAGATCCGCGCCGGCCAGGTGTTGGGCATGCCCACCGACACGTTCTACGGCCTGGCCGCCGATCCGTTCAATCTGCGCGCTGTCGAGCGGGTCTATGAGATCAAATCCCGCTCCCGCCACAAGCCGCTTTCCCTGCTCATCGAGAGCGTGGAGCAGGCAGAGGATATGTCCAATTCATTGCCGGATGAGTTCTACGCTCTGGCCAAGAAGTTCTGGCCGGGGCCACTGACCATCATCGTGAAGGCTGGCTCCAGGCTTCCGCTCAAGGTGACGGCCAATACCGGCAACGTCGCCCTGCGCGTCCCCAATGCGAAGATCCCGCTGGAAGTAGTGAAAGCGGCGGCCATTCCTATTACCGCAACCTCAGCCAACCTGAGCGGCGAATCCGAGTGCACCACGGCCGCCGCGGTGCGGGAGCAGCTCGGCATGCGGGTGCCGATCATCGTGGACGGTGGAACGTCCCCTCGTGAGATCTCTTCGACCATCGTGGATTTGACCGACGAGGAGGCCCGGTGGAAGGTCCTGCGCGAGGGCGCGATTCCGTCGCAGGAGATTTCCGAGTTCTTCGCCCAGGGATGACCCGCAAGCGAAAGCGGACTGCCCTGCTGCTCTGGACAGTCGTTCCCCTGCTGGTCCTCGCGGTTGTGCTGGGGCCGGTCATTTATGGCGTCATACACGATTCTCACCAGCAGCAACTGCATCTAGCGGACGCCATCGTAGTTTTCGGGGCTGCTGAGTACTCTGGGCGGCCGTCGCCGGTTTTTCGCGCCCGTCTGGACCATGCCTATGGCTTATACCGGCAGGGCCTGGCGCCAAGCGTGATCACCACCGGCGGGGCCGCGGCTGATCCAGACTTCAGCGAAGGCGGCGTCGGACACGACTACCTGATGCGCAAGGGAATTCCCGAATCCGCGCTGATCGCGGAAACCCAGGCTTCCGACACCTCGGAATCAGCGCGCCGGGTCGCGGTCATCATGCGCGCGAACCGCATGAACAGCTGTCTTGCAGTAAGTGATGCGTATCATGTCTTCCGCATTCGCAAGCTGCTGGAGCACGAGGGTGTGCAAGTTTACCTGGCTCCGCGGCTGGATGCTCGTCCCCGCTCTGGCTGGCAGAGGCTGCTGGCGGTCACCCGTGAGGCGCTCAGCTACCTGGTCTGGCGCGCCGGGGTCCGCAACTGAGACCTGAGAAGTCAATCTGCGGACAAATTGCGCAGGGCAAGAGTGCGGTTGAAATGCTGGATGGCCTTGTAGCATTCGCAGGCTGCCAGTTCCAGTTCCTTGCGGTTGACGATTTTGACCGTCCCGCGCAGGTTTTCGATGAATCCCGACTTCTGCAGAATGCCGGCCGCCAGGCTCACGCTCGGCCTTCCGGTGCCCAGCATTTGCGCGAGAAACTCGTGGGTGACGGGAAGAAATTCCGAGTCCACGCGGTCCTGACACATGAGCAGCCAGCGCGCCAGCCGCTGTTCGATCTCGTGCAGCCGGTTGCAGGCGGCAATCTGGGCAATCTGAAGGCCCTGCACCAGCACGTAACGATTCAGCAGCAGCTGCAGCTCCGGCGTTTTGTGCAGGATTTCTTCCAGCACCTCGGCCCGTATGCGCACTCCAGCGCCGGGAATCTGCATGATGCTGCGATAGGGACCGCGATGCAGCCCTACGGCCAGGGGCGTGCCTACAACACCCTCGTGTCCGACAATTGCTATCTCCACGCTGCGGCCGTCGCTGGTAAGTATGACCAGCGATGCCAGACCCTCGTTGAGGAAGTAGGCGAACTCGATTTTGTCCCCGGCTTCGTGCAGGATGTGGTGATGGGGGAGTTCGATATATTCGAGGTTGTGCTGGACCAGCTTGTATTCACGTTCCGGGATCGCGCTGAGGATTTCATTCCTGACCGGTTTGCCACTGCCCTCGGTCCGCATCCTTGAACCATGAGTCTCGCTGAAATGTCTTTCCGTACTAACGTTCCTGCGCTGCAAACGTGCTCCTCTTACAAGCTCGCGCAAATAATCTTCTTGGTGCCGGAAACCAGACACGAACGGTTCGCGTGCCGGGGTGGAACAAAACCAGTTGCGCGTAGGCTATTCGTCACGCGCCCGTGTGTCTGTTCGGCAGCGAACTGAGAAGCCGCACAATTACTGCAGCGTGAGTTCGCTACGGAAGCCCTGGATGGCCCCGTAGCACTCGCAGGCCGCGTCCTCGAGGCGCTTGCGGTTGAGGATCTTTACGCTCCCGCGGGTATTTTCGATCAGCCCGGCGCGCTCCAATACGCCGGCGGCGATGGTCACGCTGGGCCGTCCGGAACCCAGCATCTGCGCGAGGAATTCATGCGTCAAAGGCAGAGACCCCGAGTCCACCAGGTCCTGGCACATCAGCAGCCATCGCGCCAGCCTTTGTTCCACATCGTGAAGGCGGTTGCAGGCCGCTACCTGGGCCACCTGCAGCTGCTGGGTCAAAACGAAACGTTCCAGCCGCCGCCGGAGACTGGGGCAGCCGTCCAAAATCTCGGGCAAGGCCGCCGCAGAAACTCTCAGCCCGCAACCGGGGAGCTGGACGATCGCCCTAGTGGGCGCTACTTCGAATCCAAACGCCGCGGGCATGCCCACCGCTCCCTCTTTGCCGCAAATGCCCACTTCCACGCTGCGCTGATCGCTCGCGATCAGGACCAGAGAAATCATCCCCTGATTCAGAAACCAGACGTGCTCGATCCTGGCGCTCTGTTCGTACAGCACCCGGTAGCGCGGCAGGTCCGCAGGCTCGAGCAGCGGCCGCAGAGCGCTGAACTCACCGTCAGGAATGGACAGCAATGTCACATTTCTGACAGCGTTCCCGTCGCGATCGGTGCGCGCAGGAAGCGGTTCGGCTGCGCTGAAACGCTCTTTTGCGCCGGCGGCAGTAATATCCTGAAGGGCCACTTTTGGGGGTTCTCCGTATTCCACTGGCTTGTGGGGGTTCTCCGTATTCCAATGGCTTGGATGCTGGTCAGCGAAGGGCCGCTTTTCAGGAAATCCTGTACTCGACCGGGGAATTTCGCGGTGGGAGAGGAACGTTCAGGGCAAGAAATTAGGCGTCCCTAGGGTGAGGAGCTTGTGTCTCTCGGGAACTTCTCAGGCGCGATCAGAACCATTCCTGCTGTTAGGCTCATCGCTTTATCCACATGGTCCAGTCGGTGACCAGAGTGAGTGGCGGAGGGCTGCCCGCCGGCGGTGAATTGACCACAAAAGATTTCCCGTCGGGCGCAGCGTCGAAGCTGATTTGACCGGAAGTGGGACCCACATCGAGGCGGGAGGGCCCCGTTCTGAGCACAAGATGGAACAAAGGCAGCGTCGAGATAATCTGAAACACCGGACCCGCGCTATCCACCTCGGCTGCCATCAATTCTGAATTGGCAGCCGTATAAAAGAGCTCTCTTCCATCCCGCCTCCATCGCGGCGTGGTGCCTCCCGCAGTGTTCTGGCGCCAGGTACTGCACGGTGCCGACGATCATTCCTTCGCCAGTGAGAGGCTTAGTCATGGTATCCATCGAGCTGGAAGATACCGCGGCCATCATCGGCGCAGGTTTCGCCAAGCCAAAATCCAGCAGCTTGGCCCCCGACTTCGTCAGCATGATGTTGCCCGGTTTCAGGTCGCGATGGATGATTCCGTTCTGGTGTGCCTTCGCGAGCGCCTCGGCAATCTGCTTCCCATATTCCAGTGCCTGCTTGAGAGGCAATGGCCCTCGTATCAGCCGGTCGGCCAGTGATTCGCCCTCCAGCAGCTCCATCACCAGATAGTCCGTTCCGTCCTGTGAGCCGATGTCGTAGAGATGGCAAATGTGGGGATGGCTCAGCGCGGAAATCGTGCGCGCTTCCCGCTCGAAGCGTGCCTTCAGATCGGGATCGGAACAAAGGTGCTGGGGAAGGACCTTGACCGCCACGTCACGGTCCAGACGCGAGTCCCGCGCCCGGTACACCTCGCCCATCCCGCCCGCCCCAAGCGGTGCCTGGACTTGGTAGGGCCCCAGTCTTGTTCCTGAAGGAAGCGGCATCAGCGCCCTGCAAGCGCGTCAATTGTATGCGTGGAACGGCCTTTTCGGAAAGATGCTGCAAAATGCCGGAGAACAAAACAGGCGTCCTGGGGAAGGACGCCCGGCTAAGCTTCAGGATTCAAGACTGCTAGGCGCGGGCAGCCACTGCCTCGCCCGCCGCTGCCGTCGCCGGCTTCTCTTCGCCATTCGGCTTCTGACCGGCCTTGCGGATGTCAATGCCGCCCTTGAAGAAGGCGCCGTCTTCAATCGAGATGCGGGCAGCCACAACGTCACCGGTAAGGGAGCCGTCACTGCGGATGTCCACCCGATCGCTGGCGGTCAGGTTGCCGCGCACTTTGCCCAGCACCACGATCTCGCGGGCATTGATGTTGGCAGCCACCACGCCATTGCGCCCTACGGTGACCCGGTTCCCGGCAAGATTGATCGAGCCTTCGACCCGGCCGTCAATGTACAGTGACTCGGACCCGGTCACTTCACCCTTAATGACAAGAGATTTCCCGATGGTAGCCTGGTCCGCAGTGCTGGACGCAACGGGACGCGGAGCACTGGCGGCCGTTTCCGTTACCGCAGGAGCGCTCGGCGCTGAAATAGGTGTACGCTCCGGCTCGGTCGGACGACCTGGCGCCGTGGGCTGATTCGTAGGCTTCCACATGTGAAGAGAATCCTTTCCTTTGGGGAAATGTTGTCTGAAGGCCGAATCCGCAATCGGGAGGCCAAACTGATTCTACTCTCCAGACATGCGTTCGTCTTGTGGAAATCCGCGATAGTTTGTGCATTTCGGCGGTTTCCAGCGCGCAGCTCAGGGCTATCCCCTAGCTGGGCCGCGCATCGCACAGTGTAATCGTTCCCCAGCCGGAAGGAACAACTTACGTACCGAGTTGGTAACATGAGAGCGGTGAGCCGCGAGCTGTGAGCCGTGGGCTGGCGCAGAGCGCACTGCTCATCGCTTGCTGCCCGTTCCATGCTTTCCGACGCCGCCATCCTGAGAAAGATCCAGCACCAGCCCAGACAGACCGCGGGCTACAAGCAACTGGTCCGCGAATTGGGGCTTCATGGAGATGAAAGGCGGGAGCTGGCGGCCCGGCTTCAGAAACTCGTGTCCTCCGGCCAGCTGGTCGAGGTGGACTCAGACCGCTACGCCATTCCTCAGGCCAGCGGCAGGAACCTCCTCGCGGGGAAGCTTAGCCTGCACCGCGATGGGTATGGCTTTGTGGTCCCTGATCCAGCCGGAGTACCTCCCAACCTCAAGCCCCGCCTGTCAGGGGACATCTTCGTTCCGCCTCATGCCGTGGGTTCGGCCATGCATGGCGACCGGGTGCTGGTGGAGGTCACAACCGTTCGTCAGGACGGCCGGGCAGAAGGGCGCATCCTGCGATCGGTGCAGCGGGCCCATCCCACAATCGTCGGCGTCTTCCACTACGGCTCGCGCCACAACTACGTAACTCCGCTGGAGTCGAAGATCGCGCAGGAAATCGTGATTCCCCGCGGGATGGAATATCCCGGAGAATCGTCGCCGGCACTCGGTCGCCGGTCGGCTGTTGGGACTTCGGTGGAAGGAGATGTTGGTTTCGGAGTTCGAAGGGCGGAACGCGCCAGAGGCGCCTTGCCGACGGCCAACCAGCGACGGCCGGCGTCCAAACATCGTGTTCTCGGGGACGAAGCCTCCCGCCGCTCGGACTGGACGGACCTGGAGAACGTTGTCGCTGATGTCGAAATTACCGATTGGCCATCAGCCACCCAGAACCCGCGCGGACGCGTGGTCGAAATTCTCGGCTACGAAGACGATTTCGGCGTGGATGTCGAGATTATCATCCGCAAATACCACCTGCCGCACCGCTTTCCTCCCGAAGTTCTGGACGAGGCCGAAGCCATTGAGCCTATCATTTCGTCGGCTGAAGTCCGCAAGCGGCGCGACTTCCGCCACCTTCCGATTGTCACCATAGACGGTGAAACCGCGAGAGACTTTGACGATGCCGTCCTGGCGCAGAAACTCGAAACCGGCAACTTCGAGCTGCAGGTCCATATCGCCGATGTCGCTCATTATGTGACCCGGGATTCAGCGCTCGACCAGGAAGCCCGCCTGCGCGGCACCAGCGTATATTTTCCCGACCGCGCCGTGCCCATGCTTCCGCTTGAGCTCTCGACAGATATCTGCAGCCTGCGTCCGCATGTGGACCGGTTGGTGATGTCCTGTCTGATGGAGATTGATCATGGCGGCGAGATCGTTGGTTATGAGATCTGTCCTGGAATCATCCGCTCGGCCGAGCGCATGACCTACACCGCGGTGAACGCGATTCTGGAAGGCGACGCCGGTGAGCGCAGGCGTTACTCCAGGCTCGCTGCGAACTTCGAACTGATGCGCGAACTGGCAATGATTCTGAACCGCAAACGCGAGCGCCGAGGATCAATTGACTTCGACCTGCCCGAACCGGTGATCGAGTTCGATGAATTCGGGCTGATGAAGAGCATCGAGCGCTCGGAGCGGAACGTTGCCCACCGCATCATTGAAGAGTTCATGCTGGCTGCGAACGAGTGTGTCGCGGGATACCTGGAGCACAAAGGCGTGCCGTCCATCTACCGAATCCACGAGAAGCCGGACGCCAAACGGGTTTACGACTTCGAGGTCATTGCGGCTACCTTCGGCTACTCCCTCGGCGTTGGCGCGCTTCCGATTCAGCGCATGCAGTTCAAGACCGACCGCCGGGCCAGCTACGGTAGCGGAAAGCGGGCGCGGGAAATCGAGATTCCACAAGAGGTGCACATCACGCCACGCATGTACCAGAAGCTGACCGAAAAGATTGCCGGAAAGCCCGAGGAGCGAATTCTCTCCTATTTAATGCTGCGCTCTTTGAAGCAGGCCCGCTACTCCGAGGAGAACCTCGGCCACTTCGCGCTCGCCGCCACGACCTACACGCATTTCACTTCGCCGATCCGGCGCTATCCGGACTTGATCGTGCACCGGATCTTGAAAGAAACCTTGCGGGAGTCCTCGGAACGTCGAGATGGCGAAATTGCAATCGGAACTCGCCAGCCCGCGGTCGCAGAGCGCGACCGGGAATTGCACGGCTTCAACCGTGCCGGGAGGGCACCTGTTCGAGGAGGGGCTTCAACCACTGAGGGAGCGCGGTCGGGGCGCCCGCGCCACACCGAAGCTGCCTCTCCCTGGTCCAAGCGCCGCGAACGCGAACCCGTCGAACTTGGTGCCGGCCCGATTCCGCTCAAGGAACTTCACGCCATCGCCGAAGAGTCCAGCCAGTCCGAGCGCCGCGCCGACGACGCCGAGCGCGAGCTGATGGAATGGAAGAAAGCAAAGTTCATGCAGGACCGCATCGGCGAAGATTTTGATGGCCTCATCATCAGCGTGACCAAGTTTGGCTTCTTCGTGGAACTTACAGGTTTATTTGTTGAAGGTCTGGTGCCGCTGGGGACGCTGACTGACGACCGCTACACCTATCACGAGAACACCCGCGAAATCATCGGCCAGCGCTCGCGGAAGACCTACAAGCTGGGACAGAGAGTCCGCGTGATCGTGGACCGGATTGATCCGGTCGAGAAGAAGATCCAGTTTGCGTTGCTGGAGGAAAGGCCGAATAAGCCGCATCGGCGCCGCCGGTGATGGCGTTTTGCGCTACATTTCAATCGGGATCGCGCCGCCTGCGCAGGTGGTAGAATCTCCTAGTCAACCCCGTTCGGACCGCCCGGTTCGAACCCTTGTCGGGACGTGGCTCAGCCTGGTAGAGCACTCGCTTGGGGTGCGAGGGGTCGGCAGTTCAAATCTGCCCGTCCCGACCATTCTTCTGTTTTCGCTCGTTCGAATATGAGATCGAACGGCTTCCTGTATGTTGGCGTGAGACTTACGCCGTCAGTGGCGCATTCAAAAGCACGGATTTCAGCAGTTGACCTCTATTTGTTGAATTCCTTGTAAGGTAGAAAATTCGGCGGACAAGTGGTGCTCTATTAGGGTTGACCTCTACGCCGCGAGTCAGCGCATTAAAGGAGCCCACCAAACGCGAAATTGTGCTTTCGATACTTCAGCTTCGCGCATGTAGGGCAAGGAACACTTGCCCCGCCCTTGCGAACAACGGTATAGATGTAGCGGCCCTCCTGCAGTTCTGTCGTTACCGTACAACCGTCGTGAGCACAAATGAGTCTGAGAAACAGAGCAGGCCCTGGTGGAGACGACTGATCCATCGCCTGCAACGCTGTCCAACTTGCAAGCCAGAGAAGGTAAGAAACCAATAAATCGCCACTTGAACGACTATGGCCCAACTACCTATTCAGGAACACTGAGCGAAATCGCCTGTTTTTGTCAGCTGACTCTTCTTAAGTTCCTTACTGCCCTTCATCTCCTCATAATCAGCGGCCAGCACAGGACTCTGACAACTTCTATGACCCTTAGGTCAGTGATTTCCTGGCCGTCACTAACACGACAGCGACGGTGATAAGCTTCGCCAGCGCAAATAGCAACGTGACACAAGCAAGCAACAGGAGCACGTAGCTCGAATCTGGAGGCAGTGTCAGCATCCACAGCGTGTATCCGAACCTGAGCAGAATCCAAACAGTGGAGATTGCTGCCAAAACACCGAGGAGTGGGGGCAGGATATGCCGAAAGAGCAGCTTCTGGACCGAGTCGACTTGCTTCCCTAGCATTTGACGCCATTCCCGAAATCTAAACATAGAGTGCGCCACTAGGAGGAGCCACAACAAGCTCAGAGCAAAAATCAGCCAAAGAAACGCGGGACTCAAGACAAAGCCGAAAAAACCGGAAAAAAGTTTCGGCTGAGGTACGGACTGCTCGTCCAATCCGTCCAGAATCTTGAGGGCGTATTCGGCCTCTGTTTGGGCGACAATGCGCATCCAGTCGTCCCCAAATTCTTTGCTAGAAAGCCGCGGCGAACCAAAGTATCCGGGCCAATCCGAGGCGGCACCAATGCGCCGAAGATCGGAAAACGTGCGCCCCGTCAGGGGATGCGCGCCCTTGTACGCCGGATCAGCCAAGTCAGGACGGACAGAAATAAGTCTGCTGGTTTCGATAGCGCCAGCGTGGATCGAGAATCCTTCTTCACTTGAATAATCTAAGCCATGAGCCGCAATTAGTGCCTGCAGGCGCTCGATCTCCTCGGGTGGCGAGATCTCCCACAGATTCACCATATGGCCTTTGTATTTCGCGCGAAAATAGCTCGCCGCCTCATCGAGCGCGCGTCTGTGAGTGGGCGCGCCGTGCCCGTGAAACACGAAAATCCACCGGAAACCCTGGTCTCCCAGGTCTGAAGCGAGATCGACGAAGATCGCACGCAGTGTGGATTCGCGAGCGTCGTAGGTGCCGGGGAAACGCAGCTTTCCGGGAATGTCGTTGGCACCGCTCGTTCCCAGCGGTATGGGTGGAAACATGAGTACCTTCCAGCCAGGGCGTGCAGCGATAGCGTTAGCTACCTGCTGCGCGATGTACTCGTTCACGTAACCATCGGTATACGACGGAAGATACGGCCCGTGTTCTTCGAGGATGCCGCCGACCAGGATCGCTGCAGTGTGGAGCCGATCGAGGCTCTGGATCTGCGTCGTGTTCATCTCCTGAACGCGGTAGACCTGCGCATAAGCCGGGTAGAGGGCGGCCACTGTACAGATAACAACCGCAAGGATGGGCATCGTCAAGCCTCGGAGGCAACCGATTGGTCGCACGAAACTCTCGGTTAGAATCCGAGAGTTGTTTGGCAAGGGGGCGCGGGGAAGCATCTGCGCACCTCCGGGGGAAAGTTTTGGAGGATATTATACGCCGAAGCCAAGAGTTCAATCGTTGGCTAGCAGAGGGTCTCCATTTGTGGCCTTGGGCCATCCGGATCGACTATGGTACTTCCCACATCTCCAGACCTGCAGGGCCAATTGGCGAGGCGGCTCGCGCTCTCGCGCTAATGTTTTGCAACCGTCCAGAACGGCTGCTTCGCTGGAACAAACTCCACCGGCACTCCGGTGACAAAAGTTCTCAACCAGCGAGCGCATTCCTCCATGCCGGACTGCTCGCTGGGTATGTGCCCAATCACGATGAGGGCCTTCTTTCGGCCCTCGCTGACCGCATCCGCGGCATACTCAACGGTCTCCCACTCACGTGTTTCGCCCACCAGCAGCGCCTGCACGTCATCCATTTCGAGGGCATGCATCTCGCGCTCCGGGCCCGCAGCTCCGGGAATGAAGCCCACCTTCGTGACCTTCATTGCAGGATCGCCAACCACCCGCACCATCGGAGATTCCAGCTTTCCAGCCACTTGCTCCGCAAGTTCCTGCAGCGTGATCTCGGGCATGATGAAGAGGTACTGATTCTCAGCGCGCTGAAACTTTTCCCATCCCAGCGCACGGACCACTCCCGTTTCAATTCCATCGGGTTTGCGCATGTGCCAATGATCATGAAAACGCCAGATCACCAGACCATTCTTGTCGATAAACGACCGCTTTTCTGCCCACACCGGATCGTCCACAGGAATACTTTCCGGCGTGTCCGAGTGCGCATAGAAGGTTGGCTCATGCGTAATAATCAGGTTCAGTCCCCTTACCGAAGCCCGCTGCAGAACGTCCATCGTTGCCATCATCGTCACGGCAACTCCTGTCACCGGGATATCGGGATTGCCCGCTTTGAAGGTATCGACTGTTTTCTGACTCCACTCGACACCGGCGTGTCGCTGAATGCCGGCCACAAGCTCACGAGCCGTGGGCCGGTGTTCCTGGGCCGCTGCCCCGCCGGTGACAGAAAGCAGGATGGTGAGGGCGAAAAGTGATTGCTGGTGCTTCATGGATTTCCTTCCTGCACGCGTCTCGCAGCTTGCGAGGACCGGCTTCCCCACGTCCAATGTACCTTGCTCGAGCTTCGCGGGTGAAGGCCAGCAGACAAGGCCAATTCGGGCCCAGGCGTGGATCTTTCGGCAAAATGCGTCGCGCTCAGTCCAGCTGCAGGACTACCGCGACGTCCAATTTGGATTAATACCTCTTTAAATCGTCCGTCCCGTACTTGTCGCGGAATTTCTCGACTACCGATGTCACCTGTTTAGCGTCGGTGATCGGAACAGCATCAAACTTGCCAGCCGCCCCTCGCGCTTCGATCCGGATTGCAGGGTTCTTGAGCACGTTCTTGTACCACTGTGTGTCGGAGCCGGTGACCGGCAGCAGGTAGAGCCTGCCGTCTTCAAATACAAACCAGACCGGGATGGAAATAGCGCGTCCGCTGGTTCTGCCGGTCACAGTGATGGTGATTTCGCGATAACGGGAGAGGCGTTCGGTCAGAGAGTTTCGGTCTTGCACAGGCACTCCAATTCAGGGTATCCCCGACAACTTGATCTTAAGACCAGAGGCCCCGGGCTGAAACAAGAAGCAGCAGGACCATCAGTGCAATGGTTCCTGCCTCGATCAGCAGCGCATATGAAATCAGACGCCTGGAGCGGGCGAAGCGCGCCAGAATTCGGCTGGCTGCCAGGCCGACAAGAACAAACGGCGAGCCAAACAGCCGGTATACGCAAAACTCGCCCAGCAACGAATTACTCTGGTTCACGGCCGGGATGAGAAACAGTCCCAGGCAAACAGGCGAGGTAATGCTGAGGCCCAGCAGTGTTTGCGAATATCGCGCGTACGCGGACTCGAAGTTTCGGATGACCAGGACCAGCCCGAAGGTGGGCAGCAGGAACAGGACGATGATAAAAAGCTCCAGTATCCAATCGCCGAATGCGTACATTCCGCCCGAGGCGATCACATCTGCGGGATGATTTGCGTACTGCAGGTGGCGATGATAGACAAGCGCCACCGCAACTAAGGAGACCGCCAGATACCCCGTTGCTACCGCACCGAGTTGGAGGCGCCACACGTCCGGTTTCATGGCACAGATTGTACGCGAGACCAACCGCAGCCTGGGCGCCGGATGGGGAGCAGTGCCCTGACGGGCTTGCCGTGCATGACGGGCATGGTGGAATGATCCAAACAAGCTTTCTCCACCCATGCCGTTCGCGGCTGGGCTCCCACGCGGCAGGCCGGCCCCGGTAGATTCCCGCGACATTCCAACCCGTTCAGGCTTACACTACGCGGGGGATCAACCTATGCCATCGGTTTCAGTGGAACACTTCTATCTGGGATGCCTGGCGCATGCTTCCTATCTGGTCGGTTCCGAGGGCATCGCCGCGGTCATTGATCCGCAACGCGATGTGGACATCTATCTGGAGACGGCACGGTCAAGGGGGCTCAAGATCGAGCATGTCATCGAAACCCACCTGCATGCGGACTTCGTCTCCGGTCATCACGAGCTGGCCCAGCGTACGGGGGCGCGTATCTACCTCGGCGCCGGCTCTGGGGCCGCCTTTCCTCACATCGCCGTCAAAGATGGCGACTGCATTCAATTCGGCCAGTGCCGTATGGATTTTCTTTCAACCCCCGGTCACACGATTGAAAGCATCTGCATCGCGATGACGGATCTCGCCGAGCCTGCCCGGCCCCGCTCCATCTTTACCGGTGACACGCTATTCGTGGGAGACGTTGGCCGGCCCGACCTTTCTCGCGATCATACGCCGCAAGAGCTCGCGGCGATGCTCTATGCCAGCCTGCATGAAAAGCTCCTGAAGTTCCCCGATGAGACCGAGATCTTCCCTGCTCATGGCGCGGGATCGCTGTGCGGGCGGCAAATGAGTTCCGAGCGCTCTTCGACCATCGGCAGGGAGCGCCGCACCAACTATGCGCTGCAGGCGCGCAGTTGCGAGGAATTCGTGCGGCTGCTGACCGAGGGGATGCCGCCACGCCCCGAATATTTCATTCGCGACGTGGAGATGAACCGGCAGGGGGCGTCCGCGCTGGACCAGATTCCCCCACCCGTGCCGGTGCGGGCGCCGGAGGTGCTGCGGCTGCAGGAGCAAGGCTCGGTCGTGCTGGACACGCGCCCGCCCATGCAGTTCGCGGTGGCGCACGTGCCGGGATCCATTCATATTGGCCTCTCCGGACAGTATGCGTCCTGGGCAGCCCGGCTGCTTGGCCTGGACAAACAAATCATTCTCGTGGGAGAGGACGCCGGCCACCTGCGGGAGTCGCAGATGCGGCTGGCCCGCGTCGGTATTGAGAACGTGCATGCCTATCTCGAAGACGGCATCAGCGGTTGGGTTGCCGGCGGATATGAGCTGGATTACATCCCGCAGATCACCGTGCAAGAGTTCGCCGAGCTCTTGGACAAGGAGAAGGACCACATCGCGGTGCTCGACGTCCGCGAGCCCGGCGAGGTCGCGTGCGGCGCCATCGAGAACTCGGTCCGCATCCCCCTCGGTCAATTGCAGGGCCGGACTGGGGAACTCGATCGCAACAAGCTGATCGTGGCCCATTGCAAAAGCGGCTACCGCAGTTCAATTGCGACCAGCATCCTGCGCCGCGCCGGCTTTCGTGACATCGCCAACCTCACCGGCGGCTTCGACGCCTGGAAGGCAATGAGCCAGGCGGCGTGAAATCACCATCGCATCGTAGAATCGGGTCATGAGCTTGGGTGCCGCGACCTTGCTTCCTCCCAGGAACTGCGCAGCTTGCTCATAAAGGCTCGAAACGCGCGGTCGGTCCGGAGCGGCTTTAGCAAGGGGTCGCGCTCGAACCAGGGATAGCAGGGGAACCCCGTTTCGGCCGCTTGAGACAGCCAGCGGCGCGCCTCGTCAAGATTTCCTAATTGCGCATATGCGGCCCCAATACCGTACGCGACATGGTGATCCATATAACCGCCGCGGGTGATCTCCGCGAGAATGGCCTCTGCCCGCTTTCTTTCATGACGATCGGCCAGGAAACTAGCCAAGGTGGCCTGGGCGCGACGGGCCTGAGCGCTGCCTTGCAGGTTCGACAGTATGGTTTCGGCGCCGGCGGCATCGCCGCGATAGTAGCTTGCCATCCCCAAATACCAGTCGGTAACCTGGCCACCGCTGAGCTGGCGCAATTCGTTCAAGTAACGCTCAGATTCCTGGAATTGACCGGAGAATAGCGCTGCTGCTCCTCGAATCCGCAGGGCCTCCGCACGATTAGCGGGATTAATGCTCAGTCCAGCCTGCACCTCCTTCTCGGCCGCATCCAACAACCCGAGGTGATAATAGGCGGCGGCGAGATAGTAGTGGGGCATCTCCAGGCTGGGATTCAACTCCAATGCGCGCCGGCTCTCATTGATCACGAACTCCCAATTGAACTCCGAGCTGCGTGACACCGCCGCCAGAGCCTCGTGCGCCTCGGCCAGGTTGGGATCAAGAACCAGGGCGCGTTGAGCTTCGTTGCGCGCCCGCTCGTCCCATTTCGCGACCTCATCTGCGGGGGCGAACCGGATTCGCGTCATCGCTGACGCCATGGCAATGCCGGCGTGGGCCAACGGATAGTTCGGGTCAATGTGCAGTGCAGACTCGAACGAAGCCAATGCCGCAGCGGTGGATTGCCGGGTAAGATGGGCCAGCTCAGCTCGTCCCCTCAGGTAATCCTCGTAGGCTTCAGGCTTGGCGGTATACCGGCGGTACAGGCGCTCGCGTTCCGCACCGCTGATCTGGATCTCCAGCGCTGCTGCCAATCGGTCGGCGATGGTGTCTTCGAGCAGAAGAAGGTCTGAGCGCGGCACATCATAGTGATCGCCCCAGATGGGCGAGCCATCGCTGATGCGAACCAGTTGCGCGGTGACGCGAAATCTTCCGCCCGCTTGTTGGACTGTTCCGGTCACGACGTAGTCGGTGGCCAGCGCCTGACCGGCATCACGCGCGTCGGAAGGCCGTTGTTCGTAACTCAGAATGGCGCTGGTGGGACGTAAGCGTAGCCGGCCAACGCTCGACAGCTTTGTAATGATGGCATCCGGGATGCCGATGCGGAGGAAATTCATATCGGCATCGTTGGTGATCAGGCTGAAGGGCAGGACCGCAAGTGTAATCCGGTCGGAACTGGCGCGCATTGTGTGCGATCGATTGCGATAGGCGAGGCCAGCAAGAAGAAGGAGGAGCAGGAGCGCCACCCCGCCAGCAGCAACCCACAGCCAAGCCACCCTCGACTTCGCCTGCGCCGCCGGGCTGACTTTGCCCGTTTGCAGCCTTTGCAGATCCACCAGCAGCTCCCGGGCAGACTGATACCGCCTGTCCGGATCTTTGTCCATGGCCTTCAAGATCACATGCTGCAGAGGGGGCGAAATGCGGCTGTTCAAGACGGCGGGATCGGCCGGTAAGCGATTAAGAATGGATTCCATCAGCAGCGGGCTGGTCTTCTCCTGAAATGCCGCCCGCCCGGTCGCCATCTCATAGAGGACCGCGCCAGCCGAATAAATGTCGCTGCGCACATCAGCGCCTTCGCCACGCAATTGCTCAGGCGCCATGTAGGCAACCGTGCCGGCAATGCCTTGCGCCGTGTCTTCCGTCGTGGCCGTGTCATATCGGGGGCCGAATTGCTTGGCCAGGCCGAAGTCGAGGATCTTCAGCCTGCCGTCGGGAGTAATGCGGAGATTTCCGGGTTTCAGGTCCCGGTGGAGAAGTCCTGCACTGTGGGCGGCCTGAAGGCCTTCGGCCATTTGCGCGCCCAGCCGGATGATCTCCTTTTCAGGAAGCGGGCCCGCAGCGACTCTCACACTCAAAGTGGTGCCGGGAATGAGCTCGGCCACCAGGAAATCCACTCCATCCTGCGAGTTGAAGTCGTACACAGCTTCAATGTTTGGGTGGTTCAGGCGGGAAAGCGAGAGCGCTTCTTTTCTTAGGCGGCGCACTCCTTCCTCCGTAACGGTTCCGGGAGGAAGGAACTTGATAGCTACGTCCCGCTCCAGACGTTCATCGTGAGCGCGATAGACGACCCCCATTCCACCGGCGCCGATCTGCTCCCGAACGAGGTACTGGCCAAGCCTGGAAGGAATCATCCGGGCTCCTCACGGCCTCTATCTTACTTCCGGATGCAAGAGAGGCAGGCGCCTGTCTTCCGCCTTCTCCACTGATTGAGGGGTCAGGCATTGGTTCAGAACCTGAGGGAAGCGTGGAACGCTACCGCCCCGTTCGTACTGCAGCCTTCCTCCATGCGGCCAGGAAAAGGAAAAGAAAGACGATGTCGGCCCACGCCCAGGGGATGAAGAGCATCGGAATTCCGCCATGCAGGCTGTGCCAGAACGCCACGCCGCTGTACGATGCCTTCAACCCTGCGCCAAACAGCATCAGCTCGCGGTTCCTGACGGGGTCTGAGGCAATTCGAAAGAACATGATCCCGAACACAATGAGGAGGAGGGCCGGGAACTGCACATATCCGAAATGGTTGGGCGGAGTCACGCCCGCGATGCGATAGATAACCACTGTTCCGGCGCCGCTCGGCGTCGGTATCGCTCCCAGGGGCGGGCCGGAGGGCCGCCCCTACGCTTTCCGGTCTTGAGCAGTATAAGTCATGCACAAGAAGGGGGGGTGTGCTCTAGACGAACAGGAACTCCTTCGTCCTCAGCTCCTTGATCCTGTCCCGCAGCTTGGCCGCCTTCTCAAACTCAAACCGCCTGGCGGCTTCGCGCATCTCGTTTTCCAGCTTCACAATGAATGCGTCCAGCTCGTCCTGGCTGCGGAACTCGGGGATGCTGCCGGTTGCATCGCCGGCCAGGTCGGGATAATCCGCTTCGATGATGCCGGCCAGCGACATCTCCAGCGGGCGCACGATGGACTGGGGAGTGATACCGTTCGCCGCGTTGTAGGCCTCCTGAATGGCGCGGCGGCGGTTGGTCTCATCCATTGCTTTCTGCATGGATTCGGTGACCGTGTCCGCGTACAGGATGGCCCGGCCATTCAGGTTACGGGCGCAGCGGCCGATGGTCTGGATCAGTGAGCCGCTCGAACGCAGGAAGCCTTCCTTGTCGGCGTCGAGCACCGCCACCAGAGACACCTCCGGCAGATCCAAACCTTCGCGCAGCAGATTGATTCCGATCAGCACATCGAATTCGCCCCGGCGGAGATCGCGCAGAATCTTAACCCGCTCGAGGGTCTCGATTTCCGAGTGCATGTAGCGGCACTTCACGCCGACT
>Ga0070741_10005410_pt1 | contig 28434 bp, 30 predicted proteins | sample Coa_R1_4_FD_66440 | JGI IMG/M metagenome (GOLD analysis project Ga0070741, IMG submission 66440) | Surface soil microbial communities from Centralia Pennsylvania, which are recovering from an underground coalmine fire - Coalmine... | ecosystem: Environmental > Terrestrial > Soil > Unclassified ... | reverse complement strand
GAGCGGCGGTTTCTGAGTTCATCGATTCCGCGCCGAGGACCGGCGATGAAACTGGAAGAAATCGATCTGACCGATCTCGACTTCTTCATGAACGGCGATCCGTACGCGGCGTTTCGGGTGCTGCGCGCGGAGGCTCCGGTTTACTGGCACGAGCGCAAGCCCGGCCAGGGTTTCTGGGCGGTGAGCAGCTACGAAGACGCCCTGCGCGTGTATCACGATCCGTCAACCTACAGCTCCGAGTACGGCATCTCGCTGCAGTTCAACGATGCGATCGTTGAAGGAACCGATGCGGGGCAGGATCCGCCTCAGTATGGGGCGGGGATGATGATGATAACGACCGACCCGCCGCGGCACAGCCGGGTTCGGCAAATCATCAACCGGCGCTTCACTCCGCGCGCCATCAGCGTTTACGAACCGCACATCCGGAAGATCACCCGCGAGATCATCGACTCGGTCATCGAAAAGGGCGAATGCGATTTCGTGGTGGATATTGCGGCCAGGCTGCCGACAGCGGTGACCTGCGAGATGATGGGGGTTCCGCGCGAGTATTGGCAGATGATGTTCGACGCAACCAACGCCTCGATCGGCACCGAGGACCCCGAATATCAGCAGGGACGCACGGCGCGCGAGACCGGCGAGGCCGCACAGGCGCAGGTCTTCAGCTACTTCTCGCAGCTAATCGAAGAGAGGAAGAGAAACCCCGGCGACGACCTGGTGAGCGCTTTTGTGCACGGCGAGGTCGAGGGCAGCAGGCTCAACGAGATGGAGATGCTGTTCAACTGCTTCCTGCTGATCGTCGCGGGGCAGGAAACCACCCGCAATGCGACCTCGGGCGGGATGCTTGCGCTGCTCGAAAATCCGCGCGAGGCGGCGCGCTTCAAGAGCGGTGGGGCGGCGATGGACACCGCGATCGAGGAGATCCTGCGCTACACGACGCCCGTCACGCACATCCTGCGGGTCGCGCGGCGGGACGCGGAGCTCCGCGGCCACACGATCAGGCGCGGCCAGCGCGTGGTCATCTGGAACATCTCCGCCAATCGCGATGAAGCCGCGTTCAAGCAGCCGGATACGTTCGATCTGACGCGGACGCCAAACGACCATCTGGCGTTCGGGCACGGAGAGCATTTCTGCCTGGGGGCGAACCTGGCTCGGCTGGAGCTGCGAGTGATTCTCGAGGAAGTCACGAGGCGGCTTGAGGACATCGAGCTGGCGGGGCCGATCGAACGGCTGCGCTCGAACTTCGTGGCGGGGATCAAGCATATGCCCGTTCGCTTCAAGCCGAAGCGGCTGCGGGCGGGCGAAGGTGCGCACGCCTGATCCGCTGCTAAGCGGCGCGCCTCTTGACCATTTCACACCATCTGCCGAAGACAGCCGCGGCGATCGGTTCGAGTGCGGGCATACGCGCGGCCGACTCGGCGATCATGTCGCGCGCGGAGACTCCGGCTCGCTCGAGGTCGCGGGGCCATTCTGCGGCCATTGCGGCGACAGCATCGGCGGTAACCTCCAGATGAAACTGAAACCCGTAGACATTGTCGCCGTAGCGAAAAGCCTGGCATTGGGTTTTTTCCGAAGACGCCAGCGCGACAGCATGCTCGGGCAATTCGAAGATATCGCCGTGCCAATGGAACGGAACGATGGGCGAAGAGATTTCACGCAGCAGGTGATCGCCGCAGGCGCAATCATCAAGCGCCACTGGAATCCATCCGATTTCCCTGCCGGCAGGATTCCTTGTTACCTTGGCGCCGAGCGCGGCCGCGACGATCTGAGCGCCAAGGCACACCCCGAGAACCGGCCGCCCCTTTTTGACTACAGCCCGAATCAGCGAAATTTCGTCGTTCAGAAATGGGAACCGTTCGGCCTGATAAACGGCCATCGGACCGCCCATGACGACGAGCCCATCGACGCCTTTCACCTCGGTCGGGACGGGCTCTTCGTCGTAGATGCGGATGTACTGCCAAGGGAGCATCGCGTTTTCGAGCCCTGCAGCGATGGCGCCCAGTTTCTCTACAGGATGGTTCTGCAGGACGTAGATCTTCCCCACGAGGCAACCGTTATCGTTTGTCGGAACACTCGGTCCGAGCGCCGTCAAAGTGCTCGCCATCCCCCCGAGCCATCGCTCCCCCCTTAAGGTGTTGCAAATTCCCAGTCAGAGCTGCCTACCTTTGCTCACAGCGAATCGCAATGCGTCCTCGAGCCGGTCGTTGCCCCAGAAGAGCTCGCCATTCACGACGAAGCTTGGAGCCCCAAAGATGCCCAAGGCTGCGGCTTCTTCGGTCTGCGCGCGCAACCGGTCCTTGTTCGCCTGCGTGGAGGCGGCCGCAAGCATCGCCTCAGCATCCAAACCAAGTTCCGATAGAATCGCCGCGATGGTCTCCTGGCGGCTGATGTCACGATCATCCGCGAAGTTCGCGCGAAAGACCGCGCGCACAAAATCGGGCAGCCACGCTTCTCGGGCACCCGCACAGGCCACTCGTGCAGCGAGCAGTCCGCTGCGAGGGAACTTTGTCGGCCGCCGAAACGGGATCGCATATTTCGCGGCCAGCCGTTCCATATCGCGCCACATATAGCGTCCCTTGGCTGGGTAGAGATTGAACGGAGAGTCCTCCCAGCCTTGCCGCGAAAATATCGGTCCGAGCAAAAACGGCTTCCACTCGATCCTCACGCCGATCGCTGCGGAGAGCTGCTCGATACGATACGCCGCCAGATGTGAATAGGTGCTGGCAAATTCAAACCAGAATTGCACTTTAGACGGCGCCATCTTCGCCTCGCCCGTGCTCACAGCAGGGTGCCGGCTCGCGTGCGGCCCAGGTGCTTGTAGGCGCGGTCGGTGGCGGCGCGGCCGCGCGGGGTGCGCATCAGGTAGCCTTCCTGAAGCAGGTAGGGTTCGTAGACTTCCTCGATCGTGTCGGCTTCTTCGCCGATTGCGGCGGCGAGGGTTTCGACGCCGACGGGGCCGCCGCCGAACTTGTCGATGACGGCGGCGAGGATGGCGCGGTCCATCTTGTCGAAGCCGGCGGAATCTATTTCGAGGAGTTCGAGCGCGCCGAGGGCGACGCTTCGGGTGACGAGCGGGGCTTCGTTGACCTGGGCAAAATCGCGCACGCGGCGCAGCAGGCGGTTTGCGATGCGGGGTGTGCCGCGGGAACGGGCGGCGAGTTCATCGGCGCCCTCCTGATCGATAGCGACGTTAAGCAGCCGCGCCGATCTGCGGACTATCTCGTGGAGCTCGGCGCGATTGTAGAAGTCGAGATGGAAATGCTGGCCGAAGCGGTCGCGCAGCGGGGAGCTTAGCAGGCCGGAGCGGGTCGTTGCACCGACGAGGGTGAAGGGATTGACGGCGAGTTTCATCGTCCGCGCGCCCATCCCCTCCCCCACCACGATATGAAACTCGTAATCCTCCATCGCGGAGTAGAGCCGCTCCTCGACCGGGCGCTGGAGGCGATGGATCTCATCGATGAAGAGGACGTCGCCTTCTTCGAGGTTGTTGACGATTGCTGCGAGGTCGGCGGCGCGTTCGATTGCGGGGCCGGAGGTAACGTGGACGCTTACGCCGAGTTCGCGGGCGATGATGTGGGCGAGCGAGGTCTTGCCGAGGCCGGGCGGTCCGGCGAACAAGACGTGGTCGAGGACTTCGCCGCGCTGGCGGGCCGCGACGATGGACATCCCGAGGATGCGCTTGATCCTCTCCTGCCCGACGAATTCGTCGAGGGAGCGCGGGCGCAGGGAGGCATCGAGCCGCCGCTCTTCCTCGGGAGCCGCGGGAGTTATGACGCGAGCGGCGGCGGGATCGGGCGCCTTCTCGCTATTGCGTTTACTTTTCGCCAAACAGCACCGCCAGGGACTTTCGTACCACGTTTTCGAGTTCGTCCGCTCCCGGCCCCATCGCCTGCATCACGTTGTCAACCGTTCGCTTTGCTTCGGCCGGTCTGACGCCGAGATTGATCAGGGCGGAGACGGCATCGTCGGAGATCGTGGATTCCGAGGCAGGGGATTTGGGAGGCGCGGCGCGGCCGTTGGTGTGATCGACGATCGAATCCACAAGCCTCAGGGCATCCACCTTGTCGCGAAGCTCGCGGACGACTCTTTCGGCAACCTTTGGTCCGACGCCAGGGACTGCATCGATCGCATCCACATCCTCACGCCTGATAGCGGCGACAAGGTCCGCGGGCTCGAGAACAGAAAGGATGGCGAGGGCGAGCTTGGGGCCGACGTGCTGGACGGAAAGCAGCAGGTCGAAAGCGCCCTTTTCGGTTGAGGAGGAAAAGCCGTACAGCGTGATGGCATCCTCGCGTACCACTTGGCGGATTTCGAGGCCTACGGTGTCGCCGAGGGCGGGCAGGCGGTAAAAGGTGCTCAGGGGGATGAAGATTTCGTAGCCGACGCCGGCGGTGGACAGGACGACGCGACCCGGCTCCCGAATCTCAAGTGTTCCTTTAATACTCGCTATCATCGCCCCATTCCGGCAGGCCGCGAGCGCCGCTCGACCGCATCGAGGAGTCTCGGCGCACGGGCGCGGCTTAGATGGCAGACGGCGAGCGCGAGCGCATCGGCGGCATCGCTGGCAAGCTCGACGCCCTCGTCAAGGCCGAGTGTTTTTCGCACCATCCAGGAAATCTGGTCCTTGTCGGCATGGCCGAAGGCGGCGACGGCGAGCTTGACGGAGTTAGGGGGATATTCGAAGAGCTCGAGGCCGCGCTCGGCCGCCGCAAGCATCGCCACCGCTCTTGCCTCTCCGATACGGAAGGCGCTTTGGACATTTCGAGCGACGAAATTGCGCTCGAGGCTTAAGGCGGCGGGCGCGAATTCGTCGATAATCGCGAGGAGGCGGGAATGGATCGCGACGAGCCGCCGATGCATGGGCTCGGCCGCCGGAGTGCGGATGGTGCCGGAACCTATGTAGCGAAACTTTCCGGGAGCGCCTTCGACGATTCCGAAGCCCGTGACCGCGCTACCGGGGTCGACCCCAAGCACCCGCATCCTCCACCTCCGCCAGCTCCGCCCGCGCGAGGGGCAACAATCACGCGGCGGAAATCTGCGCCATCTCCTCCTCGCTGATGTCGAAGTTCGAGGAGACGCTCTGGACGTCGTCGTGATCCTCGAGTTCCTCGACGAGTTTCAGGACCTGTTCGGCCGCATGGCCGGAAACCGGCACGGTATTCTCCGGGACGAGGGTTATTTCGGCATGGGCAATGGCGATACCGGCCTTCTCGATCGCATCGCGCACGGAAGCGAATTTTTCCGGCGCGGTCATCACCTGGAAGGAGTCACTGTCGCTTTGAACGTCGTCGGCGCCCGCGTCGAGGGCGATTTCGAGCAGCTTGTCCTCGTCAGCGGCGCTTTTCTCGACGGTGACGACTCCGCGCTTCTTGAACATCCAGGCCACGCAATTGGCCTCGGCCAGGTTTCCGCCGTGGCGCGAGAAGATGAAGCGGAGTTCGGCGACGGTGCGATTGCGGTTGTCGGTGAGCGCCTCGAGCATTATGGCGACGCCGCCGGGGCCGTAGCCTTCGTAGGTGACTTCGTCGAGGGAGGCGCCGCCGAGTTCGCCCGTGCCCTTCTTGATGGCGCGATCGATGTTGTCGTTGGGCATCGATTGCGCCTTGGCGGCGGCTATCGCGGTGCGCAGGCGCGGGTTGGCGGCGGGGTCACCACCGCCGAGGCGGGCGGCGATTGTGATTTCCTTGATGAGCTTGGTAAAAAGTTTGCCGCGTTTGGCGTCGCGCGCGGCTTTCTTGTGCTTGATGGACGACCACTTGGAATGACCTGACATGATGCTTATACCCGCCGCCGGAACACCAAGCGGCTATTGTTCGGACGCATTATCGCAAACATCCCCGCATTGGGAAACACGGACGGGCCCTTGCGTGAGGGGGGCGGAAAGGGCGGCGGGATGCGGGCGCGGCGGCGCGTGGTCTGCTATGATGTCGCGCCGGACTCGATGAAAACGGCCAGCAAAGTGATTTTCTTCGCGCTTTTGTCGGTCGCAGCGGCCGGATGCTTCTATCCGCCGGTCACGCAGGAGCCCCCCGAGAGCAAGACCAGCGTGCTCGTCCCCCTGCCCTTTGACCTGACCTGGACGGCGGTTAATGACGTGGTCAGGCAGAACGACTACAAGGTCCAGGCGCAGGATCCAAACCACGGCATCCTCGAGGTCCTGGGAAATCGCTTCTCCCTGCAGGATGCCGATTGCGGAAAGATCAAGAGCATCGTGGGCACGTACGCGGCGCCGGCGGAGACAGATGCGACGTCGGTCTTCAACTTCCGCGTGAAGCCGGTTTCCAACGAGGCGACGAGGGTATCGGTGCGGGGGACATTCGCGTCACCGCTGCGCGTGCCTCTTCATCCGTACCGCGACGTGGAATGCGTATCGCGAGGGACAGAGGAATCGCGCCTGCTCCAGCAGATACTCGCGCAGGCTCGTGTCACGCGTCCGCCCGAATATCGAAAGCCAGGGGCTCCGGCTCCCACGCCGACGGCTCCCACCTTGGCTCCGGGGCGGCCGACACTGCTCAAGCCGGAGTTGCTGGAGAAGCTCAAGACCCAATAGGGGAGCTGCGCAAGCTGCGGGAATCAGGGACGGTCGGGGATCAGGGCGGTCGTCGGCACAAGTTCCATCGTTTTCCCCGGCGGCATCCAGTAGAGATGTATCGAGGAATCGCCGCCGATGTTTCGCTGGCCGACCACGATGCGGTGAACGCCGGCGGCAAGCGAGGCGACGCCGACGGCATGGGGACGATTGACGAGACCGGGATCGCCGATGACCCAATGTCCGTCGATCGACAACCATCCGGCATCATCGGCATCGACAGTGAACTTGTAGACGCCGGTGCGGGGCACGATGAGGCGGCCGCTCCATAGCGTGACGGACGGAAACGGCATCGCGCCCATCTGCGCAATATTGTCGAAGGCGAGGACTCGATCGACGCGAACGATATGGGGCGGCGTGACTCCCGCCTGTTCGCCGACGAAGTATCTACCGAGCAGCCCGGATGCGGGCGCAAGGCCGAGCGGATAGGAGACGGCCGCGCTGAACGGGATCAGGAATACCGCGGCGACGGCGATCGAGAGAGCGAACCTTCCCAGGCGCACCCGCGAGGGTGACCCGCCGATCCCGATCGCATCGCAAAGCTCCCAGACTCCGGCGATCCAGAAGAGGCCCAGAGGGACAAGCTGCAAGGGTCCGGGCAGGCCGGCCAGCTTGCCGAGGTTGAAGGCGACTGAGTCGGGGACGATCATCCCGCCGCCGAAGTAGGCATCGCGATTGGTTGCGAAGTCGCCGCGAGCGAATTGCTGGAAAGCGAAGTCGCGAACCGGGTTTTGGTATTCGTAGGGGAAATGAGGGTTGGTCGCGGTCGCCATCAGCATGACCGCCGCCGAAAGCGAGCCGAGGGCGGCGATGATCCAGTCGCAGGCCCGCGGCAGAAAGACCATCGTCAGCACCATGAAGGGAATCGCGGCGACGATCTGGCGGGGGCCGGTAGCGGTTCCGCCGCCCCATGAAACGATCGATTCGCCGTAAGAGGCATTGAACAGGATCAGCGCGACGAAAGCCCATACCGTGACGATCCATTCGGCCCGGAACTCGCGCCGCCGCAGGAAAAAACCGATGGAGGGTATCGCCAGCAAGAGAACGGGATTGCAGAAAAAGAGCCCGCGCTGCGGGTCGGCGAGGATATTCCAGAGGATGTTTATCTTCGGATAGGTCAGGCCGACGAAGCCGACCGCCTGCTCCGGAAACTGGCGGTTCTCGGGAAGTTTGAACGCCTGGTAGCTGAAGAACAGGGGATGGCCGAATGCCTCCCAGTTGTAGGCGAACATTATCAGCGCGGTTATGGCGGCGCCCGCAGAGAACAAGGCGACAAGGCGGATGTTTCTCAGGCGATGGATTGCGTAGAAGCCGATCGCTGCCGCAACAAGAAAGACCGGGTAGTCATTGAGGACCGCCAGCCCCGCCATCAACCCCGCGCCGAAGGGTCGCAGCGCGGATTGTTCCGCGCGATGGGTTGCCAGCAGGTAGAAGCTCATGAAGGCCAGGGCGGCGGCAAACGGCTCCCCGGTCATCTCGGTCGCGTAGGGAAAGACGATGGTGCCGAAGGCGAGCACGAGGGCAACGGCAACGGCGCGCCCCTGCCCCGCGCCGAAGAAGCGCGCGAAGCGGTACATTGTCACGCAGGTGAGCGAGATTAGGGCGCCTATCGTGACGACGATCGTGAGGTAGGTCACCATCGCCCAGTACATCGGCTCGTTGCGCGCCATCATCGGCAGGAAAAGGACCCTGACGATCACCCATGGAACGAGCGCGACGAGCGAGGTTCCGGGAGCTTTTACGGAATAGATGTGGCCGGCGAAGTTGATGATGTCGGCGGTGTTGTAGCCGCAATAGCCATCGATCCAGAGAGTGCCGCGCTCCAGAATCGACCGCATCAGGTCGAACCTGGCGGCGGTGCTCTGATCCGAGCCCTGGTAGAAGTAGGCGTAGGTGAGAAAGGGGATGATGAACAGCGTTGTTTCGAGCCGGCGCTCGCGGGCCTGGTCCATTCTCATCGGCGGGCTTTTGCCCTCGGTTTCTGGGGTTTGACGGCGGGAGCGGCGGGCGGCGGCGCGGGCTCCGCTGCGAACATCCGCCATCCCTGCACCGAGATCAGGAGGAGCACGATGAATGCGGCGATCAGGGTGATGGGATGGCCGACAGGCTGGGGCTGGGCGGCCTTTCGAATCGCGCTCAGATCATAGACGGGTGTTGCCCCCGGAGGGGGAGCGGAGAGCCTCTCCGCCTGAACGTCGCGGAAGAAAGCCTTGCCGGTATTGAGGCTTCCGAATCCTCCGACCCTCAAGCCGACTTCGACATCGGCGCCGCTGGAACCGACCTTGAGATAGAGGGCGACGCGCTGCCATCCGGTGGTGCCGCGGATATCCGGCGACATCGCGCCATCTTCCATGATCGAGATGGTGGCGCCGGTGGCCCTGGTGCCTACGTTGTCGGTGCGGACTTCGGCGCTGAACCGGTACCACCCGGGCGACAGGCTAAGCGATTGCATCCATCGGGCGTCGTTGGGTTTGAGTGCGTCGACTTCGAGTTCGCCGGGGCCTCCGGTGTCGCGATGGATCCATGCGTAGTGGAAGGCGGAGGGATCGTTGACCCAGGCCTCGGTTCTCCAGTGGTCGGGCTGTTCACCCGATCCCTTGGCGAGGTTTCCGTTGAGGATCAGGTTCGGCGCGGGAGATTGCGTCGTGTCGGGATGGGCGGGCACGGAGAAAAAAATGACGCCCAGTACAAGCGCCGCCCCGATTCGCAATCGCGCTGAGATCATCCCGTTCAGATCCAATTCCTGAGTCCCGGCCCCTGCAACCACATCCGGGCATAGTAGCCTTCACGTTCGATCGGCGTGCCGGTCCATACGGGATAGTAGTAGATGAACAGGACGACGGCGGCGGCGGCAAAGACGACGCATACGAAGCGGCCTGCGTAGGGTGTTTGGAGCAGAGCGAAATAGGCGCCAACGAGGCCGAAGAAAATGGCCGCGCCCCAGAGCGGGCCGATCCCAAGCACGAACACGGGCGCCATCGTGAGCAGGATTGCGAGATGCTCCCATGGTTCGGCCTCGCCGACCCAGAACTGCTGAAGCACCCAGGCGAGCGCGATATACGCGAGGTACACCGAGGCCATGTAGTGATAGAGGAACAGGGTGCGGCCGATCCATGTCCAGATGACGATATAGGCGAGGTAGCCGATCACGAGAAAGGAGCGCTCGCGATCGGGCCGCTCGAATGCGCGCACGGCGGTGATGGTGATGGCGGTGAGCGCGCCCCACCATAGAAGCGGGTTTCCGCCGCCCCAGACCGTCGAGACCTTTCCGGTCTTGGGAAAGTCCTGCCAGTAGGCGACCGGCCGCAGCATCAACGGCCAGCTCCACCATGGAGATGCATACGGATGGGTGGCGGAGGCAACGCTCTGCTCGTACCAGAGGATGTCCTTATAGTACTTGAAGAGGTCTTCGATTCCTCCCCACCATCCGAGGAAGAAATGCGGCAGGAAGACGGCGATATACGCGATGGACGCGACGCCGCCGACCAGGAGCAAGGATCCGACCGCAACCGTACCCTTGCGCCCTTCCTTGGGGTCGCGCATCAGGACCCAGATCATGAATCCGACCACGAGCAGGAACGTGATGGCGGGAATATAGAGCTTGCTGCCAAGGCAGAGACCGAGCGAGACGCCGAGCCACGGAAGCACGCGGCGGCGGGCCGCATGGTCGGGAGCATCGATGAAACGAAACAGCAGCAGGTAGGAAATCGCGGCGAAGGTGAGATAGGCGATGTCGATTACGCCGATGCGGGAGTCGACCAGAAACATCCCGTCGAGGAGGATGATCGCTCCGCCGAAGCATCCCGCCATCCGCGATCGCGTCATCCGCCGCGCGAGCAGATAGCTTACGGCGATCAGGAGCGTGCCGATCACGGCATTGCCGACGCGCCAACTCCACGAGCTGTCGCCGAACATCCAGATACCCGCGGTTATGATGAGCTTGTCGAGCGGGGGATGGGGGTCGAGGAAGTATTCGTTGTGTAGGTAGTGGCGGGCCTGATTCGCCACGAAATGGATCTCGTCGAAGACGATTTCGTTGGGATGGCCCAGGTGCCAAAAGCGGGTGACGGCGCCGACGACAAGCAGGATCACGATCGCAATCGTATCGGCGGGGTCCCATTTCAGCGGCTGCGGCCGCTCGGGCGCGGGCTCCTCGCGATGCTCGGGAAAGAGAATCTTCGCGAATTCCGCAAGCCTGGGAGACGCTTCGGAAGCGCCTTCGAGCCGGGTTACGCCGTAGTAGATGGCGACGGCGAAGAGCGCCACGTTGATCGCCGATGCCGCCATCGCGAGCGTGTCGCGCGAATCGAGGAAAACCGTGGTCTGCAGGGTGTGGAGGATATACGAGAGATTGAACAGGCAGGTCAGGCTCAGGACGCCGAACAGTGCCAGCATCGCGGTTGATTCGAGCGCGAGCGGAATCGAGAACAGAAGCGCGGGATACAGGTATCGCTCGTGCATCCGGGGGGCGAGGATGAAAAAGCCGAAGATCGCGATGAACGCGCAATAGATCAGGGTTTCGCGGGTGCGCTTGCGCCACAGGATCCACGCGATGAACCCGTACAGGGGGACGAGCAGGCTCATCCCGAGGGTGAAATAGGAAACTACGCCGACGGTTGCGGAATCGGATTGCCTGAGACCTCCGATCAACGCCATCAGGTTGAAGGCATTGACCGAGGTTTCGTGGTAGTAGGCGGCGGTCGAAGTGTACAGAGCGAGAATCCAGTTCCACGGATGGCCGATCTGAAAGGGGGCGATGCCGATGATGAACGCAGCGAGCGCGACGACGCCGCATCTGATCCATCTAGTGACCGGCGTCTCCAGCATCGTCCACCATCCCAGCACCGGCACCAGCATCAATCCCTGCGGCTTGATGAGGACGGCGATGGCGGCAAGGGCCCAGCAGAGATCGTATTGCGCGTCGAGCAGCGCGATCACGCTGAGCAGCATCACGAAGGTCAGCACGGAGTCGCTTTGGCCCCATACGACCGTGTCGAACAGAAACGCGGGATTGATCGCGACCATCAGCATCGCCGCGAACGCGACGGAGGAACGCCGGCCGGGGCGGACAAAGGCAAACATGGCGGCGGCAAGGAAGAAGTCCGCGACGATCGCTGGACTCTCGGCGATCACGCGCAACATCTCACCGGTGGCGCCGGTGAGCTTGGCGAGGATGCCCGCGACCCACAGCCCGTAGAGATACCCGGGCGGATAGTCGAGGAAGTAACCCTTCTGGTAGGTGTGCGCCGGACCCTGGGTGGCGATCTGAAGCGCCCAGGCCTGGTAGCTGCCGACATCAGCACCGAAGCCGGGGAAGAAAGGCAGAAGTGCGATCTTGGTGGCGGCCAGCGCAGCGAGGGTGATCAGGGCGGAATCGAGGCCGGACTCGCGATCGCGCCATACGGGTGCGATGAGTCTGGCGAAGGCGATGGCGACGACAGCGAAGAGAATTGCGCCGGTCACCGCGCCCACGAGCATCCCGCTCGCCGACGAGGACGCGGGCCCGGTCGCGCCCATCGAAAGGAGCGCGGCTCCCGCAACCAGAGCAATCCTCTGCTGCGGACGTTCAAAAGCGCGGGGCATACGCCCGATCCACGACAGCATCAGCCCGGAACTACCATCAAGAGTGCCAAGTAGAGAGTTTCCTGTTCGACGAGTCCCCGAGACCCCGCGCTGATATAACATAGCGAACTGTCCCATCGCGATGAACAGAAAGCTGAGCGGCTGGCCCGGCGGGATGCTAGGGGGCTATGATGCGATTCACGCGTCGCAGCGGGATCACCGAGGAGACCGATCGCATGGATTTGATACACACAGTCTGGGAACCGGCGGGAGACGGGCCGCATCCGACGATCATCGCGATGCATGGATGGGGCGCGAATGCGCTGGATTTGATCGGCCTTGCCCCTTACGTAGCGGAAGGACGATTCATGGTCATATGCCCGCAGGGTCCGCTCGAGGTCCCGATAGGTCCGACCCGCGGCTACGGATGGTTTCCGATTCGGATGGGTTCGCCGCCGGATAGGGAGGAGATCGAAGCCGCGGTGAGCAGCACCGCGAAGTTCATCGACACGGCAGTGGAGCGATATCCGGTCGATCGGCGCAAGCTCCTGCTGTTGGGATTCAGCCAGGGGGGAGTGATGGCGTATCGGCTGGCGCTTGCGAATCCGGCCAGATACGCGGCGCTGGTGGTGCTGTCGAGCTGGTTTCCTCCGGAATTGAAGGAGACGGTGGCGGATCGGGAAGGATTGCAGCGTCTGCCCACGATGGTTCAGCACGGCAGAGCGGACGACATGATCGAGATCTCGCGGGCCCGAAGTTCGGTCGAGAGCCTGCGCGATCTCAGGATTCCGCTGACATATCGGGAGTACGATTGCGGGCACGAGATAACGGCTGACGGGCTTCAGGATCTCTCGGAGTTTCTTGAAACGAAGGTCCTGTCGCCGATCGTGCTCGCGCGCTGACGGACGATGGACGAGGCGATCAAGTCGGCGGGTGAGGAATTCTCGCGCCTGCTCGGGGTAATTCGCGACCTGCGCGTCAAATGCGCATGGGATCGCGCGCAGACTCTTCCCGACACATCGCGCCATCTGATCGAGGAAGCGTACGAAGCGGCGGACGCGCTTTACGCCGGCGACGGCGCTCATGCCGCGGAAGAACTGGGAGACGTGGTCGTCCAGGCGATGTTCGCGGCAGTTATTGCCGCGGAAACGGGCTCGCCCGATGTTCCCGCGATGCTTAAGGGGGCGGCGGACAAGCTCGTTCGGCGCCATCCCCATGTGTACGGCGACTCGGACGCAGCCACGGTCGAGGAAGTGCTGGATCAATGGGACAGGATAAAGGAGCAGGAGGGCACCGCCAAACGCAAGCCTCCGTTGATCGAGACCGGAAGCGCCCTGCCCTCTCTGATGCGCGCGGAGAAGCTTGGAGAAAAAGCGCGGCGGCGCGGGATGGACTGGGCTGACGCGAGCGAGGTGATCGCGAAAATTCGCGAGGAACTCGGCGAGATCGAGAAGGCATTGGCGGAGGGCAATCAGGACGCGGCGGTCGAGGAGGCGGGCGACGTGATGCTTGCGATGGCGAATTTGCCGCGATTTCTTGGGCGCGACGCCGAGCAGACACTGCGGCGCGCATGCGACAAGTTCGTTGCGCGGTTCGCGCACGTGGAGCGGCTCGCGTCATCGCGCGGGCTTGACCTGAAGCGGCTTGCGCCCGGGGAGATCGAGGCGCTCTGGCAGGCAGCCAAGCTGGCGACGGGAGGAGCGGAGGGCGGGCGCCGATAGCGGTCGTATTGACCGGCATTTCATGCGCTGTTAGCGTTCCTTCGTCATGCCCCATATTCCGGTTCATCCATCGGCGCAGAAGCGCCATCGACAGAATCTCAAACGGCAGGAGCGCAACCGCGCAGTCAAGTCGCGGGTGCGGCATGCGGTCAAAGCCGCGGCAGAGGCGATTGCGAGCGGCGATTCGGCGGCGGCGGAAAAGCTGCGTCAGGCAGCGCGCGCGCTGCAGAAGGCGGCATCCAAGGGAACGCTGCATCGCAACACGGCGCGCCGGCAGATCGCCCGCCTGAGTTCGCGCCTGCACAAGGCCAAATCCAAGTCGGCCTAGCCGCGCCCGAGGGCGCGGGAGTCCTGCTGCTCCCCCATCAGATCGAGCACGAGGGCGCTAAGCGCCTGCTCGCGCTCCTTGACGGTCCCGTTCTTGAACGACTCGTCGAGCCGCGTCGCGGTCGCGTAGGCCTGGCGCAGACGTTCGAGGCCGAAGCGGCGCGCGCCATCGATCGCCCTGGCAACGAGGGTGCTGGTTGGAGGGCCGCCGAGGGCACTCGCTATCTCGGCCGCGGGGCGGCGGCGCGCGGTCATTTCGGCCGCCGTCAGCATCCTGCGCAGCACGGGAATCATCTCGACGGATAGGATCTCCACGGGATCGCGGCCGAAGGCGAGCGCGCGATCCAACCGGCCGACGGCATCGGCAGCGCGCCCGCGTGCAAGGCTGTCCGCTATTTCGAAGACATCGGGAATCTTCCGTCCGCCCGGTTCATCGAGGTCGCCCGATGAAAGGGGCTTGGAGGAATCGGCGAGAGCGGCGGCCTTGTCGAGTGCATTCGCGATGGCGGCGAGGTCTCCGCCGTGGCGGTTCACGAGGAATTCGGACGCGCCGGCAGCGAGCTTGAGCCCCTTTCGGCGGGCGAAGACGGCGGCATAGTCGGGAAGCTGGTTGTCGAAGGGCCGCATGCAATTGACGATCAGGGCGGACTTTTCGGCGGCCTTGCGGATGCGGGCGGGGGCGCTGTCGCGCTCATAGACGAGAAGCAGGCGATTGGAACCGATGCCGGATTCGAGCAACCGAGCGAAAGCCGCTTCCCCACCGGCCGCGCCCGCGCGGGCCCCCGGCTTGGCGCCGTCATCGACCGCGCTTTCGTCATCGGCGCGTTCGCGATGAGATTTGAGCACGCGGCACACGACAAGGCGCTTTTGGGCAAAGAGGTCCGATGCATTGACCTCATCGAGGACGCGGTCAAAATCGGCCGCGGAGGCAACCTGGAACGAGCGGTACTTGAAGCCCTCGGCAACCAGGGAAGAAGCAGCGGAGGCAACCACGAACTCGCGGAGGAACGCGTGGGGCCCGAACACGAGGATCGCATCGGGCAGAACGCGCGCGCCATCGAGGCTTCTCAGGAATGCGAGGGCGTTCTCAACCGGCATCCGACTCTCCCGCCCGCCGCGCGAACCGGCCGAATCAGAATCCCTCCGCCATCGAGGCGTAAAGATTCTTCGCGACGCTCTGCATCATCGCCTGCTGTCCAAGGGCGCTCTGGCTGCTGGCGACCTGCATGTCGGTCATCTTTGCAACGTCGGAACTCCTGAGATTCCCCTGCACGAAGGTGGGCAAGGTGGGAACGACGGCCTGGGCAACCACGGGTTCATGCTGGAGGTTGCCGAGCGAGCCCGAGCTCCAGATGACCTTGTTGGTGCGAAGGTCCTTGAGCTGCGCCGACACGGTCATCGAGGCATTGTAGATGGTGGGTTCGAGGACCGAGTTGAAGGATGAGGGGAGCGAGTTGACGCTGATGATCTCGCCGGTGAGCTCAAGGTCGGCCTCGCTGGGGCTGTCAACGATGCGGAGCCGATGATGCATCGCGATTTCATCCTCGACGTAGCGCATGAAGACGTCGTTTATGCCGGTCTGGCGGGTGCGGTTGGTGAATCGAGCGACGTAGATGGTTTCGGCGCTGGCGGGGAGATTGGAGCCGGAGGCGCCGAAGTGATAGCCGCATCCGGCAATCATCACGCAGACCGCGAGAGCGGCCAGAAGGCGGAAATTCATCGCCGGCGTGTCACTGCGTCTTGGAGGCATCGGCGGGTTCGCCCTTGCGCTTGAGATTCAACCGACCCGCGATCTCGTCGAGGACGCCGTTGACGAAGCGTCCCGAATCCTGATCACCGTAGCATTTCGCGAGTTCGATTGCCTCATCGATCGTGACGCGGGCCGGGATGTCATCCATGTGAAGGAGTTCGAACAGCGCGAGCCGGAGGATATTGTGATCGACGCGCGAGAGGCGGTTTATCGACCAGTGCTCGAGGGCATCGGCGATGAGCTTGTCGAGGCCGGGCCTTTCGCTCGCGACGCCATCGACGAGCCTGACGGCGAAGCGGCGCGCTTCGGGGTCGGCGGGAAAGTTTTCGAAGAAAATGGCGAGATCCTCGTTGGACGCACCGCCGCATATGTCGATTCGGTAGAGCGCCTTGAGCGCGAGTTCCCGCCCTTGATGACGAATTCCCATAGTAAAAGCGGATTTTGGGCGAACGCGCGGGACCGGACAGCCTCCCGCGCCGCCGACATCAGGTAATAAGCTTCAGCTCCGAGAATAGGTGCCCGAGCTTTTCCTTCTTGGTCCGCAGGTAGCCGATGTTGACGACGTGCGGAGTGACTTCGAGGGGCACGCGGGTTACGCGCACCCCATAGCCGCGCAGGCTTTCGATCTTGTGCGGATTGTTGGTGAGCAGCCGCACTTCGCCCACGCCGAGATCGCGCAGGATTTGCGCGCCGATTCCATAGTCGCGGAGATCCTCCTCGAACCCGAGCTGGAGATTGGCTTCGACGGTATCGAGGCCGGTGTCCTGGAGGGCGTAGGCGCGAATCTTGTTCCCAAGCCCGATACCGCGGCCTTCCTGCGGAAGGTAGATGATCACGCCGGCCTCGGACTCCAGGATGCGGTTGACGGACTCCTCGAGCTGCTCGCCGCAATCACATCGCAGGGACGCGAACACGTCGCCGGTAAGGCATTCGGAATGGAGGCGGACGAGGGCGGGTTTTCCGCCGCCCACGTCTCCCTTGACGAGCGCGAGATGCTGGCTGCCGTCGACGACATTTCGGAAGATAACGGCCTGAAACTCGCCCTTGAGCAGCTTGAACGGTACTTCGGCGACGCGCTGAACCAGGGTTTCGTGGGTCAGGCGATGGGCGACGAGGTCCTTGATGAAGCAAAGCGGGAGTTCATGGCGGGCGGCGAATTCACGGAGCTCGGGCAATCGGGCCGCCTCGCCGTCGTCGCGCAGGATAGTGCACAGGGCCGCCGCGGGCCCCATCCCGGCGCATCGCACGAGATCGACTGCGCCCTCGGCCCGGCCCACACGCATCATGACGCCGCCGCTCAGCGACATCAGGGGCAGTACATGCCCCGGCATCACGATGTCCTCGGGGCCGGAGTCGGGCGAGGCGACCACGTTGATCGTGCGAGCGCGGTCGGCGGCGGAGATTCCGGTGGTCACGCCTTCGCGGGCTTCGACAAGGGCGCCTGCCTGTTCGGGCAGCCATGCGCCGTCGGTCGCATGGGCGAGCGGGATTCCAAGCTCGCGCATCCGCTTGTCGGTGATTGCGATGGCGACGACGCCGCGCGCCTCGCGCGCCATGAAGTTCACGTGATCCGGAGTGACTTTTTCGGCCGCCATAACGAGGTCGCCTTCGGCATCGTCGCGCTCCTCTGCGACCATCACGACCATTCGGCCGTCACGAATCTGCGAAAAAATTCTATCGAGCGATTTTGTCGCCATCCCGCTTGCCCGTGGATGCGATATTACCATTGCTTATCCGGCGTAACCAGCGCGCAACGACTTTCAGGTGCGCGCGGGGAGCGGCCGTCCCTCAATCAGCAGATCATCGCCGACTTTCCGCACCGTCATATCGCCCAATCTGAGCGAACGCGCGATTGTCAGGGTTTCGAGACCCTCGACGGCGGGGAGGCCCGCGCCGACGATCCGAGGGGCGAGGAAGAAGGCGATGCGGTCGATGATGCGGTGGCGGAGGGCGGATGCGGCCAGGCGCGCGCCGCCTTCGAACAGGACCTTGCACCAGCCGCGGCGCGCGAATTCCTTCATCATCGCGCTTAGGTCGATTTCCCCACGATTTTCGGGACATCCGAGGATCTCGACGCCCTCGCCGGCATAGCGGCGGCGGGCGCGGGCTTCGTTGCGCCGAGAGGTCACGAGAATTGCGCGAGCGCTGGACGGCCCGCGCAGCACCAGCGCATCGCGAGGAGTCTTCATCCGCAAATCCACCACCACCCGCACCGGGTCTCTGCCGCCGGGAATCCGGCAGGTGAGGCGAGGATTGTCGGCGATGACGGTGCCGGCGCCGACGACCACCGCATCGCATTCGCGGCGCCATCGATGCACCAGCGCGCGCGACGGCTCGGAGCTGATCCATCGCGAATCGCCGGATGCGGCGGCGATCCTGCCATCAAGGGATGCGGCGAGCTTGAGGACGCCGAACGGGCGCCGACGGATGACGCGGGTGAAGAACCCTTCGTTCACCTTGCGGCATTCGTCATCGAGGATGCCGGTCTCGACGATTATACCGGCGCGACGGAGGATGGCGATGCCGCGGCCGCGAACCGGAGGATACGGGTCGAGGCATCCGACGACGACCCGCGCCACCCCCGCATCGACGAGCGCCAGGGCGCAGGGAGGCGTCCTGCCGGTATGAGCGCACGGCTCGAGGCTTACGTAGGCGGTGGCACCCCGGGCTTTGCGGGCGGCTTTTGCGATCGCGACGGTTTCAGCGTGGGGGCGACCGCCGATGCCGGTGGCGCCCTGCCCTACGATTCTGCCGTTCCTTACGATCACGCATCCGACGGCGGGATTAGGGGTGGTAAGACCGACGCGGGCGCGGGCGAGCGCGATCGCGCGGCGCATGAAGCGACGGTCGGCCTCCGCATCCGCCATCGAACCGCGCTCAAGAAGCGCCGTCGCTCTTTTTCTCACGCGGACGCTGTTCACCCTGGGGAGTTTCCTTGCGGAGCCGGATCAGGTCTTCGAGTTCTCGCATGAATTCGTCGATGTCCTTGAAGGAGCGATAGACGGAAGCGAAGCGGACGTAGGCGACCTGATCGATGGAATGGAGTTCGTTCATGACGGCGGCGCCGATCTCGGAACTGGGGATTTCCTTGGCTCCGCTTTCGGCGGCGCGGCGTTCGATGCGATCGGCGATCCCGTCGATGGTTTCGATCGAAACGGGGCGTTTTTCGCAAGCGCGCTTGAGGCCGGCGATAATCTTGCCGCGATCGAAAGGCTCACGGCGCCCGTCCTTTTTCACCACCATCGGAACGGTGTCTTCGACGCGCTCATAGGTGGTGAAGCGGCGGTCGCAACTGGGGCATACGCGGCGGCGGCGGATCGTGTCGCCCTCGCCGGACAGGCGCGAATCGATCACGCGGGTATCGCGATGCTTACAGAACGGACAGCGCATCGCGTCATACCCACGCAAGACGCGTCCGACCGGCGCTGCCGGCCGGACGCTCCGCGCAATATGAGTTGGAAAACCGGACTGGGTAGCGAGGGTTCAGCTCTTGTGGGCCTCGATGTAGTTCACGACGTCCTTGACGGTTCGGATCTTCTCGGCATCCTCGTCCGAGATCTCGACGTTGAACTCCTCTTCGAGGGCCATGACCAGCTCGACGATATCGAGCGAGTCCGCACCGAGATCCTCGATAAAGGACGAATCCGGCTTGACCTCGTCGGCGGCCACACCGAGCTGCTCGCTTATCTTCTCGCGAACCTTGGTTTCGATGTCTGAAGCCATCGTGCTTTCGTTCCTCCTGGGCAGCGCGGCATGCATCAGCCGCCGCTTCACAATGCGAATAGTCGCCGTGGACGGATGCCTTGCGTGGTCTTCGCCTTGTGCATCGCCTCGGACAAGTAACAGCGCAGCATAAGGTCTTAAGCGGCTCCAGGCAAGTTGCCCCCTGGCTGAAAATGAGCAGCCGCGCCTATCCCCGCGGCGCCATCGCTTCCTTGACCGCCTTGAACGAGGCCAGGTCCTCAAGGGGCCTGACCTTGACATTGCGGTCGATCCGCCGCATCAGGCCCATCAGGACCCTGCCGCCGAACTCGACCGCCTCGGTCACACCCATCGCAACCATCGCCTTCATCGAATCTTCCCATCGTACCGGCGCGGTGATCTGCTCGATGAGGAGCGGCACGACGCGCGCGGGATCGCTGTTCAAATCGGCGGTCACATTGGCGATCACGCCGAAGCGCAGGGGAGCGACGGCAAGTTTTCCCAGAACGGGTTCCATTCCCTTGCGCGCGGGTTCCATCAAGGGGCAATGAAACGGGGCGCTGACCTTGAGTTCCTGCGATGCGGCGCCGCCCTGCTGCCTGGCGATCTCGACGGCGCGGCGCACGGGAGCCGCGTGTCCGGCGATCACCACCTGTCCGGGGGCATTGAGGTTGGCGGGCACGGCGATCAAGCCGTCGGCGCTGACCTGCCGGCAGATCTCGGTGGCGGCCGCGAGGTCGAGCCCGATAAGCGCCGCCATCGCACCCTCTCCTTCCGGGCATGCCTCCTGCATCAGGCGGCCGCGTTCGCGCACCGCGCGGAGCGCATCGGCGTAAGTGATGGCGCCGGCGGCGACCAGTGCGCTGTATTCACCGAGGCTGTGGCCCGCGGCGACCAAGGGCATCGCGCCGACTTCGTGCTCGTAGACACGAAGGGCCGCGATGGAAGCGGCGACGATCGCGGGCTGCGTATTCATCGTCAGGCGCAGTTGCTCCTCGGGCCCCTTGAAGCAAAGCCTGGCGAGGTCGAAGCCGAGGGCATCATTGGCTTCTTCGAACGCCGCTTTGGCGGCGGGAAAGTTGGCGGCCAGTTCCGACCCCATCCCCACCCGCTGTGAGCCCTGTCCGGGAAAGAGAAAAGCAAGCTTCATGTACGCTCCGATGTATCAGGTGTTCTCGGGCTTGATAGAACCGGGCCCGGGTTCTTCGTGAGAATCCTGGGACGAACCGGGGACGGGAGATTGGGATGCGGTTTCGGGAGGCTTCGCGCCGTTGCCCGCCAGCGCGGCGTCGGTTGCTACCCGGCTGTCATGCGGCCGCACGGGGCCTTCCGAGGCAGGCTGCGGTTCGGGAGCCGCGGGGCCAGCGTGGTTCGAGGCGCGCGCATCGGCCTGCGGCTCGCCAGGCTTTTGCGGTTCGGACTCCCTGGGATGGCGATGCAGCCGCTCGCGCATCCTGCTGAACAGCGCTCGAATTCCTTTGCCGGCGGGTTTTGTCGTGACGGCGGGCTGTGAACGGCCGAGAATTTCGGCGATCTCGACGTTGACGTGGTTCACCAGGGATTCGTTGGCCGCGGCGCGCACGGCGTTGCGGATCGCGCGGGCGTTGGAGGAACCATGCGCGATAATCGCCACGCCGTTGACGCCGAGCAGCGGAGCGCCGCCGGTCTCGTGAGGATCGAGCCGTTCACGGAGCGCGCCAAGGCGCCTGCGGATGAGAAGATAGCCAAGCCGTCCCGCCCATCCGGAGGAAAAGACCTCGCGCAAATTGCCGAGCATGAAGGAGGCAAACCCCTCCATCGTCTTGAGCGCGACGTTGCCGGTGAATCCATCAGTGACGATCACGTCGACCTTGCCGCGGTTGATGTCGCGGCCTTCGACGTAGCCGATGTAGTTGACGTAGGAGCCCATCTGGCCGAGCGCGGCAGCGGCGGCTCGGGTCAGGTCGGTGCCTTTGGAAGCCTCCTCGCCGTTGGAGAGGATTCCGACGCGGGGCCTGGAGACATTGCGCAGGCGCCGCCAGTAAACCGTGCCCATGACGGCGAACTGGACGAGGTTTACCGGCTTCACCTCGGTATTCGCGCCGGCATCGATGAGCAGCGCATGTCCGTGCGGGGTGGGCACGGGAGAGGCAATCGCGGGGCGGTCGATACTGGCGAGATTGCCGAGAATGACCATCGCCGCCGCCATCATCGCCCCGGAGTTTCCGGCGCTCACGAATGCGTCGGCGTCCTGGTTCTTAACAAGACCGAACCCGACGTGCATCGAGGACTGGGGCTTGTTGATGATCGACTCGAGGGGCGAATCGTCCATCGCGACCGCCTCCGGGGCATGCTCGATTCGGATCTTGAGCCCGGAGATGTCGTGTTCGGCGAGTTCGCGGGCGACGATTTCGCGGTCGCCGACGAGGATCACCTCGATTCCGAAGTCCCGGGCGGCGAGCACGCCGCCTTCGACCACAGCCTTCGGGGCGAGATCCCCGCCCATCGCGTCAAGCGCGATTCTCACGGTTTACTCCCCGCCTCGGGAGCTTATTCCTCGACCGGGGCGAGTTCGCGCCCGCGGTAGGACCCGCAATGCCGGCATACGCGATGAGGCATGACGGGTTCGCCGCAGTTCGAGCAGGTGCCTGGATTCACGGGGCGGAGGGCATCGTGAGCGCGGCGCTTGTTCTTTTTGGAATGAGAGGTGCGACGTTTGGGTGCTTGCATTGTGGTTGCTTCCTGACTTTGAGATGGCTAGTTGCGAACGATCTTGAACGATCGCAACACGGCAAGGCGCGGGTCGGGCCGCGCGGTTTCGCATCGGCATTCGCCCCGGTTGAGGTTTATTCCGCATTGGGGGCAGAGGCCACGGCAATCATCATGACACAGGGGACGGGTAGGCAGGGCCAGCAGGAGCTGCTCGCGGACGAGCGGCGCAAGGTCGATCACATCGCCCTCATACATCGAGAACTCCAGGTCATCGGCGCGCAGGCCCGGGTCGCTTTCGATACCCACCGACTTCGGAGCCATCACGAGCCTGAATTTCCGGTCGTTGGCGCCGTTGAAGTCCTCGGCGCATCGCGCGCAGGTGGCGACGGTATTGGCCTTGAGTCTGCCTTCGAGAAAGACATCGGTACCCGCGCGATAGTACGAGAGGGTCACGGCGATGGGTCCATCCACGCGGTATTCGTGGACAGGGCCCTGCGCCAGGACTCTGTTTATCTCGATTTCCGGCTCGACGAAGGCGATCTCCTTCGCCTCGGCGGTTATGTCCTCCAACCGAAGTTTCACGGGATTTGCCCTGAGAAACAGGCGTTCGACCCGCAAGATTATGGCATTTCGACAGGAGTGTTCAAATACGGCGGCGCTGAGCCCTGGATTTCGGCGGGCGCAAAGAGGGAACGCCGATTTTCGGGCAATCTTCGCTGAGCGGACAGATGTCGCATCGCGGGGCGCGGGCGCTGCACAGGCTGCGTCCATGCAGGATTAGGCGCATCGAGAACGCCGTCCACTCCCTGGGCGGCACGATCTCGCCCATATCGGTTTCAATCTGATCGGGGTCGGACGATGCCGTAAATCCGAGCCGCTTCACGAGTCGCCTTACATGGGTGTCCACCACGAATCCGGGCTTTCCGTAAACGTGACCGAGGATGACGTTTGCGGTCTTGCGGCCGACCCCCGGCAGACGCACCAGATCCTCCATCGTGTCAGGCACCTTTCCGCCGTGCCGTTCGGCAATCGCTTTGGCCGCACCCATCAGCGATTTCGTTTTCTGGCGGAAGAAGCCGGTGGAGGCGATGAGCTGCTCGATGCGATGAGGCGGAGCCGTGGCGGTGGCGTGCGGGTCGGGAAATTCCTTGAAGAGCGCCGGGGTTACCTTGTTGACGCGCTCGTCGGTGCATTGGGCGGAAAGGATGGTGGCGGCAAGGCATTGCCAGGGCGTCTCGAACTCAAGGCTGATCCGCGCATCCGGATAAAGGCGCGCCAGCGCCTTTCCTATCCTTGCGGCGCGAGCGCGGAGATGGTCCTTGGCCTCCCGCATCAGCCGAGCATCCTTCGCTTGCGGATGTCTTCGGCAAAGGCAGCCAGTTCGAGCCCGCGCCGTTCGTCATTCCATCCGAGTTCGTGAGCCATCAAATCGGCGACGGCGGGAGCGGCGGACTCGGCTTCAAGAGGCCATCGCCATGTTGCACCGATCCGTCGGACCAGAAAGTCCGAGACGTTCAGCGCCATCTCGTTTCTTACGGCGTGAACGACCTCAGCGCGCAGGACGGGCAAGCCGCGGACAAGCGGGACGGAAAGCGAGCGATCTTCGGCGGCGAGGCGGGCCGGCAGCTCGGCGCGGCTTCCATAGCGCCCGCCGAGGATCTCGCGGGCGTGACGCGGGAGAGTGGATACCGTGTCGGGAGCGCCGGCAGGGATCGCGCGCGCGCCGGGAAGAGGCGTGTGGCCGGTCGCCGAACCGCGGATTGGGCCGAAGCGCGGAGCGATACGGGTCAGCAGCTTTTCGGCGATTTCACGATGGGTGGTCAGCTTGCCGCCCGCGATCGTTAGCATCCCCGACGCGCTTTCGAGGATGACCTCTTCGCGCGGCACCCATGAAGGGGACTTGGATCCCTCGCCGTCCAGGACCAGCGCCCTCAAGCCGGCGAAACTGGAAAGCAGCTCCGAGGGTCCGACTTTCATCCCCGGAAGGCTGTGGGCGAGCACATCGAGCAGGTAGGAGAGATCCGATGAGTTGGTTGTCACGGCGGCCGCATCGCCCTCGAAGTCCGTGTCGGTGGTGCCGACGACGACATAGCGATCGTGGGGCATGACGAAGACGATCCTTCCACCATCATCGGCAAGGACTAGCCAGTCATGGACCGGAAGGGAGGTGCGGGCAAAGACAAGATGGACGCCCTTGGTCAGGCGGACCGAGGGAGCGGCGGCGGGATCGTCGAGGTGGCGGACGGCATCGACCCACGGTCCCGCGGCATTTACGAAACATCGCGCGCGCAGTTCCGCCGTCGAGCCGGTGAGACGATCGACGAGGCCGGCAGCGGCGAGGCGGCCTCCGGACTTGACGAACCCGCAGACCTCGACGTAGTTGGCCACGGCGGCGCCATGGATGGCGGCATCGAGGATGTTCTCGAGCGTGAGCCGCGCATCGTCGCCCCACGCATCGTAGTAGATCGCGCCTCCGCGCAGGCCGTTCCTTGCCAGCGCGGGCTCCAGTTCGCGGACCCGGGCGGCATTTAGGCTTTCGTGCCGCTCCGAACGCGGCATCCGCGCAAAGACGTCATAGAGCCACAGTCCGGCGGAAAGGGTGAATCTCCCGTAGCCTCTGCCCCGGTAGAGAGGAAAGAGGAAGCGGACGGGACGGACGAGATGGGGAGCGGTGCGGCGGCGCAGAAGCTCCCGTTCGCGCAGCGCGGCGCGCACGAGGCGCAGTTGTCCCTGGGGCAGATACCTGAAGCCGCCGTGGATGAGTTTGGAGGAGCGGGAGGAAGTGCCGGCGGCGAAATCGGCGCGTTCGACGAGAGCGACGCGGAGGCCCCGCATCGCGGCATCGCGTGCGACCGCGGCACCATTGATTCCTCCGCCGATGACCGCGAGATCGAATTCCTCGGAGCGGAAGCGGTCGAGGCTGCGTTCGCGATCGAGCGCGTGTTCGTTATTCAAGGGCCCCCTACTCCGCGCGAGGGGCTATTCGTCCGACTCTTCCTGGAAGGAATAGCGCTCCTCGCGCCACGGATCGGCGTGATTGTGATAGCCGCGAACCTCCCAGAATCCGCGCCGATCGCGATCCGAGAACTCGATCGCTCTGACCCACTTGGCGCTCTTCCACGCGTAGAGCTTTGGAACCACGAGCCTGACCGGCCACCCGTGATCGGGCTCGAGATCGCGTCCGTCGTGGCGATGAGCGAGCATCACGTCGTCGTCGAGGAACGCGTGCAGAGGGAGGTTGGTCGTGTACCCGCCGTCGCAGTGAACGATCACGAACCTTGCTTCGGGGCTAAGCTTGACGAGCTTGACGAGATCGAGGGTCTTGACGCCCTCCCATACGTTGTCAAAGCGCGACCATGTGGTCACGCAATGGAAGTCGCTCACCTGCCGCGACTGCGGAAGCTCACGGAACTGCCGATAGTCGAGGCACAATTCCTTCTCGACCATCCCGACGACCCGAAAATCCCATCGCGCCGGATCGAAGCGGGGAGTGGGTCCGTAGCTAAGCACGGGAAACTTGTCGGTAAGGGTCTGGCCCGGCGGCAGGCGGTCCGCGGCGGTTGTGACAATCGACTGCTTTCCCATAGCGTTCCTCTTAATAGCGAAGCCCTGACGACGGCGAAAGACGGCAGTTAGGGGGGGAATTAGCGGCGCCTCATGGCGCGGACTATCGCGTCGGTCATCTCCTCGGTGGCGGCCTTGCCGCCGATGTCGCGGGTGAGGACGCGGCCAGAGCGCAGGACGGCGCCGGTGGCCTCGCGGATGGCGGCGGCGGCGCGAGGATGGCCGATGTAATCAAGCATCATGGCTCCTGACAGTATCGCTGCAATCGGATTGGCGACGCCTTTGCCGGCGATGTCGGGTGCGGTGCCGTGGACCGCCTCGAAGATCGCGCCCTTGTCGCCGTAGTTGGCGCCGGGGACCATCCCGAGTCCGCCGACCAGTCCGGCGCAAAGGTCGGAAACGATGTCGCCGTAGAGATTTTCGAGCAACAGCACGTCGAAGGATGCGGGATCGGTGACGAGCCGCATGCAGGCCGCATCCACGATCTGCTCGCGATATTCGATTTCCGGATAGTCGCGGGCAACCGCGCGAGCGCATCGGATGAACAGGCCGTCGGACAGCTTCATGATGTTGGCCTTGTGGATGGCGGTGAGATTCCTGCGTCCGGTCCGGCGGGCGTATTCGAAAGCGAAGCGGGCGATTCGGCGCGAGGCGCGGGCGGTGATCACCTTGATACTTTCGACGACGCCGGGAGCGACCGTGTGCTCGATTCCGGCGTAGAGATCTTCGGTGTTTTCGCGCACGACGATCAGGTTCACGTTGCGAAAAGGAGTCTGAACGCCGGCAAAGCTCAAGGTCGGACGCAGATTGGCGTACAGGTCGAAGGTCTTGCGCAGGTAGACGTTGATCGAGCGATAGCCCTCGCCGGAGCGGGTTTCGAGAGGGCCCTTCAACGCGACACGGGTGCGTTTGAGCGAGTCGATCAGCGCGTCAGGCACGGGGGTTCCGAAGCGTTTGACGGCGTATGCGCCGGCGGCCTGGCGATCCCATCGGATTTCAACGCCGGTGGCTTCGATTACCTTGAGCGCGGCTCCGATAACCTCGGGTCCGACGCCGTCTCCGGCAATCAGGGTAACCTCGCGCGGCGACGGGCCGGGCGGAGCTGTGAAGGGAGAAGTGGAAGCGGAGGATCGTCGGCGAATCGGGTTTTTCTTCATGCAAATCAGCAGTCGCTCAGAGCAATAATCAAATCGGCGACGTTGGTGCCGGTTGGTCCGGGTCGAAACAAATCGCCGATGGCATCGAAGGCATTGTACGCGTCGTTGCGCCGCGATGCTGTCCCGGGGTCCACACCGTTCGCGCGCATCCGCGCCGCGCTGTCGGCAAACGCGAACGCGCCGGCGGCATCGGTCGGCCCGTCAATTCCGTCGGTCCCCGCGACCAGGACGCCCGCGGATGAGCCGGGGGCGGCGTTGGCGAATTCCATCGCAATCGAGAGCGCGCAATGCTGCGCTCTGCCGCCCCGCCCTCCTCCGCGCACGGTGACGACAGGCTCGCCACCGGCGATCAAACAGGTCTGAGAGCCGCGCAGTTCGGCGACGCGGGCTGCGAATTGGCGGCCCAGTTGGTCGGCTTCTCCCTTGAGTTCGCGCCACCGCTCGACGATGAGATTCATGCGGCGCGCCTCCTCCGCGGCCGCATCGAGAGCAGTCCGATTGCCGCCGACAATCAGGTTGCAAACGCGGGCAAAGGAAGGATCGTCGCCTCCGGGCGTCTCGGGGATCTCGCCCGCGACGCCTCTTTCAAGATGATCGCGGACGCGCTCAGGCGCGCGGCCCCATATTCGACGCCGCTTGAGAACGGCGATCGCGTCGGCGAAAGTCGTCGGGTCGGGCGCGATGGGTCCCGAGCCGATCGTGGCGATGTCATCGCCGGGGACATCGGAAAGAATCAATGATACGAGGCGGGCGCGATCGCTAAGGGCGGCGGCAAGTCTTCCGCCCTTTACCGCGGAAAGATGCTTGCGCACGCAGTTCAACTCTCGGATTGAGGCGCCGGACTTGAGCAGAGCGCTGGTGACGGCGATCTTGTCTTCAAGCGTGACTTCGCCAGCGGGAGCGGCAAACATCGCGGAGGCTCCTCCGCTCAGGGCGACGAGCAACAGATCGCCGGGACCTGCCTTGGCGGCGATTTCAAGAGCCGCGTGTGCGGCGTCGATTGACGATTGATTGGGAAGCGGATGGCCGCCCGCGAACTGACGAAACCCGGGAAGGGGTGATGCGGGCGGGGAGGATGACGGAACGACGAGAATCCCCTGGGCGATCCGTTCTCCCGCACGCCGCCGTATCTCCTCCGCCATGGCTCGGGATGCCTTGCCGATCGCGAGGACGAAGATTCTGCGGGCTTGCGCCATCGCGACGCGGACCGCATCGCTTTGGGGAAGGCTGCCTTCAAGCGCGCGGCCGGTCAGCAGGGCGGGATCGACGGCCGCGATCGCGGCGCGGTAGATGCGGACGAGGTCCCGCTTGAGATCATCGCGAGTCTTCACAAACCAAGAACAAACTCATCGAACGACTCGATCAAGCGGCGCG
>Ga0070741_10005409_pt1 | contig 28435 bp, 32 predicted proteins | sample Coa_R1_4_FD_66440 | JGI IMG/M metagenome (GOLD analysis project Ga0070741, IMG submission 66440) | Surface soil microbial communities from Centralia Pennsylvania, which are recovering from an underground coalmine fire - Coalmine... | ecosystem: Environmental > Terrestrial > Soil > Unclassified ... | reverse complement strand
GGCCAGGCGATCACCAGCGGGGCGACCATCGATCTCACCGCCGCCACCGGCGGCACGACGCATATCTCGTCCGCCGCCGTCGCGCTGTCCGAGACCATCAATGCGGTCAACGATGCGCCGGTTGTCCAGCTCGTCGATACCCTGACCCGCGTACCGGTGCCGATCGACGTGGTGGGCGGTACCGTTCCCGGAACCGATCCGCTTGCCATACATGCGATCGCGCCGGACATGAGCGGCGACGGCCGTTACGTCGTGTTTTTCAGCACTGAGTTCGTGCCGGCTTCAGGCGGTAACAATGACTCCCCGAAGGGCGATATTTTCTTCTATGACCGCCTGACGGATGAGACAAAAGTCCTCACCGACACCGCACATATTCCACTCGGGCTGCGTGAAAGCGGTGAGCGGTTTAACGGTTTCTCCATAAGCGGCGACGGCGGTTACGCCGTGTTCGTTGGCAAATACACGGTGACCGATCAATTCGGTTCGCACGATGTGAACAAAGTGTACGTCTACAACCGCGCACTCGATCAGGTTACGCTGCTGACGGACAAAATCACGCACGCGACCGTAACCTCGGACGATACACCGCAGGTCAACGGCAGCGGATCGCTTATCGCGCTGGCTCGTCACGACAACACGGGCATCAACCACATATCCGTCTATTCCCGCGACGGATCGCAGCTGACGGACATAACGACGGCCCGCGCCGATATCCCGGACACCCTCAATCAGTTCCAGAATGTCGCGATCAGCAACGACGGCCGCTTTGTTACGTTCTGGGCCTACGGGGTTGACACCAATTTCCAGCCCACCGGCCTGGCGACCCTGTTCCTGTTCGACCGTCAGTTGGACACTGCCAACGCCATCGCCCAGGCAACGGCGACCGATGATCTGTGGGAAGCTTCACTCAGCCGCGACGGGCATTTCGTCGTTTTCCAGAGCGACCAGAATCTCGATGGCAGCGATACCAACGGCAAGATCGATATCTACGTCTACGATACTGTTGCCCACACGACCCAACGCGTGTCGACCGATGCCGTCGGCACCTTGGCAAATGACGACAGCATTCGGCCGAGCATCAGCCCCGATGGCCGTTTCGTCACTTTTGCCAGCAATGCGACCAACCTGGTGTCGGGCGACACCAACGGCCAGCCCGATACTTTCGTGAAAGACCTGCAAACCGGATCGATTGAACGTGTGTCGGTCGCGGTCGACGGCACGCAAGGCAATGGAGACAGTTCGCTCGCGTCATCGATCGCCGGTGGCGGGGTAGGCACTTTCGTCACCTTCGGCAGCACGGCATCCAATCTGGTGCCCGGCGATAACAACTCGGCGTCTGATATTTTCGTGCTTGACCGCTCGGGCGGTACTGCGGGTCAGGTGACCGAAGACTCGAGTGTGACACCGGCCGGGACGATTTCGACCCACGGCAGTTTTGCGTTTTCTGACATCGAACTGACGGATTCCCACACCGCGACCGTCACCAACGTTTCTGTCTCCCTGAGTGGCGGCGCGTCGGCGGACTTCATTGTGCCCGGCGGGCTCGGCACCTTTACGCCGACTATCATGGAGAATACCGGCGACGCAGACCCCTTCGGCCAGTTGTCCTGGTCCTTCACCATCGATAACAGCGCGCTGGCCCTGCTCAACAGCGGCCAGCGCGTGCAGCAGACCTATACGATCGAGATCAACGACGGCCATGGCGGTGTGACGACACAGGACGTCACGCTGACGCTTGTGGGGGTCACGGACCAGCCGACGCTGACCATGGACGTGCTGACACCCAACGGAATGTTTGCACCTGGCGATGAACCCATTCAGCAGATGGGCTCCGGCACCGTCCAACCCGGCGGCACGTCGACGCAATTTACGATCATCAATGGGGGCGCCAATCGAAAATTCGTCTTTGACGGTTATGGTTTCACCTTTGACCTAAGTGGCGCGCCAACCGACGGGGTCATCACCGCAATTCACGAATTTACGAACGACGTCGTGCCTGTGCCGCTGATTAATTTCTCAGGCGTCGGGGTCGACGCAGCGGCGTGGTATGCTGCCGTGGTCGAGGCGGCCTCAAACGGACCCGGTGGGCCAGACCCGTTGGTCGATGCATTGACCGGCTCGTGGGCCTTCAATTTCGTCGGCGGCGCCGGGCCCGATAATTTCGTTGGCGGCAGCCAGAACGACACTGCGAGCGGCGGCGGCAGCGACGACTTCCTGTTGGGGAGCACCGGCAATGATTCGCTATCCGGTGGAGCCGGCAACGATACATTGGGGGGTGGCGCGGGCTTCGATCAGCTCAACGGTGGCGACGGCCAGGACGTGGCGATCTATTTCCATCCCACCGAGGGCGACGCCAACGCGATCGGGCCGGTCGACGTTCAGCTGGCGCCTGGAGTTGTCACGACCTACACCGACGCGACCAGAACCACGATCGACAGTGTCGACACATTGCGATCGGTTGAGCGCATCGTCGGCACCAATTTTAACGACACCTTCAATGCAAGCGGCTTCGGCTCAAGCTCGATTAATGCGGGCAGCATTGGCACAGGGGCGGCGTCGGATGGCACGCTAAATGAATTCGAGGGCTTGGGTGGAAACGACTCCATCGCGGGCAACGGCAACACACGGGTGAGCTACGAACACGCGCTGGCCGGCGTGACAGTAGTGTTCTCTGCTCCGGGGGTCGCGACCGTTACCGGCGATGCATCCGTCGGCACCGATACGATCACAGGCGGCGTAAACCGGGTGCGCGGCTCCAATTTCGTCGACGATTTTACGGGCAGTAGCGGGAACGAGATATTCGAGGGCAAAGGCGGCGATGATTCCATCAATGGCGGCGCCGGATTCGACACCGCGGTCTATGCTTTCGAAGACACTGCGATCAATGTGCAACTCGCAGCCGGTGACGTGTTCGGTGGGGTCAACACCGGCCACGATACACTGCATTCGGTCGAAGCGGTCTCCGGCACCGATTTCGCCGACACGTACAATGCTGTTGGCTTCAGTGGCTCGAGCGCCAACGCCGGGAGTAGCGGCACCTTCAATCGATTCGAAGGCCGGGGCGGCAACGACACCATTACCGGAAACGGTAATACTCAGATTGATTTCGCCAACGCGCTTGCCGGCGTAACGGTAACCTTTACCAGCCCGGGGGCCGGCACGTCGCATGGAACAGCGGCTGGTGATATTGCCGATGTCGGCACTGACACCTTTACTGGTGTCATCGGCGTTCGCGGCTCGGATTTCGACGATGTGATCGGCCCCGATGCGGGAGACAATATCATCGACGGTCGTGCCGGCAATGACATCATGCAAGGCGGCGCCGGCAATGACTCGTTGACGGGCGGCAGCGGGATCGACCGCGCGATCTACACGGATGCCACCGGTCCGATTGTGGTCGATATGGCAGTTGCCTCCAACAATGTGACTGGTGCCGGAATTGGCAATGACACGTTGTCTTCTGTCGAATCGGTCCGGGGCAGCGCTTTCGGCGATTCCTACACGGCCCTCGGCTATACCGGAGCGAGCGCCATCGGCAGCATCCCGGCGAATTTCAATGAATTCGAGGGGATGGGGGGCGATGACAGCATCACCGGTAATGGCAACACAGTCGTCTCCTACGTCAATGCAGCCGCTGGTGTGACGGTTGATCTAAGCCTGGTAACTCTCCCTGGCTCGACGGGGCAGGCACATGGAACAACTCCGGGCGATATTGCGAACATCGGCACCGATACATTTTTCGGCGGCGTGCAGCTCGTCCGTGGCTCCTCGTTCGACGATGTCATCGAAGGCAGCAACAATTTTTCCGGCCCCGAAGTCTTCGAGGGCCGTGGAGGTAACGATTTTATCGACGGCCTTGGCGGGTTTGATCGAGTGCTCTATGAATTCCGCCTGGATGACGTGACCACGTCCGGCGTGATCATCAACCTTGCAGCGGGGACGGCCACCGGCGATCCCTCGATAGGTACCGATACGCTGCGATCGATCGAAGCCGCACGTGGCACCAAGTTTGCCGATGTTTTCGATGCCACCGGGTTCACGGCGTCGAGCACGAATGCCGGCAGTGCCGGGGTCAATAATACCGGCGCGGCGCTCAACGAGTTCGAAGGGCAGGGCGGCGACGACCTCATTACCGGCAATGGCAATACACGGATTTCCTATATCAACGCCACGGCGGGCGTGACGGTCGATCTCGCCTTCGGAACGGCGACAGGGGATTCATCCGTCGGCCACGATACGATCACGGGCGGAGTGAATTCCATCATCGGTTCGAACTTTGCCGACACGTTATACGGCACCAGCAATTTCACTCCGTTCACCTCCGAAATATTCGATGGCGCCGGCGGCAACGACATCTTTATCGGTCGCGGCGGGTTCGACATGGCGGTCTACAATGCCGATACTGGAACCACGTCCGGCATCCTGGTGAACATGGCGGCCGGCACCGTGATCGGCGATGCCTCGATCGGCTTCGATACTCTGAATTCGATCGAGTCTGTCCGCGGTACCAACTTTATCGATGTGTACGATGCGAGCGGCTACAACGGCGCCTCCGACGACCTCCCGTTGGCTACAACATTCAATGAATTCGAAGGAATGGGCGGTAACGACGTCATCACCGGAAATGGCGATACCCGCATTTCGTATGTCAGCGCGTCGGCCGGTGTCACCGTCGACCTCAGCGCAGGCACAGCCAGCGGCGATGCATCGGTTGGGTCGGATACAATCTTGGGCGGTGTCAGCCGCGTCCGCGGCTCAAACTTCAACGATACGCTGACCGGCAATGGCGGCAGCACGCTTGAAGGTGGTGCGGGCGCCGATCATATCATCGGGCAGTCGGGCGGTTCGGATATCGCCACCTACGATCATGCGTTGGCCGGAGTGACCGTCGACCTTGTAACGCCCGCACTGAATACTGGTGATGCGGCGGGCGATACATTCAATTTCATTTCCAATCTTCGTGGTTCGAGTTTTGACGACAATCTCAGTGGCGACGCAAATCAGAACAAGCTCGACGGCGGATTGGGCGGCAACGACCATTTGACAGGCCGGGGCGACGCCGACACGTTCATATTCCGCGGCGGCCACCTGACGATCACCGACTTCAACCAAGGGAGCGGCAGCTTTAATGTCGCGGAGGGAGACCTGATCGATATCAGGAATTTCAGCGGTGGCGCTCAGATGACTGATGGCGATCTAAATGCTCTCATCGCGACAGCAACTGGAAACCAGCTCGACTTTGGTAATGGCAACGTCATCGAGGTGGCAGGTATTATTGATGTCCACACGCAACTGACGGCGGCCAGTTTCATCCACTTGTAAGATCCGGCCTGCGGAAGCTCCGCCGGAGGCAGCAGCACAGCCCATTAATTTTTCGCTGATGCTTCCGGCCTTTCACGGGTCCCGAACCCTCGATTTTTCAGGCGTTTCCGCTTGACTTGGCGGAGTCGCGCCGATACATACCCCACACTTTTCGGCAGGCGGTGAGCTTTGCTTGCTCGGAACGGCCACCCGGTTAACCCTTTGAGAACGTTGTGTTTTCTCAAGGCTCGATCGGCACAGCGCCTCGACGAATGAAGCTCAGACGCTGCCTCTGACAGCACCTGTCAGACTTGGGAGTGAACGGCCGCGGTGCTTAACCGCAACGCGTCCGTCCGAACGGAAGAGCGCCCTGCCGCGATAGGCGGCTGGCGCGATTTCGTTTTGCGCGTGGGAAAGTCGCGCAACGCTGACTGATGCCGGGACGATGAGCCCGATTAAGACGCGGACGAGGGTGATGTCCGCACAAAATGAACGAGGGGCGGTGCGGACATTGCGTCCGTGCAGCATCCCAAACTGAAGGTAGCGAAGGCAAATATGCCGACGATCAACCAGTTGATTGCCAAGCCGCGGCACCCGCTCAAGGCCCGCAATACGGTACCGGCTCTGCAAGCCTCGCCGCAGAAGCGCGGGGTCTGTACGCGCGTCTACACAACCACGCCGAAGAAGCCGAACTCGGCTTTGCGCAAGGTGGCGAAGGTTCGGTTGACCAATGGATTTGAAGTGATCGGCTACATCCCGGGCGAGGGCCATAACCTGCAGGAGCACTCCGTCGTGATGATTCGTGGCGGCCGCGTGAAGGACCTCCCGGGCGTGCGCTACCACATCCTGCGCGGCGTGCTCGACACGCAAGGCGTGAAGAACCGCAAGCAGCGCCGTTCGAAATACGGTGCGAAACGGCCCAAGTAAGGATCAGCGCCATGTCCCGCCGTCACGCCGCCGAGAAACGCGATATCATCCCGGATCCGAAGTTCGGAAACGTCGTCGTCAGCAAATTCATGAACGCCATCATGTACGATGGCAAGAAATCGGTGGCGGAAGGCATCGTCTACGGTGCGCTCGAGATGATCGAGGGCAAGACGAAGCAGAACCCGCTTACCGTGTTCCAGCAGGCGCTCGACAACGTGATGCCCTCGATCGAGGTGCGTTCACGCCGTGTCGGCGGCGCAACCTACCAGGTGCCGGTCGAAGTGCGCACGTCACGTCGCCAGGCACTCGGCATTCGCTGGATCATCGCTGCCGCGCGCGAGCGCAACGAACGTACGATGACAGAGCGGCTCTCGGCCGAGCTACTCGATGCATCCAATAACAGGGGAAACGCAGTCAAGAAGCGCGAGGACACCCACAAGATGGCGGAAGCCAACCGGGCCTTCTCGCATTACCGCTGGTGACAGCAGAAATTTAAGGACTGACCGCCTATGCCCCGCAGCCACCCAATCGAGGACTACCGCAACTTCGGCATCATGGCTCACATCGATGCCGGAAAGACGACGACGACCGAGCGGATCCTCTATTATACCGGCAAAAGCCACAAGATCGGCGAGGTGCACGAAGGCGCCGCGACGATGGATTGGATGGAGCAGGAGCAGGAGCGCGGGATCACGATCACGTCGGCCGCGACGACCGCATTCTGGAGAGAAAAGCGCCTCAATATTATCGACACACCCGGGCACGTCGACTTCACCATCGAGGTTGAGCGTTCGCTGCGCGTGCTGGACGGTGCAGTATGCGTCCTCGATTCAAACCAGGGCGTAGAGCCGCAGACCGAGACGGTCTGGCGTCAGGGCGACAAGTACAAGGTTCCGCGCATCGTTTTTGCCAACAAGATGGACAAAATCGGTGCCGACTTCTTCAAGTGTCTCGACGACATCAAGACCCGCCTCGGCGCCAAGCCGGTGGCCATCCAGCTTCCGATCGGAGCTGAGCAGAATTTCAAAGGTATTGTCGATCTGGTGCGCATGAAAGGCGTCGTATGGGACGATGAATCGCTCGGCGCCAAGTACCATGACATCGATATTCCGGCCGACATGGCCGATCAGGCCAAGAAATACCGCGAAGAGATGGTCGAAGCGGCAGTCGAACTCGACGATGCTGCAATGACCGCCTACCTCGAGGGCAAGGAACCCGACGAGGCGACCCTCAAGAAACTGATCCGCAAAGCCGTCATCAGCGGCGCGTTCTTCCCCGTGTTGTGCGGTTCCGCATTCAAGAACAAGGGCGTGCAGCCGCTGCTCGATGCGGTGGTCGACTATCTGCCAAGCCCGCTCGATGTTCCGGCAATCAAGGGTGTGGATGACAAAGGCAACGAGGTCGTCCGCAAGGCCGACGACAAGGAGCCGATGGCGCTTCTCGCCTTCAAGATCATGGACGACCCCTTCGTAGGCACCATCACCTTCTGCCGCATTTACTCCGGCACGCTCACCAGCGGCACCGGCGTCATCAATTCCACGAAAGAGCGTAAAGAGCGCATCGGCCGCATGTTGCTGATGCATGCGAACAACCGCGAGGACATCAAGGAAGCCTACGCCGGCGACATCGTCGCGCTGGCGGGGCTCAAGGAAGTTCGCACCGGCGATACGCTGTGCGATCCCGCAAAGCCGGTGATCCTGGAAAAGATGGAATTTCCCGATCCGGTCATCGAGATCGCGATCGAGCCGAAGTCGAAGGCCGATCAGGAGAAGCTCGGTGTGGCGCTTGCCAAGCTCGCGGCCGAGGATCCCTCATTCCGCGTCTCGACCGACCAGGAGAGCGGACAGACGATTCTCAAGGGAATGGGCGAGCTGCATCTCGACATCAAGGTCGACATTCTCAAGCGCACTTACAAGGTCGACGCCAATATCGGCGCCCCGCAGGTGGCGTTCCGTGAAAAGATCACCCAGCGCGTCGAACACGAATACACGCACAAGAAGCAGACAGGCGGCTCCGGTCAGTTTGCCGCGATCAAGATCATCGCCGAACCGACGCCGCCCGGCACGCCGTTCCAGTTTGAGAACGAGATCGTCGGCGGTGCCGTGCCGAAAGAGTACATCCCGGGTGTCGAGAAGGGCCTAGAGAGCGTGCTGGGCTCCGGCGTCGTCGCCGGCTTCCCTGTGGTCGATCTCAAGGTGACGCTGATCGACGGCAAGTATCACGATGTCGATTCGTCGGCACTCGCTTTCGAAATCTGCGCGCGTCAGTGCCTGAAGGAAGCGCTGCAGAAGGGACGCCCGGTTCTGCTCGAGCCGATCATGAAGGTCGAGGTGGTGACGCCGGAAGACTACACCGGTTCGGTCATCGGCGACCTCAACTCGCGCCGCGGGCAGATTCAGGGGCAGGACATGCGCGGCAACGCCAACGTGATTAACGCAATGGTGCCGCTGATGAACATGTTCGGCTACGTCAATAATCTGCGGTCCATGTCTCAGGGCCGCGCCACGTTCACAATGCAATTTGATCACTACGCAGAGCTGCCCGCGAACGTATCAGCCGAAGTGCAGAAGAAATTCGCGTGACCGGGAAAGATAACAGAAGGATCTGAACGGAGAGTTCCATGGCCAAAGAAAAATTCCAGCGGACCAAGCCCCATTGCAATATCGGGACGATCGGTCACGTCGACCACGGCAAGACGACGCTGACAGCGGCGATTACCAAGGTGCTCGCCGAGAAGGGTGGCGCTACGTTCACTGCCTATGACCAGATTGACAAGGCGCCGGAAGAGAAGGCGCGCGGCATCACGATTTCGACCGCGCACGTCGAATATGAGACCGACAAGCGCCATTACGCCCACGTGGACTGCCCCGGCCACGCCGACTACGTGAAGAACATGATCACCGGCGCGGCGCAGATGGATGGCGCGATCCTGGTGGTTTCCGCCGCCGACGGCCCGATGCCGCAGACCCGTGAGCACATCCTGCTCGCCCGCCAGGTCGGTGTGCCGGCGCTCGTCGTCTATATGAACAAGGTCGACATGGTCGATGATCCGGAGTTGCTTGAGCTCGTCGAGCTCGAAGTGCGCGAATTGCTGTCCAAGTATAACTTCCCGGGCGACAAGATTCCGGTGATCAAGGGCTCGGCCCTCAAGGCGCTCGAAGGCAGCGACGAGAAACTCGGCAAAGAGTCGATCCTGGCGCTGATGAAGGCGGTGGACGAATACATTCCGCAGCCGGAGCGCCCGAAGGATCAGCCGTTCCTGATGCCGGTCGAAGACGTGTTCTCGATCTCGGGCCGCGGCACCGTGTGCACCGGCCGCGTCGAGCGCGGCATCATCAAGGTCGGCGAGGAAGTCGAGATCGTCGGCATCAGGCCGACAACCAAGACCGTCGTCACCGGCGTCGAGATGTTCCGCAAGCTGCTCGATCAGGGCGAGGCCGGCGATAACATCGGCTGCCTGCTGCGCGGCACCAAGCGCGAGGAAGTCGAGCGCGGTCAGGTGCTCTGCAAACCCGGCTCGGTAAAGCCGCACACCAAGTTCAAGGCGGAAGCCTACATCCTCACCAAGGAGGAGGGCGGACGCCATACGCCGTTCTTCACCAACTATCGTCCGCAATTCTATTTCCGCACCACCGACGTCACCGGCGTCGTGCATCTGCCGCAGGGCACGGAAATGGTGATGCCGGGCGACAATGTGGCGATGGAAGTGCACCTCATCGTGCCGATCGCCATGGAAGAGAAACTGCGCTTCGCCATTCGCGAGGGCGGCCGCACCGTCGGCGCCGGCGTCGTGGCGAGCATCATCGAGTAAGCGAATAGCGAGCCGGCGAATAGCGAATAGACCCATTTGCTGTTCGCCGCTCACTACTCGCAGGCAAGAGCCGAGCGGGTTGATTGGAGAAAGAGACTGAAATGAACGGCCAGAATATCCGGATCCGGCTCAAGGCGTTCGATCACCGCATTCTCGATGCGTCGACGCGGGAAATCGTGAACACGGCCAAGCGCACCGGTGCGCAGGTACGTGGGCCTATCCCGCTGCCGACACGGATCGAAAAGTTCACGGTGAACCGTTCGCCGCATGTCGACAAGAAGAGCCGCGAACAGTTCGAGATGCGCACGCACAAGCGCTTGCTCGACATCGTCGATCCGACACCGCAGACCGTGGACGCGCTGATGAAGCTCGACCTCGCCGCCGGCGTCGATGTCGAGATCAAGCTGTAAGGCCGGGGTGGGAATAGCGATGCGTACGGGCGTAGTAGCTCAGAAGGTCGGAATGACCCGGGTGTTTACCGAGGCCGGCGAGCATGTGCCGGTGACGGTGCTGCGGCTTGCGCAGTGCCAGGTGGTTGCTCACCGGACCAAGGACAAGAACGGCTACGTTGCGCTGCAGCTCGGCTCGGGCCCGCGCCGCGCCAATAACATGAGCAAGGCCGATCGCGGCTATTTCGGCAAGCAGAAGGTCGAACCCAAGCGCAAGCTCGCCGAATTCCGCGTGACCGAGGATTCAATCATTCCCGTTGGCGCCGAGATCACGGCCGATCATTTCGTGCCCGGCCAGTTCGTCGATGTCTGCGGCATCACGATCGGCAAGGGCTTTGCGGGCGGCATGAAGCGGTGGAATTTCGGGGGCCTGCGTGCCTCGCACGGCGTTTCGATCTCGCACCGGTCGATCGGCGGCACGGGCGGTCGTCAGGATCCCGGCAAGACGTTCAAGAACAAGAAAATGCCCGGTCATCTGGGTGTCGAGCGGGTGACGACGCTCAATCTCAAGGTCGTACAAACCGACGTGGAGCGCGGCCTCATCCTGGTCGAGGGTGCCGTGCCCGGCGCCAAGAGTGGCTGGGTGACGGTGCGCGATGCGGTCAAGAAGAAACTGCCCAAGGAAGCTCCAAAGCCCGGCAAGTTCCGTGTCAGCGAAAGCGCCGAGCCGAAGCCCGAGAGCAAGCCGGACGCCAAGTCTGCCCCGAATGCCGCGGAAAAACCGGCCGCCGCACCTGCAGGCGAGGCAGCCGCTCCCGCCGCGAAGGAGGGTGCGTAACATGGAAATGAAGATCACCACCCTCGAAGGGAAGGAAGCCGGTTCGATCCAGCTGCCGGATTCGATCTTCGGCCTCGAGCCGCGGACCGACATCATCCAGCGCTGCGTCAATTGGCAGCTCGCCAAGCGTCAGCGCGGTACGCACAAGACGAAGGGCCGCAGCGAAATCTGGCGAACCGGTAAGAAAATGTACGCGCAGAAAGGCACCGGCGGTGCCCGTCACGGCTCGGCGCGCGTTCCGCAGTTCCGCGGCGGCGGCCGGGCCTTTGGTCCGGTCGTGCGCAGTCACGCCATTGATCTGCCGAAAAAGGTTCGTGCGCTCGCGCTCAAGCACGCACTGTCGTCGAAGGCCAAGGATGGCGGCATCATCGTTCTCGAAAAGGCGTCTGTCAAAGATGCCAAGACGAGGGTACTCGCCAAGCAGTTCGGCAAGCTCGGGCTCGAAAACGCCCTGATCGTCGATGGTGCCGAGATCGAGGCCAGCTTCCGCACCGCGGCCCGGAATATTCCGAATATCGACGTGCTTCCGGTGCAGGGCATCAATGTTTACGACATCCTGCGGCGCAAGACTTTGGTGCTGACCAAGGCCGCGCTCGATGCGCTGGAGGCGCGATTCAAATGAGTACCAGTGATCCGCGCCATTACGACGTCATCATCGCGCCGGTGATCACCGAGAAAGCGACCATGGCGTCGGAGTACAACAAGGTGACGTTCAAAGTGGCGAAAAACGCCACCAAGCCGCAGATCAAGGAAGCGGTGGAGAAGTTGTTCGACGTGAAGGTCAAGAGCGTCAACACGCTCACGCGTCCAGGCAAGTGGAAGGTTTTCCGTAATCGGGTCGGGCAGCAGTCCGACTCCAAGCGCGCGATCGTGACCCTCGAAGAGGGGCATAGGATCGACGTGACTACGGGCTTGTAAGGGGAGCGTAGCGATGGCGTTGAAAACCTATAATCCGGTGACGCCAGGCCAGCGCCAGCTGGTAATCGTCGACCGCTCGACCCTGCACAAAGGCCCGCCGGTGAAATCCTTGACTGAAGGGCAGACGTCGACCGGCGGGCGCAACAACCACGGCCGCATCACCTCGCGGTTTCGCGGCGGTGGCCACAAGCAGGCCTATCGGCGGATCGATTTCCGGCGCCGGAAATTCGACGTGCCGGCGACCGTCGAGCGGCTCGAGTATGATCCGAACCGCACGGGCTTCATCGCGCTGATCAAGTACCAGGACGGCGAACTCGCCTACATCCTGGCGCCGCAGCGTCTTGCGCCGGGTGACACCGTCATCTCGTCGGAGCATGCCGACGTGAAGCCGGGCAACGCCATGCCGATCGCGAATATCCCGGTCGGCACGATCGTGCACAATGTCGAAATCAAGATCGGCAAGGGTGGGCAGATCGCGCGCTCGGCGGGCAGCTACGCCCAGATCGTCGGTCGCGACCAGGACTATGTCATCCTTCGTCTCAACACGTCGGAGCAGCGCCTGGTCCACGGCCGCTGCATGGCGACGGTCGGGGCTGTATCGAACCCCGACAACATGAACACCACTATCGGCAAGGCGGGTCGTCAGCGCTGGAAAGGCCGTATGCCGCACAACCGCGGCATCACCATGAACCCGGTCGACCACCCGCACGGTGGGCGCACCAAAGGCGGAAAGCACTGGGTCACGCCCTGGGGCTTCCCGACCAAGGGTAAGAAGACCCGCAAGAACAAGCGTACCGAGCGCTTCATTGTTGCGAGCCGGCACGATCGCAAGAAGAAGCAGCAGTAAGGATCAGGATCTATGACTCGTTCAGTCTGGAAAGGGCCGTTTGTCGACGGATATCTGCTGCGCAAGGCTGAAGCCGCGCGCGCATCCGGCCGTCATGAGATGATCAAGATCTGGAGCCGCCGTTCGACCATTCTTCCGCAATTCGTCGGTCTGAACTTCGGTGTCTACAATGGGCAGAAGCACATACCGGTGCTGGTGACGGAGGAAATGGTCGGTCACAAGTTCGGCGAGTTCGCGCCGACCCGGATGTTTTACGGCCATTCGTCCGACCGCAAAGCGAAGCGCGTCGGCGCGCCTGCGGCTCCGGGGGCATCGGCAGCTGCACCGGCTGCTCCGGCGGCCCCAACGGCAGGTTAAGGGATAAAGAGCAACGTCATGGGCAAACGCCAACGCGAACGTGACCTCGGCGAGAACGAGGCCAAGGCTGTGAGCAAAATGCTGCGGGTTTCGCCGCAGAAGCTCAACCTTGTCGCGCAGCTGATCCGCGGCAAGAAGGTTGCGAGCGCGCTCGCCGACCTCGAGTTCTCGCGCAAGCGGATCGCAAAGGACGTGCGCAAGTGTCTCGAATCGGCGATCGCCAACGCCGAGAACAATCATGACCTCGATGTCGACGATCTTGTCGTAGCCGAGGCGCACGTCGGCAAGGCGCTCGTGATCAAGCGTTTCACTCCGCGCGGCCGCGGTCGCGTCGGACGTATTCTCAAGCCATTTTCTCACCTGACCATCGTGGTGCGTCAGGTCGAGGCGCGGGCGGAAGCCTGAGGAGTAGACGATGGGTCAGAAAGTCAATCCGATCGGGCTGCGTGTCGGTATCAACCGCACCTGGGATTCGCGCTGGTTCGCAGGCAAGGCGGAATACGGCTCGCTCCTGCATGAAGACATCAGGATTCGCGCCGAGCTGATGAAGCAGCTCAAGCAGGCCGCAGTGTCCCACATCGTGATCGAGCGCCCGCACAAGAAATGCCGCGTTACCATCCACTCGGCGCGTCCGGGCGTGGTCATCGGCAAGAAAGGAGCCGATATCGAGAAGCTTCGCAAGTCGGTGGCCAAGCTGACCGAGAGCGATGTTGTCATCAATATCGTCGAGATCCGTAAGCCGGAGCTCGATGCGCAGCTGGTCGCCGAGTCGATTGCTCAGCAACTCGAGCGGCGTGTTGCATTCCGGCGCGCCATGAAGCGCGCGGTGCAATCGGCGATGCGCCTCGGCGCCGAAGGAATCCGCATCAACTGTTCGGGCCGCCTGGGCGGCGCGGAAATTGCCCGCATGGAGTGGTATCGCGAAGGCCGCGTCCCGCTGCATACGCTGCGCGCCGATGTGGATTACGGCGTGGCCACCGCGTTCACGACTTACGGCACATGCGGCGTGAAGGTCTGGATCTTCAAGGGCGAGATCCTCGAGCACGATCCGATGGCGCAGGACAAGAAACTTGCCGAAGGCGAGGGCGGACGCCCGCGCCGAGAAACCGCGGCTTAAAGGAATCAGAGTTCTAGATCATGCTGCAGCCGATCCGCACAAAGTTCCGCAAGGCGCATAAGGGGCGCATTCACGGCTTTGCCACCAGCGGCACGACGCTTGCCTTTGGCCAGTATGGCCTCAAGGCGCTCGAGCCCGAGCGTGTGACCGCGCGCCAGATCGAGGCGGCACGCCGCGCGCTTACGCGCTTCATGAAGCGGTCGGGCCGCGTCTGGATTCGCGTCTATCCGGACGTGCCCGTGTCGAAAAAGCCGATCGAGGTGCGTATGGGCAAAGGCAAGGGGACGCCGGAGCTCTGGGTCGTACGGGTCAAGCCCGGGCGCGTTCTTTTTGAGGTGGATGGCATTCCTGTTTCGGTCGCCCGCGAGGCTCTCGCCCTTGCGGCGGCGAAGTTGCCGGTCAAAACCCGGTTTATCGAACGTATTGCCGAGTGATGACCATGAAAGCTGCCGACGTAAGAGCAATGACGCTCGATCAGATCGATGACGAAGTGCTGAAGCTCAAGAAGGAGCAGTTCAATCTGCGCTTCCAGCGGGCAACCGGTCAGCTTGAAAACACAGCACGCGTGCGTGTTATCCGGCGCGACATCGCTCGCATGAAGACAATTGCGGCGCAGAAGCGCGCCGGCATGCCTGAGCCGATAGCGAAGGCGTCTCCCGCGCCGAAGGTTGAGAAGACCGAGAAAAAGTCAAAGACCGCCAAACCGAAGGCTGCAGCGAAGCCGAAGTCGCGCGCCAAGTCGAAGTCGAAGGAATAAGGGGTTCGAGATGCCGAAGCGTACGCTCCAGGGCGTTGTCGTGAGCGACAAGCAGGACAAGACCGTTGTCGTGCGTGTCGACCGGCGTTTCACGCACCCGACGATGAAGAAAACCATCCGTCGCTCGAAGAAGTATCACGCGCACGACGAAGCCAACACTTATTCGGTTGGTGATGTGGTGTGGATCGAGGAGCGTCGACCGATCTCCAAACTCAAGCGCTGGGCAGTGATCCGGGGCGAGAAGAAGCAGAAAGTTCAGTAAGCGCGATGAGCGACAAGACAACGAGAGCCGCATCATGATCCAGATGCAAACCAACCTCGACGTGGCCGATAATTCCGGCGCGCGCCGCGTCATGTGCATCAAGGTGCTGGGTGGCTCGAAACGGAAGTACGCGACTATCGGCGATGTGATCGTCGTATCGGTAAAGGAAGCGATTCCGCGCGGCCGCGTGAAGAAAGGCGACGTTATGAAGGCCGTCGTCGTGCGCATTGCCAAGGACATCAAGCGTCCGGACGGCTCGGTCATCCGTTTTGACCGGAATGCGGCGGTGTTGATCACGCCGCAAATGGAGCCGGTCGGCACCCGTATCTTTGGGCCGGTGCCGCGCGAGCTGCGCGCCAAAAATCACATGAAGATCATCTCGCTGGCCCCGGAGGTGCTGTGATGGCAGCCAAGATCCGCAAGGGCGACAAGGTGGTCGTGCTCACCGGCCGCGACAAGGGCCGCACCGGCGAGGTCATAGAGGTACGTCCGGCCGAAAACCGGGCGGTGGTGCGCGGTATCAACATGGTCAAGCGCCATCAACGGCAGACCGCACAGCAGGAAGGCGGGATCATCTCCAAGGAGGGCTCGATCCATCTGTCCAACCTCGCACTCGCCGACCCAAAGGACGGTAAGCCGACCCGCGTCGGTTTCAAGTTCGTCGGCGAAGGCGATGCACGCAAGAAAGTGCGCATCGCCAAGCGTTCAGGAGTCGAGATCGATGGCTGACACGCAGCAGCAGACCGAAAGCAAAAAGCCGAAGCCGCCGCAGGGTGCCCCGAAGGGCGCCAAGGAGGGTGCCGCGCCCAAGGGCGCCGAAGCCAAGGGCGGCGAGCCGAAAGTGAAGAAGCCGCGCGAGCGCTCGGACTATGTTGCGCGCCTGAAAACCCATTACGAGCAGGTCGTGCGCGGCGAGTTGTCGAAGAAGTTCGGCTACACCAACCGCATGCAGGTTCCGGCGATCACGAAAGTCGTACTCAACATGGGCATCGGCGAAGGTGTCGCCGACCGCAAGAAGGTAGACAACGCCGCTGCCGACCTCTCGCTGATTGCCGGCCAGAAAGCGGTGATCACCAGATCGCGGAAGTCGATCGCGACCTACAAGCTGCGTGACGGCCAGCCCATCGGTTGCAAGGTCACGTTGCGCAAGGCGCGCATGTACGACTTCATCGACCGGCTGGTGAATATCGCGCTGCCACGCGTTCGCGACTTCCGCGGCCTCAATCCGAAGAGCTTTGACGGCCGCGGCAACTACAGCCTCGGTATCAAGGAATACACGGTTTTCCCGGAGATCGACTTCGACAAGGTTACAGATACCTGGGGCCTCGACATCACCGTTTGCACAAGCGCGCGCACCGACGACGAGGCGCGAGCGCTGCTCACAGCGTTCAACTTCCCGTTCCGGCAGTGAGGGTTTCCTCATACGCGGAACCGCAAGGAGTGAAAGTATGGCGAAGAAAAGCTCGATCGAGAAGAACAACCGGCGGCGCAGAATGGCCAAGCAGTATGCCAACCGCCGGGCAAAGCTGAAGGCGATTGCGCACGACAAGAAGCTGCCGATGGAAGATCGTTTTGCCGCATCATTGAAGCTGGCGGAGTTGCCGCGAAACTCGTCCAAGACGCGCATTCGCAACCGCTGCGAGCTGAGCGGGCGTCCGCGCGGCTATTACCGCAAGCACCGCCTGAGCCGTATCGCATTGCGCGATCTCGGATCGAAAGGCCTGATTCCGGGCCTTGTGAAGTCGAGCTGGTAGGAGGGCGTGATGGCAGTCAACGATCCGATCGGTGACATGATCGCGCGCATCCGCAACGCTCAGATGCGCAACAAGTCGAAAGTCTCGATGCCCGGCTCCAAACAGCGCGAGCGGGTGCTCGAGGTGCTCAAGTCGGAAGGGTTCATTCGCGGCTACACCACTGTTGCGCATGCGAACGGCCGGTCCGAGCTCGAGATCGAGCTCAAGTACTTCGATGGCGAGCCCGTGATCCGCGAGATCGAGCGGGTCTCCAAGCCGGGACGCCGTGTTTACGTGGCCGTGCGCAATCTGCCGCGCGTCAATAACGGTCTTGGGGTTGCGATCCTTTCAACTCCGAAGGGCGTGATGGCTGACCACGATGCCCGTGAGGCCAACGTGGGTGGCGAAATCATCTGCACGGTGTTCTGATGTCGCGTATCGGCAAAAAAGCAGTGGCGGTTCCGACGGGCGTTACCGCGAACGTCGACGGACAGACGGTCAAGGTCAAGGGTCCGAAGGGCGCCCTTCAGGTTGTTGTGCACGACGACATCGCTGTCGCCATGGACAAGGCCGGGATCAAGCTCGAGCCACGTAACGAAACGAAGCGCGCGCGCTCGATGTGGGGTACCTCACGCACGCTCGTAGCCAACCTGATGGCGGGCGTTACCAAGGGATTTGAAGAACGCCTTGAAATCACCGGCGTTGGCTATCGTGCCGCCGTGCAAGGCAAGACCCTGCAGTTGCAGCTCGGCTTCTCGCACGACGTTAATTTTCCGATCCCGGATGGGATCGCGATCGCGACGCCAAAACCGACGGAGATCGTCATCAGCGGCGTCGACAAGCAGAAGGTCGGCCACGTCGCCGCCGAGATCCGCGGATTCCGTCCGCCAGAGCCCTACAAAGGCAAGGGCGTGAAATACGTGAATGAGTACATCTTCCGCAAGGAAGGGAAGAAGAAGTAGAGGGCGCGGCATGTCGAGATTGACTGACCGAACTGCGCGGCGGACGGCGACGGTGCGCCGCAAGATCAGGCTCGCGGCGCACGGGCGCGTGCGGCTCTCGGTGTTCCGTTCGTCAAAACACATCTATGCGCAGGTCATTGATGACAACAAGGGTGTGACCATTGCCGCAGCGTCGTCTCTTGAGAAGGCGATGCGCGAAGGCGCAAAGACCGGCGCGAACATCGCGGCGGCAAAGGCTGTCGGCAAGCTGATCGCCGAACGGGCAAAGGAAAAAGGAATTAAGGACGTCGTGTTCGACCGCGGCGGATATCTCTATCACGGACGCGTCAAGGCGCTGGCAGACGCCGCGCGTGAAGGCGGACTCAACTTCTAACGGAACCAACACAAATGGCACGGGAAGCCCGAAGGGAACGAGAACGCGGTGAGCGCGAGGAGCGCGACAGCGAGTTCATCGACAAGCTGGTGCACATCAACCGCGTGGCCAAAGTGGTCAAAGGCGGCCGTCGATTCGGTTTCGCCGCCCTCGTCGTCGTGGGCGATCAGAAAGGCCGGGTCGGCTTCGGTCATGGCAAGGCACGCGAGGTGCCGGAGGCGATCCGCAAAGCGACCGACGCCGCGAAACGCGGCCTGACCCGCGTTCCGCTGCGCGAAGGCCGAACGCTGCATCACGACGTGCTTGGTCGGCATGGTGCTGGCAAGGTGTTCTTGCGCGCGGCGCCTCCCGGCACCGGTATTATCGCCGGAGGCCCGATGCGCGCCGTCTTCGAGACTCTCGGCATGCAGGACGTCGTTGCCAAGTCGCTCGGGTCCTCCAACCCGTACAACGTCGTGCGGGCGACCTTCGATGCGCTCAAGCATCAGGATTCGCCACGTGCGGTCGCGGCTCGCCGCAACATCAAGGTTTCGACGCTCCAGTCCCGACGCCGCGATAGCGATGCCGAGGCGGCGACTGACTAAAGGAATTTACGCATGGCTCAGGGAAAGACGATCAGGGTCGAACAGGTGGGTAGCCCGCAACGGCGCCACTTCGGTCAGCGCCAGACGCTGATCGGGCTCGGTCTCAACAAGATCGGACGCGCGCGCGATTTGCCGGACACGCCGGCGACCCGCGGCATGATCCGCAAGGTGCAGCACCTGGTGCGCGTAGTCGGGGACGCGAAGTGACCGTAGGTCATGGCCGGGCTTGGCCCGGCCATCTCGAGAAAGAAAAATGAGGAGCACGATGAAACTCAACCAGATCGCCGACAAACCAGGCGCGCGCAAAAAGCGCATGCGCATCGGGCGCGGCATCGGCTCAGGGATGGGTAAGACCGGCGGCCGTGGTGGCAAGGGCCAGACCGCACGCACTGGCTACCGCAATAAGGGTTTCGAAGGGGGCCAGATGCCGCTGCATCGGCGGCTGCCGAAGCGCGGTTTCCGCAATACCCCGTTTGCCACCGCGCTCAACGAAATCAATCTTGGCAAGGTTCAGGCTGCGATCGATGCCGGCTTGATCGATACCAAGGTACCGGTCGATGCCGCGGCCATGGTGAAGGCCGGCCTGATGCGCCGCGAGAAAGGCGGCGTGAAGCTTCTTGGCGACGGTGAGATCAAGGCCAAGGTCGAATTCTCCGTCTGGCGCGCCTCCAAGTCCGCGATTGCCGCGGTCGAGAAGGCCGGAGGGTCGGTGAAGGTTCTCGCCCCGCCAAAGGAAGAAGATGCGGTTCCCAAGGGGAAGAACAAGCGCATGGCCCTGGAGGCGGCGAAAGGTGGAAAGGGGGGCGACAAGCCAAAAAGCGGCAAGCCCAAGGGGCCAGCAGAAGGCGAGCAGAGCCCCGCCGGGTGAAGAGGCTTGGGGATGAGGCTTTTCAACGCCGATCCCGGGCTACCGTTCGTCGGGTCGTGGCATATCTAGAGGGTGGCGAAAGCCAGATGCCCCTCGTACGAGAGGGACAGCGGCGGGTAGGGTTGGGGGCTGAGGGAGCAGGCGATGGTTTCGGCAGCTGAACAACTGGCAGCCAATCTCAACTTCTCGGCGCTCGCCAAGGCCGAAGAGCTCAAGAAACGAATCTGGTTCACAGTCGGCGCGTTGCTGGTCTACCGGCTCGGCACCTATATCCCGCTGCCCGGCATCGATCCCAACGCCTGGTCGCAGATTTTCAACACCCAGTCCGGCGGCATCCTCGGCATGTTCAACATGTTCTCCGGGGGTGGCATTCATCGGATGGCAATATTTGCACTCAACATCATGCCGTACATCTCGGCATCGATCATCATTCAGCTGATGACGACCGTCTCGCCCACCCTTGAAGCGCTGAAAAAGGAAGGCGAGCAGGGCCGCAAGATCATGAACCAGTACACACGGTATCTCACCGTGCTTCTTGCGGCATTCCAGGCCTACGGCATCGGCATCGGGCTGCAGGGCACCGGCAGCGTCGTTTCCAATCCCGGCATCTTTTTTCTCGTATCGACCACGATCACACTCACCGGCGGCACCATGTTTCTGATGTGGCTCGGCGAGCAGATCACCGCGCGCGGCATCGGTAATGGCATTTCGCTGATCATTCTGTCGGGTATCGTGGCCGAACTGCCATCGGCGATCGCCGGGACCCTCGAACTCGGACGCCAGGGCGCCTTGTCGACCGGATTGATTCTTGCGGTGATCGTGATGGCGGTTGCCGTCATCGCCTTCATCGTTTTCATGGAACGTGCGCAACGGCGCCTTCTCATACAATATCCCAAGCGCCAGGTCGGAAACCGCATGTTCGAGGGCCAATCCTCGCACCTGCCGCTCAAGCTCAATACGTCGGGTGTGATTCCGCCGATCTTCGCTTCGTCATTGCTGCTGCTGCCCACGACGGTTGCCAATTTCAACGCCGGGCAGGGTCCGAACTGGCTCACAACGGTCACGACGCTGCTTGGGCACGGACGACCGCTGTTCCTCATCCTCTACATTGCACTCATCGTCTTCTTCGCGTTTTTCTACACTGCGGTCGTCTTCAATCCCACCGAGACGGCGGACAACCTCAAGAAGCACGGCGGATTTATCCCGGGAATCCGTCCCGGAGAACGGACGGCCGAATACATCGACTATGTGCTGTCGCGTATCACGGTTATCGGCGCTCTCTATCTCGCCATTGTCTGTCTGGTTCCGGAAATCCTGATTTCATACGCCGCGGTGCCTTTCTATTTCGGCGGCACCTCGTTGCTTATCGTCGTCAGCGTGACGATGGATACGGTAGCGCAGATCCAGGGCTATCTGCTCGCGCACCAATACGAAGGCCTGATCAAGCGTTCGAAGCTGCGAGGGCGGACGCGATGAGGTTGATCCTGCTCGGCCCGCCGGGGGCGGGGAAGGGCACGCAAGCGCAGCGCCTGATCGCCAAGTACGGGATAATTCAACTGTCGACCGGCGACATGCTGCGTGCTGCGGTCGCCGCCGGGACGCCAATCGGTCTGCGCGCGAAGAGCATCATGGACCGCGGGGAACTGGTGCCTGACGAGGTCGTCGTTGCAATCATCGCCGAACGCATTGACCAACCCGACGCGCGGCGCGGGTTCGTACTCGACGGGTTTCCGCGCACGGTTCCGCAGGCTGAGGCCCTGGATCGATTATTGGCCGAGCGCGGCCTGAAGCTCGATGCGGTGATCGAGCTCAAGGTTGACGAGGGCATCCTTCTGCAACGCATCGAAAAACGCGTTGCCGAAATGACCGCACGCGGCGAAAAGGTACGGGCCGACGATAATCCCGAGGTGCTCAAGGGGCGGCTTGCCGCCTATCGCGCCCAGACGGCTCCGCTTGCCGGCTATTACGCCGGGAAGGGCATGCTCAGAAGCGTCGACGGAATGGCGTCAATCGCCGAGGTTGCCGCAGCCATTGACCGGCATCTGGCCGAGGCAGGCTCGCCAGAGGCCAAGCTCGAGCGTCGGCCAAGGCAGCGGCGCCGTAAGGCAAGGCTGGCAAAGACGGCCAAACGTGCGACCCGTAAGGGCGGAACTCGTCGGAAAAGACCGGGAACGGCTGCCAGACGCGCTAAAAAAGGGCCCGGGCAACGAAAAAAACGTACCCGGCGGAGGTTGACGAGAGCGCGATGAATCCCTTAATAAGCTGCGCATTCAGGAGTTTGACGCGATGCCGGGCCCCAGGAAGGTGGGGACGGGCGTCGTGTTACGCTTTGCGCTATCCCCTTCACGGGACTTGGAAATCCGGCGCGCTCGGCGTCGTCGGTCGATATAGGAGAGGCTAAGTGGCTCGTATCGCGGGCGTCAATCTACCGACCAATAAGCGCGTGGTGATCGCGCTTCAGTATATTCATGGCATTGGGCCCAAGATCGCCCGAGATATCGTGGGCAAGGTTAATCTGCCGCCGGAGCGCCGGGTATCGCAGTTGACCGACGCCGAGGTGCTGCAAATCCGCGAGATCATCGACCGTGACTACATGGTTGAGGGCGATCTGCGCCGCGAAGTGCAACTCAACATCAAGCGCCTGATGGACCTCGGCTGTTATCGCGGCCTGCGCCATCGCAAGGGGCTGCCCGTCCGCGGTCAGCGCACGCACACGAATGCACGCACCCGTAAGGGGCCGGCCAAGACGATCGCCGGCAAGAAGAAGACACCGGGACCGACTTGATAACAGGATAAGCCCTCTGGCCGGTTACGGCTTGCGGGTACGAAAGGATTGGGAATGGGAAAGGAAGCCACTCGCGTCCGCCGGCGCGAACGTAAGAATATCGCGTCAGGCGTCGCGCATGTCGCGGCCTCTTTCAATAATACCATGATCACGATCACCGACGCCCAAGGCAACACGATTGCTTGGTCGTCGGCCGGGACCATGGGTTTTAAAGGTTCGCGGAAGTCGACCCCGTATGCCGCGCAGGTGGCTGCTGAAGATGCCGCCAAGAAGGCGCAAGAGCACGGCATGCGCACACTCGAGGTCGAGGTCTCGGGCCCCGGTTCGGGACGTGAATCGGCGCTGCGTTCGCTGCAGGCGGCCGGCTTCACAATCACCTCGATCCGCGACGTGACGACGATTCCTCATAACGGCTGCCGGCCGCGCAAGCGCCGGCGCGTGTGATTGTTTTCGCGCGGGGAATATCCCGCGCGCGTTCTACCGCCGAAATTTTCCCCACACGGCGGGTGGGGTGCGCTAGGCGCGAGAAGGCCGCGCCGCTGAAAAGGTGAAGACGTGATCCAGAAGAATTGGCAGGAACTGATCAGGCCGAACAAGCTCCAGGTCTCCGCCGGCGCTGATGCTGCGCGGGTGGCGACGGTGGTAGCCGAACCGCTCGAACGTGGCTTCGGTGTCACGCTGGGCAACGCGTTGCGCCGCATTCTGCTGTCCTCTCTCCAGGGCGCGGCGGTGCAGTCGGTGCACATCGATGGCGTGCTGCACGAGTTCTCCTCGATAGCCGGCGTGCGCGAGGATGTCACCGATATGGTGCTCAACATCAAGGACATCGCCATCAAGATGCAAGGCGAAGGTCCCAAGCGCATGGTGGTGAAGAAGCAGGGGCCCGGCACCGTCACGGCTGGCGACATCCAGACCGTCGGTGATGTCGTGGTGCTCAATCCGGACCTCGTTCTGTGCACGCTCGACGAGGGCGCCGAGATCCGTATGGAATTCACGGTCAATACCGGGAAGGGCTACGTGCCCGCCGAGCGCAACCGCCCCGAGGACGCACCGATCGGTCTTATCCCCGTCGACAGTCTCTACTCTCCGGTGCGCAAGGTTTCCTACAAGGTCGAAAACACCCGCGAGGGCCAGATTCTCGACTTTGACAAGCTGACCATGACGATCGAAACCAATGGCGCCGTGTCGCCTGAAGATGCACTCGCCTACGCCGCGCGAATTCTGCAGGATCAGCTCAACGTTTTCGTGAATTTCGAAGAGCCGCGCAAGGAAACCGCCGCGGAAGCGATCCCCGATCTTGCGTTCAACCCGGCCTTCCTCAAGAAGGTGGACGAGCTCGAATTGTCGGTGCGTTCAGCCAACTGCCTGAAGAACGACAATATCGTGTACATCGGCGATCTGGTGCAGAAGAGCGAAGCTGAGATGCTGCGAACGCCGAACTTCGGACGTAAGTCGCTCAACGAAATCAAGGAAGTGCTGGCGCAGATGGGCCTTCATCTCGGCATGGAAGTGCCGGGCTGGCCGCCGGAAAATATCGAAGAGCTCGCCAAGCGCTTTGAGGATCACTATTGACCAGGGGGCAGTGGTCAGTAATCAGTAATCAGACCGTTCTGATTGCTGATAACTGATGACTGATTACTGAGACATGCGTCACGGGAAGGTTCACCGCAAGCTCAACAAAAAGCCCGCGCATCGCCGGGCCATGTTTGCGAACATGGCGGCGGCATTGATCAAGCACGAGCAGATCATCACCACGCTGCCGAAGGCGAAAGAGCTTCGACCGGTAGTGGAAAAGTTGGTGACGCTTGCCAAAAAGGGCGGCCTCCATGCACGCCGCCAGGCGATTGCCGAAGTGCGCGATGTCACGCAGGTCAAGAAGCTGTTCGACGTGATCGGGCCACGCTACAAGGAACGTAATGGCGGCTATACACGGATCATGAAGGCCGGGTTCCGTTATGGTGACAGTGCCGCGCAGGCCGTCATCGAGTTCGTTGACCGCGACGTCGAGGCCAAAGGGAAGGATTCGGGACCGGTGCAGGAGAAAAAGACCGAGGAGGCGGCGCCCGCCGCGGCGTGAGTTTTCGAGTTCGGTTTCGGGGGGGCGGCAAAGCAGTGCCGCCCTTTTCGTTTACGGGCCCGTAGTGATTATGAAACAGGGGTGAAGTACCAGACTTCGTGGGAGACTTTCATGGTATTCCGTGCCGTTTTTCTTGTGGGTTTGTTGGGTACCTCGTTGGTTGGCTCGGCCGTCGCACAAACGGCGAATTCGGATCTCGTCAAGCGCGGCGACTATCTGGTCAATGGAATCCTGACCTGCGGCAACTGCCACACGCCGAAGGGCCCGCAGGGCGACATCACGGACAAGGCGTTTTCCGGCGGGCTCTCTTGGGATGAGCCGCCATTCAAGGTAACGGCGCCGAACATTACCCAGGACAAGGAGACCGGTATCGGCAGCTACAGCGACGCCGAGCTCAAACGAGTATTGCGCAAGGGCATCAAGAGAAACGGTGTGCCGGTCGCTATGATCATGCCGAGCGGTTTCTACGAGATCATGACTGAGCGCGACCTCGATGCGGTTATTGCCTATTTGCGGACCATCAAGCCGGTGAAGAACACCGTGCCCGAGCCCGTCTACAAGATCCCGCAAGGCCATCCTGTCCCGCCTGGCGGCGACAAGCCCTTCACCGAGGCGACATTGGGCGACAAGGTCAAGAAGGGCTTCTATCTCGTCACCATCGCCCATTGCATGGAATGCCACACGCCGATGGGGCCGCGCGGACGCGAATTTGCAACCAAGCTCGGTGCTGGTGGTTTTGAATTCCCCGGACCCTGGGGCGTTTCGGTATCCCGCAACATCACCTCGAGCAAGACCAAGGGCATCGGCGCCTGGACGGACGACGAGATCAAGCGGGCGATTACTACGGGGATCAGCAGGGACGGCAGCAAGCTCAAGCCGCCGATGGGCTACCACTATTACGCGACCCTCACGCGGGACGATCTGGACGCGATTGTTGCCTATCTGCGCACCGTCCCTGCCATAGAATAGGGGACGGCCTTCATTTAAGGCCGCAGGACGCTTATATCTCGCTGGCTCTGATGCCGCGGGGCACTCGGCCGTGGCCCGTCGGCGGCCCGGGCTGTGGGCCTTGTGCCAAGCGTCGACGTTTTGCATTAAGCCGGGCGGGCGAAAAAGCCCGACCACGATCAAACGATACCACCGGGATTCAAACCCATGCGCGCCGTTCGCCTGATCGCCGTTCTGCTCGCCGCGTCGATTTCGGCGACCGCCGTTGCGCAGGAGCGACGCATTCCGACGCAGTCCGAACTGCGTCTGTCCTATGCACCCGTGGTCCGGCATGTGGCGCCGGCCGTGGTGAACGTCTATGCCGCCAAAGTCATACAGAACCGCAACCCGCTGCTCGACGATCCGATATTCCGCCGCTTCTTCGGCGTCCCGGGCGGGTCGGGCAGTCAGGTGCAGCGGTCGCTGGGATCGGGAGTTATCGTCGATGACGTTGGGCTCGTTGTCACGAACAACCACGTCATCGAGGGCGCCGACGAGGTGAAGGTGTCGCTCGCCGACAAGCGTGAATTCGAGGCGGCTCTCGTGCTCAAGGATCCGCGGACCGACCTCGCGGTCCTGCGCATCAAAGATGGCCGGGAGCGATTTCCTGTTCTCGACTTTGCCGACTCCGACGCCCTGCAGGTCGGGGACATCGTCCTGGCAATCGGCAACCCGTTCGGCGTCGGGCAGACGGTGACGCACGGAATTGTGTCGGCGCTTGCGCGAACGCAGGTCGGCGTCAGCGACTACCAGTTTTTCATCCAGACCGACGCCGCGATCAATCCGGGTAACTCGGGCGGCGCACTGGTGGATTTGACGGGCAGGCTCGTCGGCATCAACACCGCGATATTTTCGCGCTCTGGCGGCTCTCAGGGTGTTGGCTTTGCGATCCCGGCGAACATGGTGAGGGTCGTTGTCGCCTCTGCCAGGACAGGCGGAAAGGCGGTGGCGCGGCCATGGCTCGGTGCCAAGCTGCAGGCGGTCACGGCCGACATTGCCGACAGCATGGGGCTCAAGCGGCCCGCCGGCGCGCTCATCGCAAACGTCCTGCCCAACAGTCCGGCTGCGCGCGCCGGACTCAGGCCCGGAGATCTGATCGTATCGATTGACGGTCAGGAGGTCGACGACCCTAACGCCTTCGATTACCGGTTTGCCACGAAGCCGCTTGGCGGCAGCGTTCGTCTTGGTATCCTGCGGGGCGGACGGGAGCAAAATGTGACCGTCGCGCTGCAAACCGCACCGGAGACGCCTCGGAACGAGATCGTCATCCGCTCGCGCTCGCCGTTTTCCGGGGCAAGAGTGGCCAACCTTTCACCGGCGCTTGCCGATGAGCTCCAGGTCCGTAACGCTGAGGAAGGGGTCGTTATCGTCGATGTCGAAACCGGCTCCTATGCGAGCAATCTTGGCTTCCAGCGCGGCGACGTGATCGAAGAGGTCAACGGTGAGCGCATCGCCAGGACGAGCGATCTCGAACGGCTCAGCCGGACCCAGAGCCGCGCCTGGCGCATCGTGATCGTCCGCAACGGGCAGAAGATCTCCGTCGTATTCGGCGGGTGAGGAGCTGAAAAAGATCTCCGTCGTATTCGGCGGGTGAGGAGCTGAAAATGGCTGCCCGTCCGAAAGCCAGCGGTCCCAGTCTCTTCGCCGCCGCCAGCCTTGAGAAGGATGTGCCGCGCCCCCTCGCGGACAAGCTCAGGCCAAGGCAGCTCGACGAAGTCGTCGGGCAGGATCATCTGCTGGGCGCTGACGGCGCGCTCACACGCATGCTGGAGACGCGCTCTCTCGGCTCGCTGGTATTCTGGGGACCGCCCGGAACCGGAAAGACCACCGTTGCTCGTCTGCTGGCACAGGCGACGGACCTCCATTTCGAGCAGATTTACGCGATCTTCACCGGCGTGGCCGATCTCAAGAAGGTCTTTGAAGAGGCGCGCCACCGGCGCGAGACCGGGCAGGGCACGCTGCTCTTTGTCGACGAGATACACCGGTTCAATCGGGCACAGCAGGACAGCTTTCTTCCGGTCATGGAAGACGGCACTATCGTTCTGGTCGGCGCCACCACCGAAAATCCGTCGTTTGAACTGAATGCTCCGCTGCTTTCGCGTGCACGCGTGCTCGTTTTCAGACCGCTCGACGCAAATGCAATCGAAAGCCTGCTCCGGCGCGCCGAGCAAATTGAAGGCAAGCAGCTGCCGCTCGACGCTGAGGCGCGTGCATCCCTGATCCGCATGGCCGACGGTGACGGCCGCGCCGCGCTCACTCTTGCCGAAGAAATCTGGCGGGCCGCGCGCCAAGGCGAAAAGTTCGACAGCGCAAAATTACAGGAGATCGTACAGCGGCGCGCGCCGATCTACGACAAGAGTCAGGACGGGCACTACAACCTCATCAGCGCGCTGCACAAGTCGGTACGCGGCTCCGATCCGGATGCCGCACTCTACTATCTCTGCCGCATGCTGGATGCCGGCGAGCCGCCGCTGTACATCGCACGGCGGGTGGTGCGCATGGCGATCGAGGACATCGGGCTTGCCGACCCCCAGGCGCTCAT
>Ga0070741_10005408_pt1 | contig 28438 bp, 32 predicted proteins | sample Coa_R1_4_FD_66440 | JGI IMG/M metagenome (GOLD analysis project Ga0070741, IMG submission 66440) | Surface soil microbial communities from Centralia Pennsylvania, which are recovering from an underground coalmine fire - Coalmine... | ecosystem: Environmental > Terrestrial > Soil > Unclassified ... | reverse complement strand
CGTGCTGGAGCGCCACCCGCGCCTGCGCGTGGCTTTCCTCGAGGGCAACTGTAGCTGGCTGCCGTGGCTACTCTGGCGCCTCGATGAGCACGCCGAGATGTTCGCCGACGTCTGGTCGCCGGCCCTCAAGCTGCGCCCGAGCGAGTACTTCAAGCGCCAGTGCTACGTCTCCGTCGACTCCGACGAGACGCCCGTGAAGTGTGTCGTGGACTACATGGGAAGCGACAACATCGTCTACTCCACCGACTACCCGCACGTCGACGCGCGCTTCCCGGAGTCCAGCGAGACTTTCTTGCGGCTGCCCATCCCCGATGAGGACAAGCGCAAGATCCTCTGGGACAACTGCGCGGCGCTATACGGCGTCGCCGTGGCCGTGTAGCCCGCCGGAGCGGGTTCACCACGCCGCCGGCGGCGGCCAAGGGCTCGTACCAGCGCCTGCTGCCGCTGCTCACGAAGAGCGGCGGGACCTCGCTGGAGGGTATCCGCCAGTCGCTCGTCATCCAGGCCGCGGTCACGAGCCGCGAGATCACGCTCAACCCGCAAACCGTAGTCGAGCCCGGGCCGCTGCGCGAGGTGCGCGCCAAGCGCTAGCAGGAATCGTCGCGCTGGGAGCCGAAACAATGGCCAACCGCGAGACCGTGGGCTTCATTGGGCTGGGGAAGCTGGGTGGCCCCGTGGTCGGCCACATCCTGCGCGCGGGCTACCGCATGGTGGTCTGCGACGTGCGCGAGGAGGCCGTGGCGCCGTTCGTGGCGGCGGGCGCCGAGCCGGCCACCACGCCCGCCCAGGTCGCCCGTGCCGCGACGGTGATCTTCACCGCCTTGCCCACGCCGCGCGATGTGGAGACGGTGGCGGTCGGGCCGGGCGGCGTGCTGGACGGCGTGCGGCCCGGCGCCATCTTCGTGGACATCTCCACCAGCAGCCCCGACCTCATCCGCGCGCTTGAGCCGCGTTTCCGTGAGCGCGACGCCTGGGTGCTCGACGCGCCGGTGAGCGCCGGCCGGCCCGGCGCCGCGCCCGGCATCCACGAGGTGCTCGTCGGCGGCGAGCCGCAGGTCGTCGAGCGCGTGCGACCGATCTTCGCGGCCTACGGCGACCAGATCGTCTACACCGGCCCGCTCGGCTCGGCCAGCACCTGCAAGCTGATCCACCAGCTCATCGGCGCCGGCGTGGCCCAGGCGATCGCCGAGGGGCTGAGCCTGGGTGTGAAGGCCGGCCTTGACGGGCGCGTCGTCTGGGACGCCGTGCGGCGCGGGCTCATCGGCCGCATGCAGGTGCTGCACGAGCAGGTGCCGCGCAGCGTGTTCCCCGGCGCCTACGAGCCGGCCACCTTCACGCTGACGCTGCTGCGCAAGGACGTCGGGCTGGCGACGGCGCTCGCCCGGCAGCTCGACGTGCCGCTGCCCGTCACCAGCCTGGTCGAGCAGATCCTCATCGAGGCGCTCAACCACGGCTGGGGCAACGGCGCCGGCTACGCGGTGCCCTTCAGACTCCAGGAGGAGCGCGCGGGCGTCGACCTGCGCGCCCCCGGCGTGGACCCCGAGGCCGCCGCGAAGTACATCTTCACCTACCCCGAGCACGGCGCCATCGAGGGCGCGCCCTCACGCGAGCCGCGCTAGCCGTCACCCGGGCGTGCCAACCGCCACGCCACGGCATCGGCGCGCTTCGCGGCCCATCGATACCCGGCGTTTACCGACTGAAACCCCCAGCGCAACCCGGCTCCTCTACGCTGAGCGAAGTTTCCGCGGGGCCGCTGGCGGCCTGCCTGCGAAAGCCCCACTGGGCGTGACCGCCGTATCGAGGAAGGTGCTGCGATGCTCGCGACGTTCACCGGCCACCATTGTCCTCCCGGCCAGACCAGCGGGAGCCCCGAGCGCGCTCCCCAGCAGCTCGTGGGACCGCTCCTGGCGTTCGATCTCGGGGTCGAGGCCGCGCAACTGCGCTACGAGCACGGCTGGCGCGACGGCGAGCAGAGCGCCAACACGCTCGTACACGAGCCGGACCTGCGCGTCGTGCTGATTGCGCTGCGGCGCGGCGCGCGCATCCGCGAGCACCGCACGGCAGGCCGCATTACGGTCCAGGTGACGGCGGGGCGCGCGCGGCTCCACTGCCCCGACCAGACCGTGGAGCTAAGCGCCGGGCACCTCCTCGCGCTCGAGCCGGGTATCCCCCATGACGTGGAGGCCCTGGAGGACAGCGCGCTCCTGCTGACTATCGTCTGGCGGAACGGCCGCCCGGACGCCTGACGCCCGGCTGGCCCGGAGCTATGCGGCCTCGCGGGCCGGCGCTCGCATGCCGGGCCGCCCCAGGCTGATGCCTCCTCACGCTCCGGGTCGAACGGCAACTGAAGGTCCCGACTGCTTCCGACTCGCGCGGCCGGCTCCCAGCCGGTCATCCCGGCGACAGGCGCCGCGTCTGGGGCAAGGCGGCTATACTGCAGCCGTCGAGAGGAGCCGCGCCGCCGCCCGATGGCTACCCTGGTGGTGAACCAATGAGCGTAGAGCATTTCTGTCACCTGGATCAGGCCCAAACACCCGTCGACGCGCGACGCCGCATGGCGCGCCTGGCCGGCGAGCACCTGGAGCTGTGCGCCTGGCAGATCGCGCCGGGCGTGCCCGAGCCGACCGCGCTCGGCCGCTACGCGGAGTGCTTCGTCGTGCCGCTCACCGGCACGCTCGGCCTCGCCAGCGATGCGGACGACGGCGGCGCCAGGGCGCTGCCAGGCGACGACTCGCGTTCCTGCCCGCTGCAGTATGGCGGCCTCGCCTACTGGTCGGAAACGCGCGGGCCGGCGGCCGTCCGCGGCGCCGACTGCCGCTTCCTGATCGTGGGCTGGCCGCACGGCATGGAGCCGGGCGCACCAGCGGGGCCGTCCGGGACGGCCGGCGCCGCCCCGGGGACCGACGGGACGCCTGCCCCGGCGGAGGGCGTGGCGGGCGCTGCCGAGAACGCGCCCGCCGGGCCGCCGGCCGTGCCGGGTGCGCCGGGCGCCGAGGCCCCGGTCCCCCACCGGCACGGTGCCTGGGACATCTACCACTTCGACGAGGCGCTGGCGCCCGCGGCGCCCGGCTGGCGCTTCTTCTCGGTCGACGGCGCCTACCTCACCGTGGGCGCCAGCTACCGCGAGGCGCTGCCCCCCGCCCGCGAGCAGCCACACAGCCACGATGGCGAGCAGATCAACGTGGCGCTGGAAGGGCGGTTCGCCTTCACGGTAGGCGAGCACACCGAGACGCTCACCGCTGGCTGGGCGGCGCTCACCCCGCGCGGCGTGACCCACACCGGCCTGCACCTGGCGCTGCCCTATTTCCAGCTCATCTTCGCCACGCCCCCGCGCGGGCGCGGCTACGCCGAGTTCCTGCGCTCGATCTACCGCCCGCGCGACTGATGGTGGATCCGGTGTCAGCAGTTGACAGCCGTTCTGTCGTATAGCCGACAGCGCCGCGACCGCGCGCCGCGTATCCTGGGCGCACAGCAAGCGCATGACGCAGACGGGGCGAGGGAGGAAGCGATGTCGAGCGCATTGCGGCAGGTCATCGAGCGGGCGAGCACGGATGCGGCGTTCCGGGCCGAGCTGGCGCGCAACCCGGACGGCGCGCTGGCCCAGTACAGGCTAACAGCCGACGAGCGCCTCGGGCTGCTGCGGGGCGTCGTGGGCGCGCTGGCGCCGCTGGGCGTGGACGCGCGCGCCACCAAGCTCGACACGCCTTGTGTGCCGAGCGACGTGTTCCCCAACACCTTGTGTAGCTGACGCTCCCTGAGCCAGAGCGCTTCAGTGGCCGTGCGTGTCCAGCACGGCGAGACCGGCGCGGCAGCAGAGGATGTCTTGCTCGTCGCGGGGGCCGCCGGCCACCCCGATGGCGCCGACCTGGACCACGCCGTCGAGGATGGGGATCGCGCCACCCGCCGGCAGGATGCGCCCCCGGTGGGCCACGGCCAGGCTGCGCAGCCACGGCTGGCGCGCCTCCGTCACCAGCTCCTGGGTGGACACCTGGAAGGCCGCCGCTGTGTAGGCCTTGTGGTACGCCAGCTCGGCGGTGGTGGGGTGGGCGCCGTCCATGCGGCTCAGCGCGATCGGGCCGCCCGCCGCGTCCACCACCGCCACCGAGACGGCCAGGCCCTGCCGCGCGGCGTAGCGCTGCGCCGCCGCGATCATCTCCAGCGCCTGCTCGAGCGGCGGCGGGCCCGCGACGGCCTTGTTCTGGCGGAAGAAGGCCGCGTTCACCTCGATCGACGACTGGCGCTCGGGCGGCAGCTCCACATCGAGGAAGATGGCGTCGACCGGGCAGACGACGACGCACTGTTCGCACTCGATGCAGATGTCGGGATCGATGTAGAACTGCGGCGCGTCGGGCGTGGTATGGATGCAGGCGACGGGGCAAACCTCGACGCACGAGCCGTCGCGCGTACATAGCTCGGTGATGACGTAGGGCATTGCGCTACCTGTCCGGGGCGAGCGGCAGATCGGTGAAGACCACGTCCGCGACGTACACTCTGGCGCCGTGCTGCGGCGTCACCAGCCGCCCCTGCGCGTCCACCGTGCCCAGGCCCGCCGCCGCCGCCAGCCGCACCTTGTCGGCCGGCAGCTTCGCCGTCGCGCGGAAGCCCAGCTCGCGGATGTAGGCGCTCAGCACGAAGGTGACGTACAGCCCGTTCTGCACCGGCACCTGGCCGCCGATGCCGGGCGCCTGGCACGGATCGTGCTCCGCGCGCACCACGCTCACGACGGCGAAGGGATAGCCCTCGGGCGTGTCGGGCGCCGCGGGGTCGAGCGCGGCGATGCCCACCAAATTGGCGCCCAGGAAGGTCGCCAACTCCTTGATGTGCCGCGCGTTGATCTCGGGGCTGTGGATCTCCTCCTGGGCGGGGTTGACCGCGCCCTCGGGCGCGCGCTGCACCAGGTCCACCGCGGAGTTCTGGATGTCGTGCGGCGGTGTGTGCAGGAAGTAGTCCCAGTACGGGTCGTCGGTCGGCTTCCCCGGCCAGGGGAGCGTGATCGGCCCCAGTCGCAGCGCCATGACTACACGTCCCGTTTCAAGTAGCGCTCGTTACCCACCGTGGGGCGCCGGGCAGCGGCAGGCGGCCCGCCACTCGCCACGCGCGGCATGGCCGCGGGCCACGTCTTGCGGGTCATGGTACACTGTCGCCTCTCACCCCAGCAACCGCGAAATGCTCGTCACTGTGTCGCTCGGCATCGGCGCCGCGAGGCGCCCTCCGCGGCGGGCTGGAGCAGCGTCCCTGGCATCGTCACCCGGTTGTCAACAGGTTCGCAACACGAACGCATCGGTGCCGCCCAACAATCTCCCTCGGACTGCCGCCGCCAAGACGGCCCCGCACGTGGAGGATGCTTATGGAAGCGGCCATGTTCTCGCTCGCCATCTCTGGTATCTGCCTCGCCCTCGCCGGGGAGGCGGCCGCGCCGCTCCCGCCGCTCCCGCGTCGCGCCCGCACGCGGAAGTGCACCGTGTGGGAGCTGGTGCCCGCGCCGCCCCCGGATAGCGCCGCGCCGCCATCGGGAGACGCCGTGCCGATCCGCGGCGCGGATGGCACGGTCATCGCCTACGCCTGCCCGGCCACTTAGGCGGCGCGGGCGCTGGTCCTGGCGCGCGACGAGCGGCACGCGGCAGCAGCGAGCAGGACGGGGACCGAGCGATTCCGCGACGTCAACCGAGCGAGTGGAGGAGGGAAGGACCAGGGAGGAAGCGCCATGCAAGCGTACCAGCCTAGCCCCGGCGCGGTAGCGACGCCAGGCCCCATCGCGGCGGCCTACGCGGTCTACGCCCATCATATGAATACGAAGAACCAGATGGACGCCGGCCAGTACATGGGGGTCGTCCACGAGGTAATCGCCCACGCGGGAGTGCGCTACATCCATGTGCGCGGGGGCCTGCAGCACGCCAACGAGCTGTTCATCCCGATGACCGCCGTGCGGCTCGTGATCGGCAAGCAAGTCCACCTCAGCCTGTCCCCCGAGCAGCTCGTCGGCCGAGCCTGGCACATCCCGCCCGTGGGCTACCTCCAGTAAGGCCTCGGCGCGCGGCCGGCGCCCTGGGACCGCCTACAGCGGCGTCGCGTTGGCTGCGGCGGCCCAGGCGAGTTCCTGCGCGGCTGCGCTTGGCCGGCGCTGTGCTCTAAGCACTCGCCCAGGCTAGTGTGTATGTTCGACGAAGCCGAACATACACACTAGCCTGGGCCGGCAGCTTAGACATCCCGCTTGACGAAGCGGTTGGTGTTCTCCTTGAGCGGCGCGTAGTAGCCGATATTGCCCTCGACCTTCACCGAGGCGCCAACGCCCTCGTGCGCGGCGGTGCAGCCGGCGATCGTACACGCCTTCTCGCCGGGCTTGATGCCCGAGTCGTAGCCCATCCAGCGCACGCGCTTCTGCGGCACCACGCCCCAGAACTTGTCGTCGATCCATTTCAGCGCGCGCACGAGCGCCGGCCGCGCCGGCACGGGACAGGTGCTGAGCGTCTTCACGGCGAGCGTGCGCCACCAGACGTTCGGCTTCGTGTAGGGGCAGACGGTCACGCAGGTGAGGCAGCTCCCCCAGTGGTCGGCCACGAACGGCCGCAGGCGGTAGCACGTCTCCCACTTGATCTTGTACTTCTCGATGCCATTGTGGACGACCTTGTCCTCAAAGGTGATGCTGTTCGTGGGACAGGTGATCGCGCACTTGCGGCAGACCTGGCAGAACTCGTTGACGCCGATGTCGATCGGCTCGTCGGGGAGGAGCGGGAGGTCGGTCATGATCGGGTCGGGCATGTGGATGCGCGGCCCGAACTTCTCGCTGATGACGAGCCCGTTGCGGCCCAGCTCGCCCACGCCCGCCGCCAGGCCCGCGCCCTGCGGGTTCGACACGCCGCGCAGCGCCGTGTAGCCTAGCTCGCGGATGTAGCCCTCGACGCTCTTGAGGATCAGGTTCGCCTTCATCTGGGAGATGTGATACGACGCGTCGCCGATGTGGTGGCGGTGGGCTTGCAGCTTGTCGTAGTCCCAGGCCGTCGTGATGACGACGATGTACGGGAAGCGGCGCGCCAGCTCCTCCGGGCCCAGCCCCGCGTACTCGTCTTCCGTCGCGCCGTCCTGGATGTAGCGGTTGCCCGCGTACAGGAAGGCCGGGTGGGCGCGGGCGATGCGGCAGATGTCAGCGCCCATGTAGTGGGCGACGCGCTTGATGTGGCGCGACATAGCCGCCGGGTCGGGCACCTCGACGCGGTTGGGGTTCACCTTGCCCTTGGGGGCGCGGTTCGTGATGTTGGTCAGGAAGTGGCGGCGGTCGGCGAAGTGGTTGGGCGCGGAGACGCGCGTGAGCGGGTCCTTCGAGACGGTGTTGTGGTACCAGTTGAACAGCGCCTTGCCTAGCTCGCCGCGCTGGTTCTTCGGGTGAGGCAACTGGCTCGTGTCGACGTTGACGACCGGCCCCACGACGCGTACCGTGCGCCCGAGGTTGGGCACCAGCGGCAGCGGCACGCCGTCGGGCTTCGCCGTCGGCTCCTTGCCCCCCGGCTGCTGCTCGGTCGGGCGCTCGATCGTCATGCTCATGGCGCCATCCCCTTTCGCTAACGGACCGCTCGGAGACATCCCACCTATTAGAGGCCGTAATACAGCATAGCGTGCCCGGACGCAACCGGCGGGGCGCCGGTGCGGTCGGTCGGCGGGCGCCGCGGGCCCCGGCGGGGACCGCGTTGTTACCCGAGGAACGATTAAACGGTAAGGCCGCTGGTGATGGCCGATTCCCAGGCCGGGCGCGGGCTCGCGTGGAGTGGCGGCGCGTGATGCGGCTAATCGTTTTACGTCGTTTCCTGCCATTCCATGCTCGTTCCGTACTCGCTGGACGGGCGGGGTTGCCGAGCGCGGGACGGCGCGCCCCTATTGAGGAAGGCGATTTGGGCGGGGCATTCGTCCGCGGCCGCCCGGGAGACCTACCCCCCCGGCCCCCCTCCCGCTGCGGGAAGGGGGAGAGGACGGACCAACCCCCGCCCCCTCCCGATGCGGGAAGGGGAGAGGCGTGACGCCGCCGTGACGGCTGGCGAGGCGCCGGAGCCGGCGCGCTGGCCCGGGTCTTGCAGCACCGGCTGTGATCTCACCAAGGTGGTTGGCATGGCGCCCGAGCTTGTGGCAGGCGCGTCGCCGGAGTCCCCCGGCGGCGCGCCTTACCCCCCGGTCATGGTCGTCGAGGACGACGAGAGCCTCCGCACGCTGCTCGCACACTACCTGGGCAAAGAAGGCTATCCAGTCGAGGCAGTCCCCGATGGTGCCGCGGCGCTCCAGGCGCTGGAGCGGCGCCGCGCCCTGGGCGCCCCGCCCGGCGTGGTCTTGCTCGATCTCATGCTGCCCCGGGTCAGCGGCCTGGACGTGCTCGGCTACCTGGAGGCCGCCGCCGTGGACGTGCCCGTGGTCGTGATGAGCGTCTACGATCACCTGTTGATCGCGGCCGCGGCCAGGGGGGCCGACGGCGTGCTCATCAAACCCTTCGACCTCGAGCAGCTCCTGCCCGTGGTCGCGCGCTACTGCGAGTCGGCGCGCCGCCGGCGCCCCACCGATTCCTAAGCAGACGGCCCCGGTTGGTCTCAACATCGCCGCCGTGAACAGCGGGCCAGTAGAGCCAACTGTGGTCCGCCGTTCACGGCGGCGGCCGGCACTGCGTTGTGACTACGGCCAGCAGCTTAGAGCAATCGTTCAGGGCGCAGCAAGCAGCGCCCCTACACGGGGTCGTGACCGGTAGGGATGCTGCTTGCCGCGCCCCGCGCCCTGTGCCCGGCGGCTCGCTGCGCCCCGCGCTCTGTGCCCGGCGCTGGCCGCCCCGAGCGGCGCCGCAGTACACTGCCAGCAATGAGCGGCCGCCCCGCTGTCGGCCGTTCTACTGCCCCGCGCGTCCGGGAGACCGCCGATGAACCCCGCGCCCCCGCCCGACACATTGGCACCGCCGGCGGACGCGCCCGCGCCGACACCGGTGCCGTCGCTGGCCGACGAGCCATCGCCGGTCCGCGGGGTCTCGCGCAACGTGTTCCTGCTCGGGCTGGTCAGCTTCGCCAACGAGCTGGCGACCTCGATGCTCTACCCCGTGATCCCCATCTTCCTGGCCGCCACCCTGGGCGCGCCCTACGCGGCCATCGGCCTCGTGGAGGGCGCCGCGGACGCCGTGACGGCCGGGCTGCAGGGAGCCTCTGGCTGGGCCGGCGACCGCTTTGGCCGGAAGAAGCAGCTCGTCATGCTCGGCTACCTGCTGTCGGCGCTGGCCAAGCCGGCGCTCGGCCTGGCGTTCGGCTGGCCGCTGGTGCTCGGGGCGCGCGTGCTCGACCGGCTCGGCAAGGGCCTGCGCTCCGCGCCGCGCGACGCCATGATCGCCGATGCCGCCGCCCCGAATACGCGGGGCCGCGCTTTCGGCTTCCACAGCGCCGCCGACACCGCCGGGGGGGTCGTCGGCCCGCTCTTCGCGCTCGGCCTCATCGCCTGGCTCGGCGAGGCGAACCTGCGGCCGATCTTCGTGCTGGCGCTGCTGCCCTGCCTCGGCGCCGTCGCGCTCATGGCGCTCACCCGCGACCGCGCGCCCGCCGCGGGTCCACCCCGCGCCGCGACGCCAGCGCGCCTGATCTGGACGCGCCCGCTTGTCGGCTTTTTCGCGCTCAGCGTGCTGTTCGGGCTCGCGAACTCGTCCGACGCCTTCCTGATCCTGCGCGCTCGCGATCTTGGCCTGAGCACCTCGCTCGTCATCGTCGCCTACGTCGTCTACAACGTGGTCTACACGCTGCTGGCCACGCCGGCCGGCGACTGGTCGGACCGCGTCGGGCGCAAGCCCGCCTACGTGCTGGGCCTGCTGATCTTCGCCGTCGTGTACGCTGGCTTCGCGCTCGCGGGGGGCAGCGCGTGGGTCTGGCCGCTGTTCGCCGTCTACGGGGCTTACATCGCCCTCACCGACGGCGTCGGCAAGGCGCTGCTGACCGACCTCGCGCCGAAGGACAGCCGCGGCACGGTCCTGGGGATGTACCAGCTCGCGCTCGGCCTGAGCGCGCTCGTCGCCAGCGTGCTGGCCGGCGCGCTATGGGATACGATTGGCGCGCCCGCGCCCTTCTGGCTCGGCGCGGGCGGCGCGCTCGTGGCGGCGCTGCTGCTGCTCGCCCTGCCGCTGCGCCCGGCCGCCGCCGCGGCCGCGCCGTAGCCGCGCCCGCGCCGCGCATAGAAAACTCCTCACGGATAACGGCACATCTCGAGCGCCCCGCGATCGGACTACCCCGCCTTCGTGGCCACGGGACGTTGCGCCTGGGCGGCCCGTCCCAGTCGGCGCGCGGCGCGGCCCCGGGCGCGGTGCGGCGCCCGGTAGAGCACCTCCTGCTCCGGCGTGATCGTGAAGCTCCCGCCGAGCGCCGCGGCGACGGCCTGAAGGATCTCTAGTCGGGGCTGGTGCTGGCCGCTCTCCCAGCGCGCCACGGCGGACTGCGGCTTGTCGAGCAGGTCGGCCAGTTGTTGCTGAGTGAGCCCGGCGGCCAGCCGGGCGGCGACCAGCGCATGCTGAAAAGTATGCCGCGGGCGAAGCGCCTCCCCGGCCGCACGAAACTCCGGGTCCCGCGCCTCGCGGTCACGCACGTACTCGTCGAGATTCATAACGTGCCTCGCTCTTGATAGTCGCTCAACCGGCGCAGAGCAATCTCGATCTCCCGCCGCGGGGCCTGCGCGGTCTGCTTTGTGAACGCGTGGAGAAGCACGAATCGGCGCCCGCTCGCGGCTACGTAGAATACCCGGTGCTGACGCTGTGCGCGCACCCGCAGCTCCCAAAGCTTCCGCTCAATCGGGCGTACGTGCGGTAGTCCTAGCTCCAGCCCATGCTCTTGGAGCAGTTGCAGGGCATTGACCACGCTCCAGGCCTCCCGCCCCTCGAGTTGGTCAAGGTACTCCTGCACCGGACGGCGTCCCGCGGCGGTCACGTAGAACTCTACTGTCCACTGAGCCACGGGGCTATTATATCATCTATGATATAAAGAGGGCGGGGCGCGCTCAGGCGAGGGGCCCGATGCCGGGCAGCAGCTCGCCGACGATGCGGCCGATCACGTAGCCGACGACGGCCGCCATCAGCCCGAAGCCCATGATCTCCAGGCCGCTGGGCAGCCAGGCGCGGTGCGTCAGCCGCGCCTTCGCCGCGCCGATGCCAAACAGCGTCAGCATGGATAGCGCGATCGCGACGACCAGCGACGCGGCCGGCGGCAGCATGAAGTAGGGCAGCAGGGGGATGAGCGCGCCCAGCGCAAACGACGAGCCGATGTATGCCGTGCTCACCAGCGGGTGCGTCTCGTGCTCGGGGAAGAGCCCCAGCTCCTCCTCCATCATGACCTTCAGCCACACGTCGCGGTTCGACGTGATGTGCTTCACGATACGGTCCAGCTCGGCGCCCTCGAAGCCCTTGGCGCGGTAGAGCTGGCGCACCTCCTCGGTCTCGTGCTCGGGCATGGTGGCCATCTCGTGGACTTCGCGCCGAATCTCGCTCTCGTAGAACTCGCGCTGCGCCTTCGTCGAAACATAGCCGCCGATCGCCATCGAGACGGTGCCGGCGACCAGCGCCGCCAGCCCCGCGGCGATGATCGGCCCCGTCTCCTCCAACGCGCCGCTCACGCCCGCCACGAAGCCGAGCTGGCTGATCAGCCCGTCGTTCATGCCGAAGACGATCTCGCGCAGCACGCGGCCCAGCGGCTCGTGCCAGCTCTCGGCGCGCATGATGGCCGCGCCGCGCGTCTCGCGCCGCAGGTGGGCCGCGGCCAGCGCCTCGATCTCGGCCTGCAGGTGGTCTGGCACCGCCTCGCCGCGCGCCGCCGCGTACTCCTCCGTGCTCACCTCGGCGGGCGGCGTGACCTGGCTCGGGGGCCTGTTCTCACTCACGACAGCTATCCTACCACCTTGGTCCCGCAGCGGCGGGCGGTGCGCTGGCTCAACGTCGTATCAGAGTATAAGCGCGCGCCGGCGCGGCGCTCAGCGCACGGGCGTGAGGCGCAGGATGGGATAGGGGCGGATGACGGGGAAGCCGAAGTCGAGGAGGCCCCCGACCCGCTCGACGAAGTAGCGCCCCTGGTGGAAGAAGTGCGGGCCGACGACGTGGTCGTCGGCGATGAGCCAGCCGAAGGCCAGCAGCCCGTGGCGCTCCATCGAGAAAAGCTGGGCATCCGCGGGCGCCGTCGGGCCCGGCACCGCGTAGCTCAGCCGATACACCCCGCCCGGGGGCGGCGGGCCGGCGGCGCGGCCGTTCTCCACGAGCTCCGCGCGCCCCAGGTAGAGCCGCGCCACGGGGCCGGCGTTCACCGCCACGTCGGGGTCAAGGATGATCCGCAGCCCCTCCCCGCCGTTCAGGCGCGCCGACGCCTCGGCCCACTCCTGGAAGCCGAGCTTCATGGCGGGGTAGTCCACCAGCGTGACGAACGCGGCGTAGCCGCAGGCGGCGACCACGATCGCGACGCGTGCCGCGCGCCAGGGAAGGCGGCCGAGCGCCGCCGCGGCGAGGATCGTCCCGAACGGCAGCAGGAACAGCATGTAATAGCTGTGCTTATGCGCGTAAACGTAGAAGGCGGCGTAGAGCAGCAGCGGCAGCAGCAGGTACAGCGTCGGCGGACGCGGTCGCGCCAGCGCGACGATCACGCCGGCCAGGATGAGGACCGCGAGCGACGGCGCGCACGCCCACCAGGCCTCGCTCACGAGCACGCCCCACGCGGCCGCCGTGGTGGGCACCGTGGTCGCCACGGCCGCGCCGCCGAACACGTCGCTCACGAAGTACCGATAGTCGCGCAGCGCGTGGTACGCGTAGAAGAGGCCTGACGGCAGGACGACCAGCAGGGCAGCCAGCCAGCGCCACCGGTCGCGCAGCGGCCGCGCGCCGTGGACCAGCAAGTCCCACACCGCGGCCGCCACCACGGCGAGGGCGGCGAACAGCTTGGCGAAGATCGCCAGGCCGAACAGCGCGCCCGCCAGGAGCCGGTTCGCGACTGGGCGCGCGTAATCGGCGCGGTAGTAGCACCACAGCGCCGCCACCGTTAGTAGCAGGTACAGCGCGTCGGTCTGCACGTTGCGCCCGGCGATCACCGCGATCGGCGCCGTCGCCATCATCGCCCCCGCCGCCAGCCCCGTCTCCGCGTCGTACAGCTCGCGCCCCAGCAGGCCCACCGCCCCCACGAGCAGCACGCTGATGAGCAGCGCCACGAGCCGCGCGACCAGGATAGATGGCCCGCCGACCGCGAACGGCAGCGCCAGCAGGTACGCCAGGAGCGGCGGCTTGTCCAGGAACACCGCCGTCTGATCGGACGTCGGATCGAGGATCCAGCCCTGCAGCACGTTTTGCGCCATCAGGATGTAGTGCGCCTCGTTGAAGGCGTGGAAGCCGCCGATCGGCCCATCCAGACCGGGCAGGCGCAGCAGCACCGCCACCGCCAGCACGCCCCCAAGCCCTGCCCACCACAGCCGCCGGGCCAGCGCCCCGGCCGCGCGCGGCGCGGCGACGGGCGCGCTGGCCCGGCGCTCGCCGCGTTTGCCGCCGCGGCTCGCCCGGCGGCGCGCGGGCGCCTCGGCCGTCCGCTGGTAAGTGGTCATCGTGCGCCTTTCGCGTCCTGGCTCCCCAATGGCTCGCGCCGCCGGCGACGGGAGCATGCGGGGGAGCGATACCCAAGCCAGCCATCGCGTTCCGGCGCGCCCCAGCCCCAATCGCGGCGGGGGCCGCCCGGGCGAACGCTGCGGCTGGGTCGAGCCTGAGCCGCTCCGCGGCTGCCAGGCAAAAGGGGCGGCCAGGCGGCCGCCCCTTGCTCGGCTGCGCGGGTGGGAGGAGTTTACACGAACTCTTGCTTGATCTTCTCCCACACCTCGGGGCCGTGGCCGTCGAGCGGCTGCTTCACCAGCGGCCCGGCCGCCAGCTCGGGCACCTGCGCCTCGTAAGTCGGCCGCGTCTCGTCGCGGTACAGCACGCCCACGGGGATCTTCTCGGCCCACTCGTGCGCCCGTTCGAACGCCATGAAGCGGTTCGTCGGGTCGTACCCCGGGTCCTCGTCGAGGTGGTAGACGTGGCTCTTGTACCAGGCGTTCGTGTTGACCTTGTTGTAGGTGACGCACGGCTGGAGCACGTCGATCAGCGCGTAGCCCTTGTGCTGGATGCCCTCGGCGATCAGCTTCGCCAGGTGCTTCGGCTCGCTCGCGAAGCCGCGCGCGATGAACGTCGCGCCCGCGGCGATGGCCAGCGTCATGGGGTTCACTGCCTGCTCGATCGCGCCGTCCGGCGAGGTCGTCGTGATGTACCCCTTGTCGCTCGTCGGCGAGTACTGGCCCTTCGTCAGCCCGTAGGTCTGGTTGTCTTCGACGATGTGGACGATGTCCAGGTTGCGGCGCATGGAGTGGACCAGGTGGCCCATGCCGATGCCGTAGCCGTCGCCGTCGCCCGTCGTCACGATCACGTTCAGGTCGTGGTTCGCCAGCTTCAGGCCCTGCGCCACGGGCAGCGCGCGGCCGTGCAGGATGTTGAAGCCGTTGGCGCGGATGTAGTGCGGCAGCTTCGAGCCGCAGCCGATCCCCGAGACGATGATGCACTCGTGGGGGTAGATCTCCAGCATCGCCAGCGCCTGCTTCACGGCGTTCAGGATGCCGAAATCGCCGCAGCCGGGGCACCAGGTGGACTTCTCGGGGCTGTTGAAGAGCTTGACGTCAAGCATGGACCGTGACCTCCTCGCGGACCTCGCCCCGCACGCTGGCGACGATCTCGTCCGCGGAGATCGGGCGCCCGTCGTACTTCAGGATGCGCTTGTCCATCGCTTTGCCGGTGTAGGCGCGGAGCAGGTTGCCGAGCTGGCCCGTGTAGTTCTGCTCGACCAGCCACAGGCTGCGCGCGGCGTCAAGCTGCGCGCGCACCTGTTCCCAGTCGAGCGGCCAGATTTCCGTGAACTGGAGGAGGTTGGCGCGCGGCCCGTCCAGGTTTAGCACGTCCACCGCCTCGCGCAGCGCGCCGTAGGTCGAGCCCCAGCCGACGAACGTCACGTCGGCGTCCTCGGGGCCGTAGCGGAGCGGCAGCCGCATGTCCTGCACCGCCAGCTCCTGCTTGCGCATGCGCTTCTGCATCTGCGCCCGCCGCTCGTCCGACTCCTCGGTGATGAACCCGTATTCCGTATGCTCGTCGCCGGTCGTCACGTACACGGCGTTGGGGTGCCCCGGCACGGCGCGCGGCGAGATGCCGCTCTCCGTCACCAGGTGGCGGCGGTAGTCCTCGATGCGGTCCAGCTCCTCGCCTGTGAGCAGCGCGCCGCGGTCGATGCGCACCGCCTCGAAGTCGAGCCGGTCCTTGTCGATGCTGCGGATCGAGTTCGACTGCGTGAGGTCCTGCATGATGATGACCGGCGTCTGGTACTTCTCGGCGAGGTTGAAGGCCCGCGCGGCGGCGTGGAAGCACTCTTCGATGGTGCCGGGCGCGAGCACGATGCGCGGGAATTCGCCGTGCGAGGCGTGCAGCACGAACGCCAGGTCGCTCTGCTCGGTGCGGGTGGGCAGGCCGGTGGAGGGGCCGCCGCGCTGCGAGTCCACGAGCACCAGCGGCGTCTCCGTCATGCCGGCGAAGCCGAGCGCCTCGGCCCACAGCGAGAAGCCGCCGCCCGAGGTGGCGCTCATCGCGCGCACGCCGGCGTGGGCGGCGCCGATGGCCGTCAGGATGCCAGAGATCTCGTCCTCGGTCTGCTTGCAGACGATGCCGAACAGGTGGGCCTTGCTGTTCATGTACTCGAGGATCGAGGTGGCGGGGGTCATCGGGTAGCCGGAGATGAAGCGGCAGCCGGCGGCGATGGCGCCGAGCGCGATGGCCTGGTTGCCGTTGAGCAGCATCCGCTGCGGCCCCGGCCGCGCGACGAGCTTCCACTCGTAGTCGGCGGCGAACTGCTCGCGCGCCACGTCGTAGGCGTAGCGGGCGACCTTCAGGTTGCCCTCGACGATCGGGCCGCCCTTGCGCTTGAAATTCGTGGTGATGATGTCATCGATGTAGGCGAAGTCGAACTCGGTGATGCCGGCGACGGCGCCGAGCGCGGCGGTGTTCATCATGATGCGGCTGCCGCCCTGCTCCTCGGCGATCTTGAGCAGCGGCAAGCCGAACAGTTTCAACCCGCGCTCGCGCAGCGGCGCCGGATCGAATTTGATGCTCGTGTCGTGCAGCACCGCGCCGCCCGGGACCACCTCGCGCCAGTGCCGCTCGACCGCCTCGGGCGTGAAGGGCAGGAGCATGTGCACGGCGTCGCGGAAGGTCCAGACTTCCTGGTCGCTGGCGCGGATCTGGTAGAAGTTGTGGCCGCCGCGGATGCGCGACATGTAGTCTTGCAGGCCGTAGATCCAGATGCCCGCGCGCGCCAGCGCCTTGGCGAAGCCGGCGCCGCTCGACTCGACGCCCTGGCCCGCCTCGCCGCCGATTTTGATGGTAAGGTCGTTGACAATCGGCATCCTATCGCCTCCCCGCGACCACGCGAGTCGTCGCCCGCGCCGCGGTCTCCGGGCCGCATTCCCTAGGGGCTATACCTACCGGTAGCTTACCACCCGGGGGCGCCAGGCCGCCCAATTATAGGCAGTCCCCCCGGCGCCCTCAACACACCGCGAGGAGCCCTACGCCGGGGGCTCCGGCGCGGCCCCCGCACCCCGCGGCCGAACGGGGCGAACCCCGCCTCACGGCACGGCGAGAAGCCCGCGCCGGCGCCGCGCCAGCCCCCACGGCCCCGCTTATCGTGGGCGGACCCGGCGGCCGGCGACAGAGGCAACCATCACAACTTCCGGCGGCGCGTTTTGGGCGGCGTGCCCACCTCCGCGGCGGCCGCCTCGTTGCCCTTCGGCGTCCGCTCCAGCCCGAACTCGCGGCGCACCTCGTCGAGCGAGAGCCCGCCCTCGGCGGCCTGCCGCACCCGCGAGCGCTGCAGCATGGCATTGAAGGCTGGATCGAGGCTCAGCGACACGGTTTCCAGGTCCGTATCCTCCACCGGCAGTAGCACGGCGATAGGGGTGCCCCTGCACGTCACCACTAGCGGCTGCTCCGACAGCTCGGTAGCGTAGGCTGCCAGCGGCGCAGTAGCCGCCGCGAGCTCGATGGTCTTCAGTTTCACAGCGAGTACTCCTTTCCCGCGACCAGGACGCGATTGCCCAGCTTCCTGCCGACGGCGCGTACCCACACTGTCGATTCAGGAGCCTCGTCCACATCGTAGTACACGCGCAGGCTGCCGACACGCAGCTCCCGCTGCGCGACAGGATTCGGCTGCATGCGCTTGCGATTCCGCGTGACGACGGTGGGCTGGTAAGTGAGCTGCTCTTCAATCGCATCGAGGACCGTGCTGCGCTCTCGGGCCGTTAGCCATCGCAGGTGGTCGCGGGCCTCGGGTGAGACTTCGATCGTGTACGGCATGCAGTATCGCGCGCCGCCCTACGTGGGCACGCCGGTGAGGAAGAAGAGCGTCTTGGCGGCGACCTCGCCGGCGAGCACGCAGGAGACGGCGATGTAGAGCAGGCCGGTGGCCGACATCATCGAGCGCAGGCGGCAGGTCTGGTAGGTCATGATGCCGAGCGCCACGGGCAGGACGATGCCCACCACCACACGCAGAACGAAGGCGACGGTGTAGGTGCTGAGAAGCGCCTGCGCCCCGGCGGCCGCCTCCCCGCCTTCGCCGGCGGCGCCGAGCGCGAGCGGCAACAGCGCCCCCTGGAGCGCGGCCGCGCCCAGGAAGGCCAGTGTCATCACCAGCAGCGGGCGCGTCGAGAGGTTCGGCGTGACGAGGTACCAGTGGCCGAGCATCATGCCGACGCCGCTGCCGCCCAGGCCCGCCGCGCCCAGCAGCAGGCTGACGAGCGTCGGCAGCGGCCCCCACACCGAGGCGTGGACGAGCGCCGCGGCGCCGAGCGCTCCCAGCCCCGCCAGCGCCGCGAGCCCCGCGAGCGCGGCCCGCCCGTGGCCAATCCCCCGCCACACCCAGACGGTGTAGGCGCCCAGGAGCACCAGGAACGCCACCAGCACCGGCGTCTCGAGCGCGCGCCAGGGCGACGCGGTGATGGACAGGGGGAACGCCTCGCGCACCCACACGGCCAGGGCGCCCGCCAGCCAGAGCGTCACGGCGCTCAAGAGCAGGAAGCCGCGACTGACCTCGCGGCGCCAGTCGGCCCAGGCGAGCAGCACGGTACCGCCGACGGCCAGCTCGAGAAAGACGAGGAACACGGTGGGGATGAGAGCGAGCACGGCGCTTTCCGGGGGCCAGGATCGGGCGCGGCCCATCCAGTATAGCGCGGCCGCCGGGGGCCAGGGACACGCGAAGGCGCCGGCCGGGCCGGCGCCTTCGCGTGTTCGCGCCCTTCGCCTAGTGGCAGACGCGCGCGGTGGCGGCGTCCTTGCCGGTGTCGAAGGAGTGGCCGCAGGCGCACGACTTGACGGCGTTGGGGTTCTGGACCTGGAAGCCGCCGCCCATCAGCGCGTTCGAGTAGTCGATCTGGGAGCCGGCCAGGTACATCGCGCTCATCTCGTCCACGACGACGCGCACGCCGTCCTCCTGGATGAGGGTGTCGCCCTCCTGCTCCTGGTCGTCGAGCTGCATCCCGTAGGACATGCCCGAGCAGCCGCCGGGCGAGACGAACACCCGCAGCGCCGTGTTGGGGTTGTCGGCCCGCTGCAGCAGCTTCTGGACCTGCGCCTTCGCGGCCGGCGTAAGCGTCAGCATGGATCGCCTCCTCGCAGAGACCAGGCTTGGTTCTCAAATTATAGCGCGTGGGGGCCTGGCGTGAACGCCGTCCCCGGGGGCCGGACAGCGGTGGTAGAATCTTCCAGGTCCGTCGCCTCACCGCGATTGGCGAGGCGCGATGAGAGCTGCGCGGAGGATGCGCCTCATGGCGATGCACCGCTTTAAGGTGCTGCTGGAGTGGGATCCCGAGTCCGAGGCGTGGGTCACGTACGTGCCGGCGCTGGATCACCTGTCCACGTTCGGCGCGACGCGGGACGAAGCGCTGGCCAATACTCAGGAAGCGATCCTAGGCTGGATCGAGGCTGCGGAGAAGGAAGGCTTGCCCGTGCCACGGGGTAGCCCGAAGTTAGAGCTGGTGGACCTTGAGGTCGCCACCGCGTGACCCGCCTTCATGCCTAGTGTAGCCAGCCGCCGACTAGTCCGAGGCGGCCAAGAGCGCAGGCTTCGAGTCGGGCAATTATGTTAAAATATGACCATGAACGAGACTTCCCAGGCCACCCCGATTTCCCTATTCGAGACGGCTCCGGCCGAGGCGCCCGATTCGGCGAAGCTGGCGACCGCCTTTGCGGCCCGCATGGAGCGGGCGCGCGGCCTGGTCGACGCGGGCGCCGTCGAGGCGCTCGGCAACGGGCGCTACAAGGTGCGCAGCGGCGGCGGCGGCTGGTGGGCCGTGCGGCCGGGCTACTGCAACTGCCCGGACTTCGCCTGGCGCGGCGCCGTGCCCTGCAAGCACATCATCGCCGTCGAGCTGGCGCGCCCCTTCCTCGCCGAGCCCGCGGCCTGATCTCCGGCGCGGCGCCATGACGGCTGGGGCGCCGCCGCATTCCCCTACTGCCTCCCGCCAGACGGCGCGGCTTGCCGTACTGCTCGCCTGGATCGCCGGCGGCGTTGACGCCATTGGCTACCTCACCCTGGCCCACATCTTCACGGCCCATATGAGCGGCAACAGCGTCGGCTTCGGGGCGGCGCTCGGCCAGGCCCGCTGGGGCACGGTGCTGGAGCGCGGCGTGCCGATCGCCCTGTTCGTGGTGGGCATCGTGGTCGGCACGATGGTCGGGGAGGCGAGCGACGCGCGGGGCGCGCGGCACCCGGCGGTGCCAGTGCTTGCTGTCGAAGCGGCGTTACTCGCCGCCTTCTGGCTGCTGGGCAGCGACGCGCTGCCAGGCGGCGGGGTCACGCCCGACGCCGGCTGGCCGTTCTACGGCTTCGTGGCCCTCCTGACCCTGGCGATGGGCCTGCAGACCGCCACGCTCCGCCGCGTGGGCCGACACAGCGTCCACACGACTTTCGTCACCGGCATCCTCACGAGCCTTGGGGAGGCGATCGGCCAGGCCGTGTTCCGCCCCCACGGGCCCGCGACCTCCCCGGAATCCCAGGACCCGCCCTTACGGCGCATCCGCCTGTACGGCGGCATCTGGAGCGGGTATCTGATCGGCGCCATCCTCGGCGGCGCGCTCCTGGGGCGCGTCGGGCTAGCGGCGCTCGCGCTGCCGATCGCCGGGCTGGCGGTCGCCGTCGCCAGCGACCTGCGCCATCCGCACGAGCTGGCCTGGCAAGAGGAGAGCTAGCCGCCCGCGGTGGGCGCGCACGGCGCGGCTCCGCACCGAGCGCGCGATGAGGCCACGGGTCCGATAGAATAGGGCGATCGATCCAACGGGCCCGTGCGGGCCGCCCGGAGTGCCGCCGATGCTGGTCACGGCCGACGCCGAGCGCCGCTACATCCGCGCGATCTTCGCGGCGCTCGGGGCCACCGACGCCGAGGCCGACGCCGTGGCCGAGGTGCTCGTCGAGGCCGACCTGCGCGGCCACACCTCCCACGGCCTGGTGCGCGTGGCGCTTTCCGTCGAACTGGTCCAGGCGGGTGTCGCGCGCGTCGGGGCGCGGCCGCGCCTGGTGCGGGAGCGGGCCGCGGCGGCGCTCATGGACGGCGACGGCGCGCTCGGCCCCTACGCTGCGATCCTCGCCACGCGCGAGGCGATGCGCCGCGCCCGCGCGACCGGGGCGGCGGCGCTCGGGCTCCGCGCGTCGGGGCACATCGCGCTCGCCGGCTACTACGCCGAGCTAGCCGCGCGCGAGGACTTGATCGGCCTCGTCTTCGCCAAGTCCGAGACCTGGATTCACCCCTACGGCGGCGTCGAGCCAATCCTGGGCACGAACCCCATCGCCATCGCCATTCCGACGCTCGGCGACCCGCTGCTGCTCGACATGGCGACGAGCGCCACCTCGCGTGGCAAGCTCGTGGAAGCGGCGGCCGCGGGGCGCGAGCTGCCGCTGGGCTGGGCAATTGACGCTTCCGGCGCCCCGACGACCGACGCGCGGGCGGCGGTCGAGGGCGGCGCGCTCTCGCCGGTGGGCGGCGCGAAGGGCCACGGCCTGGCGCTGGCCGTCGAGCTGCTTGGCGGCGTGCTCACGGGCGCAGGCGCCGGGCCGATGCGCGACGCCGCCGGCTGGCGCAATCTCTGGGGCACCCTCTTCCTCGTGCTCGACCCGGCCGCGTTCGTGGACGTGGGCGCCTTCAAGGCGGCCGTGAGCGACTTCCTGGCGCAGATCAAAGGCTCGCGGCTCGCCCCGGGCTTCGCGGAGATTCTCATCCCCGGCGAGCGCTCCTACCGCGAGCGGCAGGAGCGCCTGGCCCACGGCATCGTCGTTCCCGACGACGCCTGGGAGCAAGTCGCCGCCATCGCCCGCTCCCTCGGCCTCAACGCCGACGAGTACTGCGCGCCCAGCCCGCCGCTGTCGGGCGAGTAGCGCGCAAGAGCGAGTGGCGCTGGGGTGCGCACTCGCAATCCAGCACCACTCGCTCTTGCGCCAAGCGTGCGTCCGACCGGCGGCTATGTCCCGCGGGGGCTGTCGGCGCGGCTGACGTCAGAGGAGGCGGGCGCGCTGGCGATCTGGAAGTCGAGCTCTAGCACAATCGCGTCGTCAATGCTCATGATGCGCGCCACCTGGGGCTTCGCCATGCCGAAGTCCGCGAGCGTCACTCGCGTGGTGGCGGTACCCGTGGCGGCACCGCCGTCCATCTGCGCCTGCACGTCCCAGACGGCCGGGCGCGTCACGCCGTGCACGGTCAGATCGCCCGCGAGCTGGAAGGCGAGGACGCCCGAGGTCGGCAGCGGCGTGGGCAGGCCGCGCACCTCCGTCGGCACGAACTCGGCCGTCGGGTACTGGGCGGTCTGCAGCGTGTTCTGCTGGATGAACTGGTCACGCTGGCGCTGGTCGCTCTGCAGCGAGCGGAGGTCCACCGTGACGCGCGAGGCGTCGGGCACCACGTTGTGCGCCGTGTCGATCACGATCTGGCCGCTCACCGCGCTCGTCGCGCCCACGGCGTCGTTCGGCAGCGGGGCGCCCACAAACTGCTCGCGGGCGCGGTAGCGGGCCTGGCTCCCCGACGCGAAGACGAAGCGCAGCTCGCCCCCCGCGGCCGGCGCGTCGGCGCGCGGGGCGCTCGGCGCGGTCGCGGCCGGCGGCTGGGCGCTATCAGGCAAGGCGGTGCTGCTGGGCGCATCGGTCGCGGGCACCGCGGCGCTACCTGGTGCGCCGGTCCCTGACCCCGTGGCGCTGCGCGGCGCGCTGGCCGGCGGCGCCGCGGCCGGCGCGGGTGGCGCGCTGCCAGCGCTACAGGCGGCGCCGAGCAACCCGAGCGCCAGCACCAGCGGCGTAAACGACGATCCCAATATGGTTCCTCTGGACACCAGTGCTCCCCTGTCCCTTGCGGCCTTCCCCGGCCGCGGATGATGTGGGTTCCTTGCCGGAGTACCGCGAATGGTTACAGCCGGCGGGGCGCCTGGCGGGCGCTGGTCCACATCCCGGCGGTTGCCGACCAGCGCGGCCGCCCGGCTTCACCGAGGAGGATAGCAACAGATTGCGAGGCCTGCCGGGGGTTGTGTATGGGGATCTTGTGGAGATGGTAGAGACGGCCGAGGTGGCCCGCCGTGCGGTTTACAGTCCGAAGACGTATCGCAAGCCGGCAGCAATCCCCGCCTCGGTACCCGGGCCGACGCGACCCAGGCGGCGCCGAACGAGGCTGCGGTGAAGCGTCGCGAGCTTGTCGAGACAGATACGCGAGGCGACTCGCAAGCCGGTGGGGCCAAACTCCGGATTATCTGGGTCAAGCGGACATTCGGCCGGGGAGGCGGCTCCGCGCGGCTGGCTCGTGATGAATGCGACGATCACGTCCGAGCCGGCGACGCGGCCGACGATGACCGCAGGCCGCAGCTTCTGACTGGAGAGGTCGGTAAACGGAAAGGTGATCAGAACCACGTCGCCCTGGGCCAGCCGAGGGCGCGTGCTCACACGGGTTCGCCATCGGCGAGCGAATAGAGGTCGGGCTCATCCGCAAGCCAGTCGAAGGCGCCCCCGCGCTCTGCCAGCGCCGCGAGCTCAGGCGCGGATGGCGCGCGATCGCGCGGCCCCGAAACGGGCTGTCCCCCCGCGAGCAGGTAGTGCAGGTACTCTCTGATCAGTGCCGTGGCGGACACTTGCCGCTGGTCCGCGCAGCGTTCCAGCGCCGCTAGCTCGGCATCACTCAGCTCGACATGCAGTTGCGCCACGGCGCGGCCCCCGGCGTGTCTCAGTGCAAGCAGATTATACGAGCGCGCGGGGGACGCAAAAAGCCAGAGGCGTAGCGCCCATCATGGAGCCGGCGGCGCGGTCTGGGCGGCGTCGGCCAACGCCTCGGCCTGGGCGACGGTGGGCGCTTGGACGGTGAGGCTGAGGGCGCCCTGCACGTCGAGCAGGACCGCCTGGTCGGCGGCCTCCCAGATCTGGCGGCCCTGCTCGGCCCAGAGGAGCGTGGCGTCGTCGCCGTAGCGCGCCACGACGGCAGCCGCGAAGGCCGTCGTCCAGGCGGCCGCGGCGTCGGCGTGGTCCCAGCGCGTGGCGCTGACGGTGGCCATCTGGCCGCTGTCGTCCACGAGCGCCACCGCGCGGTCGCCCGCCCAGCCGGCGGCCGCCGCGTCCGCCTGGTAGGCCGGCAGATCGCGCCCCAACAGCGAGCGGTGGTCTAGCTCGCCGATGACCTGCTCGCGCAGCAGGTGCCAGTCGTCGCCCAGCACGCCGCGGAGGTCGGGCAGCGCGACGCGCGCTGGCTGCCAGCCGCGCAGGTACTTCTCGGGGTGCAGGATCTCGGCGGTGGATTGGGGCGGGCGGCGGAACAGCCGCTCCACGGCAGGGCCGTAGCGGCCGAAGGTCGTCGTCGCCGGCGTGCCGACGACGCGGTGCACGAAGCCGGGCCCGTCCAGGTAGGGCGTATACACCTGTCGGATCACCGGCTGAGGCACGGCCTCCAGCGGGAACGGCAACGCGCGGCGCGCCTCCACGTACACCTGCTCCAGCGCCTGCTGGTACGCCTCGGCCTGCGCGACCTGCTCTTCGGCTGACTCGGGCTGGGTGGTGGCGCTGTACATCTGCTGCACGATCAGCGCGTCGCCCTCGATCAGCGCGTTGACCGCCTGCTCGCGGTCGGCGTTGCCAGCGGCCTGCTGGTACAATCGCAGGATGTCGTAGTGCTGGTCCTGCAGGGCGTGCGTGAACTCGTGGGCCAGGATCACGCGCTCCAGCGGCCCATTGGGATCGCCGCTCGCGCGCGCGTACACGGTGCCGTCGAGCGGGTCGTAAAAGCCGATCGGCAGCGCGCTGTAGAGGTCCACCAGCAGGCTGGCCAGGTCAGCGTCGGGGTCGAGCAGGCCGAGGCCGACGAGAAGCTGCTGGGTCCGCTGCAGGTCGGCCGGATCCAGGTAGGCGCGGTAGATCGCGCTCTGGCGGGCGCGGAGGGCCTCGGGTTCGAGCTGCACGAGCGGCACGGGCCGCAGTAGCGGCAGGCCGCGCAACTGGCTCACCCAGTCTTGCAGCTCCCGCCAGCTCGCCTCGTCCATCACCGCCGGCACGGGCGCGTCGTCCCCCGCCGGCTCTTCCTGGCGGGTCGCCGGGGCGCTGGCGCCGGGGCTGGCGCCGACAAGGACGACGAGCAGCCAGAGCAGCAGCGACGGCAACAACCGCGTGCGCGTCCCCAGGCTCATCGCTCCAGCGCCAGCAGGTCTTCGCCCAGCAGCAGCTCGCCGTCGTAGTCGGCGGCCACGGTCGCGCGCCCCCGGACGGGGGCCATCACAGCAAGCCATGTGCGCGGTTGAGCCAGGCGTGGGCGGCGGGGTCGAGCACGCGGCTGGCGAAGGCGGGGTGCTCCGGGCCGTAGCGATGGGCGCGGAACATGCGGTTCACGCGGCCCAACGGCACGTCGAAGAAGAACGGGTTGTGGAATTCCCAGACCACCTCGCCGTCGCGCGTCACCTCTAGCAGCCGCCCGCAGTCGCCCTCGCAGAGCAGCGTGTTGCCGTTCGGCAGCCGCTGCGCGCTGCTGATGTTTCGACTGTACAGCGACGACTCGGGATTTGCCACGTATTGCCAGACGATCTCGTTCGTGCGCGGGTCCACCTCGACGGCCCGCGAGCGGTCGGCGCTGCCGATGCGGTGGATGCCGTTGTCGAAGATCAGCAGGTTGCCGTTCGCCAGCTCCGTCGGGTCGTGCTGGTGCGACAGCTCGCCGCGGCCCCACTGCCAGCGGAAGCGGCCGGTGGCGCGGTCGAGGATGCCGACGGTGTTCAGGTAGCGGAAGCTGAGCGCCAGGGCACCGTCGCGCAGCTCCTCGACGGCGTTGCCGTGGCTCCACTCGTGGCGGTACTCGAGCGGGCAGATGCTGTCAGCCGCGGGGTCGAATACCTCGTAGCTGCGCCAGCGCCAGACGACCTCGCCCGCGGGCGTGACCTCTGCCAGCTCGTCGCCCCACATGACGCCGCCCTCGGCCTCCGTGCCGGGCTGGCCGCCGGCCACGCGGCGGGCGGTCTCGGGCGGCACGGGCGCCCAGCGCAGCGCGAGCGTGTTGCCGTTCCGCAGGCGGGCGTGGTCGTGGTGGAGGGCAGGGTCGTCGTGGCGCCAGAGCACCGCGCCGTCCCAGTCCAGCTCGACGAGCGCGCCCGTGTAGCCGCCGAAGCGGACGACGGGCGCCGCCACCTGCAGGCTTGCCAGGAGGTGCCCGTTGTCGAGCAGGTAGCCGTAGAACGGCGGCACTGGCGGCCGCCAGGTATGAACGACGCGCCCCTGCATATCCACGAGGTAGAGCGCGTCGCCGCCAATCGTGCTGAACAGCGTGAAGCCGTTGTAGGCGCGGCGCGGCACGTGGTGCGTCACGCCGAGCGGCCGAAAGACGGAGTAGCCCATCCCTTCCTCCCGCGCTGGCGGCTCGCCAGCAGCAGCCAAGGATAGCAGGGATGGGCGCTCGGAAATAGGCCGCGGCCCCCAAAGTGTCTCGCGGCAGCCGCGGCCGGCCGGCGCTAGCTCCCGGCGCGGCGGGCGGCCAGCGCGCGCTGGACCTTCTCCGCCGTGACGGGCAGCGAGTCGACGCGCACGCCGACGGCGTCAGCGACGGCGTTGGCGATGGCCGCGGCCGTGGGCACATTGGGGATCTCGCCGATCGCCTTCACGTTGCGCGCGCCGATGCCCTTGCCGCCGGTGACCAGCACTGTGCGCGCGCTGCCCACGTCGGGCATGGCGGGCAGCTTGTACTCGCCCATGTGGGCGGCCGTGACGCGGCCGTCCTCGATCGCCAGGTCCTCGGTGAGCGCGTAGCCGATGCCCATGCCCACGCCGCCGTCAATCTGGCACTGGTGGGTGAGCGGGTCGAGGATCTCGGCGACGTCGATGACGGTCAGCACCTCGTAGAGCGACACCTGGCCCGTCTCCACGTCCACGCCCACCTGCGCGATTTGCACGCAGTAGCTCGTCGGGTGGCCGTGGTGGTCGTCGTGGCTGCCCTGGCGCGTGTCCACCACCGCCTCCAGCGGCCCGCCGGCCTGGGATGCTGCCTGCGCGAGCGCCTGGAGCGTCACCGTGCGGCCGCTCTGGCGGTCGGCCAGGGCGTCGCCGCGCGGCTCCACCTGGGCTTCGGACACGCCGAGGGCCTGGGCGGCGCGTGCGGCGAGGAGGGCGCGGAACTGCAGCGCCGCCTGGTGCGCGGCCTCGGAGGCGGCGACCGTCACGCGGCTGCCGCCCACGCCGGAGTCGAACGGCAGGTTCGCAGTGCCCACGTAGCGGATAGTGACGCGGTCGCGGGGCAGGCCGATGCCCTCGGCGGCCACGCGGCGGATGATCGTGTGCGAGCCGGTGCCCGTCTCCATCTGCGGGATCTGTGCCTCCACCGTGCCGTCCGGGAGGAGCAGCAGGCGGATGCTCGTCGGCGCGGCCGGGTGGGTGGGGCGGTCGTAGACGGCGACACCGCGGCCGAAGCGCACCGTGGGCGGCGCGTCGCGGGGGAAGACGGGCTGGTAGGCGGCCTCGGCGGCGTCCAGCGTCTCCAGGGCGCGCACCTCGACGTACTGCTCGCCGAAGGGGTTGGCGTCGCCGGGGCGCAGCAGGTTGTTGCGGCGGAAGGTGAGCGGCTCGATGCCCAGCTCGCGGGCCACCAGGTCTAGCATCGCCTCGACGGCGAAGCACATCTGCGGCGCGCCGGGGGTGCGCGCGTTGCCGCCCGGCACCTGGTTCGTGTACACGCGGTCGGCGATGACGCGGATGGCGGGGATGCGGTAGCTGGTGGCGGCGAGCGCGGAGAAGTTCACGTTCGGGCGGAAGCCGGCGTAGGCGCCGCCGTTGAACCAGGTGTGCATGTCGAACGCCTGGAGGCGGCCGTCGTGGCTCACGCCGACGCGCACGCGCGAGACGGAGGCGTGGCGCGGGCCGGCGGCCATCAGCTCCTCGGCGTAGCGGCGCGTCATGCGCACGGGCCGGCCGGTGCGGCGCGACAGCTCGTAGCAGAGCGGCATGTCCATCGGCGAGCCCTTGCCGCCGAAGTCGCCGCCGATCGCGGGCGAGTGGGCGGTGATCTGCTCGATGGGAATGTCGAACGCCGCGGCAAGCTGCTCGCGCAGGCGGTAGGGCGACTTGTTGCACGACCAGATCTGCACGTGGCCGTCGGGGCCGACGTAGACCGTGGCCGAGTGGGGCTCGATGTAGCCCTGGTGGTGGGCCTGGGTGCGGAAGGTGTGCTCGAAGACGCGGTCGGCGGCGGCGAGCGCGGCTTCGACGTCGCCCTGGCCGCCGGTGGCGCGGCCCATCAGGTTGCGCGGCGCGTCCTCCTTGCGCGCGGCGCCAGCGTAGGCCCACGGCGCGTCGTGGACGGCGGGCGCGTCGTCGGCGAGCGCGGCGACCGGGTCGAAGACGGCGGGCAGCTCCTCGTACTCGACCTCGATGAGCGCGGCAGCCTCTTCGGCGGCGTCGCGGTCGTCGGCGGCGACGGCGGCGACCATCTCGCCGGCGAAGCGCACCTTGTCCACGGCGAGGATGGGCACGTCGCGCACGGCGCGGCCGAAGCGGATGGCGGCCACGTCGGCGCCGGTGAGCACGAGGCGCACGCCGGGCACCTGCTTCGCGGCGGCGGTATCCACGCGCACGATGCGGGCGTGGGGGTGAGGGCTGCGGACGACGGCGACGTGGAGCAGGCCCTCGAGGGCGAGGTCGTCGGAGTAGAGCATCTGGCCGCTGACCTTCAGCTCGCCATCAACGCGGGGGCCGCGCCCGTGCTCGGACGGGGCCTCGGGATGGACCAGACCGGGAGCCAGTGCGCACATGGCGGCCTCCAGCAGGTGCAGAATCGGCCTATTGTAGCGCCAGCCGTGGGGCGGGCGCAGGGGAGGGCCGGACCTAACCCCCCGGCCCACCTAACCCCCCCGGCCCTCCTTCCCTAGCAGGGAAGGGGG
>Ga0070741_10005407_pt1 | contig 28443 bp, 27 predicted proteins | sample Coa_R1_4_FD_66440 | JGI IMG/M metagenome (GOLD analysis project Ga0070741, IMG submission 66440) | Surface soil microbial communities from Centralia Pennsylvania, which are recovering from an underground coalmine fire - Coalmine... | ecosystem: Environmental > Terrestrial > Soil > Unclassified ... | reverse complement strand
CGGGCATCCCGCTGACGCGGGGCGCGCGACCCGGTCCGCGTCGTTTGCATCCACTCACCGCGCGGGCCATGCCGGACTGGATGCCGAAAGAGGGGATTCCCCGTACGGCGCTCGTCCTCTCCGGCGGCGGCGCGCGGGGCGCGTATCAGGTCGGCGTGCTCCGCGGCCTCGCCGACCTCGGCGTGCTGCGCTCGGGCTTCGACGTCCTCGTCGGGTCGAGCGCGGGCGCGATCAACGCCGCCGCGCTCGCCGCCTACGCGGACGCGTTCGAGGACGGGCTCGCGCGCCTCGAGCGCGTGTGGCGCGAGATCCATCCGCACGACGTGTTCCGCACCGACCCCCTGTCGCTCGGGCGGATCGGCGCGCGCTGGGCGTGGGACCTCTCCTTCGGCGGCGTGACCGGCCGCGTGCAGGCGAACGCGCTCCTCGACACGAGCCCGCTGCACGCGCTCCTCGACGCGCGCGTGTCGTTCGCTCGCATCGCGGCGAACGTGCGCTCGGGCGCGCTCCGCGCCCTCGCGCTCGTGGCGACGGACCTCGGCAGCTCGAACGGCGTCGTCTTCCTCCAGGCGCCGCCCGGCACGCCGACCTGGACGCGGCGGCGCTGGCGCATCGAGCGGGCGCGCGTCGACGCGCGGCATCTGATGGCCTCGAGCGCCATCCCGATCTTCTTCCCGCCCGTCGAGATCGACGGCGTCCACTTCGGCGACGGCTCGATCCGGAACACGGCCCCGCTCAGCCCCGCCATCAACCTCGGCGCCGACCGCATCGTCGCGATCGGCGTGAGCGGCCCCTCGGTCCCCGGTCGCCGCCGGCGCCGCACGCCGCCCACGGTCGCGCAGATCGCAGGCGTGCTGCTCGACGCCGTGATGCTCGACGCGATCGAGGTGGACGTCGAGCACAGCGAGCGCGTGAACGCGAGCCTCCTCCACTGCGCGGGGACCCGCGACGCCGGACAGCCGTTCCGGCTGGTCGACGTGCTCTGGCTCCGGCCGTCGCGGCGCGTGCGCGAGCTGGCGGGGGAGTTCGCGCACCGCGTCCCCCGCGCGCTCCGCTACCTCATGCGCGGCCTCGGCTCGGACCCGTCCGTGGCCGAGCTCACGAGCTACCTCCTCTTCGACGCCGGGTTCTGCGGGCGGCTGATCGACCTCGGCCGCGCGGACGTGCGCGCTGAGCAGGCACGGATCAAGCGGTTCTTCGCGGGGGAGGACCGGGCGCGCGCGCGGGCCCCCGACCGCGCGCGGCGCGCGGGGTCGTGACCGCGGCAGGCAGGCGCCCGCGGCGCGGGGGCCGGCAGCGCTCTTGCATGGGCGAGCGGTGGATGGACCCCGGGTCCGAAGAGGAGCTGATCCGCGCGCTCTCCGATCCCGCCTTCTACCCCCATCGCCCCGCGCGCGTGGAGCACGTGCAGACGCATATCTCGCACGTCTTCCTCGCCCCGCCCTACGTCTACAAGCTGAAGAAGCCCGTGCGCTTCTCCTTTCTCGACTTCAGCACGCCGGCCCTCCGCCGCCGGTTCTGCGAGGAGGAGGTGCGCTTGAACCGCCGGCTCGCCCCGACCGTCTACCTGGGCGTGCTCCCGATCGGCCGCGCCGCGGCCGGCGTCCTCCGGCTGGGCGCGGCGGGCGAGGCGGTCGACCACGTCGTCTGGATGCGCCAGCTCCCCGCCGACCGGATGCTCGTCGCCCTCGTCCGGCGCGGCGCCGTCGAGGACGCGATGATGGACGCGCTCGCCGCCCGGCTCGCCGCCTTCCACCGCACGGCGCCAACCGGGCCGGAGGTCGCCGTCCACGCGGCCCCCGAGCGTCTCGTCGCACGGTGGGAAGGCGTCGTCGCGAACACCGCGCCCTTCGCCGGAACGCTCCTCGCGCCCGAGGACCACGAGGTCCTCGCCGACTTCGGGCCGACGTTCATCCGCACGCACGAGACCCTCCTCCGCGCACGACAGGACGCGGGCCGCATCCGCGAGGGCCACGGCGACCTCCACGCCGAGCACGTCTGCTTCGTCGACGCCCCGGTCCCGGCGGCGGGCGGCCTCGCGCCCCTCGCGCCCGGCATCTGGATCTTCGACTGCATCGAGTTCTCGCCGCAGCTCCGCTCGAACGACGTCGCGTACGAGATCGCCTTCCTCGCGATGGACCTCGAGCGCCTCGAACGTCCCGACCTCGCCGAGCGGCTCGTCGCGGCCTACGTCGCCGCCGCCGGCGACCCGGACGTCCGCCTGCTCCGCCCGCTCTACGCCTGTCAGCTCGCCACCGTGCGCGGGATGGTCGAGGGGCTCCAGAGCACGGAGCCGGAGGTCGCGCCCGCGGACCGCGAGGCCGCCGCGGCGGGCGCGCGGCGCCACTTCGCGCTCGCGCTGCGCTACGCGTGGGGCGCGGGTGGTCCCGCGGTGATCGCGTGCGCCGGGCTCAGCGGGACCGGCAAGACGGCACTCGCGACCGAGATCGCCCGGACGACCGGCTTCGCGCTCGTCGGCACCGACGCGGTCCGCAAGGCGCGCGCGGGCCTCGCGCCGGAGGCGCCGGCGCGGGCGCCGTGGGGCGAGGCCCTCTACACCGCGGAGGCGCGCGCGGCGACGTACGACGCCGTCGTCGCCGAAGCGGAGCGGACGCTCGAGCGCGGGCGCGGCGTCGTCGTCGACGCCACCTTCATCGCCCGCGCCGACCGCGACCGCCTCGTCGGCGCCGCCCGCCGCCAGCGTCGGCCGTGGCTCTTCGTGCGCTGCGAGGCGGACGAGGCGGTCGTGCGGGCCCGGCTCGTCGCGCGGGACGCCGGGCCGTCGATCTCCGACGCGCGCTGGGACACCTACCTCGCGCAGCGGGCGCACGACGAGCCGTTCGCGCCCGCGGAGCGCCACGTCGTCGTCGACACGGGCGGCAGCCTCGCCGCCGCGCGCGCGGCGGCGCTGCGCGCGCTCTGGCGGTGGCGGCGCGAGCCCGCGGCGCCGCCGCTCACGCCTCCCGGCGAACGAGGAGGCTCACGAAGAAGATCGTCGCGGCGATCGTGATGACCAGCGGGCCGCTCTCGAGCCCGAGCGCCGGCGCGGCGAGCGAGCCCGCGATGGTCGCGGCCACCGCGATCGCGACCGACGCCGTCTGCATGCCGCGGAGGCTCCGCGCGAGGTGCTTCGCCGTCGTCGCGGGGATGATGATGAGCGAGCCCATGAGCAGCACACCGAGGTAGCGGAGGCCCAGCGCCACCGCGAGCGCGAACGCGAGGAGGAAGAGGAGGTTCAGGCGCTCGACGCGGACGCCGGCCGTGCGGGCGAGGTCGGGCGAGACGAGCGCGATCACGAGCGCGTTCCGCGCCCACAGGACGAAGACGATCACGAGCGCCGCGCCGGCGAGGCCGAGGATCGTCTCGGCGCCGCCGGCGGCGCGCGGTGTGCCGAAGAGCGCCTCGATCAGCTCGTCGCCCGACGCGAGCATGCTGCCGAGCGCGAGCGCCGCCGAGAAGACGACGCCGATGATCGCTTCCGTCGGGAGCCGCGTCTCGTGCTCCGTCACCCAGACGAGCACCGTGCCGACGAAGAGCGCGGCGAGGCCGCCGAGCACGGGATTCACGCCGAACGCGAGCGCGAGACCGATGCCGGGGAGCGCCACGTGCGAGATGGCGTCCGACGCGAGCGTCATGCGCCGCATGACGGCGAAGGAGCCGACGAGGCCGGCCGCGACCGCCATGGCGACCGGGACGAGGAGCGCGTCAGGTCCCCGCATGGTCGTGCGCGTGGAACTTGACCGGCACGCCGTAGGCCTCCTGGAGGCGCTCGGGCGTGAGGATCTCGAGCGGCGGGCCGTAGAACGTCCGCCGGCGGGAGAGGCAGAGCACGTGGTCCGCGTGCTGGTACACGAGGCTCAGGTCGTGGGAGACGAGGAGGAGCGTCAGGCCCTCCTCGCGCTGGAGGCGGCGGAAGAGGTCGTAGATCCCCTGCTCGCCCGGCTCGTCCACGCCCGCGGTCGGCTCGTCGAAGAGGAGTACGGTCGGACGTCCCATGAGCGCGAAGGCGACGAGCAGGCGCTGAAACTGCCCGCCGGAGAGCGTGCCGATCGGACGGACCGCGACGTCGGCGGGGAGCCGGACGAGGTCGAGCGCGCGGGCCGCCGCGTCCCCGGGGACGCGGGCGACGGCGGCCTTCGCCCGCAGGAACTCGTCGCCGGTGAGCGGGAGGTCACGCTCGATGTCGAGCTTCTGCGGCACGTAGCCGATCCGCGTCCCGGACGCCCAGCGGACGGTGCCCTCGGCGGGAAGCGCACCGACGAGCGCCTTCAGGAGGACCGTCTTGCCCGCGCCGTTCGGCCCGATGATGGCGAGCGAGCTGCCGGCCGCGACGCGGAAGGTCACATCGTCGAGCACGCGCGTCGCCCCGAAAGACACCGAGAGCCCGACCACCTCGAGGGCCTCCGCCGCCATCGGATCAGCTCGAAGCGAACCGCGTGCCATGCCGCTCCCCGAGACCCGCGTCGGCGCGTGCTCCCGGAGCCGCCAATTCCCCCGCCGCCCGGTTTGCGCTAGTGCGAAGGCGCGCGCAAGCCGCCCCGGCCGCCGGGTCCCGGTACGCGGCTTGCTTCGCACGGACTCGAGGAGGGCCTCCGATGGCGACGTATGCGATGGGCAACCGCCCGGGCACGGCGCCCATCCGTATCGGCGCCGGCGACGTACTCGTCGTGACCGACGTGCAGCGCGACTTCCTCCCCGGCGGCGCGCTCGCGGTGCCGCGCGGCGACGAGGTCATTCCGGCCCTGAACCGCTACCTCGCCGACTGGCGCGCGCGGGGACTTCCCGTCGTCCTCACGCGCGACTGGCACCCGCCCGACCACCGCTCGTTCCGGGAGCGCGGCGGGCCGTGGCCGCCGCACTGCATCGCCGGCACGCCCGGCGCGGCCTTCGACCCGCGCCTCGACGCGCCCCCGTCCGCCGCGGTCGTCTCGAAGGCGACCGACCGCGACCGCGAGGCGTACTCCGCCTTCCAGGGGACCGACCTCGAGGCCCGTCTCCGCGCTGCCGGCGCCCGGCGCCTCTTCATCGGCGGGCTCGCGACCGAGTACTGCGTGCGCGAGACCGCCCGCGACGCCCTCGCCCGCGGCTTCGAGGTGCTCGTCCTCGCCGACGCGATCCGCGCGATCGACGTCGCGCCCGGCGACGGGCGCCGGGCGGAGGAAGAGATGGCGCGGCTCGGCGCGACGCTCGTCCGCCACGAAGCGCTCGCGCGATGACGCCGATCGAGTCGAGCCTCCTCCTGACCGACCTCTACCAGCTGACGATGCTCGAAGGCTATTTCCGCCACGGCATGAACGAGGTCGCCGTCTTCGACCTCTTCGTGCGGAAGCTCCCGCCCGCGCGGAGCTTCCTCCTGGCCGCCGGCCTGGAGCAGCTCCTCGACTGGCTCGAGCACGCCCGGGTGACGTCCGAGGAGCTCGACGCGCTCCGCGCGACGCGCTCCTTCGACCCACGCTTCCTCGACCATCTCGGCGCGCTCCGCTTCACGGGCGACGTCGACGCGATGCCCGAAGGGACGGTCTTCTTCCCGGACGAGCCCGTCGTCCGCGTCACGGCACCCCTCATGGAGGCGCAGCTCGTCGAGCCGCGGCTCATCAACCTCGTCCACTTCCAGACCGTCGTCGCCTCGAAGGCGGCGCGCTCGGTCCTCGCCGCGCCCGGGAAGCTCCTCGTCGAGTTCGGGCTCCGCCGCGCGCACGGGGCCGAGGCCGCCCTCCTCGCCGCACGCGCGTCGTACGTCGCCGGCATGGCGGGGACGTCGAACGTGCTCGCCGGGATGCGCTTCGGCATCCCCACCTTCGGCACGATGGCGCACTCCTTCGTGCAGGCCCACGACGACGAGGCGGAGGCCTTCCGGCACTTCGCACGCGACCGGCGCGAGCGCGTCGTCCTCCTCCTCGACACGTACGACACCGAGGCGGCCGCGGAGAAAGTGGTCGCGATCGCGCCCGGGCTCGCGGCCGAGGGCATCCGGATCGACGGCGTGCGCCTCGACAGCGGCGACCTCGCCGAGCACGCCCGGCGGGTGCGGCGCATCCTCGACGACGGCGGCCTCCGCCACGTCACGATCTTCGCGAGCGGCAGCCTGGACGAGGGCATCATCCACGCCCTGCTCGCCGCCGGCGCGCCGATCGACGGCTTCGGCATCGGCACGCGCCTCGACACGTCCGCCGACGCCCCATCGCTCGACTGCGCCTACAAGCTGACCGAGTACGCCGGCATCCCGCGCCGCAAGCGCTCCGAGGGCAAGGGCTCCTGGCCCGGCCGCCGCCAGGTCTTCCGCCGCCGCGACGCCGAGGGGACGCTCCGCGAGGACGTGCTCACGATCGAATCCGACCCGCAGGTGGGCGAGCCCCTCCTCCGCCCCGTCATGCGTGCGGGCCGCCGCGTCGGTCCATCGCCGTCGCTCGCCGAGATCCGCGCCCGCGCCGCGGCCGAGCTCGCGGGACTGCCCCCCGCGCTCCGCGGACTCGAGCCGGCGCCGCCGTTCCGCGTGCGCATCGCGCCCGCGCTGCTCGCGCTCGCGGCGGAGGTGGACGCGCGGACCGCCGGGGCGAGGCGCCCCATCGCCCGCCGGGACCCCCCGCCGGCGAGGTGACCTGCGGGCCCGCGCGCGGCGCGCGCCGACCACGTGCCGTCGCTCGACGCCGTCGGGGCACCGCCGGCGCGCAGGCGGGAACGCGCGCTATCGCGTGAGCGTGAACAGCATGCGCCGCGGGTTCTTCAGCAGCTGCGCGATCGGGTTCTGCGGGTTGCCGTCGTCCGTGCACTGCGCGGGGTCGCCGGGGGCGAGCGTGGCGGTCTGCTTGAAGGAGCCGAGGACCTTCGTCGGGCTCTCCATCTTGAGCGTGATCTCCGCCCGCTCGGTCACGTGGCAGACGGGGGGCGGTCCAGGCTGATCGTTCTGCTGCGGCGGGAGCCCGATGGTGAAGGTCTCGAACTTGTGGACGACCGAGGCCGCGTCGTCGCACGTGTAGTTGAGCTTGTCGAGGAGCATGCGCCCGAGCGGCGTGCCCGTCTTGCGGACGAAGCTCGGGTCGTCCGGCGGGACGGACATGTCGTTCACGCCGCGCTCCACGCAGAGGTTCGCGCCGAGGAGCGCCTGGCGGATCCAGGGCGGACCGTCGGGGCCGCCGAAGCCGTAGAGGTTCATCGTGTAGCACATCCGCCGACACTGCTCGTCGGTGAACGGCACGAAGGTCGGCGGCATGGTCGCGAAGTCGGGCCGCCCCCAGCAGTTCGGCGGGACGCCGGGCTGCGGGTCGGTGCACGTCTGGCCGTCGGCGTTCTGGACGGTGCCGCAGTGGTCGGCGGTCGAGTTGCAGATGCCCATCGGCTGGGGGCCGGGAGCGCCGCCGCCTGCGCCGGGGGGCGGGCCGGGCTTCGGCGAGGAGACGGAGTCGATCGCGGCGAACGCCGTCGCGTCGTCCGCGAAGTGGAAGGGGCCGTCGGGAACGCCGAGCGACGCGCCCGACGCCGTCGTCGTGCCGCCGTCCGTGGCGGCCAGCCCCTCGACCTGCCCGCAGGCCTTGAACGCGTCGATGGAATCCCACATCCCGAGCCAGTAGATCGGCGTCCCGCTCGCGTCCGTGCCGGGAACCCGGTGCAGGTAGAAGCCTTGCGGGGCGCCCGGGGCGCCCGGCGGCGGGCAGCCGTAGCCGGAGCCCGGGGGCCCCGGCGTGCAGGTGAGCCGCCAGGTCCCGGTGAAGTCGACCGGGTTGGTGACGCCCGCCTCGCACGTCGTCTTGCCGCCGAGGCCGCTCGCGTCGACCACGGCCTCGCCGGTGCCGAGGTCGAGGCTCACGGTGCCGAGGTCGAGCGTGCCGTTCGTCCCCTGCACCTGGGTCGCGTCGGTGCCCCCGCTCCGGAAGACGAGCGTCGCGACCTGCTCGCCGGTCGCCTCGTCGACGACGAAGCAGCCGAAGGGCAGCCCGGCGGCGGCGATCGAGAGCGAGAAGCCGCCGTCCGCGCCGATCGCGCTGCTGGCGCTCGTCGGCGGGTCGGCGAAGGTGACGCAGAAGAGCGTCAGGTCGGTCAGGGCGAGGGGCGCGGTCGAGACGGCGCGGTAGCGGGCGAGGTTGGCGGGCGGGAGGAGCGTCGAGGTCGCCTGTGCCATCCTGCCCTCGATCACGACCTCGGTCTCCGACGCCGCCAGCCCGAACTCGTCGTTGATGAGGGAGTCGAGCGCGGTCTCGTGACCGGTGATGAGGCAGTCGGCGAGGGCGGAGACGCCGCCGCTCCCGGCCGTCGCGGCGCAGCCGCCCCCGGGCAGGTTCGAGAGCGTCACACCGCCGCACTTGTGGAGCACCTTGCGCAGCTTGGCCTCGTTCTTCTTCGTCTTCGCGCTCGGACTGCAATCCCTGCCCTGCGCGAGCTTCATCTTGCACTGGCCGCGGGTTGCGAGCTCGGCGTCCACGAAGGCCTTTCCGGCCTTGCCGATCGCCACCTGACACGCCCGTTCCTTCTTACTGAGCGCGTGTGAGGCCGGAGCGACCGCCAGGGAGACGACCGCGGCGAGAGCAGCGGCAACTCGGAAAAGCGCTGGAGGGATTCGCTGATCCATGCGGGACGGCGAATGCAGCCCTCGTGCCAACGCGGCGGCGATGGCGGCCGCGCTGCGTAGGGCGCCTGCCCCGGCTCCCGCAGGGGCAACGCGTCATCGGCGCGTCTCTCCGGCACTCGCATGACGCCATCGCCACGTCGACGGCGCGCGGCACCTCCCCCGCGCGCCGGAAGCGGACGTCGAGGACGTGCCGTGCGACAGCGGCTGACCCACGTCGGGAGCGCCTCGCTCGAGCACGCTCGACGGAGGAACGGCGACGCTACCCCTTCACGTTCCCGACAGGACTGAAGCTCGCGACCGCGTGCGAGATGTCGAGGTGGTCGAGGACGCCGACCACGGCGTCGAGGTCCTTGTAGGCGAAGCCGGCCTCCTCGGCGACGCCGGAGCGGGAGGCGGCGCGGACGACGATGCCGCGCGCTTCGAGGCTGCGGAGCAGCTCGTCGCCGCGGACGCGGCGCTTCGCCTCGTGGCGGGACATCGTGCGGCCGGCGCCGTGGGCGGTCGAGCCGAAGGTCTCGCGCATCGCGGTCGCCGTGCCGACGAGGAGGGCGGAGCCGGTCTCCATGGAGCCGCCGATGATGACCGGTTGGCCGACCGCGCGGTACGCGGCGGGGACGTCGGGATGGCCGGGGCCGAAGGCGCGCGTCGCGCCCTTGCGGTGCACGACGAGATCGAGCGGCGCGCCCTCGACGACGTGCTGCTCGAGCTTCGCGGTGTTGTGGCAGACGTCGTACACGACGTCGAGCCCGAGGTCGCGCGCGTCGCGGCCGAAGACGCTCGACACGACCTCGCGCACGCGATGCGTGATCACCTGCCGGTTCGCGAACGCGACGTTCGCGGCGGCGGCCATCGCGCCGAAGTACGCCTGACCCTCGCGCGAGCGGAACGGCGCGCACGCGAGCTCGCGGTCGTTCACGCTGATCCCGTACCGCGCCATCGCGCCGACGAAGATGCGGAGGTAGTCCGTGCCCACCTGGTGCCCGAAGCCGCGCGACCCGCAGTGCAGCATGACGAGGACCTGTCCGGGGCCGGTGACGCCGAGGGCGCGTGCGACGGTCGCGTCGTGGAGCGCGCGGACGACCTGGATCTCGAGGTAGTGGTTCCCGGAGCCGAGCGTGCCGAGCTGGTCGATGCCGCGGCCGATCGCCTTCGCGCTCACCTGCGCGGGATCGGCCCACGGGAGCCGGCCCCGGCTCTCGATCCGCTCCACGTCCTCCGGCCAGCCGTAGCCGCGCCGCACGCACCACCCGGCGCCCTCGACCATCACCTCCCGGAGCTCGTCCTCGGTCACGTGCACGAAGCCCTCGGCGCCGACGCCCGCGGGGACGGCGCGGAAGAGCCCGTCCACCAGCTCGTGCAGCCGCGGGCGGACCTCGGCCTCGTCGAGGCGCGTCGCGAGGAGGCGCATCCCGCAGTTGATGTCGAAGCCGATACCCCCCGGCGAGATGACGCCCGCGTCTGCACGGAATGCGGCAACGCCCCCGATCGGGAAGCCGTATCCCCAGTGCCCGTCCGGCATGCAGAGCGCCGCGCCCACGATTCCCGGGAGGCACGCGACGTTCGTCACCTGCTCGAACACGCCCCGGTCCATCGCCGCGCGGAGCGCCTCCGACGCGTAGATGCGCGCCGGCACGCGCATCCCCGGCTTCGCGCTCGGCGGGATCTCCCAGATGCAGTCGGCGACGCGGCGTATCTCCATGGCTTCACACGTCGATCACCACCGTCGCACGCCAGCGGCCCGCGGGAAGCGGCTCGACGGCGAGGCGGTGAAAGGTCGGCGCCTTGGGGTCGACGTGCAGGACGGTCGCCCCGCGCTCGATGCGGCCGCCCCGGAGGGTCGCCTCGAGGCGGGACGGCGTGCCCGCCGTCACCCGCACCTCGACCTCGGGGAAGATATCGCGATCGCGGTCCTTCAGGAAGATCAGCTCGGCGAGCCAGTCGTAGAGGAGGAGATCGAGCGCGGGCGCGTCGAGCGTCACGCGGCGCTCGACGCGGCCGTCGAGCGTCGCGGGGTCGACCGTCAGCTCGGCGAGCGCGCGCGCGGCGGTCGCGAAGAGGTCGTCGAGGCCGTCCCCCTCGATCTCGAGCGCCAGGTCCGCGAGGGCGATCTCCTCGAGCACGCGAAAGCGTCCCATCGGCGGCGTCATTCTACAGGCGGCAGGCGTCCGGATCGCAACGCGCGAACAGCTCGCGGCCGATCGCGCGCTCGCCCATGCCGAGCTCGAACACCTGGTCGCGCGACCCCGCCCGGTAGATGGTGACCCCCTTGAGGCCGAGGCGCCAGGCCTCGAGATACGTCGCCGCCACCTCGTCGGGGCGCGCCTCCTCCGGCAGGTTGACCGTCTTCGACACCGCGTTGTCGACGTGGCGCTGGACCGCGGCCTGCACGGCGAGGTGCTGCGACGGCGGAAGCTCGGTCGCGGTCACGAAGAGCGCGCGCGCGGCGGCCGGCGCCCCGGCGACGCGCCCGAGATGCCCCTCGGCCACGACGCCCGCGAGGAGGGGCGCCGCGTCGAGCCCCTGGGATTCGAGCCACGCGCGGAAGACGGGGTTCAGCTCGGCGAACGGCGCGCCGCCGAGCGTGTGCGCGCGCCGATACGCGAGCGCGAAGAGCGGCTCGATGCCGCCGCTCGTGCCGGCCACGATGCTGATCGTCCCGGTCGGCGCGACCGAGAGGAGCGTCGCGTTCCGCAGCCGCTCGCCGCGCGCCGCGTGCGCGCTCCGGCCCCACGCCGGGAAGACCCCGCGCTCCTCGGCGAGCTCCCGCGAGGCCACGCGCGCCTCCTGGGCAACGAACGCCGAGAGCCGATCCGCCCAGGCGACGGCCGCGCGCTCGCCGTAGGACACGCCGAGACGGACGAGGAGCTCGGCGAAGCCCATGACGCCGACGCCGATCTTCCGCGTCCTCCGCGTCGCCCGGCCGATCTCGGCGAGCGGCTCGCGGCTCACCTCGATGACGTCGTCGAGAAAGCGGACGGCGGCGCGGACGGTCCGGGCGAGGCGGCGCCAGTCGACGGTCGTCGACCCGCCCTCGGTCGCGATCATGTGCGCCAGGTTCACGGACCCGAGCACGCAGCTCTCCCAGGGGAGGAGCGGCACCTCGCCGCACGGATTCGTCGTCTCGATCTCACCGAGCGCCGGCGTCGGGTTCGCCCGTTCCACGGCGTCGAGGAAGACGAGTCCCGGATCGCCCGTCGCCCACGCCGCCTCGACGATACGGTCGAAGACCTCGCGCGCGCGGAGCGACGCCGTCGCCGTCCCTCGCCCCGGGTGCACCAGCTCGCACCGGGCGTCGGCGACGACCGCCGCCATGAAGCGATCGGTCACGCCGACCGACAGGTTGAAGTTCTGGAGGCTCGTGCCGTCGCGCTTCGACTCGACGAACTCGAGCACGTCCGGGTGGTCGACGCGCAGCACGGCCATGTTCGCGCCGCGGCGCCGGCCGCCCTGCTTGATGTGCTCCGTCGCCGCGTCGAAGACGCGCATGAAGGAGACCGGGCCCGACGCGCTTCCGCCCGTCGAAGCGACCACCTCGCCGCGCGGGCGGAGCCGCGAGAAGGAGAAGCCGGTCCCGCCGCCCGTTCGCTGCACGAGCGCCATCGCCCGGAGCGCGTCGAAGATCTCCTCCATGCTGTCCCCGACCGGGACGACGAAGCAAGCTGCGAGCTGCCCGAGCGGCGTGCCGGCGTTCATGAGGACCGGCGAGTTCGGCAGAAAGTCGAGCGTGGCGAGGAGGGCGTGGAACCGTTCCTCCCAGCGCGCGGCGGCCCGCGCCGTGCCGGTGAGGAGCTCGCCCTCCGCGACGCCTCGCGCGACGCGCGCGAAGAGCTCGGCCGGCGACTCGATCACCCGGCCCGTGTCATCGCGCCGGAGATAGCGCGCCTCGAGGACGCGGAGCGCGTCCGCCCCGAGCGACGGTGCCTCGCCGAAGGGCGGCCCCATGCACCCAGAGCGAAGCAAGGCACGTTCCCGCCGTCGGCGGCCGGCCGCGCGCCCTCAGACCCTCGACGCGGGTCCGACGTCGAGCCGCTGCGCGCGCGCCTCCTCGAAGGCCTCCGTCAGCGCCGCGAGCTTCCGGACGGCGAGCGCGACGAACTCCGCGCCGAGCGGGGCGAGCTTCGCCGGCGCGTAGCGCTCGACGGCGGCGAGATAGGCGGCCTCGAGCCGCTCGAGCGACGCCCCGGCCTCGACGCCGAGCCGCCGCTCGGCGTCGGTTCGGCCACGCTCCGGCGGCACGCCCGGATGCCGCTCCGACCCGAGCGAGGGTCGCACCCTGCGCGCGGCCGCCGCATCGAGCATCCGGACCGCGTCGATCGTGGGGACGCCGAGCGCAGTGGCGATCGCCTCGAACGTGCGCCTGGCGGACTCGCCGGGCGCGCCGTTGCTCGTCGCGACGCGCGCGAGCACGGTGAGCACGACCTCCAGCGTCTCCGGTCCGACCGCCGCGAGCGCGTCGCACGCCGCCTGGACGTCGATCGGCTCCTCGACGGCGTGCATCATCTCCTCGCGGGCGATCTCGGACAGCCGGCCGAGCCCGAGCAAGTCGAGCTCGTCGAGGGCCTCGATCTCGGGCGCGGTGACGTGTCCGTTCGACGCCACGATCGCGGCGGCGAGGCGGGCGATCAGGCGGCGGGGGTCGTTTTCGCTCGTGATCATGCCCGTCGGCCGAGCGAATCGCGTGCCAGGCGCCGCCGTCGCCCGGGGGCGGCTGGCGGCGGAGATCTTTCGCAAAAGTGGCACGCCGCTACTGGCTCGCGCGCGAGAAGCCCGGCGCGTGACGGGAAGCCACGTGCACGGTCGTCGCCTGCGGCCCCTCGACGCCCGGCTCCTCGCTGAAGCGCACCGCGTCGCCGACCTTCAGCCGGTCGAATTCGGCGTCCACGACGCTGTTGCGATTGAAATACACCTCCCGCCCGTCCGCCGTCTGGATGAAGCCGTAGCCCTTCTCCGGGAAGAGCTTCGCGACGACTCCGTGGGGCGGCGGCTCGTGGAGCTTGGTCGCGCCGCGCTGCTCGCGCACGTGGTCCTCGAGCTGGCGCCGGGCGGCGTCGAACGCGTCGCGGATCGCGACGTACACGTCCTCGTGCGCGTGGTGCGCTGCCGGCTCGCGGCTCACCACGATCTCGCGCCCGGGCACCGTGAGGTCGACGCGGACGTGGTACAGCGTGCCCTGGCGGTGGCGGCGGTGCGGCGCCTCGATCACGACGCGGCACCCCGTCACGCGGCCATGGAACTCTTCGAGCTTGTCCGCACGCTCCCGCACGGCCGCCTCGACGGCGGGCGACCGTGGCATGTTGCGGAACGTCACCTGTAGGGGGATCTGCATGGCGGCTCCTCGTGCAGGCGCCATGCCGGCGCCCGCCGGCCGGACGGCGCGGCCTCCGGCCACGCCGTTCCCGAACGTGACAACCCCGGCCGCGCCGCGGCGCCCGGCTGCGAACGGTCAGATCGCGTAGAGGTCCCGCACGTGCGCGAGCAGCTCCGCGCGGCTCGGCGCCGCCCCGACGCGCGTCGTCTCCTCGAGCTTGCGGAAGGCGGCGGCGAGCCGCACGTCGCCGAGGACGTCGGCCGCCCAGCGGGAGAAGTCGCCGCCGAGCAGGTGGTGGCGGAGGGACGCCATCGGGACCCGCTCGACCGCGGCGGCGAACTCGACCACGCTGCGGGCGACGGTCCCGGCGCCGTCCTCCCGGAAGCGGAACGCGCGGTCGCCGGGCAGGAGGGTGTCTGCGTACTTCCGCCCGTGGTGCGCCTGCGCCGTCGTGCGGGGCGCGGGCGTGAAGAGCCGCCACGAGGGCGCCCCGGCGACGTCGAGGAGGAGCGCGGGCCGCCCCTCTTGGACGCGAGCGAGCGCGTCGGACGCGACGAGGTCGCGCGGACCGTGCGCCTGCAGGAGACCGGTCAGGAAATAGCGCTCCTCCTCGAGCGTCGTCCGCATCACGAGATGCGCGTTCACGTCCGCGAGCACGGCCGGTGCGAGCAGGCTCGGTCGGTACGTCACGAAGGCGTAGCTTCCGGTGCGCCCTTCGAAGCGGCGGGCGAGCGCGGTGCGGGCGTGCAGGAAGTAGTGCGCCTCGTCGAGCACGACCCAGTGCGGGATGCCGGAGACCGCACGGGCCGCGTCGAGACACGCGACCGCGGTCTCGACGTAGCGGACCTTGTCCGCGTGCGCCAGCGGCGCGAGGTTCACGACGAGGCTCGAAGGCTCGTCGCGCAGCACGTTCGGGAGCGCCGCGGGCGCGGGGAGGGGGACGTCCGCCCCGAGGACGAGGACGCGCGGGCGCCCGCCGAGGACGGTGTAGTCGCCCTCGGGGTCGAAGACGCAGAGCACGTAGCCCTGCTCGACGAGCGCCTCGACGAGGAGGCCCGCCATCCACGACTTCCCCGACCGCGGATCGCCGCTGATCGTCACGTTCACCCCCGACGTCGGCAGGGCGACCGGCTTCCCGTCCTCGCCCTCGCCGACGACGATCCGCCGGCGGGCCGGCGTCTCGAGCGACCCGCCCCGGTCGAGCAGCCGCTGGACATAGTGCGCCACCCCCGCCGCGCCCGGGAGTGCCAGCCGGTCGTCCGCCGCCGTCGCGATCGCCGGGACCGACCCCCGCGCCGCGATCCCGACCTCCGCCAGCTCGAGGAGTGGGCGGTCGTTCTCGGCGTCCCCGAACGCGACCATGCTGCGGGGCGAGCGGTGCAGCTCGTCGAGGGCCCGCTGCACGCCGACCGCCTTGTCGACGCCGCTCGGGAGCACCATGAGGCTTTCGCGGTTGTAGACGAGCTGGCTCGCCATCCCGAAGCGCCGGATGAGATGGAGGATATCCGATCCGTGCCGGTCCCACGTGCCAACGACGACGGCGCCCGCGTGGTACGGAATGCCGCGCGCCCGGAGCTCCGCGAGGAACGCGTCGGGCGGCGGCGGAGCGAGCTGGATCGTCCGGTTCGTCGCCGGGAGCCAGACGAGCGCACCGTTCTCGGCGACGACCGCGTCGAAGCTCGCGAACGGCACCTGAGCCGCCTGGAGATCCTCGAGCACGCGGCCGGTGACGAGGAGCGTGACGAAGCCGAGCGCGCGCGCGGACGCGAGGACGCTCGCCGTCTCGGGCGCAAGCCGTCCGTTCGCGGCGCCCGTGCCGTCGAAGTCGCACGCGATCACGCGGCAGTACACGAGCGCTCCCCCGCGCGGCGCGCCGTCCGCTACGCGGCCACCTCGTTCCGCGTCCGGCGGCGGCGCCACGGCGGCACCACGTTGAGCGCGACGAGGCTCCGCTCGATCGCCTCGGGCGTCCCCCAGTCGCTCCAGCCGACGTCGCCGACGGGGACGACGAGGAGGCGGCGTGGGACGCGCGCGAGGAAGTCGCGCGAGAAGTTCCACGGCGGGAGCGCGGAATGGCTGCGGACGCCGCCGCGGCGAAGCGCGGCGACGTCGTGCGGACGGTGGCGTGCGAGCAGCGCGAACATCGCGTCCAGGCGAAAGCACATGACGAACGAGTTCCAGAGGCCACCGGCCCGCATCATCGCCTCCGCCGTGGCCGCGTCGGGCTTTTCGACGAACGCGCGCACGCGCAACGCTGGCATCGTCGCGTCGTCCGAGAGCGCGCGGCCCGGCTGGACCCAGCCGAGGCCGGTCTCCGCGCGCTGCGCGACGATGCCGAGGAGGACGATCCGCTTCGGCAGGCGCCGGACGACGTCGATCGCGCGCGCGAGGTGCGCGAGGAAGCGGCCCTCGTCGCGGACGAAGTGGTCTGTCGGCAGGACGACGACCGTCGCGGCGGGGGAGCGCCGCGCGAGGCGGAACAGGCCGAAGAGGATTCCCGGTCCCGTGTCCCGGTTCGACGGCTGCACGAGCACGTTGCGCGCGGGCAGGACGCGCAGCTGCTCGCGCGCGAGCGGCAGGTGGTCGCGATTCACGACCGCCAGGGTGCGTGCCGGCGGCACGAGCGGTGCCGTGCGCGCGAGCGTCGCCTCGAGCATCGACCGGTCGCCGACGATCCGGCAGTACTGCTTCGGGATCGGGGCGCCGGTGAGCGCCCGGGTGAGGCCCTGGAGACGCACGCCGTCCCCGCCGGCGAGGACGAGTGCCCACACGCCGGGACGGGCCATGCAAAGGATCGCCGCGAGCAACCGCCATGCCGGGAGCGCGGGTGCGCCGCTGCGCGCGCGATTCTCACCCGCGTCACGCGCGGCTCGGCCCATTCGTGTGGGTGAGAAGCGGGTCCGACGTCGGGCGGCGTCGCCGCCGCCCGACGGCTGGCTCGCCCCTTGCTGCCGCGGAACGACGAGGAGGGGTCATGCCGACCGGGAGCGGCAAGGGGTTGATTCGCAGCTTGAACCGGCGCGCCGCGCGACCCAAGAAGACGCACGCCGGCGAAGCGACCCGCGGGCGTCTCCGCGAGCCGTCGGTGTGCGCGCGCTGTGGAGCCGTCTTCGCCCGCCGCGTCTGGCACACGGGTCGGCAGGCGAGCGGACCGCTCCTCGCGCGCGCGCACTGGACCACCTGCCCGGCCTGCGAGCAGGCCGGGGCGTCCGTCGGCTTCGGGCGCGTCCTCGTCCGCGGGCCCTATGCGCGCCTCCACGAGGATGCGATCCGCCGGCGGATCGCGAACGTCGCCGCGCGGAGCGCCTCGACGCAGCCCGAGCGGCGTCTGAGCGCGATCGAGCGCCGGGGCGACGTCCTCGAGATCGTCACGACGTCGCAGAAGCTCGCGCACCGCATCGCGCACGAGCTCCGGAAGGCGTTCCGCGGTCGCGCGACCTACGCCTGGTCCGACGACGGAACGCTGCTCGCGACCTGGGAGCGCTGACGGCGCCTCAGGGCGCCCGGTGCTCGGCCGCGGCCAGCCAGAGCATCTTCAGGTCCTTCGGGAGCACGCTGAAGACGTCCCACGCCTCGCCCTCCGTCCCGGTGGCGCTGCCGAGGAGCCGCTGGAGCGTGCCGAACACGGCGCGCACGCCGCGCTCGGCCTCCGCGTCGTCCGGCAGCGAGGCGAACCGCCGAACCCGCCCGACGAACTCCTCGCCGTGGATCCTCTCGGCCCCGCTCTCGGCGCGGTCCGACTCCCACCACAGGCGCTTCAGCGCCGCCGGGAGCTGCGCCGCGACGTCCGACGCCTCCTTCGACGGCAGCCGGTTGCGGAGCTCGTGGAACACGGCGAACGTGACGGCCTCGGCCCGCGTGTCGTCGCAGGCGAGCTTCGCGGCGACGTCGCGGATGAAGCTTTCGCGGTCCATCTCTCGCCCTCCCGACCCCTCGCAGTGCAAGCGCATCGCCAGCCGAGGGCCCGCGTGCGGCCCGCACCCTCGGTGGCGGCGCTTCCCGCGTCTGGGAATAGCGGGCCTACGCCACGCACCCCCACCGGGTCCTGGTCGCAACAGTTAACAGCTAGATGATAGCAAACCGCATGCCATCTGGCGCGCCGACGCGCGCCCGTCAGGCCGCCCGCTCGCGCGGCGGCACGACGAGGAGCGGGCCCCCCGCGAGCACGAGGACGCGCCGCGTGACGCTCCCGAGGAGCGCGGCGCGCCAGCCCGTCCGCCCATGCGTGCCGAGCACGACGAGCGTCTCGGGCGAAGCCGTCGCCTCGGCCGCGATCACGTCGGCCGCGCTCCCGACCGCGACGGACGATCCCATCGCGAGCCCGTGCCGCTGGGAAGGTGGAGAGGCGGCGTTCTCATCCGTGCGACCGCGCGCCGCAACGGTCGCACGGGTGGCGGCGGGCACGGCGGTTGCTGTCGAAGCCAGCGTGCCCGTCGACGGCGCCGCCGTGCTCCGCGTGCTGTGGCTCTTCGTGCCCGCCTACCTCGCGAACATGAGCCCCGTCCTCGTGCGCGGCCACGTCGAGCGGCTCGCCGTCCCGATCGACGGCGGGCGCACGTTCCGCGGCGAGCGGCTCCTCGGCGACCACAAGACCTGGCGCGGCCTTCTCGCCGGGATGGCCGGCGGGACGCTCGTCTACGAGCTCCAGCGGCTCCTCGCCGCGTCCGGCCTGACCGACGGGCTCTCGCTCGTCGACTACGCGCGCTTTCCCATCGTCCCCGGGCTCCTCATGGGGCTCGGCGCGGGGGTGGGCGACGCCGTCAAGTCGTTCTTCAAACGGCGCCTCGGGATCGCCCCCGGGGCGAGCTGGCCGGTCTTCGATCAGCTCGACTTCTTCGCGGGCGCGTGGCTCTTCCTCGCCCCGGTCTGCGTTCCCCCGCTCGTCCCGACGCTGCTCGCGCTCCCGATCGTGCTCGCCGGCACGATCGCCGTCACGACGATCGGGTGGGCGATCGGTCTGAAGGAGGCGTGGATCTGACCGCTACGTCGTCCCGTCGCGGACGGTGAGCACCGGGCAGAGGGCGCGCCGCACGACGTCCTCGGCGACGCTGCCGAGGAGGGCGTGCGCGAGCCCCGTGCGACCGTGCGTCCCCATGACGATCAGGTCGGCGCCCTCCGCCATCGCGACCGCGAGGATCTCCTCCGCCGGGGCCCCGGCGCGCACCACACCGCGCGCCCGCACGCCTCGCGTGCCGAGCACCGCCGCGATCCCGTCGAGCTCCCGCCGGACGGCGTCCTGTCGCGCCGGCGCCACCTCGGAGCCGAGGACGACGCTCGGATCGACGTGGACGAGGACCACCTCGGCGCCGAGGCGCTGCGCGAGCGCTTCGGCGCGCTGGAGCGCGCGCATCGAGCACACCGAGAAGTCGGTCGGCACGACGATGCGGGCGATCCGGTCGGCGACGTCCCGGCGCTGCTCTCGGATGACGTCGCGCGCGAACGCCTCCCAGACCTCGAGCTGCCGCTCCGACGGCCCTCCGGCGTCGCGATCGTCGCTGGGGCGCATTGACGATCCTCCTCGCGGTCGAACGATGCACGACCCGTGCCACGCGCGCGCCGCCCGCGTGCGGATTCTGCGCGCAACGCATGGTAGGCTCCGGCCATGACCTCCGAGCCGATCCGCGCGACCGTCGTCGGCGCGGGCGCCTGGGGAACGGCGCTCGCCACCGTCCTCGCCGCGAACGGGCACGACGTGCTCCTCTGGGCGCGCGAGCCCGAGGTCGTCGCCGACGTGAACGAGCGCCGGGAGAACCGCACGTTCCTCCCCGGCATCCGCCTCCCACCGAACGTGCGCGCGACCGGCCGCCTCGACGAAGCCGTCCGCGGCCGGACGCTCGTCGTCTCCGTAGTGCCGGCGCAGCACACGCGGCGGGTGGTGGCGCTCTGGGCGCCGCATGCCGCCGGCGACGCGATCGTCGTGAGCGCGGCGAAGGGAATCGAGCTCGAGACGAACGGTCTCATGAGCGACGTCTTCGCGGAGGTCCTGCCCGAACGCCTCCGCGCGCGCGTGACCTTCCTCTCCGGGCCGTCGTTCGCGCGCGAGGTCGCGGAGAGACATCCGACGGCCGTCGTCGTCGCGGCGCGTGACGAGGCGCTCGCGGAGCGCGTGCAGCACCTCGTCGCGCAGCCGGCGTTCCGCGTCTACCGCTCGACGGACGTCGTCGGCGTCGAGGTCGGCGGTGCGCTCAAGAACGTGATCGCGGTCGCGACGGGCATCTCGGACGGGCTCGGCCTCGGGCTGAACGCCCGCGCGGCGCTCATCACGCGCGGGCTCGCCGAGATCACGCGCATCGCCGTCCGGCTCGGCGCCGATCCGACGACGCTCATGGGCCTCGCCGGCATGGGCGACCTCGTCCTCACGTGCACCGGGGACTCGAGCCGCAATCGGACCGTCGGCCTGGCGCTCGGCCGCGGCCGGCGCCTCGCCGACGTGCTCCACGGCATGCCGCAGGTCGCCGAGGGCGTGACGACCGCGCGCGCGGCGCACGCCCTCGCCCGCCGGCTCGGCGTCGACACGCCGCTCATCGACGAGGTCTACGCCGTCCTGCACGAGGACCGGCCGCTCGAGGGCGTCGTCGAGCGGCTCATGACCCGCACGCTGAAGCGCGAGGGGCTCTGAGCGCCGACGACGCCCCCGTCTTCGAGACGGCCGGCTGACCGCCGAGACGGCTCGGCTAGTAGCCGCGACGGCCGCCGAAGCCGCCGCGCGAGCGATCGTCGCGCCCGCCGAACGAGCGCTCCCTGGCCTCGCTCACGTTCAGCTGGCGACCCCTGAGCTCGCGGCCGTTCAGCGCCGTGATGGCCTGCTGCGCCTCGGCCGACGAGCCCATCTCGACGAAGCCGAAGCCGCGCGAGCGACCCGTCGCACGATCGGTGACGACCGACACGGACTCGCAGCGCCCGACCTCGTCGAACAGGGCCTTCAGCTCCGTGTTGGTGGTGTCGAACGACAGATTTCCGACGAAGATCTTCTTGCCCATACTCTCTCTCCTGGCCCTCCCGGGCCGCTGTGGATTGGTGTCGCGGTTGCTTGGGCGAAGAGACCGATCGTCCGGATGGTGAGAGGGCGGGAGGGTTCAGCGCGCAAACAAAGGGACCCCTCCCTCATATCCCGCATCGGGGAGACGCACAACCACCCTCCCGGGGCCCGCGCGGCGAGGATGCGTGCGTCGCGCGGACGCTGGCGCGCGCGCCCGCGAACCGGTATGCGTGGCGTGCGGCCGGGAGAGGAGGCGGGGATGCGGGGGCTGCTGGGGTTCGTCCTGATGGGGTGTCTCCTCCCGGCGTGGGCGCACGCGACGCCGCGGGACGCCGTCCCCGGCTGGCCCCGGGCCGAGGTTCTCGACCTCGCGCTCCGCGCCTGGCGGTGCGGCGTGTCGGCGGGAGCGTTCGACGCCTCGCTCTTGACGATCATCGACTACACCTTGCCCTCGAGCGAGCGCCGGCTCTGGGTCATCGACGCCGTCGCACGACGCGTGCTCTTCCACGAGCTCGTGGCGCACGGCGTGGGAAGCGGCGAGATCTTCGCGCACGCGTTCTCGAACCGGCCGGGCTCGCGCCAGTCGAGCCTCGGCCTCTTCCGGACCGAGGACGTCTACCGCGGCGAGCACGGCCTCGGGCTCCGGCTGACGGGCCTCGAGCCCGGCGTGAACGACCGCGCGATGGAGCGCGCGATCGTGGTGCACGGGGCGCCGTACGTGAGCGCTGCGGTCGTCGCGGCGCGCGGACAGCTCGGGCGAAGCTGGGGCTGCCCGGCGCTCGAGCGCGGCGTCGACCGGCGCGTCATCGCGCGCATCGCGGGCGGGACGGCGCTCTTTGCGTACTATCCCGACGCGCGGTGGCTGCGGACGTCGCCGTTCCTCCATTGCGATGCGACCGACGCCGAGGTCGCGCGTCGCACCGACGCCGGCGCCGGTTTGACAGGCTCCCCCGGGGCGGATACCGTCGCCGACGGGTCGTATCGGTGATCGCGGTTCGCCGATTCCGATCGCGGCGCCACGGCGGCCCCACCAGCTCGCGGTTCTTTGGCCTCCCGCGCGGCCGGCGCCCAACGTCAGGCCGGACGCAGGAGGCGAGATGCACTTTCCGCGCGGTCCCCGGGCTCCGAGCTTGTTCGACGGGCGATCGCCCACCGACGGCAAGGTCCTCGGCGTCGGCTGGCGCGTCGTCGTGACCTGCCCGGACGGCGGCCCGCGGCGCGTGACGCTCACGGACGACGGGGGGACGAAGGCGGTCGCGACGCTCGCCGGCGGCATCGAGGTCGAGATTCTGGCGTGGCGGCCGCGCCGGGGCGGCGAGACGCGGTATCGCGTCGTGCCGACGACGGGCGGCGCCGAGGGCTGGGTCGGCGCCACGAGCCTCCGGCCGCGCACGACCACGCCGCCCGCCCCCCGCATCGCGGGTGCGCCCGCGCCGCACGCGCCGTCGCGGGCGCGAGGGACCGCGGCGGCGAGGGCACGATCCAAGACGGCGGCGGGCAAGCGCCCGACGCGGGGCGCGGCCCGCGGCGGCCGGGGAGCCCCGGAGGAGATCCGATGACGCGCGCCTGGTTCGGACCGTGCCCGCACTGCCAGGGACCCCTCTCCTACCTCGAAGGCGTCGCCGGCAGCACGCTCAGCCCGAGCTGCCCATTCTGTCACGCGCCGGTCACCGTGTCGCGGGCGACCTTCCTCATGCGCGACCACTCGCGTCCCTCGCAGCCGCGGAGGTCGCCGGCGCCGCCGACGAAGCCGTGAGGCGCGTCGACCCATGCCCGGGAGGACCGATGCGACGCCCCACCGCGAACGGATGCGACAACATGAACCACCGCCGCGCCGATGCGCCGGTCGGCCACTGCCCGTCGTGCGGAGGGGTCGTGAACGGGCGCGCCGTCGTGGCCGGGTGCGACCCGGCGAAGCACGCCGCCGCGCGGCGCCGCCAGTGCACCTTCTGCACGGACTGCGGCGAGCAGCTGATCGCGGCGCGCTGAGCCTTCGCGCCGGGAGACGCCGCGTCAGCGGGCGCGCTGCCGGCCCTCCCGCGCCCCGAGCGGCGTGATCCGGACGCGCGCCGTCCCCGACCGCGTCATCCCGAGCGCCTTCGCGGCACCCCGCGACACGTCGAGGACGCGCCCGTCGACGAACGGACCCCGGTCGTTGATCCGCACGACACGGAGCGGCCGTTCTCGAGGTTCGTGACGCGCACGCGCGTCCCGATCGGCAGCGACGGATGCGCGGCGGTCATCTCGCTCGGGCGGAACACCTCGCCGCTCGCCGTCCGGCTGCCGTCCAGCTCGGGGCCGTACCAGGACGCGAGGCCCACCTCCCCCGGCGGCCCGCCGCGCGGCGCGGGTGCGCGCAGCGCGCAGCCGGCGACGAGCGCGCACGCCACCGCGACGAGACCCGCCCGACCGATCCGGCGTCGCACCGTCGCGCGCATCGTCCCCCGATAGCACGCACGGGAGCCGCGCGCTGCCGCACCCGCCCGCCTTTTCCCGACGTCGATTGCACGGCGCGAAGCGCGCCTCTACATGTTCGTCGGTCCGAGCGGCGCCCGGCGCGTCACGCTCCTCTTCGAAGCGCAATGAGCAAGCTGTACGACGCCCTGCGAAAGCTCGAAGCCGAGCGCGGCGCCGCAGGAATCGCCACGCCGAGCCGTCTCGACGCCGTCCGCCTCGCGCAGTTCCTCGACCTCCACGACGGCCTCTTCCGCACGCCGGCCGGCGCGGAGGCGGTCGCCGGCCGCTTCGCGCACGGCATCGGGCGCGTGCTCGGGCTCGCAGGCGTCGGGATCGGGCTCGTCCGCGGCGGCCGCTACCGCCTCCTCGCCGTCCACGGGGTCGCGCGCGACCTCCTCGCCGCCGACGACGGGCTTCCGCCCGAGGACACCTCGGTGGCGCCGGCGCTCGCGAGCGGCCGGCCGCTCGTGCTCGGCCCCTCGGCGGTCGGGCTCTTCGCCCATCGGGTGGTGCTGCCGTTCCACGCCGAGGCGCCGGGCGTGCTCCAGCTCCTCGTGTCGGCCGACGCCGCGCTCTCGCCCGACGACGTGGCGCTCGCGCGCGTCCTCGCCGCCGTCGCCGGCATGGCCGTCGGGCGCGCCGCGGCGTCCGATTCCGTCTCGGCGCGGGCGCCCCGCCCGGCACCCGCGATCGCCTGGTAGCGCGCGGTGACGTCGCGGGCCGCGTGGGCCTCCGACGAGGTCCCGGGTCGCGGCGAAGATGCGCCGCCTCGGGCGACGTGGACGCGGCGCGCGGGCTGCGCTAGGCAGGCGGAGACGCCATGCCGTCCGTGCTCCCCAGCGTCTGTCCCCTCGACTGCCCCGACACGTGCAGCCTCGCGGTCGAGGTCGACCAGGGGCGCGTCGTCCGCGTGCGCGGCTCCCGCGCGAACCCCTACACCGCGGGCGTCGTCTGCGCGAAGGTCGCGCGGTCGTATCCCGACTTCGTCCACGGCGACGGCCGCCTCCTCCGCCCGCTCCGGCGCCTCGGTGCGCGCGGCGAGGGCCGCTTCGTTCCCATCTCGTGGGACGAGGCGCTCGACGAGATCCACGCCCGCCTGCGCGCGATCATCGCGACCTACGGCGCGGAGGCGATCCTGCCCCTCAACTACGCGGGCCCGCACGGGCTCCTCGCCGGCGGCTCCATGGACCTCCGCTTCTTCCACCGCCTCGGCGCCTCGCTCCTCGACCGCAAGCCGCTCTGCGGCGGGATCCGCACCGAGGCCTGGCTCGGGACGTTCGGCCCCGTGCCCGGCATCCGGCCCGAGCAGGCGGCGCTCGCCGAGCTCGTCGTCGCGTGGGGCAACAACGTGACCGTGACGAACCTCCACCTCGCCCCCGTCGTGAAGCAGGCGCGACGGCGCGGCGCGCGGCTCGTGGTCGTCGACCCCCGGCGCACCCGGATCGCCGCCCAGGCCGACCTCCACCTCGCGATCCGCCCCGGCACGGACGTCGTGCTCGCGTTCGCGCTCGCGGCGGAGCTCGAGCGCCGCGGCGGCCTCGAGCGCGACTTCATCGCGGCGCACGTCCTCGGCGCCGAAGAGCTCCTCGCGCGCGCCCGCGAGTGGACGCCCGCGCGCGCGGCCCAGGTCTGCGGCATCGCGGCGGCCGACGTCGAGCGGCTCGCGGCGTGGTACCAGGCGGCCTCGCCGGCGGCGATCGCCGTCGGCAACGGCCTCGAGCGCAACCGGAACGGCGGCAGCGGCATCCGCGCGATCTTCGCCCTCCCCGCGCTGGCGGGGAAGTTCGGCGTGCCGGGCGGCGGGCTCGTGAACGGCGCGTCGATGGCGTTCCCGAAGACGCTCCACCGCCTCCAGCGCCCGGACCTCGTGCCGCCCGGGACGCGGACGCTCAACATCCTCGACGTCGGCCGCCACCTCCTCGAGCCGACGCTCGCGCCGCCGCTGAAGGCCGTCTTCATCTACAACCACAACCCGGCCGTCGTGCACCCCGACCAGAATCGGCTCCGGCGCGGGCTCCTCCGCGACGACCTCTTCATCATCGGCGCCGACATCGTGATGACGGACAGCATGCGGCTCGCGGACGTCGTGCTGCCCGCGTGCAGCCACTTCGAGCACGACGACGTCTACCCGGCGTACGGGCAGCAGTGGCTCCAGCGGGCCGAGCCCGTGATCCCGCGCCAGGGCGAGGCGCTGCCGAACACCGAGATCTTCCGCCGGCTCGCCGCGCGCTTCGGCTTCACCGACGAGTGCTTCCGCGCGACCGACGCGGAGCTGATGGACGAGGCGCTCGACGCGGCGGACCCGCGCCTCGGCGGCCGCCGCCCGCGCGACCTCTCCCCCGACGCGGCGCTCGCGATGACGGTCGACGGCGCGGACGCCGTCCTCTTCCGGAACGTCTTTCCGCGCACGCCCTCCGGCAAGGTGGAGCTCGCCTCCGCGGCTCTCGAGCGGAGGTACGGCGCGCGCCTGCCCGGCTGGACGCCCGTCGTCTCGCCGTACCCCCTGGCGCTCCTCTCGCCCGCCTCCGACGACCGCATCACGTCGACCTTCGGCGGGCTCCCGCCGAGCGCGGAGGCGCCGCCGCTCGACATGCACCCGGCCGACGCGCGCGCGCGCGGCCTCGCGGACGGCGCGCGGGTGCGGGTGTGGAACGACCTCGGCGAGGTCCACCTCCGCGTCCGGGTGACGGACGCCGTCCCGCCCGGCGTCGTCGCGACCGCGAAGGGGGCGTGGCTCGGCACGAGCGACAACGGCCAGACCGTCACCGCGCTCTGTCCCGCGCACCACGCCGATCTCGCCGAGGGCGCGTGCTTCAACGACGCGCGCGTGGAGGTGGCCGCGCTGCCGGAGGCCTGAACGATGGGACGATACCGCGTCGCGATCGACACGGGCGGCACGTTCACGGACGCTTTCGCCTTCGACGAGGAGACCGGCGCCGTGCGGGTGACGAAGGTGCCGTCGACGCCCGAGCACCCGGACGTCGCGGTGCTCCGGAGCCTCGAGGCCGCGGAGCTCGACCCGCGCGACATCACGCTCCTCACGCACGGAACGACGGTCGCGACGAACGCGCTCATCACGCGCCGGCTGCCGCGCACGGCGATGATCACGACGAAGGGCTTCCGCGACGTCGTCGAGATCCGGGACGGCACGAAGAACGAGCTGTGGGACGCGTACGCGGACGTGGCACCGCCGTACATCCGGCGACGGGACCGCTTCGAGGTGACGGAGCGCGTCGACTACGCCGGCCGCGTGGTCACGCCGCTCGACGAGCGCGAGGCAGAGGCGGTCGCGACGCTCCTCGCCAAGCGCGGCTACGAGTCGATCGCGATCTGCTTCGTGAACGCGTACACGAACCCGGCGCACGAGCAGCGGATGCGGGAGCTGCTCGAGGGGCGGCTCCCCGAGGGGACGTTCCTCTGCACGTCGAGCGAGGTGCTGCCCGAGATGTTCGAGCACCCGCGCTTCTCGACGACGATGATCAACGCCGTCACCGGTCCCGTCGTCGGGCGCTACATCGCCGACCTCGACCGCGCGCTCGCCGCGCGCGGCTACCGGGGCGATCTCCTGATCCTCCACTCGGGCGGCGGGGTGCTCACGGCGAAGGGCGCGTCCCGCTACGCGGCGCGGCTCGCGAGCTCGGGCATCGTCGCCGGGGCGATCGCCGGCGGCCACATCGCCCGGCAGTGCGGCTTCCCGAACGCGATCAGCCTCGACATGGGCGGCACGAGCACCGACATCTCGCTCATGTACCGGAACGAGCTGCGGACGATGCAGGGCTGGCAGGTGGAGTACGGCTACCCGATGATGTTCCCGAGCGTCGAGGTGATCACGATCGGCGCCGGCGGCGGCAGCATCGCCTGGATCGACGCCGGGGGCTCGCTGCGGAACGGCCCGCAGAGCGCGGGCGCGGCGCCGGGGCCCGCCGCGTACGGCAAGGGCGGCACGGCGCCGACGAACACCGACGCGAACCTCGTCCTCGGGCGGCTCGGCCCGGCGCTGCTCGACGGCGCCGTCGCGCTCGACGCCGCCGCCGCGCGCCGCGCGATCGAGGCGGCCGTCGCCCGCCCGCTCGGGCTCGACCCCGTCGCCGCCGCGCACGCGATCGTCCGCGTCGCGAACGCGAACATGAGCAACGCCGTGAAGCTCATCTCCGTCGGCCGCGGCTTCGACCCGCGGGACTTCGCGCTCGTCGTCTTCGGCGGCGCCGGACCCCTCCACGGCGCCCATCTCGCGCGCGAGCTGGACATCCCGACGGTCGTCTTCCCGCGCCACCCGGGGATCGCCTCCGCGATGGGGTGCCTCCTCGTCGACATCCGGCACGACCTGAGCCTCATGTACCTGGCCAGCTGCCGTACCGTCGACCTCCCGAGCCTCGAGGCGAGCTTCCGCGAGCTCGAGCGGGAGGCCGAGCATCGGCTGCGCGACGAGAACGTCGCGCCCGAGGCGATGCGGTTCTCGCGCCACCTCGAGATGCGCTACGTCGGGCAGTGGCGCGCGCTCTCCGTCGGGCTCGAGACGGGGACGATCGAGTCGCTCGACGCGATCCTCACGCGCTTCCACCGCGAGCACCAGCGCGCGTACGCCTTCAGCGACCCGGCGCGCGAGGTCGAGATCTACTCGCTGCGCCTCGTCGCGACGGGCGCCGTCCCGAAGCCCGACCCGAAGCCGAGCGCGGCGCGCGGCGACGCCGCGGCGGCGCTCGTCGGACGGCGCCCGGTCTACTTCGAGGAGGCCGGCGGCTTCGTCGACACGCCCGTCTACCGCCGCGATCGGCTCCCGCCCGGCGCGCGCCTCGCGGGCCCCGCCGTCGCCGAGCAGCTCGACTCGACGATCCTCCTCCCGCCCGGGACGGCCGGCGAGGTGGATCCGTATCTCAACATCGTCATGCGGTTCGTCTAGCAAGCGGCCGAACGACGCGTCGTGCGCTCTCGACGACGGTGCCCACGGTCTTCCGCAGGTCTCGTGCCGCCGCCGCGCGCGGGGGTCCGCAGCCGCACTAGAGATACGATCCTCCCGCACGCGCTCGCACTTTGAGACGAGGGCGCGCGGCGCGGCCGCGCCACCGCGGACGGCGGGCCGCCCACTTCGTGGTCGCAGCGCGCCTTTACGACGCGCCGGGACCTGTGGGACACTCC